>Ga0247841_10001016_pt1 | contig 67497 bp, 61 predicted proteins | sample LaCruzMarch2015__2_FD_192410 | JGI IMG/M metagenome (GOLD analysis project Ga0247841, IMG submission 192410) | Freshwater microbial communities from meromictic Lake La Cruz, Castile-La Mancha, Spain - LaCruzMarch2015_18m | ecosystem: Environmental > Aquatic > Freshwater > Lake | place: Spain... | reverse complement strand
TTCTGTTTGATATACAGTGTGATTTAACTGTCGAATTCTCATGATAACAGTTTAGCACGTATTCTCGTGCTAAACCATTCATCCCCGCCCTCGGGCAGACCGCGAGGTGCTTCAAGCCCTCGGGCGGGGTTTCCTGTAAGGAAATAAAAATCCCCTTTCGGGGATTTTTTATTTTTTTAAATATTTCTTAATTTCTTTCCTAGCATCTTTTTTTGTAGCAAAAACCATTTTAACAAATTTTTGATTGCCCTTCCAAACACCATGGCTATCTACCCTAGTGGCCGGGAAAAAGACCGAACATTCCTTACCAAAGGGATACTCTTCAATTTCAAAAGGTTTAACAGGTCTTATGTCATTTTCTTCAAATTCTTCCGGGGTTGATTTTTCCCTATTTAATGTCACTACCATATATTTATGTGCCGATTTATATACAAATTTATTACAAAGTTTATTAACCAACAACTCAACAACCGTTGAGCTGTTAATATCCTCTGACTCCGTGATCCTTTAATTCCTTTTTTGCTTTCTTAATAAATTTTCCAAATTGTCGATTTTTCTCTCTCTTCTCGAATTCATTCATTTTATAATGTTCTGCTTCATTTTTTAGGCCAATGTAATTGGAGTATCTAGCCTGGTCTAGTTTACCAGATTTTAACATAGCCAACACCTCGCATCCTGGCTCGTGCACATGTGTACAATCAACATATTTACATTTTTTAGCCAAAACACTTATTTGGTCAAACAAATCGTCTATACCAACTATTGTGTCTGCTATACCCACTTCCCGCATCCCTGGATTATCTATTACAATGCCTCCATTTCCCCCGCCTGCCGGTGAGGCGGGCAAAAAATACATTTCCCGGTTTGTAGTAGTGTGTTTCCCTTTCCCTGTGCTGTTGCTTATATTTTCTGTCCTAATAATATTCTCTCCAAACAGTTTATTAATCAAAGAAGATTTTCCAACACCGGAAGAGCCAAGAAAACAATATGTTTTATCGCTTTCTATATATTTTTTTAATTCATTTATTCCTTCGTTTCCAACTATACTCGTTTGAATAATATCTACGTCAGGAAGCCTCTCTTTTATTTGAGTGACTATATCATTTAATTCTTCTTTAGAAATTAAATCGATTTTGTTTATTATAATAGCTGGTTTTACGCCCCCATCTCGCGCTATAGCAAAATATCTTTCAAAACGATTTAAATTATAGTCCCTGCCAACAGATTCAACAACAAAAGCTACATCAATGTTTGTTGCTATAATCTGTGTCTCGTCTTTTCCACCAGTTCTACTCCTGTCTTTATGTGTCCTTTTTATTACCGTTTTTCTTGGTAAAATTTCCTTTATTATCGCCCGCCCTGAGCCCGCCGAAGGGTCAATCGTTACCCAATCTCCTACAGCAGGATAATCTTCTCTGGATAAAGCGTCAAACATCTGTTTTCCAGTTACTTTAGCCAAAAACTCCCCATTTTCGTTTTTAACTTTATAGGATCCTTTATGTTCGGAAATCACTCGTGCCCTTCGACAAGACTCAGGATAAACTTTATTTTCCATATTTTATTAGTAAATTTTTAAAAAATTTAATCTTTTAAATGCTTGTCTTCTAATCTGGAAACCAAAGCAAAAATTATTGTAATTAAACCTATCCCAAATAAAGTGTAACTAACATTCCAATCAACAAGATAACCAAAAACTACATTGGTTAATCCAGCTACAATGGATCTCGACATTGAAACAGCAGAAAGAATTGTTGCCCTGTTTTCTGAATCTATATATTTGTTCATGTAGCTATAAAACAAGGGCTTCATAGTCATTCCAAATCCGCCAATTAACAACATGCAAACAATAGCTACATAAACGTTAAAAGAAAATGCTAAAACAATATAACACAATCCGACAAGTAACGAAGAAAACAAAATATACTTTTTCTTACTGTTAAGTGCTATTTCAATTTTAATAACACTGTTAAGAATAAGCACTTCTGCTGCAACAATAGCTGCATGAACAAAACCATAATACTCCAATGGAAAATTAAGGTTCTTTAAAATTATCTGATAAACCCAAATCATAAAGAAAGACAGGGTTATTATTGCAACATAATCTATTGTTAAAATTTTAAGTATTTTGTGCTTTCTAAAATATTTCAGTCCTGTCTTTAAAATCTTAAAGTAATTTCTCTGTTCTTTTTGGTCTCCTTTCGGAGGTTCTTTAAAGGTTAACGCCACAACAATTGTAGCGAATAGAGGGATTGATGTTAATGCCATTGCCTAATTAATTCCAATATATTTTGCAACCAAGCTTCCAAGAGGTGCCGATATCATCATTGCTAACAACCCAACAGATTCTGTTCTGTTAAATATGCTTTTAGATTTTTTCTCTTTGCCAATCTGTTTTAATGAATCGTAAATTAAAGCCGAATCTGCTCCGGATGCTAAAGTTGAGCCAACAGCAAATAATACTTCGCCTAATGCAAAAATCCAAAAATTAGCATAAGAAGCATAAACCAAAATAGCTATTCCCGTAACTAGACCCGATAAGACTAAACTTGTTTTTCTCCCAAATTTATCTGCGATAACTCCAGTTGGGACCTCCAATAAAAACATTGAAAAAGTAAATATTGCCTGAAGAACCATTATTTGGGCAAAACTTATTCCACCCCAAATCGTAAAAAATGGAATTAAAACTCCGGCAAAAAGCGTAAAACTTTTCAAAAATTCATAAACATATGACTTCCAAATATTGGCACTATATTTTTCCATGTTTTATTATTCAACTTTATCAAAAAATTGCCTTAAAAACAAACACCTCAGACAGGTCTGAGGTGTTTTAATTAATCCCTACCCTAGAATTTCATATTAAATACAAAAATTACCTAGCAAATAATCTAAACATCCAACCAAATAAACTAAATCCCCTTTGAGCTTCTTTGAGAGAGTTTTCATTTTGCAAATTGGTCTGTTCTAATTTCTGAATTTGTTCAGCTAGTTGTTGCTGATCGCCTTGATTTGAAAGCTGGTTTTTAATCTGGTTTAATTGTTGTGCTTGTTCTTGGTTTTGTTCTAATATTTTTTTAGAGTTTTTTATTTCTCCATAATTCGCTCCAATAAAAAACTTAGCAAAACTTCCTCGATTTTGAACTTTTTGCAAACTTGCTTCAATTTTTTCTTGATTCTGATTTTGATTTTGAGCGATTATTTTTATCTGCTGACCTATCCCGCCATTTCTTTCAGCTACCCGTAGCATCTCCTGTACAGCGTCAGCTACCTGGCTTCTCCCCTGCTCATTATTTTGAAATTGTGTCTGTTGTTGTTCGTTATTTTGAAGCTGAGTTGCTTCGCCCTGATTTTGCACTTGATTCTGATTTTGAACCTGATTACCAGCTCCACTCCCATCTTGCAATTGTTGCTGTGTTTGTTGTTGAACCTGATCACCATTTCCAGCTCCACTATTCTGACCCACAGCATAAACGTTTGTCGCGAGAACAAAAGCAACCATCAAAATACTCACCACTAAAATTTTATTTTTCATAGTTTTTATTTAATTAATAATATACAAACTTTATTTTATTATACAAAATAAACAATGGCGGTTCAAGCACGCAACACCAGACAAAAACAAAAGCACCCTTTTGAGTGTTTTGTCTTTGGCGCGGGTGGCCGAACAATTTATCTCTGAATGCCCTCAAAAGAGCCGTCAAATGTGCCACACTTTAATAATAAGTAATATTTTTGACCAACAGATGTCTGTTGAGTACTTACACCGATAGTGCAAATTGTGTTTTTATTTTGATAGCCCGTATCTTCCCTAGAAAAATTTCCATTAGAAGTATTTGGTTTTTCAAACTTACCAAAAGTGTTTGCTTCGTTTTTAACGAAACTATTCTTTTCTAAAACTTCCTTAGTTTTATTGTATCGTGAATATATTAAATCTCCGTCTACAGATTGTATGGAAACCCAAAAAGCAGGTACATCCTTATTTTTAAAAGTACCATTTTCAGCCCATCTGATATTTGCATATTCGTCTACTGGTTCTGATGTTTTATAAATAAACTCCTGTATTATAAAAACAACATCTTTTGGTTGAGAGAAGCCCAACCTATCTAAGGGATGAGCTGGGAATACACTGATTTCGAGAGTCAATCTAGTAAACAAATATACAGCTATAAAAAAGACAATTATAATACCAATTAAAATTAAAATTTTTTTAATCATATATGCTTAATACGTTATAATCTTCTGGGGTCGTAGGCCCAGTGCAAAATTGCCTGCCTTTGCTTTTTTCTGCAAGACATATCGGCCGGCTTGCAGTTTCTGATAATCTGGGCAATATGGCGCCTGATTGCTCTCCACCTTTTAATTTGCTTAGCATCTTCTTCCGGCAATCGCCTGCCCATGCAATATCTGCAATACCACTGAAACCAGCCGCGCGGGTCATGCTCTGCATTTATCCAACCTTTTTTTGCCAAACAGAAAGTGGCTGGCTTGCGTCAACTTCAAAATAATTCAATTTTGCATCATGGCCGGGCAGTCCAAGGGGATAAAATTTTGCTTTTGAAAACCAATCTTTAGGGAATTCTTTTTTGCAGTCCCTCATATATCTGCCTCCAAAAACTCCCAACTGCAACATTTCTTTTGGCGTAAGCCCGGGCTTAAAATCTTTATCAAAATTCTTCCCGACAGGCTCGGTTAGTTTATAGCGATATCCTCGCTGCATTTTGTCATCGACTACAACGGTACGCATATTTAATTATATCACATCCATTCTTTTCGTGTCCAGGTTCAGATAGATATTCCCCATCTAGGTCTGTAAGATTATCGCTTCTTTTGGTGTTAAATTTACGCATAATATCTTGTTTAAATATTCGTCGGGCGTTAAGTAGTCTAACGCCTCGTGAGGTCTTATGTAGTTCCAGTCGTGTTCCCATTTTGCAAGCACGTCGTACATCGCATCAATGTCACATTCAACCTTGCCTTGCTGGTAGAATTCACGTTCGTCAGATCCATGCGAATTCTCAACGTAGGTGTTTTGTTTAGGATGTCGTGCTTCAATGAAGTAATGAGGCAGGTTTAACTCTTTGCATAATTTATCAAAATCTTTTAAGAATTCTTTTCCGTTATCTGTTTGTATTGCTTTGATTTGGAATGGGAATTCTCTCATACATATCTCCAAAAAGTCAGCTCCGTTTTTAGACAGCAGAGAAGAGTAATATCGTAATACTCTTCTCTTGGTCAACACATCGATCGCTGTAAACTGGTAAATCAATCTTCCTCCTACAAGCGTCACAAACTTCGTGTCTATCTGCACCATGTCTCCGGCACAAATGATTCGAAATCCCCTCGGATAGCGTTGTTTTGGGTTCTTAGCTGCTTTGCTTTTCTTTTTGGATACCTTTTTATCAATCAGGCATTTTCTTTTCAGGATTCTGCCCACCGTGCTTGCTGAAACAATCATGTTTTTACGTTTTAACACCACCTGTATTTTCCATTTTGACCACGCAGGGTATTCTATTCGCGTTTTTACAACTTCATCTACAATCTGCCAGCTTGTTGTTTGTTGCCGGAGATGATTCGGTTTATGCGACTTATCGTTTAAAGCCAGCATTCCGATTCGGTTGAATTTGTCTCGCCACGACCGCACTGTTTTGCGGTCTAATCCGAAGTGGCGCGAGGTGAGCGATACACTGTTTTCGTGACCTCGCAACCAGTCGACCACTTTTAACCTTTGCTTGGCTTTCTCTGTGATATTTGTCCTTGTCGCCCAGTTGGCCAAGGTTCTCGCTCCGGGCAGGACAGAGCCATATATTGTCATATGCCTCCCACTATACTTTCCTTTCATTGTTTTTCAATACCTAGGTGGAGCATATCATATGAACCAGCGCATTTCGTGTTATAATTAATGAAAATTATCAAAGGTCGAAAATATAAATAATTATTTAACAAAAAAATAATGAAAATAAATATTTTAGACTGGGTGGCAATCGTATTAGTAATTGTCGGCGGGCTCAACTGGGGTCTAGTCGGCGCGTTCAACTTTGATTTGGTTGCAACCATTTTTGGAGTAATGTCCGCGCTATCAAGAATCGTTTATGTGTTAATCGGATTGGCAGCTTTATATCTGATTTACACATCAATGAAACTCGCAAAAGAATAATTTTCAGAATAAACAAAACAGCCCTGAGTAAAGTCGAAGGGCTGTTTTTATGTATGAAATTCAAGACCCTACAAGGTGACGTTAAGCCAAAAACCTCATTTACCCACTAATTACTTAACTATTTTTATTGCCTTACCATTTATCAAGGCATCCGCAATTTTTTTGTAAGCAGAATAAAGTATCCTTTGATAGGTACTTTGAGAAGTATTCATTTTATCGGCCGCTTCCTGTTGTTCTAGGTCACTAATATGGCGCAAGCGATATGCTTCCATTTCTTCAGTTGTAAGCTCCACAATTTCAAGCTCCCTCATCGGCACGCCTTGAGGTTTGAAATATGTAATATTTGGATTAAATCCTATTTTTCTGCAAAGTCTTGGTCTTGGCATATTATTTTCTTTCTAAATTAATTTTACATTTTGGGCATTGAAGAGAAGAGCATGGTACTCCTCCTTTATGCTCAATTTTATATCCGCACCCAGGGCACGCGCAATAACCTCCCGGACCTCTTCCTTCGGCTTTAGAAATCTCTCCTTTGAATTTTCCTTGTCTTTGCCATCCAAAACTTTTACCAAATTCCGGCTTATAAAAACCAGTTTCAACTTCGTGACTGGTAATTTGAATAGCAATATACCGAAGTTTTTCTACCTTTTGTATAAGTTTTTCTCTCAAGTCATTAGAAATTTTAGATGCTTCCTCCACTTTTAAATCACTTGGCAATTTAATCTCTAAATTGGCAGTAATGACCGAGCCCTTTTTCTGAGTTTTTAAAGATGAAATTTCTATATCTTTTGTTTTAGCGATTGCTCTTATTTTTTCTTCAATATCTTTGCCAGCTGAAACATCTAACAAAGAACCAATAGATTCCTTACCTATAGAAAACGATTCCTTTATTATATATAAACCAATTAATACGGCAAGAAAAATATCTGTATAAACCCAGTATCTTGTTAAAAATAAACCTACTAAAACCGCTAAAGAAGTATACACATCAATCCTTGAATGGATTCCATCAGAAAGTAGGCTAACGGAACTTTCTTTTTTACCGTAATAAATTTTCAATCTCGCCATTACCTCATTAACAACAACGGAAAATGCCATAATACCAAAAGCCAAGTAACTTATTTTAATTTCTTTGGGAATTAAGAAATTCTGGTAAGCATTATAAATTATACCAATACCTGTTATTGCTATGATTATCGTAATAATAAATCCCGATAAGACCTCAAATTTATAATGGCCATATGGATGTTCTTTATCTTCTGGTTTTGCAGATATTTTAATTCCAATATAGCTTATAATGGATGAAAAAATATCTACTAATGAATCAACGCCGGAAGCTAAAATGGCGATTGAATTAGAAAAGACACCAATAGTAATTTTACCTCCGGCTAAAACTATATTTGATAATACCGAAATAATCGCAATTTTTTCTTTCATATAAATTTAAACCCACCCTTTTATTATTGATAATACCATTATTCCTGCAATAATAAGCATTAATATTCCTGCAATTAGGTGCAAAACCTTTATTTTATCTTGCCTAATTTTCTCTAATTTTTCGGTTGTTGATAATCCTTTATAAATAATCGCTGAAAGTATTATTAACGGCATCACAAAAATTAAATTATACAAAAGAAGATAACTTATCCCGACAGTCTTTGTCGCTTCTTTTGCAAGCAATCCCAATATTACAATATAGGGTCCTCCTGTACAAGGTAATTCAAAAAGAGATACTATAAATCCGACCAAAAACGCTCCCAATGGAGAAGTTGTGCTATTAATAATCTTTTTCATTGCCGGACGCCAACTTAGTGGAATTTCCATCAAAAAACCTTTTCCGTACCAAAAATAATCCTTAAGGTTTAGCAACCCTACAATAACAGCAAGCGCTGTTACAAAAATATAAAATCCGTGACTAATTCCAGTGGCTTGAAGAACAGAGAACAACCCTAATCCCATTAAAAAATAAGAAATATAAATTGAAGCAGTAAAAGCAAGCCCGAATTTTAATGCCCGTTTTTTATTTACGATAGATAAAGCGGCCGTCATAAGAATTATCAAAACTGCAAAAGCACATGGGTTAATTGCATCTACGGCTGCCGCAAAAATAACAACAGGAACAGTGAGTTTTTGAATTGTTGATTTTTCTTCAGGGTCAGATGAGGGTGAACTTTCCCCAATTAGTTGCGTTGTTTCAGAATCGGCTTGCTTAAATTCCGGATTATTGCTTATTGCATTGAACTTCTAAGCATCTTTTAATTTGATTTTCTATTGAAACTCCAATGGCGTTACTGAAGCCAACAATAACCCGGTCATCAATAAACACCGTCGGTACACCCTCAATGGGCACATTAAAATTTTTAGACATTTTTTCAAACAATTCTCTCCCTTCATTATCTTGATAAACTTCATGCTCGGATATTTTAAGAGAATCATACTTATTTGCCATATTAGCCAAAAATGATCTTAATAAACTACAATGAGGGCACCCCTGGCCATAAAACATATGCAAATTAATCTCGTTTTCCACGCTTGTTTGATTTTGGGCATAGATTCCTACCGGAAATATAAAAAACAAAACTGCTAACCATATAAATATTGCCGTTAATTTATATTTTTTATGCTTCAATGACAAATTTTCCATATTACCCGCAATCATTAAAATTTTATGATATTTTTATTATAAAGAAACGCTCCCAGTCCCGAGGCGGGACTGGGCTCACGACCTTCTTTTATTTGCCCTTTAACTCCTCGTTTAGAGCTTTCAACTCGTTCTCTAGCGTCTCTTTTCTATCTTTCAATAGTTCACTTCTTTCCTCTTTGGTATAAAACATTCTACCAAAGTATCCACCTCCGCAACCGCAACCTCTACCCCAACCTAATCCTTTGCCTCCGGCGCAATTACCCATTCCTCTGCCTGTTTTTGGACCTTGCCCTGTTGGGCCTGTTCCGTCAAATTTTGGCATATTTTTTATAATTAAATTTTTTGATATAAGAGGGGCGACCTTTATTCTTACTCCCCTATTTTGAATATACACCCATAACTATACCCGTGTCAATAGACCTGTCTGCCGACGGGCAGGCAATAAAGAAAAGAGGGCATCCCCCTTTTCTTTAAACCAGTTTTTTATAAATTAAAGCAATGGCGAAAAATAAAGCGTTGAGCATTACAATTGTAGCACCGGGAGGAAGATCTAAAAAAAATGAAGCTATAATTCCAAAAATAACCGATACAAGAGAAACAAGTCCGCCTAAAATAAGAGCTGTTTTAAACTTTTTAGAAATTTGTAAAGCGGTTACAGCTGGCAATATTAAAAGTGCCGAAACAAGCATAATGCCTACCACTTTTATTGAAAGTACAACTGTAATTGCAGTAAGTACAGTTAACAAGGTATTAATAAAATTAGTTTTAACGCCTGTGGTTTTAGCATATTCTTCGTCAAAAGTGGCAGAAAATAAATCCCAATAGAAAAAAACTATTGTCAAAAGAACAACTGCAGACAGCACAATCGATAACACTGCTTCACTAAAACTTATAGCTAAAATATTGCCAAAAAGATAACTAAACAAGTCAACATTAAAACCATTTGAAAGGCTGGCTAAAATTACTCCACCGGCAATTCCAACTGCTGAAACAATACCAATAGCTGCGTCCCCATAAACCTTTGCCTTTTCGCTAATTTTTAAAATTAAAATTGATGCTAAAATAACTACAGGGACTGCAACATAAAAAGGATATAACCCCAAAAATAGTCCTAGGGCAATGGCTCCAAAGCTCACATGAGAAAGCCCGTCACCAATTAAAGACATTTTACGAAGCACTAAAAACAAACCAAGCGAAGAACATGTAATTGCTACAAAAGAACCAGCTATGAAGGCTTTTTGAATAAATGCATATTGTAATATCTCAATAATACCCATAATTATTTATGTTGATGCCAAATTATATGTTTATCACTTTTTTCAAAACAAAATTCAATTTCTCCAGACGGGCAGAAATCTGCTATTTTACCAAAAAATACTAACTTCCTATCAATGTATAAAAGCTTGTTAGCATATTTACCTACATATCCCGTATCATGAGTGATAAGAATAATAGTTGTCTTTTTTTGATTGTTTAATCCCTTAAGTTGAGCAAAAAATTGTTCTCGTGAATTGGGGTCAAGCGCTGTTGATGGCTCGTCTAAAATTAAAAGTTCTGGCTCTGAAGCAATCGCACGAGCCAAAAAAACTTTTTGTTGCTGGCCTCCGGAAAGATCAGAAATAAGCTTGCCCTTAAGATCAAATATTCCTAAGCTCTTAAGGAGTTCATCTATTCTGTGCCAGTCTTTTTGATTTATTTTTTTAGGCCATTTTTTAGATGACAAAATACCAAGCAAAACCACCTCCTCCACCGAGGCTGGAAAAAGTTGGTTAATGCCAGTATGTTTTTGTGGAAGATATCCAATTCTTTTAAAATCACCAAAAACTTCTATTGCTTGGTTAAATAAAAACATTTTTCCAGAAGCAACTGGTAACAACCCCAAAATAGCTTTAGCTAAAGTTGTCTTACCTCCACCATTTGGTCCAACAAGCCCAACAAAATCACCCCTCTCAATAATACAAGAGATATTATTTAGTGCTTCAGTTGCACCATAGTAAACAGATAAATTTTTAACTTCAACAATTGAATCCATAAATTATTTTTGACAACCAAGTCCTTCGGACAAATTTTTTAAATTATTTTCCATAATGGAAATAAACGTTGCACCAGACTCATAATCTTCTTTTGCTAAATTGTGTGCACCATTTAAAAGTAGCAGCTTGGCATTCGTTTCGTTTGCTAAGGTTTCTGCAATTTTTGGACTGGTTAACTCTTCGTAGAAAATAGTACTAATATTATCTTTTTTGATTTGTTCTACGAGAGCAATCATGTCCTTAGCTGTTGGCTCTGAATCAGGTGAAAATCCTTGAGCAGACGCATATTCTAAATTATATCTTTTTGTCATATATCCAAAAGCATAATGACCTCCATATACAATTGTCTTTGATTCACAAACAGACAAGGTATTTTTATAAGAATTATCTAGCGCAGTAAGCTTGTCCTGGTATGTTTTTAAATTGTTCTGATAAAATTCTGCATTTTGTGAGTCAACTTCAACTAATGCTTTGGCAATATTTTCAGCCATTATTTTAGCATTATCAAAATCAAGCCAAATGTGTGGATCAATTCCGTCATGGTGATGATGGCCTTCTTCTATTTCGTGGTGATCTGCTTCTTCGTGCTCGTGCTCGTGTTCGTGCTCATGGTCGTGCTCATGTTCTTCTCCCTCCTTTGCTATTGCGACACCCACACTAGCATCAACAACTTTTAATTTTTCGTCAGCGCCATCAATAATATCATGTGCCCATGGTTCCATAAATTCTCCTGTGTAAACAAAAATATCCGCTCCATTAATTTTGGCAATGTCGCTTGGCTTTGGTTCATATGCGTGAGCTTCAACTCCTGGTGGTAAAAGAAGTGCTACATCAACCTTATCTCCACCGATAGTTTTAGCAAAATCATATTGAGGAAAAAGAGTTGTGACAACTGATATTTTTCCCGAAGAAACGGTTGGTTTTTGAGAAGCATTCATTACCACAAGTGCTCCTAAAATAACAATAACGACAATACAAAAAACAAATAGTATTTTTTTATTCATTTTTTTATTTTACTGCCTGGCATTTGTGGCATAAACCATAAAACTCAAGCGAGTGACTAATTATTTTAAATTTATTATTTTTTTCTATTTTTTTCTCCTGACTTTCAAGATCTTTATTAAGCTCAACACATTTTATTTCCCCACATTTTGTACAAACTGTATGATGGTGATGATAAGATAGAATTTCATACCTTCTTATTCCGTCATCAAGTTTAAATTCTTCTATACTATTTTGGTTTTTTAAAAAATCCAACTCCCTATAAACAGTGGTTTTATTAACAGATAATTTATTAAGCTTAAGCATTTTTTGCAAATCAAAAGCTGAGAGAGGCTTACTACTACTAGTAAGAAATTCTAAAATAAAATTACGAACAGCACTAAATCTATATAATTTATCTTTTGGCTTACTTATTAGATGACTTATATTTTGCATAACTATAGTATAGCGCAACTCAGTTGCGTTTGTCAACAGAAACAAAAATACTATAATCAAATAAATTTTACTATCTAGCCATTGCCTTCATTTTTAAACTCTTCGGCATTTTCTCAATGGCATATCGCAAAGCCGTGCGAGGCATTTTAACTCTATTTTTCATCACATATTCAAACACTTCTTTTTGATGTGCTTGGCTTCCAGCTTTTAGCATCCAACCGTAACCTTTTTGCACCAGATCATCTTTATCTAAAAGCAAAATATCGGAAAACGCAAAAATGTCTTTCAAAAATTTTCCATGACGAGCCGGAATAACCAGGGTTACGGCAGAAGCTCTCTTCATCCAGCGATTTTCTGATTTAGCCCATTTTTTCAAATTTTCCAAATACTCGGGATACATTTCCACAAAACTACCAACTGTGTGATTGCACAAAGTGTCGCAAGACGCCCAATTGGAAACATAATTTCCTACCCATTTTTCAAAAACCTTGAAATCTGCCGGCGCATAGTTTTTGCGGAGAATATAGGAAAAATGGCAAGCAACAAAAGATTCCTCCATATAGCCCGATTGCCACAACTCTTCGCATAAGGCAAACACTTCTTTTTTATCCATAGCCAAAACTTCTTTGTCAAAAGATTTGGCAATTTTTGTTACCAGGGCCGTTTTAACACCGTAGAGCTTCACTTTTTCCTTAAAAAAATTCTGCCCCGTAGCTTTAGCGTGCGAGTCGCTATTTTTTTTTAATTCTTGACGGATTTTTTTAGTAATTATATTCATAGGGATTACTTATCTTTCCAATTCCACCATTTTAATTTTTCTGGATCGGGATTGGAATTTTCAGCAAAATAGACTGCTTCGCGGTAAACATACAAAAGACATCGGTCTTGAATTCTGCCTTCAAAGCGATTAGACATTTCATAAAGTTTTTCCGGATCTTTGCCTTTCAAGTCAGCTACCGAGCAAATGCCAATATTTTGCAAATCCTCGGCAATACTTTTTCCTACGCCGGGGATTTTTTGTAAATCACTTTTAGAATTCATAATTCTATAGCACCAAATATTTTATCTGTGTTTTTTATCAACTAATTTCAATAAACCAACTATTCTTTTTTTATCAATATCTTTCAATGACGCTATCTCAATATGCTTCGTTGTATTACCACCGCCATCAAATAGAGCGAAATCTTCTTTAGTTAATCCTTGTGATGAAAATCCCAAATTTACATGATCTTTCAAGGCTACAATATAGTATTTTCCATTTCCGAAAGCAGGCACACCCCATTTCATTTCTTCATTTATCTTTGGAAATATGTCGAAAATTATCTGCTTCAATTTTTGGCAGATTTCTTTTTGCGGAGATTTTTGTCTATCTATATATTCGTCAACATTTTTATTCACCATAATTTACATTTTAAAGATTCAAATAAGTTAAATCTTTTTGCCGATATAAAAGACGTAGCCGTAAAATTCTTTGTACTTTTGATATAATTCTGCTTCGTATCTTTCATTGGCAATGAATTCCTCGGCGGTTTTGTTGCCGGCGTGTTTTTCCAAAAACTTTTTCTGTGCCTCAATTTGCGGTTTGTAAAAATTCTCTAACCAGCAATACTCTGGCAAAATAAATGTAGCAACGGGGACAAACCCAGCTTTTTGCATTTGCTCCACCTTGTTTGCGATTGTATCAATCGGTGGATAAGCGTTTTTCCAAAAAGTATCAATTTCTTCTGGCCTTTTTTCTGTAAACCAAGATGCTTCAGAAACAGCAATATAACCGCCTTTTTTCAAAAATTTCTTCCAGTCGTTCAATCCTTTTTCAAAACCGATATTATAAATCGCACCTTCCGACCAAATCAAATCCAGTTCTTCATCTGCAAAAGGCAGATTGTCCATTGAACCGACAATTCCTTTCACCCTTTCTTGCAAGCCCTGTTTTTGAACATTGGTTTTAAAAAGTTCTATAAACTCAGGAAACAAATCAATGGCGGTAATTTTCCCTTTGATGTTTTTTGCCAGTGTCATTGTTGGTGCACCAGTTCCGCAACCAATATCCGCAATGCGGGATTTTTCGTTTAATCCGTCAATAAAACTTAATGCTTTCAAAGTTACTTCGGGACTACCCGGCCCCTGTTGCTCTATACCGCAAAAGAACTCACAGATGAGCTTAAAATCAAAGTCATGAATTGTTTTCTTTTCGTCAGGCATAAATATAAATTAAATTCTCCACTTTAATAATTTTTCTTCATTTTACTAAAAAACCACCTCAATTGGAAGTGGTTTAAAAAAGCGCGGTTAGCTAGACGCTTTCACCTGTCCTGAGTTCGTCGAAGGAGAACCTTTGGGTGGGAACAATGTTTCCCAGAACCAGAGTTAGTAGTTAAGGAAATTAACCAATTGTTGGCTTTGGTATAAGCTGCGCGCTATGTGCTAGACAACCCGACTGCTTTATTAACCTTAATAAATATAAACCCTGCAATTATGTAAAAAATCCAATGGAAAATATAACTATAAACAAACCCCCATTCTATTTTTAAAATTAAAAATGGAAATACAAAAGAGGAAATTATAGAGGCAATGAGAAAAAACAAGGCAACAGATTTTTTAATTTGAAAAAACAATAAAATATGCCCCAATCCAAAAATAAAAGCAAAAATTAAAACAATATTTGATAAAGAAAAATTGCTCTTAGCTAACCAAACAACCAATAGGGATATCATAATTTGCTGGTATAATAATTCAAAACTTTTTGATAATAAGTATTTGTGGTCAAACTTTGTAAAATACAGCGTGCTATCCATTTCAAACACTTTTTTATAATTAGGGAAAAACATACCAACGTATTTATATGCCATTGCATTGAGAATAAACAATAAAACTAAAAATAAAAAAGGAAGTACCTGAAAACTTGATTTAATAAAAAAATAAAAGTCACTACGAAATACTAAAACAACTAAAATAGAAATCAAAAAGAAAAAAGTCGCTGTTAGGCGATACTTTTCAATGTAATTCATCTTTCTTTTGTTAAATAAATAAAAAAGTTTCCACACTGAAAGCCACACGGCAAGCCAGATTATTAATTTTATTATTACCTCAGCCATCATTGTATAACAAAATTTTATTACCTAATTTTATCAAAAAATCGTTTAGAATAAAAGCGTTAGTTCAAATCCCGCTACCCTCCACCCAAAACATAACAAAAATCCCGAACAAAAGTATCGGGATTTCATGGCGCGGGTGGCTGAACGATTTCCGAACCTTTGACTGGAGAAGATGCTTCCCGGAACCGGCGTTAACGATTAAAGAAATCAATCAATTGCTGGCTCTAGTTTGAGACCATCTCGTAGTTTAACGTAATGTTTAACAATTATTTGACTCCAATAAAAATATTCTCATTCAAATATTTTCTGGTATATGGCCCAAAAAACCCAGTGGGGCCCGACAACCCTAATGGCTCTAAAATTTGCCTTTTATATTGGTTTTGAAATTTCATCACTGCTTTTTTAGTAACTGAACCGAAATAACTGGTCACGCCAACTTCACTTTCCCAAAAACCTTCATTTATTAATAATTGTTGTAAAATCTTAACATCATTACTTCTCATACCCATTTTCAAATTGCTCTGCAGAAGCTGAGGAAAAAGCATTAAGTCCTTATTAATCTCGCTCAATTTACCGCTCATTTCAAATCTTCTAACAATTACATCATTATTGAATAAAACCACTAAATCTTGAGAAACATCTTTCAACTCGGCGTTAGTCAATTTAATATCAACCCCATCGTCATTCACCCAATAATTGTGACCTCCTTGCCAAATTCGCCTTGGTAATTCCAAACTCTCATTAAAAACCAAAAATAAATTAACTTTTGTTTGACTATCGCTAATTTCAGAAATACCGCTCACTAACATCGGAAAATAAAAATAATTACTTTTGAATCTATAGATTAATGGTTTAATTGTAGTTTGAGTTTCACTTAAATTGACAATATCAAAAACAAAATAATTAATATTACGCTTTAAGTAACTCTGCAAACCCGCCTTGAACTCTTCGGAAATTTGTTTTTTCTCAAAAGTTTTTTGGGTAGAAAAATCATCTATCCATTTAGAAAAATCCTCCTGTTTATTTACTCTAACAACCGTTACGTCATGAGCACCAATAATTTTTTGAAAAATTACTTCAACACCCTTTGTTGCTCCAGGTGCATTAAAACCACTCTCCCCGTCCCCACTTAAATTTTGTTCCTGCATGGCATCTATTTTTTCATTCAAAATTTTTACCAGCTTTTCAAAAATTACTGTTTCACCTTCTTTTATTTCCGAAGGTTTAGTGGGCAATGGTACCACTTTCAAAAGTGTAGCAGATTGACTACCTGCTGGTTTCTCCCAATTAGTAGATAAAACCAACATTTCTTCTTGACCATTCCAAGCAATAATAGCATTTTGGTCTGTTTGCTCGACATTAATATTGCGTGGCCAAATCCAAACACCACCATTAGCTTCTGCTAAAAATGGCGTAACGATAATAATAGAAAAAACAAATATTATGAAATAAAAAAGATTTTTCATATTTTTACTTTTATTTTTTAATTAATAACTTATTATATAATTCTAACAAAAAAACTAGCTAAGTTCAAATCCCCTCACCTGTCACCCGAAATCAAACAAAAATCCCGAACAAAAGTATCGGGATTTCATGGCGCGGGCAGCGGGATTTGAACCCGCGATCTCTCCCGTGACAGGGGAGCATTCTAAACCAGGCTGAACTATGCCCGCATAAATTTTCAATTTAGTGTCGAGGGTGGGAGTCGAACCCACGACCTTGGCGTTATGAATGCCACGCTCTTACCAACTGAGCTACCCCGACGCGCTTAGCGCGTCAATTGCCACGCTCAGCGTGGCGACTTATTTATTAACTTTAATTTCTTTTTACGTGGCCAACTCTTAATCTCCCTTTCTTTTCTCAAGGCTAATATCTTTTTATCATATTTTCTAAAAAATACAATTTTTTCTGGCTTATGTGACCGTGTATATTTAGCCCCCTTACCGTTTTTATGTGCCAAAAATCTTTTCTACAAATTATTGGTTGAACCAGTATACAAAGAACCATCGTCACATCTAATTATATAAACAAACCACATAAATGTCGGGTCGCCCCGAATTGCACGGGGGCCTGCAGCTTATGAGACTGCCGAGGTACTACTCCTCCACGACCCAATGTATGCTTATTACTCTAACATAAAAAAGTGGTATAATCAATATATGAAAATAAATTTTTTAGGAGCCGATCAAAACGTAACAGGTTCAAAACACCTAATACAAACGCAAGGATATAATTTACTTTTAGATTGCGGTTTTTATCAAGGCAAGAGAGAAGAGTCAAACCGTCAAAATAGTACTCTTCCTTTTGTAGCCAAAGACATAAACGCAGTTGTACTGTCTCACGCGCATTTAGATCATTGTGGAACCTTACCCATTTTAGTTAAAAATGGATTTTTAGGAAAAATTTACTGCACAAAAGCAACTGCAGAAATAGCAAAATACATTTTGCTAGATTCAGCTAAAATACAGAAACAAGATTGCATGTATTTAAACAGTCACCTACAAAATGGCGAGCCTGAAGTCTTACCCATTTACACAGAAGAAGACGTAGAAAATGCTGTTAATCATTTTGAACCGGTAGAATATTTCAGACAAAGTAATAAATGGACAGAGCTAAATAAAAATATTAAGTTTAAGCTTTACGACGCCGGACATATTTTGGGATCTGCAATAATTTTTCTGGAAATAAAAGACCCTTCGACAGGCTCAGGGCAAGAAACAAAGACCTTAGCCTTCACCGGAGATTTGGGCAGAGAAGACTTGCCAATTTTACGTTCGCCAGAATTTATAACAGATAGCACACAAACTCTAATCACAGAATGCACTTATGGAGACAGCTTACACAGACCATTGTCTGAGGCCACTAGCGACTTTAAAAATGTGATAAACTCTGCAATAAAAAGCAAAGGTAAGATTATTGTCCCGGCTTTTTCATTGGGCCGAACACAAGAGATTATTTATACTTTACACAAACTACTAGATAAAAAATTAATACCGCAGATACCAATATATATAGACAGTCCGCTTGCAAAAAATATAACAGAAGTTTTCCCAAATTATATAAATGACTTTGACAAAGAGTTTTGGAATGACTTTGGGAATAAAGGAGAGTCCCCTTTCTTACTAAAAAATTTGTTTTACATAAATTCCCAGGAAGAATCTAAAGCTTTAAACAACAAACAAGGCCCTTTGATAATTATTTCTGCTTCTGGTATGTCAGAAGGCGGTAGAGTTTTGCATCATTTAAAAAGCAACATAGAAAACCCTCAAAACATAGTTTTAATAACCGGTTATCAGGCTGAAAACACCTTAGGAAGAAGAATTCAAGACGGCGTCAGTCCTATAAAAATATATGGAAAAAGTTATAACGTCAGAGCTCAAATAAAAACGCTTAATGAATTCAGCGCTCATGCAGATCAAAACGATATTTTGTCATATATATCTCATATAGAAGGTCTACAGAGAATATTTTTGGTGCACACCGAAATACGCCAAGCAACTGCTTTTAAAAATCTTTTAGAGAAAAAATATTCTGCCCTGCCAGTCGAAATTCCAAAAATGGGCGACCTCTTTGAAATTTAATATAGAAAATTTAAGCCCTGAAAACTTCTAAAAATGCTTTTGTTGGGACGTTAACTTTTCCTTTCTCCTTCATCAACTTCTTTCCTTTTCTTTGTTTTTCTCTCAATTTATTTTTTCTAGTTACGTCTCCACCGTATAAATATCCTGTAACATCTTTCATGTATGCCTTTATTGTTTCTCTAGCAATAACCTTTCCTCCAATAACTGCCTGCAAAGCAACTGAAAATTGTTCGGGTGGCAAAACATCCTTTAATTTTTCAACCATTTTTTTACCTTCAAAATAAGCCTCGTCTTCTGAAACAATTCTTGAAAACGCTTCTTCTTTGTGGCCTGCAACCCAAATTTCCATTTTAACTAATTTCCCTGGCCGATATCCTAAAAGATTATAACTCATTGAAGCATACCCCTGACTAGCGGTTTTTATTTTGTCATACAAGTTGGCGATTATTCCTCTTAATGGAGTTTCAAAAACAATAATTACTCTTTCCGGGCTCAAATAATTTGTTGTGACATAATTACCTTTTAACCCTTTTAATATTTCCATTAATCTGCCAACTTGGTTTGACGGAGCAATAACTTCCAAAGAAACCCACGGTTCTTCGGTGCTTTTTATTGAAGAGGGGTTCTCCGGCCAATCGGTTGCAGAATAAATTGAGACTTGTTTTCCCCTTTGGTCAATAATTTTATAAACAACCGAAGGAACAGAAATAACCAAGTCCAACCCAAATTCTCTTGATAACCTTTCGGAAATAATTTCTATGTGCAATGTCCCCAAAAACCCACAATTGAATCCCCTCCCTAATGCTTCTTTCATTTCTTGTTCGAAAACAAGCGCAGGGTCCTGAAGTTTTAATTTTGACAAGGCAACTTTTAGATTATCAAAGTCATCTGGATTTTCCGGGTACAAGCTGGCAAAAACCATTGGCTTTGGCTCCTGATATCCTGGCAATGGTTGAACACTTCCTTTTGTGTTTATATTTTGTAATTTAATTATTGTGTCTCCGGCTGTAACTTTTCCTGGTTCTTTAATCCCAGTTGCAATATAACCAATATCCCCTGCTTTAATTTTATCTTTTGCCGAAAATGTAGGATTTAAATACCCAAGTTCTTTCACTTCAGCAGGAGCCTTAGTTGCCATAAGCTCAATTTTTTCGCCCTTAGAAATTTCTCCGTCAACAACTCGAACAAAAGCAATAACTCCCTTGAATGAATCAAATTCAGAATCAAAAATAAGGGCCCTAAAGTCATTATTTTTACTTTCTTTTGGCGCAGGCACTTCTTTTATAATAGTGTGTAAAACTTGCTCTACGTTAGTTCCATTTTTTGCAGAAATTTTTATAATCTCGTCTGGTAAAATATTTAACAAGTTAGACAGCTCGTCAACCGATTCTTCAACTTTCGCAATTGGTGAATCAATTTTATTTATAACAGGTATAATTTTTAAATTTTGCTTTCTTGCCAGTTCTAAGTTAGCAAGCGTTTGTGCCTGAATTCCTTGTGTTGCGTCAACAAGTAAAATTGCTCCTTCAACGGCCTCCAAGCTACGCGAAACCTCATAGGAAAAATCTACGTGGCCAGGAGTATCAACCAAATTCAAAATATAGTCTTTACCTTCGAGGTTATAGTTCATTCTAATGGCTTTTAGCTTTATAGTAATCCCCTTTTCTCTTTCCAGGTCCATTGAATCTAGAAATTGTGGCATCATTTTTTTAGGGTCAATAGTTCCGGTTAATTCTAAAAGCCGGTCAGCTAAAGTAGACTTTCCATGATCTATATGCGCTATTATTGAAAAATTTCTGATGTTTTCTTGCATGTTATTTTACAGGATATAAAAACTTTTTTAAAAGTGAATCAACAATTGCTTTGCTTTCTGGAGACTTTAACAAATGAGCGGTGATAGCATATACTACAACTCCAACCGTGCCGGAAACCGCCAATTGGAAAAATATTCCCCAAAATGTTTGCAAAATCACAATTGACCCCAAAAGCTGCCTTACCAAAAAAGTTAAAACAAACATTATTAAGCTAGCAATTAAAATTTTATATATAGAATTTAAAATTTCTTTTACGTGGTTTGGCCCGCCTTCGCCTTCAAGCTTTGGCGAGGTAAAAAACATTTTGTAAAACATATATAAAAGTAAACAGCACTCTGTTACGGCAGTTATTGTATAAGCTAAAGACAAAGCAATCACTCCAATGTTTGCAACTCCGCCCAAACGTAAAAAATCTTGTAAAAATAAATTAAATCCTGGGAAAAATTTTACTAACCACACAAGCAATATACTAAGTAATATATTAAAAGCAACTGTAAGCCCAGAAATTATTGCCGGAATTTTTGTATTATGAGCTGCATAAAATGTCTTTGATAAAAATAAGATAAGTGCTTGAGCAACAAGATTCAGGGCTAAAATTCCAAGACAAGCAGTTGTTAGTTTTGTATCTGCCCAACCAAATTTTCCAGCTCCTAAAACCACCCTAACTATTTGTGCCCTTAAAAGAAGAAGTATCAAGCTTAATGGAACAACTAAAAAAATAATCTGGCGAAATATACCAGAAAATTTTCTCAAAAATTCTTCTCTATCATCTCGCAAAAAGGCCATAGACATTGAAGGAAAAGATGCTGTTGAAACAGAAACTGCCACTGCGCTAACTAATATTGAAGACAAGTTGTTTGCTAAATTAAAAACCGCAATAGATCCTGCCATTAAAGTAGAGGCAATGGCTGTTGTGGCAATGGTGTTTAATTGTCCGGCTCCCAGCCCCAAAGACCTTGGCACCATGAGTTTTATGGTTTTTACAACTCCAGGGTTTTTGTAATTAAAACTAAACCTGTATCTAAAACCAGAAAAGAAAAAAGCCGGTAATTGTACCAACAAATGTAAAATTCCTCCCAAAACTACACCCCATGCTAAGCCTGCCAAACCAAACTTTGGCACAAAAAATAAAATTCCAATTATTATACCTAAGTTGTACAACAATGGAGCCATTGCGGTTATTAAAAATCTATGAAAAACTTGCAAAATTCCGCTTATCATGTTTGAGGCTCCTAAAATAATAGGACTTAAAAACATAATACGCATCATTAAAACTGCCAACTCTTTTTTTTCTCCGGAAAAACCAGGAGCCATCAAAGACACAACGGTTGGCGTAAAAACTATTAAAATTGTACAAATAATGATTAAAAAACCCAAAAATACATTTAAAAGATTAGACACATACTGCCAGGCCTCGTCTTTGTCCTTAATTAAATAACCGCTAAAAATTGGGATTACTGCTGCTGATATTGCTCCAAAAATTAAAATTAAAGCAATAAAATCTGGCACAGTAAAAGCTGTATAGTAAATGTCTAGTTCGTTGCTTGCTCCAAAGGTTCCTGCCAAAAGACGATCTCTTATTAAGCCTAAAAAAGCACTTAATAAATAAGAAATTGCCAAAATTAAAGAGGCAGAACTGATAGACTTTGTTTGAGAATTAAAAAATCTTTGAATCACTTAATTTAAGTTAATGATTATACATCTTAACCTTTTTTTCCGCTTTTTTAAATAGCTTGACAATGACTTTTAAAACTGGTAATATTAAGGTGTCTCAGCAAGATGAGTGATTGCTCCGACCCAACGTCGGAGAGGAAAGTCCGAACACCATCTCTTGCCTAAAGCGAGGGATAAAAGAATAGCGGCTAACGGCCGCCCACAGTAATGTGCGAGGTGCGAACAGTAACGCCAAAGCCGAAAGGCAGAGGTATCCGCAAGGATAAGTTTTGCAGAAATGCAAAAATGAAACGGCTAAATCCTTATTGGGTGCAAGAACAAAGCCCTTCGACGAGCTCAGGGTGAACAGACGACCAATTGGTTGCTTGCTCTGAGCCCCGCCGAAGAGTTAAAAGTAGTTCGCTAGACCCTGAGAGTAATCGAATGGGCAGACAGATAATCACACATTCGATAACTTCGTTATCTCAGTGTAAACATAATAATTTATCCTGAGGAGCGGAGCGACGAAGGACAGAATTCGGCTTACAGTCTTGCTGAGACAACAAAAAACAGAACTTTAGGTTCTGCTTTTTGTTTGTATTTTAGAATAATGTTTTCGCTCCCCCTTCTTGATCTAGTGCCTCGTTTACCAATTTATCAGCTTCCTTATTTTTTTCTCGCGGAATATGTTTAAATTTTACTGATTGAAAATCAAATTTCAAATTCCAAATCTCTATAAAAAATTGCTGAATTTTAGGATCTGTAAGTCGATAGTCTCCGTTTAATTGTTTTACAACCAATTCTGAATCGGCCCTTACTTCAACATCGGAAACTTCGGCAATAGATTTTCCGAAAACAGCTTTAAACTTTTTTAAAGCAAAAATAATTGCTTTGTACTCAGCGTCATTGTTTGTTAAATTGTCTCCCAAATATTCTCCAAATTTTTTTATAATCTGCTCGCTTTCATTACAAAAAACAACTCCAATGGCTGCCTTGCCTGGATTTCCCCGCGAACCTCCGTCAGTATATATTATTATTTTTTTCATAAATTTAATTACCTATTTTACAATTATATTTACTGTTGAAGGAAGCTTACTCTTAATATAGTCCAAATCTTGCTGAGAATATTGATTTCCAGATATATTGAAACTCTTTAGACTGCTTAAATTTCCCAATTCATTTGGCAAACCAGTAAGCCTGTTATTTGATAAATTAAGAACTTCTAATTTTTTCAATTGACCAACCTCGGCCGGTACGCCAGTCATTAGGTTATTACTGGCATCAAGAATTTTCAAGTTAACCAGTTGCCCTATTTGAGACCGAATAGCGCCAGTTAACGAATTGTTGGATACATTGAGTTCTTCCAGGTTTTTTAAATTAAAAACATATGAAGGAATTTGCGTTAAACCTTGGTTGCCTAAATCAAGTTTCACCGCCTCTCGATCAAATTGGCCTTTGTCCATTGGCCCAAAAACATAATTGTTTTTTGCCATAAATACCACAACCAAAACAATTACTAACCCAACTACAATTAAAATTATTTTTTTCATAATTATTTTTTATTACCCGCACCCCGAAGGGCGAAAAAATCGTTAAGGCGTTTTTCAAACTTCTTTAAATGCTCATTTTTTATACGAAACCCCGAAGCCATGGCATGTCCTCCATAAGTCATTAAGAAGCTATCGCACTCTTTCATTGCATCAACGGAATTTGTACCTTTGGGATTTCTGACAGACCCGCACGATTCTTTATCCATTTTTTTATAAATAAACGCTGGTTTCTCATATTTTGAGCATATATTTGAAGCTACGGGTCCGGCCAAAATTAATTTCCAAGAAGGGTCACCCTCAAAAACAATTGCTTGATCGTCTTTTTGCGAAATTCTTCTCTCTACTTCTTGTATAATATTTTTAACTTGATTTTGCTTGTATTGATTTTTATCCAATAAAACTTGTGCCATTTCTTTGCATTTTTTATTGTCAAAAGAAGTCAAAAGTAAATATGATTCATTTTCAAAGTTTACTGATTCTGCTGCGTTTAATGCAGAAATAATTTTTGGCAAAGATTCTTCAAAAACTTTTCCATTACCTAAAATATCTAAAAACGCCCTTAATGCCGGGCGAAAAGTGTTTCTTAAAGATCTTAAACCTTCTTCTATAATTTCTTGATTTTGCTCAACTTGGGGCACCATATCTGCAATTGTTCCAAGGGCTGATAATTCCAAAAAGCTGTTTTTCAAATTTTGTGATATTTTTTTTCCAAGTAACTCCAAGCAAAGGTTATAAGTAACTCCAACATTTGCCAAACCCTTAAAAGGATAACTATCATCTAACTGTTTCATGTCAACAATCATAGAGGCGTTTGGAATTCCGGCTAAAGGTTCATGGTGATCCACAATTATAACCTCAAACCCCATTTTATTTGCCAGTTCAACTTCTTTTACATTTCCAATGCCCAAGTCAAATGTTATAAAAAGCGCTGGCGCTTTATCTTTTAGCATGGCCAAAGCTTTTAAATTTATCCCATAACCATCATTTTCTCTGTCTGGAAAAAAGCAACAATCAACGTGCCCACCCAAACTCTTAATGGCCTCTTCAAAAATAACAACAGAAGAAATACCATCTAAATCAGAATCACCATACAAAATAATTCGCTCGTTGTTTTCAACGGCTTTTTTAATCCTTTCTGCGGCCCTTTCTATGTTTTTTATCTTCTGCATATTAAGTAAAAGTTTGTTGCCGAGCATTATTTGCCGAGCACCTCTATTCCTGGTAACTCATCGCCCGACAAATATGCCAGCATTGCTCCGCCTCCAGTTGAAACCCAACTGAACTTGTTAGTCATACGCTGTTTATTCAAAAATTCAACTGTCTCTCCCCCGCCAATAACCGAAAACGCTTTACTTTTTATAATTGCTTTTGCAATTGCCAAACTCCCCTTGGCATATTTTTTTTCTTCAAATTTACCAAACGGGCCATTCCACAAAACAGTTTTTGCCTTAACTATTTTTTCACAAATACTTTTTATTGATTCTGCATTAATATCTAAGGCTCCCAAGTCTCCCGTAGGACTTACAATTTTCTCTGGAAAATTAAACTTAATACCCTTTTCTGCCACTTCTTTAGCTATCAGTCCGCTAACAATTACAAAATCGGCAACTTTTGAAATATTATTAATAAATTTTGATTTTGTTTCAACTTTTTTCCCACCAATAATTGCAACCATTGGTTTTGTTGGACTAGTTATGACCTTTTCTAGGGTTGATATTTCTTTTTCCAACAAAAATCCGGCGCAGTTTAGTAAAAGTTTTGGCACCTCTGTAATTGAGGCATTATCTCTATGGCAAACACCAAAAGCATCATTTACATAAATGTCTCCAAAGCTAGCTAGTTGCTTTGCAAACTCTGCATTCGCCTGCCCTGAAGCGCCTTGAAGGGTTTCTTCCTTATGAAATCTCAGATTTTCAAGCAATAAAATTTCTTTGTTTTGCAAAGCGCTTACAGCATCTTCCACTGCAGTACCCACACAATCATTTATTTTTTTAACCTCTTTCTTTAAAAGTTTTGCTAATCTCTCGGCAATTTTATTTACCCTTAATTCTTCAACAACTTTCCCTTCTGGCTCTCCCAAATGACACATTAAAACTATTTTTGCATTGTTATCTATTAAATACTTTATTGTTGGCAGGGTTTGCTTTATTCTAAAATCATCTGAAATTTTTCCTTTTTTGTCTAAAGGTACATTAAAATCACACCTTACCAAAACACGCTTCCCCGACACATTAAAATCTCTTAATGTTTTCATATTAAACTATTATATCGCTACGCTAATTACCATTATAAAATATTTTAGATAATTATGCTACCTCTTGTTGATAGCATTGCTCGCAATAAACAATCTCTTTTCTGTCTGGCGAATAAGATGTTTCAAATTCGTTGACACATCCTTCTTTCATACACTTTCTATGCCAAAGCTTAACCGGGTTACGATTTTGAATGCGCTGATAATGTCTGCAATTTGGGCACAACCTTGGCAACGGTAAATTTTGAGACTTGTAAAACTCAACTTCCTGTGGAATCACCCTAAAAGCAGTCGCACATTGTTCGTTACATTCTCCTTTGTGACCACATTCAATAATCTGTGAAGTTATATTTTCTTTTACGTCTAAAATGCTGTCTGGTAAATCTTTTGATTTAATTGTAATTTTATAATTTTTTTCCTTTGGCTCTTTCCAAGAATACCCTTGCGCCTCTGCCTCCTTTTTTGTTAAAGGGAAAAATTCCTGCGCCGAGGTTTCATTATAGCTAAACTGTGATATTTCTGTTGGCAAAAAATCTCCATATTTATAAGTCCTTCCCTTCTTATCTACGTAAGGCATTGCATTCATATGCTCGATAATTTTTGGGGCTAGCTCATTATATTCTTCTTCAGAATATTGTTTATTTAATATACAATATTGTTTATTTCTAACATTAACACAGCCAAAAAGATTATTATTGCTTCCACGACAAGAAATGCTATACGCAATATCACGGCCGCCTCCGACAATCATAATGCTTCCAATAATGTTGTTAATATCTCTACCGCATATCAACGCCTCATACACCCGTTGCCCTTTTTCACCAAATTGCGTAAAATCATAACAATCTTTGTTTCCGCCCAAGATTAACCACATGCAATATTTACAATATTCAGAATCAGTCGCAATAAAGGAATTTTTAACATATTTAGAATTAGAAATGTAATCCCCGTTGGAATTTAAATTTTTAACTCCATGCATATATTTATTAGGAAACTTCAACCAAAATTCAACAGCCTTTTTCTTAAAATCTTGAACGGCAAGATATGAGTCTAATTTTAAATCTTTAATTTTTTTCTGATAATCCTCTTTTGAAAATTTTTCATTGAAAATATAATACTGCTGGTTTCTAAGATTCACACAACCAAAACAGTTAGAACAACCTGCAAGATTTTTTGAAAACCAAATATCGTGAGAATTTTCGCAATCAACAGAATAATAAATTTGGTAACATTTTGCACAATTTAAGCTTTCGTATGCTAATTGTGTTCCCTCTATCATGGTTGTATCAAAACAGTCTTTAGAATGCTCCACCTCTTCTGAATATAAACAATTTTCGTCGTAGTCAGAATTAAAAAGATAGTAACAATTTTTAAGATCGGCGTTCATGTTTGTAAAATTACTATCAATAAGCGTATTGTACATTCCAGAAAAATTTTGATGAGGCACTTTTCTTATCAATTCTGACAATTGCGTAAAAAATGGTTTTGAAAAATCATATTCTTGTCCATATTCCATTGGATCCCATTTATCAGACCACCAGCATTCACCACAATAGCTTGGAATTCCCCCATTAAGATCATACATGGTAATTGTGTCTTTCCCACACAACCCACATGGCCTTTTATACAAACTCCTTTCGTTACGAAAAGATAATCGTCTTTGCAATCTGCAATCGGGACACCAGGTTGGAGCAGGCACCTTTATTTTTTCGTAAAATGCAAAATCATCCGCGTCAATTACGAATTCTTTTTTACAATTCTGACAAACTTTATTTTCTTGTGTCATAAATTTTATAAATTTTATACTTTATAAACCTTTAATTTTTCTATGCGACTTCGGATTGATAGCACTGTTTGCAATAAACTATCTCGGGTCTGTCAGACGAATAAGAAGTTTTTATTTCAACTCCGCATTTTGCACAAGTACGACTAAAAAGCTTTATTGGCGTGCGTTGAGCCAATCTGGCAAAATTTCGGCAGTTTGGACATGTTTGTGGCAACGACACACCCATTCTTTTATAAAATTCTAAATCACTAGCTGTAACCTTAAAAGCCTCTGTACATTGATGATTGCACTTGCCCTCGTGGGCGCAACTAATTACTTCCTTTAAGATTCCCTCATCAACTTGGCTAATTGAAACTGGAACGCTTTCTGCTTTCAGAGTAATCTTATGATTTTTGGCAGCAAAATCAATCCATCTATAACCTTGCTTTTCTGCTTCTTCCTTTGAAATAGGAAAAATTTCTTGAGCAATTGTTTCGTTATATGCAAAAGAATGAATGTCCAAAGGAAATGTTGAGCCATAGCTGAAAATTCTCTTTAAAGAATCTATATATGGCATTTCGTTCATGTGCGCAATAATTTTTGGCAATAATTCTTCATATTCTTCTTTTGTGTATTGCTTATTTAAAATACAATATTGTTTTTTACGCAATCCAGCACATCCAAATAAATCAGACGACCCATGGCAATTTACACAATATTGACTATTAACCAACTGCTCCCAACATTCATTTGAAAAAAATACCCCAGAACACTGATATCCAATACTTGAGCATTCATAAATAAGCTCCGACGATTTTCCCCAATAAGTATAATCTGCAACATCTTTTGCTTCTTTTATTCCAAAAAGATATTTACCATCTTCAACTTTTTCACAATTAAAACCAACATTAACGTTTTTGCATTCATCAATCCAATTACCAGAAACGTTGGAGCTACGGTTTTCAACAATGGCTGGCACAATAGTCTTTTTCCTAAATTCTTCAAATTGTAATTGTATTTTTTTAAGACCATCTCTATCATCAATTTTTATTTCTTCAAGACGCTTTTTGTATTCATCTTTTGTCAGTTGTTCATTAAAAAAACAATATGAACTGTTACGTAAATTTACACAACCAAAACAGTCGTTGCAATTTCTACAATTAAGCAAAAAGACAGAGTTTGTGCAGCTGTTACACTCTTGAGAATACAACAAATGGTTACAATTATGACAATCAATACATTCATAACAAAGTTCTGAAAAATGGAGGCTATAGCAATCCATGCTATCTTTCGAATTCCAAAGAGAAGTTCCATACGAACAATTTTCGTTGTCAGCGGCAGCATAAATTAAATAACAATTCTTATTATCGGCAGCTCGATTTGTGTATTCGCTATTTATGTTTACGCGTTGCTGAATAATCCCCATTCTTGGTACCTTCAAAAACAATTCCTTAAACTGTTCAAAAAATGGTTTTTTAAAATTATAATCTCGGCCAAAATTTATTGCGTCCCATTTGTCAGACCACCAACAAGGATAACAATAAACAGTATGTGGGCTATCCTGGGGAAACATTAGAATTTTATCTTGACCACAAAGATTACATTTTCTTTTAAAAAGGCTTCTTTCATTTCTCCACTGTAAGCGTTTAACAAGTCTACACTCTGGGCACCAGGTTGGCGCAGGTACCTTAATTTTTTCGTAAAACGCAAAATCATCCGGCTCAATTACAAAGTCTTGTCTACAATTTTGGCAAGCTTGCACTGAGCTCGTCGAATGTGTTTTTGTTTGTTCCATAATTTTTAGGTTGCCTTAGAGCAACCTGGTTATTTTTACCCCGTTAGAAATCACGCTGTACTAGCTATTTCTAACGGGGTTTATGCTACTTCACTGTTGTAACACTGTTCGCAGTAAATTTTATATTTTTTCTGCTGTTCAAGATTATACGAAGTTTTAAATTGTGCGTTGCATTTTGCGCACTGTCCATCAAAAAGATTACGAACATTTCTTAATTTCATTCTTCTCTCGTGCCTACAATTGAAACACTCTTGTGGAATTGAAAGTCCAATTTTTTTATAAATTTCAACTTCTTTTTTAATTAAACGGTAATTATACCCACATATATTACACTCTAATATCTGTTCTGTAAGATCATTGGAAAATAGCTTTGGGTTTTTAGGAAGCTCATCATATTTTATTGTTGTTTGTCCTTTTGTGTGAGGAATATCGTCTTCCCATTTATACCCCTTAGCCAGTGCCTCTTCTTTAGTCATTGGAAAATATTCATTAACAATAGACTCGTTATAGGCAAAAGGAAGTATCTCTTTTGGGAAAAACCACCCCCACTCACCTGTTTTGCGCATGTGTTCAATAAGCTTTGGAAGTAATATCTCATATTCTTCTTTTGTATATTGCTTATTCAAGATACAATATTGAGAGCTCTTTAAACCTTCACACCCAAAAATGTTATGAGAGTTATGACAATTTTCTGAATAATATATGTCTGTACAATTTACACAGGTACTTGAAAACATAATGCCACGTCCATGACCATGTGTATTTTGATAGCCAAGCTCAATGTCTGCTGTAAAGGAAATATCGTAAGAGTCTATTGCCTTACGACAAGTAAAAATAAATTTTGAATTTTCACCGCTTTTTACATCAAATGCGTGCTGTATATTCTTTGCATGATAAATGTGGTCCCCAGAAACATTTGTATTGTGAGAGCCGGAAAAAAACCTTTGCGGTATTTTTAAACGCATTTCTTCGCGTTTTTCAATAATAAAAGAAATACTTTTTGGGTCGTGCAATGGATGGTTCTTCAAAAATTCATCTATTCTTTCTTTAGTAACTGGCTCATTAAAAAGATAATTTGATTTTTGTCTTAAACCAACACACCCAATACAATTTGAGCATCCTCTACAATCAAAAAGCCCAATGCAATTATTACAATCTTCACATTCTTGCGAATATAGTACGTGGTAAGAGCCCAATACGTCAGTACACTCATAGCAAAGTTCCGATTTAAAAACATACAAACAATCTACACAATCTTTTGAATTCCAAACTATATGCCCGTACATACAATCTTCGCAATCAACTGTACCAAAAACAAGGTATAAATTCTTTCCGGTAAGCACGGCGTTAGAGTAAGGACAATCAACGCTTTGAGTTACAATAATGGCACACCTTGGAACATTATCCCACAACGTTTTTATTTGCTGAAAAAACGGCTTAGAGAAGTCGACATCTCTTCCATAATCTTTGGCGTCCCAATCATCTGACCACCATTCGTCATGACTCCACACCGAAAATGGAACCTTTGTAGAGTACATTGAAATAATAGATTTGCCTGATTTATCAGACATACGTTTGTATAATGTTCTAAAATTTCTTCCTAAAATTCTATCTCGCTGTCGACATTGAGGGCACCAAACTGGGGCAGGCACCTTCATTTTTTCATAAAATGCAAAATCATCTGGCTCTATAATAAAGTCTTGTTTACAATTTTGGCAATTTTTTGTTTGTGATTCCATAATATTTTGCTTAATTACATTTTTATGCTACTTCACTGTTGTAACACTGTTCGCAATAAACTATCTCCGGACGATCCGGCGCATAGCTCGTCTCAAATTCATTGGTACAACCTTCTTTCATGCACTTTCTGTGCCAAAGCTTAAAAGGGGTTCTTTGCCTTAAACGATTATAGTGTCGACAATTTGGACAAAGCCGAGGTATAGGTAAATTAATTTTTTTATAAAATTGAAATTCTTCTTTCGTAAGTTTAAAAGCAGTTGTGCATTGTTCGTTGCACTTTCCTTCATGGGCACACCCTATTATTTTTCCCAAAATAGACTCATCTATGTCCTTAATGTCATCTGGTAAATTGTCAGGTGTTAAGTCAATCTTATAATTTTTTGCATCATTCACTACCCATTTAAATCCAATTTCTTGAGCTCTTATTTTTGTTAGCGGAAAATATTCCTGAGCAATTGTTTCGTTGTAAGCAAAAGGACTCAATTCAACTGCAAAAAACTCTCCATGCCTGTAGGCTCTGCCCTTTGAATCTATATAAGGAATTGCATTCATATGCTCAATAACCTTAGGTAAAAGCACCTCATATTCTTCTTTAGTATATTGCTTATTTAAAATACAATATTCCTTTTTCTCCAAATTGACACAACCAAATAAATCGTGCGATGCCCAACAATTAATGGAATATTTAATATTCTTACTGCCTCTCCCGAAAATAGTAAAAGCATAATCTTGGTTTTCCATCATATCAAATCCCGAAGCTATGGCCTCGTATATTCTTTCTGCTTTGGGCATTCCATAACTATCATAAGAATCCTTAACTCCATCAACCACCCATTCAACATATTTTGAGTCTTCAGAGCCATTACCAAAAATATCAAAACACATCTTGCAATCCCTGGCGTTACGCATGTTATTGCCTGTGCAATTGTTAGTATTTATAAATTGGGCGTATTTATGTATTGCCTTATTATATACATCGTTAAACTTTTCTAAACTTCCGGTTAGATTTTTAAAACTACCTAAATTAAGTGTTTCAAATCTTTTTTTATATTCATCCTTTGTAAGTTGCTCATTGAAAAAACAATTTTGCTTGTTCCTTAAATTAGTGCACCCGAAACAATTAATACAATTTCTACAATCATAAAGAAAATAGGAATCTGAACAACCTTCGCAATATTTGCTGAAAAACAATTTTTGAGAATTATTACATTGCACATTTTCATAAGAAAGTTCCATTTTCGCGCAGTTAAAAAGGTCCTGCGAATCTTTTACGAATGAAGTATTGTTTGAATACCTAACGTTTTCATTTGTTTTCCCTCCAAAAATTAAATAACAATTCTTTTCTTCTGAAGAAAAATTAGTATATTCAGAATTCATCGCCTTTGGAGCCCATAGGTGTACAACCGGAGACGAATGAAATAATTTTTTAAATTGTGTGAAAAAATCTTTAGAAAAATCAACTTCTTCTCCATAGTCCATCGGGTTCCAAGAATCGGAGTACCAACAATCACGGCAATAAACAGTCATTGGCCCATCTTCGCGGTACATCGAAATAACGTCTTTACCACATTTTTTGCATTTGATTTTATATAAAGTTCTTTCATTACGAAAAGCAAGTTTTCTTTGTAATCTACAATCAGAACAAAAAGTTGGTGGTGGCACTTTAATTTTTTCATAAAATGCAAAATCATCTGGCTCTATAATAAAGTCTTGTTTACAATTTTGGCAATTTTTTGTTTGTGATTCCATAATATTTTGCTTAATTACATTTTTATGCTACTTCACTGTTGTAACACTGTTCGCAATAAACTATCTCCGGACGATCCGGCGCATAACTGGTTTCAAATTCGTTGGTACACCCTTCTTTCATACATCTTCTGTGCCAAAGTTTAGGCAGGTTGCGCCAAGCAAATCTGCTATAATGTCTGCAGTTCTGACAAAGTTGTGGTAGCGGAATATTAAATTTTCTATAAAATTGCAATTCTTGGCTAGTAATTTTAAATACGCCAACGCATTCATGTTCACAGTTGCCCTTGTGAGAACAACTTATAACTTCTCTTGTGATATCGTCGTTTACATCCTTAATATCGTCTGGCAAGTCTAGCCCGACTTTTGTTGCGCTAAACTCCCTTTTTTGAAAATCGCGCCAAACAAGCCCATGTTCCTCGGCCACATTTTTGGTAAGTGAAAAAACGTCATTAGCAAATGATTCATTGTATGCAAAAGGACTCATTTCTGTTGGGAAAAATTCTCCGTATCTATAAATATTCCCTTTTTTATCTATGTACGGCATTGCATTCATATGCTCTATAATTTTTGGTACAAGCTTCTCATATTCTTCTTTTGTATACTGCTTGTTAAAAATGCAGTATTGTTTGTTGCGAAGACTCACGCAACCAAATAAAGACGATGAATTTTGTCCACAACCATAAGAATATCTGCAATTGGAGGCAGATGAATAACACTGCGAGGAAAATGCAATGTTATACGCCCCATGCCCTACCACTAAAGACTCATAAATTAACTCTGATCCATCACCAAAATTGCTATGATCATAAGAATCTTTTGCCGGGCCCAAGGTAAAATTTTGACAGTATTTAATATTTTCTCCACCAACTACTCTCCAACAATTTTTCGCGTTTTTTGAGCTTTGCAAATAATCTCCTGAAACTTCTGTATTGTGACGACCATGTATAAACTTATTTGGAAATTTTATCCAATAAGCAACGACCTGTTTGCGAATAGTTTCGACATTTTTTCGCGAACTTATCCCAAATTCTTTAATCTTTTCACTATATTTTTCTTTTGAATATGGTTCGTTAAAAATGTAATATGACTTATTTTTTAAGTTTATACATCCAAAACAATTATTACATCCAACGCAATTTTTACAAAACATTATTTCGCTACAATCTTCGCAATCAACCGAATATGAGGTTCTGTAACATTTTGTAATGTTAACAGAGTCATAACAAAGTTCGGAGTCGTTGAAAATATAACAATCAAAAATATCTTTAGATTTAGACCCCCAAATAGAATAAGCTGAATTTTCTACATAGGAAGCCGCAAAAGTTAAGTAACAGTCTTTTGCTTCTGTGGCATTAGAAGCAAAATCGCTACGCACCGGGTTAATAAGGGGCCTAGACATAAATGGCACCTGATAAAGCAGTTCTTTAAATTGGTCAAAAAACGGCCTTGAAAAATCATAATCTCTTCCATACTCCATTGGATCCCATGAGTCAGAATACCATTCAGCTACCTCTAGTATTTTTACTGGTGAATCTTCGTGATAACTGGAAAAAATCTCTTTTCCGTGAATATCTTTTTTCCTAAAAATTTTCCATTCATTACGCCAAGCAAGCCTCCTTTGCATTCTACAATCAGGGCACCAGGTTGGAGCTGGTGCTTTTATTTTTTCGTAAAATGCAAAATCATCCGGCTCTATGGTAAAGCCTTTTTTACAATTTTGGCACGACCGTACTGAGCTATTCGAAGTGTTGTTTGTTTCACTATTCATATATTTACGCCACCTCGCGCTGGTAACACTCCAGACAAGCTATTTTTTCAAACTTAAGTTCTGGAGCATAATAATGTTCAATTTCTTTTTTACAGTAGTAACAAACGCCTTTTTGTGGAATTACCATATAGCTAAAAGGTTTGAAGCGTTCCAAGGTGCGCCAGTCAAAATGACGTCGAGGAAGCGGAATATTGTGATCACGATAAAACTGTAATTCGTCTTTGGTAATATTATAGCTTAGCTTTGTTTCCGGACACAAAATGCGCTGTTTTACAATTTCATCTTTAACCTCTGCAATAGTGTCGGGCAAACTATCTCCACTTATTATATTTTCATAATGTGGCTCAACGGTTTTTTCCCATTTAGCTCCGAAGCTTAACGCCTCGTTCTCTGACATTGGAAACATCATTTGTGCTAAGGAAAGGTTATAGCCACAGTATGCAGAAGATAACGGAAAAAACTTTCCCCATTCTCCCCCTTTTTTCATATCGCTTTTAATTTTTTCAACCAAAATTTCATATACTTCCTTAGTATATTGCTTATTCAAAATACAATATTTTTTTTTACGCAACCCAACACAACCAAAACAATACTCGCATTCCTCACAAACATCTAAATAACTGCCATAACGACAATTATTTGTGTAAAGACAACACAAATTATTATAGTCCATGCCAACCTGCACTTCTAGCGCGCACTTCTCACAGTCAAAAGATCCTACAGAATCAATAATCTCCTTGCACCTACCCCTAAAGCAATACCTACAGTTTTCCGAATCCTCAATAAAATAACACTGATGACAATTTTTATCGTTATTAAGAAAGTTTCCTGATGAATTTATTGCCTGGAGGTTATAATCTTGCCTGTGTACTGCATCTTGCCTAATGTGTTGCCACATCTCATTTTTTAAAGCTTCAATCGATGGATACTCTGCAAGATTATAATCATCAATTTTTTTTAAATAATCTTCTTTAGAGTACTGCTGGTTTAAAATACAGTATTTTTGATTTCGCAAATTCCAGCACATAAAACAGTCCTGACAATTTCGGCAGTCATACAGAAAATAACTATCCATACAATCGCGAGAATTAAAAGAATATTTTAAGTTGTAACTTTTGAAGCAATATAAACAGTCATAGCAACGGTCCAAATCCCAACACATTGCAATATCAACAGAATTTTTGCAGGCCAATACGCGGTATCCATAACTAACAGACTCAAGGTGTAAACCAGAACGTGAAAGATATGCGTCTTTTGATTCCCACATATCATCGGTCCAGTCGGAATTTAAATTTTTAATGCCGGTCTGATGTGGGTGCGGTACCTTTGATTGCAATTCAACAAATTGCTCCATAAACGGCCTTGTCTGGTCATAATCTTTTCCGTATATAAAAGGGTCCCATGCATCAGAAACAAATTCAGTACGGTCATAAATAGGAAAAGGAACCGATTCTGAAAAAACAGTTATAATATTTTTACCACTCAAGGCGGACTTAGCAATCCTAAATCTTCCAAATACCCAGAAAGCTAAAAGGTATTTCCATCGGCAAATAGGACACACAACTGGCGAAGGTAAATCAAATTTTTCATACATTACAAAATCATCCGGCTCAACCATAAAGCTCTGACTACACTTTTCGCATTGTTTTGTTTGTGTTTCCATAATGTTTTTAACAACTCAACGGCTGTTGAGTTGTTAGCTTTTATGCGACTTCGGCTTGATAACATTGCTCACAATAAACAATTTCTGTCCTGTCTGGTGCATAAGAGGTATCAAATTCATTGTTACAACCTTCTTTCATACACTTTCTGTGCCACAATTTACGCGGATTGCGCTTTTTCATTCGGTCTTGGTGTCTACACTCAAAATCTTTATGGGGCAAAGGAATGTTCATTTTCTTATAAAAATCTAGTTCACCCTGTGTTATGCGGAAATTCTTTTTGCAATTTTTACAGACCAAAATTTGGCTGAAAATATCCTCTGTTACTTCCCCAATGGTTTTGGGCATCTCATTCTCTTTGATTGTTTCCTTTCCATATGTGCCAGTTGTTTGACTCTGCCAATTAAAACCTTTTTCTTTAGCATCTTTCTCGGTAATTGGGAAATATTCCTGAGCTAAAGTTTCATTATGGCCGAATGGCGAAAACTTTGATGGGAAAAATTCTCCATACAAACCATCTTTCTTTAACTGGTCTACAATCTCTTTTTGAATTTCAAAATATTTCTCTTTAGTATATTCTTTATTTAAGATAAAATAACTTTTCTTATTTAATCCAACACATCCAAAACAGCTCTGGCAGTTATAGCAGCTATCAAAATATTGTGACTCATTGTTATACATATCATAAATTCCAACAATGCAATTAGAGCTTTGCAGCGCAGCCATAACATTGTATAAACGCTGTGGCTTAAAATAAATATTATTGCAATCGTGACAATCAATTGCATCTTCCCCATCAGCAATATATGATGAATTTTTTGAATTACCATAATCAAACACATTTACGCCATCGTGACAATTATACATATAATCACCAGTAACATTATTACATTTTATTGAAGACACAAATTTCACTATGGCGCCTCCTCGCACTTTGTTGTACTCTTCCTTTGCTTTCTCAATAGAGTCGTAATTAGCCAGAATTTCTGCTTTTTTCTGCTCGAATTCTTCTTTAGTGCATTGCTTGTTTTCAATACAATAATTCAAATTTCGGCCATTAGTACAAAAAATGCAGTTTTGACAATTATGCATATCAAAAGAAAAAAGAACTTCGATGCAGTCCTGTAACCTTTCAGAAAACATACATCTAAAACATTTTTTACAATCTGTGCATTCATAACAAAGCTCTGAGTCGTATAGAAAAGTACAATCAACAGATGTTTTACATCGCTGAATAAGTCTACCATACAAACAATCCTCATCGTTTTCGGACGCAAAAAGTAAATAACAATTTTTATTTTCAGCGCTATTATTTGTATAATCGCTATTCACACTATCAATCACAAGCAAGGCAATACGCGGTACTTTGTTTTTTAATTCTAAAAACTGGTCAAAAAATGGCTTAGATTTATCCCATTCTGTTGCGAAAGAAACTGGGTCCCAACCATCACTCCACCAGCATTTATGACAATAAACTGGAAAGGGGATATTGCTTGGATACAAAGAAACGCCTTCTTTTTTACATAGGTCACAGGCGCGCCTGTAAAGAGTTCTTTCATTTCTAAAAGCCAAGCGTCTTTCCATACGACAATCGGGGCAGAGCCTTGGTGTTGGAACTTTCACTTGCTCATAAAAAACTAAATCCTCCGGCCTTATTTCAAAGTCTTTTTTACACGTTTGACACTGTTTGATTTGAGATCCCATTTTCCTTGGTTAATTTAATTATTTAATACTATCAAAAAACCACCTCAAATGGAAGTGGTTTTTATGATATTTTTTAAATTAACGGTTCTTCAGTCTTCTCTTGCGGTTTTTCTTCAGCTTTAGCTTCTGGACCCTTACCTTTTCCCTGAATTATAGATTTCTCGTGTGAGCTTCTCATAATCTTTGACTCCTCTTGTTGCATAAGTTTTTGCGCGGCTTCAGCCGAAACAGCATACTTTGCTCGAGATTCCTCAATAATTCTTTCTTTAAAAGATTTATGATTTGGCGTCATTACCTTCAAAGTTTGGGCTGAAAAAGGGTCGTAAGCCTCGCCATCAATTGTTTCTTTAATATAAAAATTCTGAACTCCCAAGTTTACCATGTCCTTTACTCCAAAAATTGGCGCCATTTCAGGCTCGAGTCTGACTGCGTCTTCACCACCAACGCGGAAAACAATAATTGTTCCGGTATTTCCCAAAACTGCTTGCTGAACTTTCTCTAAAAGCTGACCCATGTACTGGTGCGCAACAGTCAAACAAATTCCATATTTTCTGGCTTCAGATAAAATGTTTTCAAAAGTTTCAGTCATTAAATTATGAAACTCGTCAACATACAAATAAAAATCAGTTCTTTCTTTTTCCGGTAACGAAGCGCGCTCCATGCCTGCCTGCTTGATTTTTGTAATAAACATAGAGCCAAAGAAACTGGCATTTTCTTCGCCCAATTTACCTTTAGACAAATTAATTAAAATAATTTTTCCTTCATTCATTAACTTTGCCAAATCAACCTTGTTTTCTTCTTGGCCAAAAATGCCACGCAAAGCAGGGTCAGACAAAAACTGTGCCAATTTATTTACCAAAGGAATAATTGCTTCTGTGTCGTATTTTTCAGACCAATCGGCAAACTCAATGGCCCAGAAACGTTTTACCATGTCGTCTTGAATGTATTCAACAACAAGCTGACGATAATTTCTGTCTGTAAGCATGGAAATCATTCCGCGCATGGTGCCATGTGGGTAGTCCAAAAGCGCTAAACACGTAAAACGGAATACGTGCTCAAGTCTGGGCGTCCAGTTGGCTCCAAACTGTCTTTCCAAAACTTCAATTAAACCCTGGGTCAGCTGATGTTTAAAACTTGGGTCAATATTGGCTAGTGGGTTAAAAGAAATTGGGAATTTAGCATCGGACGGGTCAATTAAAACAACGTCATCTATTCTATTTTCTGGAATAAAGTCTAAAATTGCGTCAATAACGTCTCCATGAGGGTCAATAAAACAAAGTCCATGGCCATATCCAATGTCTTGTCTAACAAAAAGTTCCAAAAGTTTTGATTTTCCTACTCCGGATTTTCCAACTATATATAAGTGCCTGCGTCGGTCTACCCTTTTAATGCCAAAAATAAATTTTTGTTCTTGCAAGGCCGCCTCATAATTGGTTTTACCAATAAAAGAACAATCCTCGGGCGCAACCGAACCATAAATAGGCAACTCCGGGGGCGGAGGCGCCAACTTAAATCTTCTAATTCTATTATTTTCTGCCATATTAAACTTATTTTACACTAACTAGTGGAGTTTATCAACCAATCTTTGAATTCACGGTTTAAGCGGTACAACGCAATGGTGGCAAAACAAGGAATACCATCTTGATAATTTTCTTTTACAAAATCCTCGACTCCTTGTATGTGCTTATCTATTGTTTTAACAATCATTACAGCTCCGGTTGTTTCTTTAATCCCCCCATCTTCTCTATTAAACGAACGGCTTGGCATGAGGTCTACCGAACCTGCCATTCTTTTTTCCACCAAAAGTTTACCAATAGCTTTAGCTTTTTCAACATCACTAAATGTTATATAAATAAAAATCATAAATTTAAAATATTAATTTTAAATTATTATGCCACCTCGGCCTGGTAGCAACTTTCGTCCGCCTTCGCATAAAGCTACGGCGGGACTTCGGCCTTTTATATAATTTCTTGCTGATAGCAGGCCTCGCAATAAACTATTTCCGGTCTCTCGGGCGCATAGCTTGTTTCAAACTCATTAGTGCAACCCTCTTTCATACATTTTCTATGCCAAAGTTTACTTGGTAACCGCTGCTCAATTCTAACAAAGTGCCTACATTCAACACAATATCGTGGCAATGAGATTCTCTCCTTTCTAAGAAACTCTAACTCCTGCTTAATAATGCGAAATGCTTTTTTACACCTAACACAACTTATAACGGCCGTTAAAACATCGTCATTTGTTTCTTCAATAGTCTCTGGTAAATTATTACCGTCTTGAGTAATTTGATATTCCTGGGGTGCCGGCTCTTTCCATAAATAACCAGCTTGCAGGGCTTGTTCTTTTGAAATATGAAAATGGTCGTAAGCTAATGTTTGATTATAAGCAAAAGAAGAAAACTCAACCGGGAAAAACTCACCATATTTATAAACCAACCCCGCCTTGTCTACATAGGGCATATCATCGATGTGCTTTTTTATTTTAGAAACGAGGGTTTCATATTCTTCTTTTGTATATTTTTTATTAAAAATACAATACTCCTTTTTATTCAAACCCACGCATGCAAAAAGATTAGAAGATCCACGACAAAAAACGCAAAACTCAGAATCCCTCATGTTTGGCCAACACTCTATTGAGAATTTAAGATTATATGTCCCGTTTCCCGATGTAGTGCTTTCATATCCGAATTGATTATTGTTACCCCAAATTGTAAAATCGTAACAATTTTTACTGGGAGGAGGGGTTTGTAAATACTGAACATATTTACAATCTTCACATTCACGGACTAAATATCCATATTTCACGTTTTTTGAATTAGTCACATATGCTCCAGTAGAATTTATATTTTTTACACCCTGATGACACTTGTTTGGAAGTTTTTTCCAAAATTCATGTGCTGCCTTCGTTGCACTTTCAATCCCCTTCCACGAATTTAATTCCATAAGAATAATCTTTTCCTCATATTCTTCCTTTGTATATTGAGTATTAAATATGCAATATTTTTTATTACGCAGGTTCATACATCCAAAACAATTATTGCACCCAATACAATCTTTGCAAAACCAAATTTCAAACGATTCAACACATTGAGAAGAAAAATGCGCTCGATGGCAATTGGTTAGCCAAAAAGACTGGTAGCAACGCTCGGTATTGTCGCAATTAGAATTGTCATAACAATTTTTAGAATAAGTAACACCATTCCCATAGGCACAATCCTCGTCGTTGTTAGAGTTAAATAACAGATAACAGTTTTTTAAATAACCACAGTTTGCGCTGTACTCACTATTTATCATTGTTTCTACAAAATAATTCCTGGCTGGATGAGGAACTTTTTTCATTAATTCTAAAAACTGCTGAAAAAATGGTTTTGAAAAGTCATAATCAACTCCATAGTCTAAAGGGTCCCACACGTCAGATCTAAAATCCTCGTCGGTATAAACGGTTATTCCAGACTCGGGTGGATAAATAGTTAAAATTTTCTCGCCCGTCCTTGCATTAACATTTCTAAACAACTTTCGCTCGTTTCTAAAAGCAATGCGCCGTTGAAATCGGCATTCCGAGCAAAAAGTTGGTGGTGGCACCTTTATTTTTTCGTAAAACGCAAAATCATCTGACTCAATTACAAAGTCTTTTTTACAATTTTGACAATTTTTAATTTCTGAATTCATAGTATTTTATACTTTCGTCCGCCTTCGCATAAAGCTTCGGCGGGACTTCGCTTGCTTTTATTTAAGCAACTTCTTGATTGTAGCAAGCTTCGCAGTAAATTATTTCTATGCGGTCAGGAGCATATGAAGTTTTAATATCCTTCCCGCATTTTGCACAGATACGATCCCACAATTTAAACGGATTACGCTGTCTTAGTCTGTAATAATGTCTACAATTTGAACATAACCTTGGTAAGGCAAGATTCATTGTTCGGTAAAACGCAAGTTCGGAAGGAATAATTTTAAACGCCCCCATACACTGTTCGTTACAAGTTCCATTGTGCTCACACGCTATTACCTGGTTTAAAATATCATCTTTAACGTCTTTAATGTGGTCGGGTAAATCTGTAGGTTGAAGAGTGATTTTGTACTGCTTTGTATCGGGTTCCTTCCAAATATATCCATTTTCTAAAATTTCTTCTTTTGTTTTTGGATAGTGTTCTTGAGCTATGGTTTCATTATAAGCAAACGGTGAAATTTCAGAAGGAAAAAACTCGCCATATTTATATTTTATTCCTTTCTTATCTGTATATGGCATGTCATTCATATGAGCAATAATTTTGGGGACTAATTCCTCATACTCTTCCTTTGTATATTGTTTGTTTAAGATACAATACTGCTTACTTCTTAAACCAACACACCCAAAAAGATTTTTTGAATTTTGACAAGCATAAGTATAATCTACATTTTGGCAAGAATGAGTAAAAACAGTAAAAAAATTTCTTGTAGAGTCAATACCGGTATCAACAACTTCATAAGAATAAGTTAAATTTGCTCCAAACCCATACCCATCATAACTGTCTTTTAAACCGTCCCAGGCGTGTACCGCATATTTGCAATCTTCCACTCCGCCGTAAACATCAAACCCCATGTACACATTTTTACAATTTAAAACATTATCTCCAACACAGTTTACAGATTTTTGAATAAATCCGTAACGCCTTGGGTATTGCTTTATAAATTCAGCAAATTTTTTTCTAAATTCACAAAGTCCTTTATAACTTCCGAGGTCATACTTTGCCTTTTCTTTTTCGTATTCATCTTTTGTGTATTGTTTGTTAAAAATGCAGTGTGATTTATTGCGCAAATTAATACACCCCATACAATCTATTACATTTTTACATGCATGCAAAAAAGCAGAACCTACACAGTCGTCGCTATCATACGAGAAAAAAACGCGATTCATGTTAGTGCCCAAAGTGTCTTCGTAGCACTGCATAAAATTAAGACCTTTATAAACATCAACGCAGTTTTTGCAATCAACTATCCCCGAACAATATGACGAATCTTCATTTCTAAAAGACGCGTATGTCAGGTAGCAGTCTTTCATGTCGGCATTATGATTCCCGTAATCAGAGTTTCTTGTATTTGAGTTTGCAAGATTTGGAAGCGGGGCTCTTTGAAACAATTCTTTAAACTGCTGGAAAAATGGTTTTGAAAAGTCGTACTCTCTCCCGGAAACATTTTGATCCCAGTTGTCAGACCACCAATAATCTCTTTCATAAACTACATGAGGCTGCTCCCGCCCAGAATCCTTTTCTGGGCGGGGCTCGCCCCCCTCAGGGGTGGCAGGAGCAAACATTGTAATAACATCTTTTCCGGTTGCGTCGCACTTTCTATGGTAAAGCGTACGCTCGTTTCTCCAAGCCATACGTCTGATAATTCTACAATCGGGACAAAATGTTGGCGCGGGAATTTTAATCTTTTCATAAAACACAAAATCATCCGGCTCTATGACAAAGTCCTGTTTACAATTTTGGCATTGTTTTGTTTCTTGATTCATATATTTATGCTACTTCATTATTATAACAGCTTTCACAATAAACTATTTCTGGTCTATCGGTAGCATAAGATGTTTTAATCTCTTTATTGCACTTGGCACAATTTCGATCAAAAAGTTGATAAGGACCACGACGAACTAGGCGATCTATATGCCTTGCAAAAAATGATTTATGTGGCAAAGGTAAGTTCATTTTTCTGTAAAACTGCAACTCTTGCATAGTAATTCTAAAATTTCTCCCGGTCATCTCACAAGCAAATATTTCGTTAATAATTGAATCTTTAATATCCTTAATATTATCTGGCAAATCAAAAAGCTTCATTGTTTCTTTACCGTGGGTCTCCTGAATATCGTCTTCCCACGGTAATCCTGTTTTTATAGCCTGATCACGGCTTATTGGAAAATTATCTTGACCAACCGTTTCATTGTAAGCAAATGGAGCAAGGTATTGTGGCATAATCAACCCATGAAGGCCCTTTTCTATAAGCTCTTGCCGAATATGCTCTTGGAGTATTTCGTATTCTTCTTTTGTATATTGTTTATTCAGAATACAATACTCCGCATGTTTAAGATAATCACAACCAATACAATTTTTACAATTTTCTAAAAAGAATGAATACCAAATATCACTAGAATGAGAAACACCAACAGAACCAACCACTCTAGAAGAATTACCAACTCCAACGCATTCCAATAAAAGCTCGCTTTGAGTGCCATAACCAATTATGCCCATTGAGTCTTTGGTCTCTCTTACTGAAAACACAAATCTGCTATTTTCAGATTTTAACGCTTCCATTGAATTATAAACTTTATTACATTCAAAAAGATAATCACCCGTGGAATTAACTGTTTTGAAATTATTTGTTTGTCTAACTGGAAATTTAAGTCGATGTAACTCAAACTTTTTTTTCATTCGTTCAATTTCTTTATAACTGCCCGTAATCTCAGAAACTTTTTTTTGATAATCTTCCTTTGAAAAAGATTCATTAAAAAAATTGTACTTTTGATTACGCAAACCCACACAACCAAAACAACTTTGACATCCACGACAATCTTCAATAAAAGAACACTCCAAACAACTCGAAGAATTCTTCCCCCAAAACACCCTACTTGATTGTTGGACATTTACACATTCATAACATTCTTCAAGCTGAAAACAAAAATAACAATCGGCTGACTGATTACAATATCTCATACCCCTAGAATACATGACATCCTCATCGGGACCTGAATTAAAAACTAAATAACAATTTTTGAGTCCGCCACCATAATTTGCATATGGACTATTAATAATCGGCCCGCTAGCAGTAGACAGATAAGTCGCACATTTAGGAACTTTTATGAGAAGTTCTTTAAGTTGATCGAAAAACGGTTTGTTTTTATCATAGTCTGTACCAAATTCGCGAGAATCCCATTCGTCGGAAATGTAATATTCATACGAAAAAACAGTATAAGGACGCTTAGGATTATACATAGATATGATCGGCTCTTTTGTCGCAGCACAAACTCTGCTATAAAGAGTTGTCTCGTTACGCCAAAGAGCCTTTAAACGAAATCTACATAAAGGGCATACATTAGGCGCGGGAACTTTCATTTTTTCATAGAACGCAAAATCATCCGACTCAACTACAAAGTCTTGTTTACACTTTTGGCATTGGCGAGCCTGCCCTGAGCTTGTCGAATGGGTTTCAGAATTCATAACTATTTCTATTGTCAGGTTAATATACATTAACCTGATACTTTTATTAATGTTTTATTTCTAATTTTAACTTTTCTAGATCTATATCCTTTTTAAAGATTATAAAATCGCGTCCCATTTTTTGCCCATTGATAGACCCTCTTTTAACGCGTTTAAAAACAGCAACTTTGCTTATTTTAAGTAATTTAGATAAATCGCTTATTGTATAAAAATCTTTTTCTATCAAACCCATTATATATTTCAGGTTAATGTACATTAACCTGACTTAATTATAGCACATATTACGATTAAGCGACCTCGCTTATATAACCTCTTGCTGATAGCAAGCCTCGCAATAAACTATTTCGGGCCTATCGGGCGCATAACTTGTTTCAAATTCATTAGTACATCCGGGTTTCATACATTTTCTGTGCCAGAGTTTTAACCCATTTTGATTTTTAACGCGTCTTACATGTCTGCAATTATGACATAATCTTGGAATTGGGATATTACTTTTCCTATAAAAATCGAATTCTTGTTTGGTTATTTTAAAAGCAGTTGTACACCTATCAGGACACTCTCCTTTGTGCGCGCATCCAATTGATTCCTTTGTAATTTCGTCTGTTATGTCTTTAATATGGTCAGGAATTAATTCTGTTTGTAACGTGATCTTGTAGTCTTTTTCTTCGGGATCCTTCCATCTATAGCCTTCGGCTATTGCCTCTTCTTTTGCTAAAGGAAAATCGTTAAAAGCGAGAGATTCATTATAAGGAAAAAGTGAAAGCTCGGGCGGAAAGAATTCTCCATATTTATACACCCTGCCCTTTTTATCTATAAAGGGCATCGTGTTCATATGTTCTATTATTTTTGGAACAAGCTCCTCATACTCTTCTTTTGTGTATTGCTTATTAAAAATACAGTACTGTTTTTTTTGTAAACCAACACAACCAAACAAATTCAACCCGGTATAACATTGCATACAATAGGTGCAATCGCGCGAGCTACGAGATGTTCTATAACACAATTTGACGCGAGAACAATTTTCTCCACAGGATGACGTCTCATAAATAAGCTCAGAGTTTTCTCCCCAAAGCGAAAGATCCATTGAATCCTTAGTAGAAGGAGTTATTAAATATTGAACATATTTGCAATCCTCACCGTTTTGAACGTAATAAGAGCTTAAGACGTTCTTTGAATTATTGATATATTCTCCTGAAACGTTAAAGTTATGTTTTCCATGAGCATAACGAACAATATTTTTAGAAAAAAATTCCTCTGCCTGCGACGAAAAATTATTCAAATTTTTAGAAGAACCAAAATCAAAATCTAAAAATTTCTTTTCATAATCTTTTTTAGAATATGGTTGATTAAAAATATAATATTGTTTGTTACGTAAATTAACACACCCTAAACAATTCATACACCCCTGAAGATTCTTAGAAAACCAAACATCAACACATTCTTCGCAGTCAGAAGAAAAAAACGTCTTATGAGACTTGATAAGGCCAGAAGACTCATAACACTCGTCGGAAGAATCTACTCGAGTAACATCTATAGAATTTTTTGTTTGATTAGTCCACGAACTATACATACAGTCCTCGCAACTAGTGGCAACAAATAATAAATAACAATTCTTAAGATTATTAGCGCCTGTGCAATAATCACTGTTAACCACACCCCACATTGTCTGACCACTTTGAGGAACTTTAAGAGACAATTCTCTAAGTTGTTCAAAAAAAGTTTTTTCAAAATCATATTCCTGCCCATATTCCATAGGATCCCATTTATCAGACTGCCAAACATCACGTTCATATACTTTAAATGGCGAGTCTTGGGAAAATATTGAAAACATTGTTTCTCCACTCCAATCACTTTTTCTTTTGTGAAGTACGCGAAAATCTCTAGCTGCCAACCTTCGCCTGACTCGGCAAACTGGGCACCATGTTGGAGCGGGCACTTTCATTTTTTCGTAAAACGCAAAGTCATCGGGCTCAATTGTAAAGCTTTGTTTGCAATTCTGGCATTGTTTTGTTTCTGAGTTATATTCCATATCTAATATATTTCTTGTTGATAACAATTTTCACAGTACACTATTTCTGGCCTATCTGGTGCATAGGATGTTTCAAATTCATTAGTGCAACCTTCTTTCATGCATTTTCGGTGCCAAAGCTTCATTGGATTTCTTCTCGCAAGACGCGACGCATGACGACAATTAAAACAGTAATGGGGTAATGGCAAGTTCATTCTTCTATAAAAACTAAGTTCATTGGGCGTTATACGAAACGCTGTTGCGCACCCCAATGCAGTGCTACCGGCACACTCAACTATCTCCTGTACAACAGAATCTGGTGTATCTTTAATATGGTCTGGTAAATCATCAAATTTTTTAGTTATAGAATAATCTCTAGATTTTGAATCATACCAAGCAAAACCGTTTTCTAGCGCATTTTCCTTGGTAATTGGAATATAGTCTTGAGCTATGGTTTCGTTATACGAAAAAGGAGAAACCTCCACTGGGAAAAATTCCCCATATTTATAAACTCTACCATTTTTATCTATATAAGGAAATTCATTCATATGTTTAATAATTTTGGGAATTATCTCCATATATTCTTCTTTAGAGTATTTTTTATTCAAAATACAATATTCGCCCTTTCTGACCCCATAACAACCAAAAATATTTTTCGAGCTATGGCAATTTATAGAATAGTAAACATTCATAGATCCATAGACAACGCTATTAAAAAATAACCCGCTCCCGTTTATGCCCGAATCAAACGATTCATATGCTTGCTCTACCCCAAATCCTACTCCCGGACCGCAATCAAAACAATCTCGTGCATTGGCGCCACCCCAGTGATTGTGTTTACAATCCTCCATGGGTCCGACAATATCAAAAGAATTTTTGCAATTTTTGGCATTGGCTATATTGTCACCGGTCACATTTTGCGATTTTAAAATGTAGGCAAAACGTCGTATTGTGCCTTTAAGAATTTTTGTAACTTTTCTCTTGGTTTTTTCGATAAATTCATAACTGCCCATGTCGAATTCCTTGATTTTCTCAAGATACTCTTCTTTTGTATAAGGTTGATTAAAAATATAATAAAACTTATTTCTTAAGTTTGAACATCCAAAACAACTCTCACAGTTTGAACAATCAAATAAAAAAGCCGAATTTCTACATTCATTACATTTGAAGCTAAAAACAGCTTTATAACAATGTGCACAGTTTACCAACTCATAACAAAGCTCGTTGTTGTCGCTAATATATAAATCAGAACAATCTTTACTGAAAACAGTACGATTAGAATACATAACGTGCTCATTTTCCCCAGAAGCTGATATTAAATAACAATCTTTATCGCGTCCTGAAACATTACAGTATTCGCAACGTACCATATTTGTTACAGATAAGTTAATTAATGGAACTCTTTCAATTAACTCTCTAAACTGCAAAAAGAATGACTTACTAAAATCATAATCACGACCAAAATCAGCAGGGTCCCATTTGTCCGACCACCAATAGTCATGGTCGTAAACAGTAAACGATTTATCAGAAGAGTATACAGAAATTATGTCTTCGTTGTGCCCTGGCGCGTTACATTTACGCTTATATAAAGTCCTTTCGTTCCTCCAGGCTAGTCTTCTTTGTGTTCTACACTCCGGACAAAATGTGGGCGCGGGCACCTTCATCTTTTCATAAAACGCAAAGTCGTCTGGCTCTATAATAAAGTCTTGTTTACAATTTTGGCAATTTTTATTTTCTGATTTATAATCCATGTTTAATATACTTCTTGTTGATAGCAACTTTCGCAATACACTATTTCTGGCCTGTCGGGTGCATAGCTAGTTTCAAATTCGTTGGTACATCCGGGTTTCATACACTTTCTGTGCCAGAGCTTTAACGGATTTGATTTTCTTCTGCGTTCTATATGCCTGCAGTTGAAGCACAGCCTAGGCAAAGGTATTGAAAACCTTTTATAAAAATCTACCTCGGCCTTAATTAATTTAAAAGCATTTTTGCAAGTGTCACATCTAATAACTTCATTTAAAATATCATCAGTTACATTTTTTATGTCGTCTGGTATATTAGAGACTTCTATTGTTATTTTATATTCTCCCTGTATTTTATCGCGCCACAAATAACCTTCTTTTGTAACTTCTTCTTTTGTTTTTGGAAAATATTCTATTGCCATTGTTTCGTTGTAAGCAAGCGGAGAAAATTCTACTGGAAAGAATTCACCATAAGTATATTTCAAACCCTGCTTATTAACGTATGGCATGTCTACCATATGTTTTTTAATTTTTACCACTAATTCTTCATACTCTTCTTTTGTGTATTGCTTGTTTAAAATACAGTACTGCTTGCTCCTAAGCCCCATACATCCAAAGCACTCAGAACAGGAATGACAACATAAACAATACTCTGAATCTTGCATTGCAGGCCAACAATCAAAACAAAATTTAATATTTTGGCAACTATCACCGCAACCACAAGATTCATAAACCATTTCTGAATTCTGCCCCCAATTTGTATAATCATATGAATCTTTTACGCCCGGGGCAAAATTTTGTGAATAACGAACATTTTCGCACTCTGCAACTTCAAAACAATCAAATGTGTTTTTTGAACGATAAATGTATTCTCCTGTAACATTTTTATTGTGATTACCATGGAGATATTTTCTTGGCAATTTTAATTTAAATTCTTCAAATTTTTCCTTAATTTTTTCTACCTCATCCCAAGATCCAAAATTTATTTTTTCCAATTCCTTAAAATATTCTTCTTTAGAATAAGCTTTGTTCCAAATATAATAATTTTTATTGTGTAAATTAAAACATCCAAAGCAATCATTGCAATTTGTACATTCCTCACAAAACTTAAGATTCCTACAATTTTTTACTTCAGAACAATAAAAACACTGAAATACACTATTACCCTGATAAACCTCGTAGCTAAGTTCTGATTTTGGTGAAGCATAACAATCTAAGGAATCTTTAGCAAAATTAGAGCCAACGCAATATTGGCAGTTTTCTTCATTGTTGGTATTAAAACAAAGATAACAATTTTTTAAATATGAGGCATTATTACAATAATCACTATTGACCATACCACGCACAGAGCGACTTGGCCAAGGCACAGAAAAATTAAGTTGTTTTATTTGTTCTAAAAATGGTTTCTTAAAATCAACATCTGTGCCATAATCCATCGGACTCCATTTGTCTGACCACCAATAATCATGGTCGTAAATTTTTATCTTCGCCTCCTCTGGATAATTGGAAAACACATTTTTTCCCTCTCTTGCTTCTACTTTCTTATATAAATTAACGTGATTTAAAAATATGGTTCTTCTTGTGGTTCTACAATCAGGACAAAATGTTGGAGCAGGGACTTTAATTTTCTCGTAAAACACAAAATCCTCAGGCTCTATAGTGAAGTCTTTTTTACAATTTTGACATTTTTTAACTTCTTGTTCCATTTTTTTATCTTAACAAAAAACCGCATGAATTCCAAGCGGTTTTTTACTTTTATGATTACATTTCTCCAATTCCCATGTCTTTTGGCGTAGGCTTTTTAGAATCATCAGGAAAAGATGCTTTGTCTTCAAACTTTTCTTCTTCAACTCTTTTTTCTAAAGATTCCTTTCCGCTATCTTTTGGCAAAGCAGCTTCTAATACCTGGCGAAGTTCCGACAAATTAATTTCTTTTCTTTTGGGCTTATTCCCGCCCAAAGCCTGTCCCGCAGGCATTGTGGCGGGTCCGTCAAAATGACCTTTAGGGCTTTTGTCGGGCCTTTTTGCGCTAAAAGATATTGGTTCTATTTTTGGAGGTGGAGCAAATTCTATACCTAAGTCAGCTAGAGCTGAATCATCTTCAGACTTATTTTCTTGTTCGGACCTATCGTTTGTCCACCTTACTTGCGAGACCGGCTTGCTAGCTGATGGACCAGAAGAAACTGGGACAGAAGCCGCAGGAGCCACTTCACCAGCTTTCATTTTTTTCAAACAACTTTTACAATAAACGGGCCTGCCGGCAGTCGGCTCAAAAATAACTTTTGTGTCCTTCCCGCAGTTTGAACATTTAACGTCATACAACTTTGTTGAGTCAGATGGTCTGTCAGAAGGTCGTGGGGCGCTTGGCTGGTATAGCGGTTTAGCAGAACTCTGGGGATTAGACAAATCAGACGGACTTCTGGCACCCTGAGTGTTTGTAGGAACTTCCATGTTTGAGGCCCAGCGGTTAATCTCGTCCTCAACAGATTTTAAGGTATGAGCATATTTTGATCTGGAAACTCTAATTATTTCTTCTCTCTTTTTATCATCTTTAGCAACGGGAACCGGGGCAATAGTTTTAGCGGAAAACGGCCGGGAGGTAATGCCGTCAATCATAAGTTTTAGATAAATGTTGTAGTTTGGCAAACGAATTAAATCGTTCTGTAAGAACTCAGGCATATATTCTTGCTCTAAAAACTCGGCGTCAGCTGCGCCGACTCTAAAGGTAATCATGGTTCCCACGTTACCAAAAACCGCATCTCTGACGGCAGTGCTTGTGTCGGTTGTTAACTGGCCAACATACTGGTGAGCAACGATAAGGTCTAGTCTATATTTACGGGCTTCAGACAAAATGTTTACAAAAGAATCTGTGGCAAAATTTTGGAACTCGTCAACATACATATAAAAATCTTTTCTTTCGTCTTCAGGAATTCTTACGCGTTCCATTGCCGCCAGCTGTATTTTCGTAATAATCATGGCTCCCAAAATAGCCGAATTATCCTCTCCAATTCTACCCTTTGAAACATTAACCAACAGAATTTTTTGATTGTTCATTATATCCTCAATATCAATGGTGTTTTTGGCCTGACCCACAATATTTCTTACAAAAGAAACATTCAAAAACTGTCCGACTTTATTTTGGACTGGAGCAATAGCTTCATTTCTGTAGCGCGATTCCCACTCTTCATATTCGTTAACCCAAAAAGATTTCACAACTGGATCTTTCAAGTTGTTAATAATTTTTTGTCTATAATCTCGGTCAACCAACATTCTTGGTATGCCTAAAAGCGTTGTACCAGGAGTGTCCAGCAAAGCCAAAATACAGTTAGCAAGAATATATTCCATACGAGCTGACCACACGTTTGCCCAAATTTTAGTAAAAATTCCAATTAATCCCGATGCAATTAAGTGCTTATATCTGGGATCTTGCACATCCATGATATTAAAGCTCACCGGAAACTCCATGTCCGCAGGATTGAAATAAACTACGTCGTTCACGCGACTTGGAGGAACATTGTCTAAAACTTCCTCAACAAATTCTCCGTGCGGGTCAATAATAGCAAGTCCTTGACCATTATTAATGTCCTGCAAAGCCATGTTTTTTAAAAAAGCTGTTTTGCCAGTTCCAGTTTTTCCAATCACATACATGTGCTGGCGTCTATCAACTCGTTTTATTCCAAAAACCTGTTCGGCTTTCCGAAAATTTGTCTTAGCAATATATGTTAGGTCTTTTGGCATAAAATTTTATTATTATTCATCAACTGGCAAATTCGCTGGAGCACCGGCTTTCTTTGATTCAACTTTACCCATAGCTAAGCTTCCACCAGAAACTCTTAATGGGAAGTGCCATAGTGTTGCCAATTCTTCGGTGCTTAAAATTGGACACAAATCGTCAGTCATTCTTTCAGGATACAATGGGGGAAATCGTAAAACAGTCATTCTAAACATTTTTCTTGCTCTCATAAAAACCCTGCGTTTTCTCATAAAAAAGTGCACTCTTGGCCTTGTCTTACTCTGAAATCTCCATTCATTCATATCTACAGTAGAAAAGTGTCCAAAATATGTACGACTTATTGTTCTGTTTGATGCTTTCCATGCATCTCTTTTAGCAACATAAACTCCTCTTATATTTGTTCTAAAAGCTGGTTTTTTTATTTTATTTTCTATTTCAGTAACAATTTCTCTCTCTCCTGGAGTAAGTGAAACTCTCATTTCACCGGTTTCTTCATCTTCTTCTAATGCAGGCCAAGAATATTTATCACCCTCTTTTTTAGGACCGCCAACTATCTGACCAAAAACATAAAATAGTTCTTTAAAAAATCCGATTTTCTTTTTTTCCGGCCGTTGGGCTATTTTGTTAATAATCTTTTTTCCTTCTTTTCTCCAATCTGGTTCATCATAGTCTCCAACCGGAACAGTGACAAATTGAACCCAATAATGTTCACCTGGACCAAGTCTTGACATGGCTTCCAATAAAGAAATGATTGGATCCATTCTTTTTTCTTCAGCAGAAATTCTTTCTCCTTGAGGTTCAAAAAACTTTTCGTAAGTTTTCATTGGATACGCGTCTGGTCTTACAAGATCCCAGTCTTCTCCATACATGTCCCAGTCCTCGTTTGGAACCGTAGGTGGAACTAACTTTACATAATCTTGAGCCTCATGAATTTCAATATCTGGATAATGACCGTAAAGTGCCGCCTCAATACTACCTCTATGTTGCTGTAAACACCTTAAATAAAAATGTATTTTTCCTTCTATGCCTGCAATTTCCCAAGAACACCAATAAGGCCCGTTGGCTAATTCTCCATCACACCACCTTTCACGAAAGTTTCCAACGTCCATGATTGGCCAAATAGCTGCAAAAATATCTTCCATTGCCTTCAGTGGCATAAGTGTTGCTTCAAGTGGAACAATTTCTAAAAAGACCCACTTTTGTTTTGCATAATCAAAATCCCAACCAATCCACCATAAATAAAGTTTTGATAATTGTGCCCAAAGCATCACAGGCAAAAAAACCCACCACCACACGCGTAGAAAAGGAACCCACAAAATTACAAGAAACAAAAGCACCCACCAAAATGGATCCCAAACAATTTTCTTTACCCAATCCCACCAAAATAAATATGGTGCAAGCTTCATATGCCTATAGCCCTAACCAAAACGGGCAGGTAATTAAGAATAATAGAAACTATTGCAACCACAAGAAATCCTTTCGCAAAAAATTCAAAAGTAAAAATCATAGGTACAACAAGAAAAGAAATCTTTACCAAGTGCCAATAAAAAATAAACGAAAAAATAACAATATAGAAAATTGCCGTCATTGCAAACAAAACAATTAATCCTACTGTAAAAATATCCATATTTAATTATTATACAACAAAAAATCCCGCAATGCGAGATTTTCTGTAATTTTATGCTGTTTCGGTTTTTCTTATAAAATACCTTTCGCCTGAATCTTTGTCAAAATGTTTCTTATTATTCAAGTTCATTAATACGGTATTTTTAGCAACCAATCTTTGAGCCAAAACTTGTTTTACAACTTCATCTTTATGTATTGGTTCGTTTTTTTGTTTCAAAACGTTTGTAATTATGTCTTTAATGGTTCCTGGAACATATCCCCAATCAGCCAATGCATAAGTTCCACGTCCAACCAACACAAATTTAGCATTTTTTATCAATTCATTGTGAACTGTCTGCGGATAGGTTTTTTTGTTGGCTGCATTATAATCAAGTCTGTCTATTAATTTAGCAACTTCTGTGAAATGTAACGGTTTGCCGTGTTTTTTGAAAACTAATAAAGCTTTATCTTTTACTCCTCTTGGTTTTATTTCTGGCCATTCAATTAAACCTAAGTTTCTTTCTTTGTTTGGTTGAATCCTCTTTGAAATTTCAAGATAGGACAATGTAGCTGGCTGTGAAAGTCCTGTGGTTTGTGCAACTTTTGCATAAAAATCTTTTTCTGGTATTGGAGTCCCAATTTTTTCTAAGTTAGAAACCAAAGAACCCAATGTTTCCTTAACTTTTGTTTGAGCGCTTGGAAGATTAGACCAAAAATAATGATAATCTTTTTTCTCAGCAACTTTTGAGAACTGGTCTCCCATTGTCAACAAAAACAAGATATATGGTTTTTGATTTTTTCCACCCAACTCTTCTAGTGCCTTGTCTTCCTTTTTAAAACCTCCCTGTTCTTTAAAGTAGTTTGCGAAATCAGCATGAATGGCGTCTAATGCTTCTTTGTTGTTTTTTCTCACAAAGCTAAAACCCGCCTCTTCTATTTGGCGAACTCTTTCACGAGTAATCCCCAATGTTTTACCAATGGCTTCTAAGGTTTCAGGTGCTCCGGATTTCACCCCAAATCTGCGATCAAAAATATCTTTAGTTTTTGGGCTAAGACCTTTGGTAAACTTTTGATATATTTGCGAGTAGTTAACTTTTTTCATCTTGAATAAGACAATTATCTGTCTATTAATATAGTCTATCATATTAATCAAACTATGTCAATAGGCAAGGATAAATGACCCAGTTATCGTTTATTTGTAGCTTTTTTAAGTTCTCTATGAGCGCCCCACTTATACCAGCTAACTAATAACGGGCTAGCTATAAATATTGAGGAATAAGCTCCCGATATTATACCTATAATCAAAGCTAATGCAAAATATTTTAAGGTTTCTCCACCAAAGAAGTAAATTGATACCAACACAATTATTGTGCTAAACACCGTGCTCAAAGATCTGCCCAATGTTTGATTTAAGCTCCAATTTACTGTTTCTTCAAATTGACCCATTCCCCTTCTTAAAATGTTTTCCCTAATTCTATCGAAAATAACAATTGTATCGTGAACAGAAAAACCAAGAACTGTTAAAAGAGCGGCAATAATTGGAATAGTAATTTCTACGTTATAAAGTTTTCCTAAAATTGAAAATACTCCAATTGGAATTAAAACGTCATGGAACAAAGCTATCAAAGATGCAATACCATATTTCCAGGAATTTACCGGTTTTGAAACTTTTCTAAAGGCAAGGGCAATATATATAGTAATTGCCAACAAAGCTAAAACAATTGCCAACTCTGTTTTGTTTCTTAACTCTTGACCAACCGAAGGCCCAATATACTGAAAGCTCTTTTCAACAGATGGCGATAATTTATTTAATTCAGATATTATTTGCTGGTGGGTGGCCTCATCAATTCCTTTGAATTGTAAGGTAACTTTTTTGTCTGCTACCGGTTGTATTGTAATATCTCCAAGGTTAAACATTTTCAAGGCGCTCTGTATGGCTTCATTTGATGGCCTTTCATTTGTCCCTTGAAATTCTATTTGCATGTTGCTCCCGCCTACAAACTCAATTCCAAACTTCAAACCAAACATAGACAACGAAACAATTGTTGCAATAGTTAAGATACCGGAAATAATATAATAGAATATCGAATATTTTGTAAAATTAAATTGCATATATTTTATAATAACCATTTAGCTTTTTCGGCCCATTTGCCGACAAAAACCATTAAGAAAATTCTTGTTATAAATATTGCTGAGAATAAGCTTATGATAATGCCCAAAGCCAAAGTGAATGCGAATCCTTTGATAAATGACGTTGCTACAAAGAATAAGATTGCACAAACAATTAACGAGTTAAAGTTTGAGTCGCGAATTGAAGGCCATGCACGTTTGAATCCTTCATCAATTGCTTGAGATAATCCTTTTCCTGACTTTATTTCCTCTTTCATTCTGGCAAAAATTAAGATGTTGGCGTCAACTGCCATACCAATAGAAAGTATAAAACCTCCAATTCCAGACAAGCTCATTGTTACAGGAATCAACTTAAATATAGCTAAAGCTATCGCTACGTATATTACAAGGGCAATAGACGCAAGCAACCCTGGCAACCTATAAAACACCACCATAAAAATAACCACTGCCAGAAGGCCATAAATGCCCGCTACAAGCGATTTCTGAAGAGATACAGAGCCCAAAGTTGGCCCAACTGTTTCCTGAGAAATAGGAGCCCCTATCTTAACCGGCAATGCTCCAGAATTCAACCTTGAAGCAATTGAGGTTGCAGTTTGGTTTGACATGTCACCTGTAATAACCGCTTTTCCTCCGGTAATTTTGTCTTCAACGATTGGAGCATACATATCCTGACCATCAATTTTGTCATCTCCGGTTGTATCAATAATAGACGAACCGTCTAAAAGTATTGCAATAGGTTTTTTTATATTTCTTGCTGTAATTTCTTCAAAAATTTTAGCGCCCTCGTCATTAAACTGTAATTGAATTTGAGGCTTGTAAGTTGTTTGGTCAAAAAGAACTGTTGCTTTTGTTAAATATTTTCCGGTTAAATCGGTTGGTTTAAAATATGGATTTTGAAGAGCCAACTGCCAGTCTTTAATTTTTGTGATATCTGCGTTAGGATTATTTTTCTGAGCATCTTGAATTTCTTTTATTTTATCTAAAATGGGTTTTGATTCTTCTTCTGTTCTTTGTTCATCAAATTCCAAATATGGTGTTTGGCCAATCATTTGAATGGCTTGCTGAACATTTGTAACTCCGGGCAACTCAACCAATAATCTGTCTTGGCCTTGAATTTGCACAACGGGTTCTGAAACACCAAACATATTAACTCTTCTTTCAATTACGTCTCGAAGCCCAGACATTGACGTTGCTTTGTCTGTTGTTTGACTTAAATCTGCCTGATAAACCAAACTTACTCCGCCTTGTAAATCAAGCCCCAAAACAAAAGACTTTTCCGGAAAATGCGGAAGAGTCCACGACATTTTACCATTCAAAAAATCTACTCCTTTGTTAAAATAATTTGGATATGAAAAAATCCCGGCTAAAATTGCCAGAATTATCACACCAATAAATATATAATATTTCTGTTGCATATGTGTTAGTTAAAAAGTATTTCCAGTATAACTCTAATCGTTTAAATAGTCAACTATCTATAGCTTTTCTAAGATTTTTAGTTCTAGCTTCCCTATGATAGTGTCATAAACTGCAAAACTTGCTTTATAAAATTGACCAGCCAGTTCACCCGGGTTTATCATGTGACACAAACCAATCTTTTCATCCCAAGGTCTGTGAGTGTGGCCATAAAAAACTAAATCAAATTTTCCCGATTGCGCCATTTTTTTTGCAATATCAGGAAAATGACAAAACGCTATTCTTCTTTGCCTCGCCGAAGCCTCTGGCGAAGGCGGGTCCTCAATAACCAGTTCCACTTTCTCTGGCAAATCTAAATTATAGTCTCCATTACCCTTTGCAAACTTAATTTCCCCATCAAATAATTTTTGTGCCTGATCAATTATTTCCTGGCTTGAAATATCTCCGCAATGCAAAATCAAAGAAATTTTTTCTTTATTTATCCACTCAATAGCTTTTTTAAAATTTGGCCAATTATTATGCGTATCCGAAACAATTGCAATTTTCATTTTAAATTAAGATAAACCTTTTACTTCTGATTCAAATTTTTTAAAAAAATTTACCATATAATTATGCCTTTTTTCTGCAATCTTTTTTCCTGTCCTAGTTAGTATCTTTGACTTAACATTCTTCAGCTTAAAATAATATTCCAACAATGCCGAATCTTCTTTTGTGTAGCTATACTCCCTGGCGTTTTTTACTAGTTTCTTTTCATTCCCACTGTATAAAACACTCCCTATATTCCCTGCGAAGAAAAAATCTCTACCTACCCCAACAGCTCCAATTGAATCTAATTTGTCAGCGTCAAATATAATTTTCGCCTCAATTGTTTTTGGCACGTGGTCATTTCTATATCTGTGTGACAAAATACAATGCAGAATATTTTCTTTTGTTACTTCACCTAAACTATATTTTGCTAAAATTTTCTCGGCTAACTCAACCCCTTTCTCAGCATGACAAATTTTTCCTTTACTACGCATTTCTTCTCTCCTGCCAATGTCGTGTAAATAAGAAGCAATTTTTACAACGCTTATATCCGCCTTTTCGCCCTTTGCAATTTTTAATGATAAATTATAAACTCTTTCAACGTGACTCCAGCCGTGGCAACTAGATGCTCCAACAAAAAACCCCTTTGCTTTTTCCTTTATTTCTTCAATAATTTTATTGTCTATTTTCATTTTCCTAAATATTTAAATCGTGGGACTTTTTCACCTTTAAACTCAACTTCCTCTAAAAACATTTTAAGCGGTCTTGCCCAAAAATCCCCTTCCTCATTTTTATAAACAACAAGATCTTCCAGCGTTTCTGAATGTTTTGCAACACCCAAAACTTCATATTGCCCGCCTTTAAAATGTTGATACTTCCCTACTTTTATCATTTTCCGGTTACGCAATTATTAAAATCACTTACTTGGCTATTATACTGCGCAATTGTTTCTTTTGCTTGTTTTGCCAAAAAATCATATTGAGCAACCATTTGATTATAGTCGTCAACCATTTGTTTGTAAGCTGCAGACTTTGGATTTGTACTATCAATTTGATTCTTTTTTTCATTTAGTTGCAAATACATTGCATCTAATTGCTCTTTTTCTAAATCAATCTTATTTTTCAAATTGACACTTGGTTGTAAACAAGACGACAATGGTAATCCAAATTCCTGAACACCAATCCAAACTGTTTGGCCATTGTAAGTTCCCTTAATTATTGCTACTCCAATTTCTGTGTACCTGTTATTTAAAATATTTGCTCGGTGCCCGGGACTATTCATCCAATCCTGCACAACTTCTTTTTCAGAAGAAAAATTTCCCAAAATTAAGTTTTCCCCCGTAACAATGTAGTCATATCCATTATTTTGCACTAATTTTCCAGGATCAATTCCCAAAGGAGAAACATGTTCAAAATATTGTTTTAAAAACATGTCGTTAGCTTTTGCTGCAGCCGCGTTGTTAAGTTTTACATTTTCCCTTAGAAGTGGTAAGTTTCCATTTTTCTGCCTTTGCAAATTAGTTTCTTCAATAATTTTGCTTTTTAATAAAACAACATTATTGCTCTCGCCACCAACATTTAGCGGTGTTGAGGTAAATATTTGCCTGCCCACTTGTGAGATTGTCTGCCCAATATCTGTTTTCTGCAATTCTTGAACTTTTTTACTTAACCCACTATAAAAATTCAGAACATCATTCTTAAAATAAACGCCTGCTCCAAACGCCCCAACCACCAAAATAATTATTATTAAAAATTTTATTTTATTCATCAAATTTTTCGATTTTAACCCCAACTAAACGAATTAATTTTTGACGAGGATTTTTTCTGCGGTCTATGTACGGCAATAAAAGTTTCATAGTCTCTAAAATAAATTCTTTTTCATTCGCGGTTGGTGTTTTTAGTGTTTTTGCTGTTGTCTTGGTTTCAAAATCAGAAAAACGAACTGTAACGCCAACCGTTTTAAATGTTTTAAAACCACTGGCTAAAAATCTCTTAAAAACGCTTTTACACAAGTTTTCAAAAACCTCGCCAATATAAATAAAATTTAAAGTATCTTTTTGAAAAGTTGCCTGTTCACCAATTGATTTTGCCTCTCTATTTTCTTCCAATGGCGTTTCGTCAATTCCGCGCGCCTTGTAGTACATGTCTTGGCCACATTTGCCAAACAATTCCTGCAACTGAATCTTTGTAAGCTTTTTTAAATCTTTTATAATCTTAATTCCTTTTTGATTTAAAACTTCTTCTGTTTTTGGCCCAATACCGGGAATTTCTCTTACAGACAAAGGTCCTAAAAACTTTTCTGAATCTTCTGGCTTTATTATAACCAATCCGTCGGGTTTTTTGAATCCGGCAGAAATCTTTGCAATTAATTTATTCTGCCCAATTCCAACTGAGCACGTAACTTTTAATTTTTCTTTTATTTCTTTTTTTATTTTTTTGCAAATTTCCTCTGCCTTCTTCCAACTTTTCACAAATGATAGATCAAAATAAAATTCATCTATGCTGGCAGGTTCCACAACTTCCGAGTGTTCTCTAATGATTTCCAAAACCTTTGCCGACGCCTTGTTATATCTCTCAAAGTCAACCGGTAAAAATACAACCTCGGGCTTTCCTTCTGATTTTGCTTTTTGCGATAATCTCCAAGCCACAGAAATTGGCAGGGCCGAATGTATACCATATTCACGCGCTTTATAGTTTGCAGTTGAAACAACTCCCCTTCCTGTACCTTCGCCAGCTGGCGAATTTGGATCAGACCCAACTGCAATTGGCAAACCTTTAAATATGGGGCTTCCCGCTTCTTCTAATGAAGCGAAAAATGCATCCATATCAAGATGTGCAATTATCCTCATTTTCCATGGCAGTGCTTAAATTTTATTGGGCTTCCATCGGGATGTTTTGCTCCGCAAGGACACGGGTCATTTCTACCAACTTTTTTCTTGCCCGATTCAACTGCATGCGATTGAGCAACCGGTTGAGCTTGAACTTGGATGCCGGCTTTTAAAATATTTTCTGCGATATTAGCTTCAATTGTTGCCAACAGCTGACCAAAAGCTTTGTGCCCTTCGTTTTTATATTCAACCAAAGGATCTCGCCCGCTGTACGCTCGCAATCTTACCGAATCTCTAATGTGGTCCATGTAAGACAAATGTTCTTGCCAAAGCATATCTAAAACACGCATACACACAATTCTTTCCATTTGCCTCATGTTGTCAGCTCCAAGTTCTTTTTCCTTTTCGTCGTATTTTTCTTTTACAATTCCTGACTTTTCAAAAATTGCCAAAACTTTTTCCTTCAAATCCGCGCTTTCCAAAAATTCTTTTCTCTTTTTATAAATAATTTCTCGATGTTTATTTAAAACATCATCATACTCCAAAATTTGATGCCTGGCGTCAAAATTGAAACCTTCAATTTTTTCTTGAGCCGACTCAATTGCCCCAGAGAGTATGCCGGCCTGAATTGGTTCATCTTCAGGAATTTTTAAGGCGGTCATTAAACCTTTTATTCTGTCTCCACCAAAAATTCTCATCAAATCGTCTTCCAGCGAAACAAAAAATTGCGTTGATCCAGGATCTCCCTGTCTACCCGACCTTCCGCGAAGCTGATTATCAATTCTTCTGGCGTCGTGCCTTTCTGTGCCGATAACGTGTAATCCTCCTACGCCTTTCACTTCTTCGGCTTCGGCGACCGAAGCCGGGTTTCCACCCAAAATAATATCAACTCCGCGACCGGCCATATTTGTAGCAATTGTCACTGCTCCCTTTTTTCCTGCTTGAGCTACAATTTCTCCTTCCCTTTCGTGGTTTTTAGCGTTTAAAATATTATGTGGAATTCCTTTCACTTCCAAAAGTTTTCCTAAATATTCGTTTCTTTCAACAGATCTTGTGCCTACCAAAATTGGTTGGCCTTTTTTATGCAATTCTTCAATTTCTTTTATAACTGCTGTAAATTTTCCGGCCTCTGTTTTAAAAACTTTATCAGCAAAATCTTTTCTTACTGCAAGCCTATGCGAAGGAATGGCAACAACTTCCAATTTATAAACTTTATCAAACTCTTCGGCGGAAGTTAAGGCGGTTCCAGTCATTCCGGATATTTTTTTATACATTCTAAAATAATTCTGAAAAGTAATTGTTGCCATGGTTATAGATTCTGGTCTTACAACAACTCCCTCTTTTGCTTCCACTGCCTGATGCAACCCGGCAGACCATCTACGTCCCGGTAAAATTCTTCCTGTGAATTCGTCAATAATTAAAACTTCTCCATTTTTAATGGTGTAGTCTCTATCTTTTAAAAACATTGCTTTAGCTTTTAACGCCGACTCCAATTGATGCGTTGTGATAATGTCGTTGTCTAGCCATGGGTCAAATCCTAAACTTTTTACAATTCTATTTTGACCTTGGTCTGTAAAAACAACCGACTTCATTTTTTCATCTAAGGTATAATCTGTGTCTTTTTCCAAAATAGAAACAACTCTGGCAAAATTATAATATTTATCAGTGGCTTCTTCAGCCTCTCCGGAAATTATTAGGGGTACTCTTGCTTCATCAATTAAAATTGAGTCAACTTCGTCAACAATAACAAAATTAAAACCACGTTGCGCTTCTTGGCCTTTTTCATAAACCATATTGTCACGCAAATAATCAAAACCAAATTCGTTGTTGGTTCCATAAGTAATGTCAGCTGTATAAGCTTCTCTTCTTGAAACTGGTTTTAAATAGTCCTGCACAATTTTGAAACTACCAACCGTATCGCGCAATGCATCCCGCTCAGCTTCGCTGAGCGAGGCTCGCCCTTCAGGGGCGGCTTTTTCAGTATTTTTATATTCTCGATCGTAAACGTATCCTGATTCGTTTACAATGCATCCTGTAGTTAGTCCCAAACAGTCGTAGACTTGCCCCATCCAAACCATATCCCTTTTGGCCAAATAGTCGTTTACGGTTACAACGTGCACCCCACGGCCTTCTAAAGCGTTTAAATAGGCTGGTAGTGTTGCAGACAAAGTTTTGCCCTCACCTGTGCGCATCTCGGCAATTTTGCCCTGGTGCAAGACAATTCCACCTATCATTTGAACGTCAAAATGACGCTGATTTAAAGTCCTTTTACTTGCCTCACGTACCAACGCAAAAGCCTCGGGCAAAATATCATTTAAAGCCTGCCCTGAGCCCGTCGAAGGGTTGAGCCTTTGCTTTAATTCTTTAGTTTTTCCTTTCAATTGTTCTGCAGAAAGTTTTTCAAATTCTGTTTCAAAAGAATTTATTTTGTCTATTGTCGGTTGGAGACTTTTTACGAACTTTACATTTGGGTCCCCAAAAATTTTAGTTAAAATTGACATAATATTTATTTTTTAATCCATACCTTGACATAGCGCTATAATTTGCTATTATTAAGATGTGCTTGTGGGCGAAAGCCCCGTTCAGCTAAGGATTACCTAAGCTGAAGGCAAGCACGACAAAAATATACATATGGTTGAAGAGGGACTAGGGCTTTCCTGGGCCCTCTTTTTTTACGGAAAAAGTTTTAACCCATAATTCTGATACGTGCCGTTTTTGCTGTGGAACTTCGTCCTCACAATATCGAAAGCACTATTCTCTCTTTTATTATCTAAAATAGAGACTCCTATTGGATATGCCATTAAATCGGCTATTTGATGCCCTGCAATATTTTGGCTTTTTTGATTAAAAGAAAAATCAACAAATTTTGACTGTATCTCTTCCTTTTTGAAATATTGATGATCAACCAAACGAAACTTCTCATATACCTCTGCAAGCTTTCTATCGTTATGCGTTTCCCTTGATTCAATTCTAAAAATCAATTTGTCACTTGATCTGCCAAGAAACATTACTGCTCTTTCTAATATAAATTGCAAACATAAATTATATGGATTGTCGGGTTCGTGATATAAACTTTTCAACTGTAGTTTATTGATTCCGGCCGCAATAATTTTAAAATCTAATGATCTTACTAGATCGTTTAAATCTGCATAAAAAGCTTCCCGCTTCTTCCTATCAACTAAACACGAAAAAGAGCCTTTTTGCTTTCTAATGTCATAAGAACGTAATATCACATCAATTTTTCCAAAATGCTTAATCTTCAGATCATTAATTTTCGGCTCGGCGACGGTTGAGTAATAATCAAAATCAAAAATGCACCCCGCCAACACAAACATTGGATAAGATAAGTCTATTTTATCTAAACTATGATCGCCAGATTCATCCAAAAACATTATCTTTGTCATAAAATTAACTTTCAACAATTTTATTAGCTTTCTAACGATTACCCTTTGCTCGATTGTGTGTCTTACACAACATCTCGCAATTTTTGACCGCCGTTTTACCGCCTTTACTCCATGCCGCTACATGGTCTGCATCCATTTCATCAAATCTCCAAATTTTGTTTTTATTAGCATCATGCCCGATAGCACAATGTGAACAATTCGATTTTCCCTTAGATTCCGCTTTTTTAGTCTGCGAAACATAAACAGATTTTTTGACTACTTCATCAAAGACTCGGACTTCAAGTAATTTTGTGTCAATGGAACCACCAAGAATAAACTCAAAAATACCTTTACGGTTTTCAATATAAAAATCACCATAAAGTTTTTGTACTTCGGCTGATACTTTGGCAGAACTATAAGCTTTCTTATGATACTGTTCATACAATCGTCCCCACTCAAGTCCACACATTTCACTTTTTACATCTGTAAATACACTAGAAATCCAATCTATCACACTATTGAAATATTTTTTAAGTTCATTGATATTTTTATCGTTACGATGACTGCTCATGTAATCATCAATATTTCCTTTACTTGCCCAGTCTAATGCCCTCTCAAAAAATGCTTGGCGGTTTGCACTACCTTTTATGTACGCACTCCATTTTTGAATATTAGCATTTTGGCTATTGCTAAACTCCTCCTTACCGAGGGTTACGAATTGTCCAGAGTAAATCGCATTTAACAATTCTTGAGGGACAAGCGGAACTCCTGCAATATTTATCGTCTTAAACCATTCTTTTATCTGACTTTCTGTCCCTTCACATTCATAAATAAGTAATTTGGTTTCCAATATCTTGTCTTTCTTATCTTTCGCCATACCGCCAAAATATTGTTCCATTCCGTTTTCATCTTTGATAGCAAATTTATCATTCACAAAACGTCCGACACTGGTTATGCGTTGTTGTCCGTCCAAAACTTCCAAATTATTTTCAGAAACCTTATTAAAATAGATCAATCCTATCGGGTAACCTTTGAGTAGTGATTCAATAACGGCCATCTCTCTTTTCCCACCATCGGATGCGTATATATAATTTCGCTGATACTCCGGTTGAATTGTGAGCTTACCAGACAAACCGAATAGCCCCTTGCCTTCCAGTTCGTTATAGACAAACCCCTCACAAATATCTTTGACAGTAATGTTAGTTATTAAAGTTGGTTTCATATTATTTTTTCTTATGTTTTATAAGTACTCTTTGAAAAATTTTCCTACCATTTGCAATCGGGTTATTATAACCTTTAAAATTTCCGATCTTTAACTCATTCGGAACTTGTCCGTTGGCCGTCCCTCCAATAATTTCAAACTGCTCAGGAGAATATTTATCAAGAAAGCTCAATGGCACACCCATTACAAACTCATAATCGCTTGGAATGGCATCTGTAAAAGGAACTTCTATGGCGTCATAATTATCATATTTTTCATAAACTTTTTTGCCTTTAATTTCTTTGTGCTTACTGTACTTTAAATTTTCTTCCATTGTCATGAGTGGTAACATCTGATGACGACGTCCGTGATCGAGATTCGTGAACCAAAGTGCAGTATGTATCCCGATCAACGGTTTACCGTCAATTATTCTCCACCACATTCCTTGTGGTTTGCTTGCCATAACTCTTTCGGTATATTCTTGAGGTGCCTCTAAAAACATTTGCTGACTGCTCGTTTTATTCCCGAGCCACATTTTATTTTCTTTAATCAATGGAAATGTCTCCTTGTAAGTGATTGCATTCATACTTCCAATAATTACAAATTGCTTCTCATAATTAAAAAGCTGTCTAATATATTCGCGAAACAAGCTGAACGGTGGATTTGTCACCACAATATCTGATTGTTTCAAAAGAGCCGTGCACTCTTCACTCCTAAAGTCCCCGTCATCCTTTAATGGAGCCCATTCATTATTTTTATTTGCCTTTAACTGCTTGGCAATATCCTTCAAGTTAAACTCGCCATCGCCGTCTATGTCACCCACTTCATTAATAATAAATTTGTTGGCGGTTATTTTGGGACGACCTTTTGATTTTTTGAGAGTTTTATCATTACCATATAATGGCAGTTCTAAGTTAGCCTTAGGTGAGGGTTTGTAGCTGGTGGTTATAAGTCTTTTTAACCCAAGTTTGTTGAAGTTGAGAATAAAATAGCGAAAAAAATTACTCTCGAATGGGTCATCACAGTTACAATAAACTACCTTGGCTCGGAATACATCGGGGTTGTATTCTAAATAAGCCGCGATCTCTTTCTGAATATCGCCGTATTGGGTATAAAATTCATCATTTTTTACTTTTCTTGCATTAGCAAGGTTGCTGTTTGCCATTATTTTTCTTTAATTTAACCACAAATTGGGTATCTTTTCAACCATTACGTAGTGGTTAAATACCTTGGACGCAGTCTGTGGTATATATTATGTATATGTCATATTCTAAAAACCCTAACCTGCCTCGGGTAAGAATGAAGGCAGTAAGACTGGTACTACAAGGATGGAGCACTAGAAAGGTCGGT
>Ga0247841_10001015_pt1 | contig 67597 bp, 70 predicted proteins | sample LaCruzMarch2015__2_FD_192410 | JGI IMG/M metagenome (GOLD analysis project Ga0247841, IMG submission 192410) | Freshwater microbial communities from meromictic Lake La Cruz, Castile-La Mancha, Spain - LaCruzMarch2015_18m | ecosystem: Environmental > Aquatic > Freshwater > Lake | place: Spain... | reverse complement strand
TGATTATAATAAAAATAATTTTGACTTTAGCCTTGCATTTAGTGATACTTATAGTAGTGTTACTGGAATATCAGTGAGTGTTGATTCAAATCTTCAAGTAAGTACTACTACTAGCCCTGCAACTTTTTCAATGACTGGACTTGCAGAAGGAAGCCACACAGTAAGTTATGATACAAATGATTCGCAAGGAAATATTAGAACTGGAAGTTTTACATTTACCGTTGATACTAATGCACCAAAAAATGGAACCATTAGTTATTCTGGTTGGACTAATAGCGATAAACCCACAATTAGTTTAAGCACTACCCACACTGGAACTGGAGTATTAATAAGATTCTCATGCAATAACTCTAATTGGACTTCATGGGTAGCTTACGCAACTACTTATTCTGATTTTAACATTAATGACACCACGTATGGGTGCACTGCTAGAACTGATTGGAACAAATCAATTTATGTTCAATTCAAAGATGCTGTAGAAAATGTAGATACTAATGTTTATAGAGCTTATATACTCTATGATATTACTGCACCAAGCCCGCCAACAAGTCTTACAGTTAGCGCAGGAAACGCAACTGCAAATTTAAATTGGACTGCGCCAACAACAGCGGATAATAATTCAACAAATGCAGGGTATAATATTTACAGAGCAACTGGATCAGGAGCATTTGAATCAATTGCCTCAATAACTGGTTCTACAACAATTTCTTACACTGCAACTGGACTCACTAATGGTACAACTTACAAATTTAAAGTATACACAAGAGATGGAGCAGGAAACTTGAGTAGTGCTACTAGTGAAGTATCTGTTACTCCAGAAGCAACAAGTTCAGCCCTCACTGTAAAAAAATCAGGAATTACAGCAGATTATGTAAAAAATGCGGATATTGTTACTGCTGAATGTGTATTTACACAAAACACTACTACTGGAAAAATATTTTACTCTTATTTGAATCCGAGTGGAACAACAACTCAACTAAAAGCAGTAACAACTAGTGTTAATGTTATAACTGAAAGTTTAACAATAAACTCTGGAACTACAGGATATGAAAAAATTAGTTTTTGGTGCGAATCTGGAGGAGTTGCGGTATCATCAATAATTTATGTTAATATAGATAACACATTACCAACAATCACTTGGAATGACACTAACAACACAGCATCAGGGACAAAAAGAGTAGAAGTTACTGCAGCTGATAACAAATTAATAGACAGAGTTGAATTTGATTTTAATGGGTCAATTTTAAGTTCAAATTATGACACTACAAAAACAAATACATACTATATTGATCTGAACACAGTGAAATATGACAATTCAACCAAAACATTAAAATCAAGGGCATTTGATAAAGCAGGAAATTACAAAGAAATTACTAGAGATGTTAATATTTCAAATATTTCCCCTATAAAAACACAAGCAGCATCCAAAATTGCCGAAGCAACTGCCAAAAAAACTGAAGCTGAAAAAGTAATAAATAACGCAAAATCACTCGGTTTAATAATATCTGATAGCACAAAAGCAAAAAAGACTAGTGCTGATAGTGCACTAATTGAAGCAAAGAGTAATCTTGAAACAACTCCACAAACAGCTCTTACAAAAGCAACACTTGCTAATAGGTTGTATGACGAATTTACTTCATTAACGAATTTTAGAGATACAAACACAGCTACTTACTCTTTTGACAACGCAAACACAGAGGAATTAATTACAGCGCTAGGAATAACACCAATAAATGCAAAAATGATTGCACAATATGTAAATGATTCTAATATAGTTAGAAGACTTGTAATGGTTGAAACTGGCGATGCAAATATTGTCCAAGTAAAAATTGAAATTGAGTTCACTAATGACACAAATTCAGATAAAGTTAAAATCATTGAATATATACCAAAAGAACTCATTGATAGTGCGAAGAAAATAATGATGTCGAGTCACACATTCACAATAATAAAAGATGATCCAATTATTGAATTTGCCATTGACATAACAAAAGGAACAAAAACAACTATTAGATATGGACTTGGAGAAATGAGTAAAACTAGTGCAAAAGCATTACTTGATTCAAATGTAATCTCAAAATTCATGGCACCACCTTTGATAGTTGAAGGAAGCATGGACACAAGTAAAATTACCCAAATACCACTTTTTGACGGCAATACAATGATGATAATTGCAATTATAATAATTATCATAATTCTGGTTGTTGTGATAGTTTTCGTTATCAAGTTCAAAGGCCCAGGGCACGGATTTGGTGAAAATAAATCAATAATTGCACACTTAACTCCAGAAAAACCACCTGAACCAAATAAATGGGAAGCAAATAAACCAATGACAAAATAATGACAATGCACCATAAAATTGATTTATAATAAATAAGAAAAGTCAATTTGTTTTGTTTAATTATAAAAGTTATAACCAAAAGAGAAACTTTAAAACCAGAATAACCATATTAGATAGGTGTTTTGTTGACGTTAAATACTGTTGCAATAATTGGAGCAGGACCTGCTGGATTAATGACTGCATTAAAGATTAAAGAGCTTGGTTTTGACGTAAATGTTTTTGAAGCACACGAGAGTATTGGTGAACCAATTCACTGTTCAGGACTTATTTCTAAAAAAGGTGTTGAAGAATTAGAACTCAACTTAAGCGATTCACTGCAAAACGAAATCAAAGGAGCAAAAATATTTTCCCCATCAGGACATGTAATTAAAATAAAACGAAAAGAAACAGTTGCTTATGTTGTTGATCGAAAAAAATTTGATGAAATGCTTGTAAGAAAAGCAAGGCTTCACAATATCCACGTAGCAACAAGCACTAAATTAATTGATGTTAGGAAAAACACGTTATTTGTACAATCAGAAAATAGGGGGGAATTAAGAAAAGCAGAGTATATTATTGGAGCTGATGGAGTTAATTCAACTGTACGACACTTAATTGAATTAAAAGCCCCTAAAGAAAACCTCGTTCATACTATGCAAGCGACAATTAGCGGACAATTTGACAAAAGCATGGTTGAGATTCACTTTAGTGATTACGCAAAAGGCTTTTTCGGGTGGGTCATACCAATCAGCGCAGAAAAAGCAAAAGTTGGAATCGGCACTACACTTGGCGAAGACATTAACCAGAACTATAGGGCATTTGTTAAACAAAGACTTCCAAATTCAAGGATTTACAAAGTTGATTCTGCACTTATTCCTTGCGGGCCCCCATTAACAGGAATTACTAAAGAAAACATTGCTATTGTAGGAGATGCAGCTTTTCAAACAAAAGCAACTACTGGAGGAGGAATAATATTTGGAATGAAATCAGCAAATATTTTGGGAAATGTTGTTGCAGATGCAATTAAAAATAAAACAATGCTTGGAGATTATGAAAAAAGATTAGATAAAATAAATAAAGAATTGAAACTACATTGGAAGATTAGAAAATACTTGAATTCTATTAGTTCCAAAGAAATTGATGACTTATTTTTAAAATTAAAACAAAAAGGCATTGAAGAATTCTTAGAGCATGAAGGAGACATGGACGAACCAAGCAAATTCATTGGAAAACTAGCAACTAACCCAAAATACTTCTTCCTTGCAGGGACATTTTTAAAGTTTTTAACAAGCTAGAAACACCACATAATCTACTTTATAAATTTTCTCAAACCACAGTCTTATATCAACAGCATAATTATAGCCCCTTCGTCTAGCGGCCAAGGATAACACCCTCTGGAGGTGTGGACCCCAGTTCAAATCTGGGAGGGGCTATTCATTTTTTTAGATACCTAAATTGAATAGATAATTAATAATAAAATTAGTCTCTGCGTAAGTAAATGATTTATTTATTTTCCAAACCTTGATTTATTTTCCAAATCTTCTTTCTCGGGTTTCATAATCAGTTACAACTTTATCAACATCAACTTCTTTTAAATCAGGCCAGTATTTGTCGATGAATGAAAATTCAGAGTATGAGCTTTGGTATGTTAAAAATCCTGATAAGCGTTGTTCTTTTGAAGTTCTAACAATTAAGTCTGGGGCTTTAAAATCAGCGTATAAATAGTGTTGGAATGTTTTTGTGTCAAGTTCATTAATTGATATTTTTCCTTCTTTAACGTCAGTTGCAAATTTCTTGCTTGCATCAATTATTTCAGCTTGTCCGTCATACCCAAGTGCTAAGTGAATTGTTTTGGTATCAAATTGAGAAGTATATTCTTCAACTGCATCCATTTTGGTTTGTAGTTTTTTAGGGAAGGCTTCTTTTCGTCCTATGAATTTGAGTCTTATTCCGTTTTCAATTATTATTTTTTGTTTTTTTACTCTATCAAGTTCATGTTCAAAAATCTTCATTAAAACAGAAAGCTCTGTTTTTGAGCGATCAAAATTCTTAAGAGAAAAAGTGTAAAATACACCGTTTTTTATGGAAGGGTATTTTTTTATCCAATCAATTACATCCCATGCTTTTTGAGTTCCTATTAAGTAACTCTTTGCATAAGAAATACCAGCTATTTTTGCATACCTTCTATTTCCGTCCGGAATAAATGCTATTGATTCGAGCAATAAATCACCAATTATTATGTATTTTTAGGTTTGATTTGTTTAAAAAATCCTCTGCAAAAAGTGTATTCGATGAATGTACTAATTAATCAAGAAATTGCTTTTGTTTAGGCAGCCGTGCAAAAAAACCTTCCACTCTTTAGAGTGCAAGATGAATTTTGCCATTAGCACGCCTGCAGGGAAATATGTTATAATACATGCTTCGAAAAACCTCGGGGTTTCAACCCCAAGTAGTTTAGAGGGTAGGTTTTAAACACTAACCCAAAATGAAGTAAAACATGAAACCAACATGTTGCGTGGCAAAGGAAGAGATTAATAATAAAATACAAAAAGCGCTTTTAGAGTTTAAGTTAAATTGGAACTCAAATGAAAAAGTGTATGAAGAAATGTGTTTTTGTATTCTTACTCCTCAAAGCTCTGCAAAACAAGCGATTAAAACTATCACTCTCCTAAAACAACATGATTTGCTTACTAGAGGAACTGCTAAAGATAAAGAAGAGTTTTTGAAAAATGTTAGGTTTTATAGAACTAAATCTGCAAGGCTTGAAATTGTACAAGAAAAGTTTGCAGCTTTACATATTAAACGAATTCTTGGCGAGGCAGGACTTCCGCTTGATCCAATTAAGTGCAGAGAGTTTTTAGTAAACGAAGTAAATGGGTATGGGTATAAAGAAGCATCTCACTTTTTAAGAAATATTGGTTTTGGGGGAGAAGTTGCTATACTTGATAGACATATTCTAAAAAATCTTGTTAAATGCAAAATAATTAATGAACTACCAAAAACGCTTACTAAAAAAAAGTATCTCGAAATTGAAAATAAAATGAAGGAATTTTGCATGGTGCATAAAATTAATTTTGCCGAGCTTGATCTAGTCTTTTGGAGCAACGAAACTGGAAATGTACTAAAATAAGTATGTATTTTGGGCTAATGAAAAATATTTATACTATAAAGATGTAGTAATTGCATGACAGAAGAAAGAAATCCGCTACTTGATGAGATATTTTCAGGGTTGCATAAGAAAAGTAATAAGCCCCAACAAAACCAACAAGGTGCTAAGAATGCAAATGTTTCAACAACTACAAATCCAACTCAAATAGCACAAAACCCAACTAACACAACAACTGGACCTGGTCAAACACAACCCACAGCACAAAACCCAACTAGCCCAACAATAGGACCTAACAAAACACAACCCATAGCACAAAACCCAACTAGCCCAACAGTAAGACCTAATCAAACTCAATCAGTTAGTAAAGTACCAGAACAGCCATCTACTCCAGTTCAATCACCCATCCCAACTACTGCTGATAGTGCTCAGAAAGAAGAAATTAAACGAGTAATTAATGATCTTAAATCAAAAATGGTGGAAATTGATAAGATAATCATAGAATTGAAGAAAAGAGAAGAAAGGGATAGAAATCTTCCAAAAAAAACTGAGATGTTGTTAACTGAAATTAAAGTTCCTTCACTTGAACTTTTAAAATGAATTAAACATAAATTTATCTTTTTATATTTTCTTAAAAAATAAGAACTAGTATAAAAAATAACTATATAGAAGGGAATTGAAAATGGTGCTAAGGGTTGGGAAAAAGGTTTTAATGAAAAATGTTCGTTTTGCAAGTAATACTTGGGAGAGAACTAAAGGATTAATGTTTGAGGATAAAAAGAACTTTAATTATGCCTTGATTTTTGAGTTTCTAATGGAAAGTAAAATTGGTTGTTCGCTACATATGCTTTTTGTATTCTTTCCAATTGATGTTTTATTCCTTGACAAGAATAAAATAATTGTGGATAAAACTACTTTAACTCCTTTTATTCTAAATTATACTCCTAAAAAAGCGGCTAAGTATGTTATTGAAATGCCTGAGAAAAAAATATCCCAATTACGGATAGGACAAAAAGTAGAGTGGGATATGCCCAAAAAATAACTTAATACTAAAAAGCTTTTTTAAAGAAGGAAAGAAAGCACTAAATTAGATGCCTTCCTTTCCTCCCTTGCCTTTTCTTGCCTTTACCTATATAGAAATCGGGGTGATAACCCGTCCATTATTAAGATCTAACTAATATATAAAAATTGTGTTTTATCTAATACAACCAAAAAGTCTTGTTAAAAACTAACCCAATAAAAACTCCTGCATAAAATGCTTCTATTTGCCAATATGAGCAGGAATATGTTGGTTGGTATTTTATAAATTGCTATTAGGATAACCAAAAGGAGCATTTTCAATTCGTCAAAGAACGAAGTTTAAGTAAAGTATTTAACCACTCAAACAAGACTCAATTTAATGGAAAAGATTGATTTTAGGGTTGAAGAAGTCGAGTATTCTAAAAAGTTAAGTGATTGTTTTTGCGGAGAAATTGTCGCAGTTAAAGATAGTAGATTTCTTTTAGCAAAAATACCTGAACTTAGCGAAAAAGAAAAAGTTTTTTTCGCTAACGCCCTAAACGAACTTAAACTACATAACAAAATGATTGTTTCAAAAGCGGACATCTATTTTTTTCTTAAAGAATATTGTCTTGAAAGAATGATTTTGTTAACAAAAGAACAACGAGATAAAATAAGTACTCTACTTGAATGGGAGTCTATTGGAGAAAGCATTTTAACTCCGCTTTTAACAGATCCTGATTTTGAAGAGATAGTGATTAATGGCCCGAAGAAGCCAATAATGGTTTATCACAGGGTTTTTGGTTGGCTTACAACTAATGTTAGTTTTGAAAATGAAGAAAGGATTCGCACTATAATAAATAAAATGGCTTCTCCTCTTGGACGACAGCTTTCTTATCACAAACCTATGCTTAATGCTGTGCTTAAGGATGGTTCAAGGCTTAATGCTTCAATTAATCCTGTGGCTTTTTCTGGAATTAATGCTACTATTAGAAAGTTTAAAGAAAATCCTTTTACTCCTTCTGATTTGGCTGAACTTGGGACAATTAGTTTTGAAGCAATGGCTTTTTTGTGGCTTGCGATGCAATCATCTTGTTCAATTCTTGTTTGCGGAAATACTGGTTCTGGAAAAACTACTACACTTAATGCTTTGTTTTGTTTTTTGCCTAAAGATGAAAGGATTGTGGTTGTTGAAGAAACTCCTGAACTCTTACTGCCACAAAATCACACAATTAAAATGAATACGGCAGAGCAACTTAATATTACAATGAGTGGGCTTATTGATAATACTTTTAGAATGCGGCCTGATCGGGTTGTAATTGGAGAGATTAGGACTAAAGAAGAGTCAAATGCTTTTGTTAATACAATGCTTGCGGGACAAGCAAAGGGAAGTTATGCTACTTTTCATGCTGAAAGTGCGCAAGAAGCAATTCAAAGATTTGTTTCTTTTGGAGTAATGGAAAGCACGCTTAAATCAATTGATCTTGTGCTTGTTCAAAGAAGAATTAATTTAATCAAAAATGGAAACAGGATTGAAACAAGAAAAGTTACCCAAATTTGTGAAATTATTGAGAATAATGGCAAAGTTACTGCAAAACCTATTTTTGAGCATGATTTTGAGAAAAAGCTCCTTAGAAAAGTAACTCCATCAAAACGAGTAAAAGAGAAAATTAAACAAGCATTTCAATGCAAGGCTGAAGAAGTTGACAAATTAATTGAGACTAAAGAAAAATTATTAAGAAAGTTAACAAATGTAGCTAAATTTATGGAATTTTATGGGCTAGCAAGTAATGAGGATTAAAACTATACACAAATAAAATAAAGCAACACAAAATATAGGACACTTATAACAGGGCACCAAAAAACCCAATTTAAAATAAAACAACAAAATGATTTTTATGAAAAATATAAAAGAGAAAAAAAGTGAAAAGAATTGTGTCGTTAAAAATAATAAAGACGGGTTTGTTGATAGCATTTTAATAAAAAAGACAAAAATGAGAGATAAAGAATTTAACACTCACAAATCAAATTCAATTAAAACAAGTGCATTTATTGGGCTTTTTGTTTGGCTAATTATTGGAATTTGGATAAAAAATATCATTCTTTCAGCAGCAATAGCAGTAATTGTAATTGCAGTAGTATTTGTAGTGCTTCTTAATATTCCAATAATAAAACACCAAAAAAGACTCAAAGTAATTGAATCTGAATTGCCACTACTCTTAATCAAAATTGCTAATGAAGTGCAATTTGGTAAATCTTTAACTAAAGCAATTACTCAAGCTGGAAGTGAGACTGGAGAAGCTGCAAAAGAATTTGCTTTAATTGGCGCTGATATGAAAAAAGGGCTTAGTTTTGAAAAAGCTCTTGAGAATTTGAACAATCGGCTTAACTCGCTTAGTATTAGGAGAATGAATGCTAACCTCGCAAACCTCCAAAAACAAGGTTCTAGTGATTCAACTGCTATAAAGAAACTTGCCGAGGAACTCTTAATGAAACAAAAAATTGAAACAAAAGAATTTTCTGGAAAAATGGTGCTTTTTGCGCTTGTATTTATTGCAGTATCCGCTATAGTTCCAGCAATGTTTATGAGTTTTGTTTTAATCGGCTCGTTTTTCATGAGCATAAAATTCACTCCTGAACAAATACTATTAATTGGGTGCATTGGGTTTCCAGCAATTGATTTTGCTGTATTAATGATGATTGAGTCCAAAACACCGATTTTTTTAAAACAATAAAATACAAAAATATGAAATTAGTATGAAAAAATTAGAAAAAAACTAAATCAGAAATATTTGGTTAATTCAGTAAAAAGTTGAGTAAGGGATTTAGTATGGAAGCAAATAAAGCAATTGAGAGTCTATTTAGAGAAATATTTGATGAAAAGAGGATTATTCAATTTGAGAACAAATTGCTTCTTAATAATTCAAAAATGAAGAACTTCAAAGGATATATCGCGTTTTCTATAATTGAAGGAATTTGTGTAATGATAATTGCGATGTTCGCTTATTGGCAATTCTTTGGGCAAAAACCAGAAATTTTAGTGATTTTTGCCAGCATTGGCTTTTTTGCTCCTTTTGCAATAAATTACATTTTCCAGGACCTGGTTTTTGAGCGAAGGAAACAAAAAAAAGAAGAGTTGTTAAGTGATTTGTTGCTTGAAGCAAGTATTTTTTGCGATGAATCCTCAATGGCAAAAACAATCGCAATTATTGCAGAACATGATTTTCCTTTAATCGAAGAAGATTTTAAAAGAGCAAATAATGAAATTCACAACGGAGCTAGTGTTGAAGAAGCGCTTAATAGAATAAAGCTGCTTAATAATAGTAAAGCATATTCTCGAGCAATTGATCTTTTTATTCATGGATACAAAACCGGGGCTAAATTATCAGAAATGTTTAAAGAAAGTGCGGAGGACTTACTTGAAACTAAAGCAATAATTAAAGAAAGACAGGCAACAATGTTAATCACAAAATATACTCTTCTTCTTTCTGCGGGGCTAATAGTTCCTGCTGTACTTGGGTCAATAATTGGACTTGTGGGTGGATTTAGTAATAGCGGGCTTAGTGGAATTGATCTTGGTTTAGATAAAGAACAACGTACGGCTCTTTTTAGTGCAGCAATTTTGGCAACTACTTTGTATATTCTTGAATATAGTGCTTTAAGCTCTTTTTTCCTTGCTCTACAAGAAGGTAATAAAAAGAATTTTTGGGTATATGCGATTATTTTAGTTCCAATTTCAATAACTATATTCTCTTTAGCACAAACTTTTAATTTTGGGTAAGAGTGCTTGGGAAAGGTTTATTAACAATGAAAGTAATCCTTTTGTTGAAAGGTGCTCTTATGACCGTGAAAGATAAAATTGAGAATAAGTTGATTAAGATTGTTGAAACAAAAAATACTAATTTGAAGGGTTTTACTTTTATTGAGGGCTTTCCTGATCTTGGGCTTGCGGGCACTATTGGTGCTAGGTATATTGTTGATAAATTAAAGTTTGAACAAATTGGGTATATTGAGTCAAGTCAATTTATGCCTATGATTCGGATTCAAAATGGTCTTCCTATCCACCCTGTAAGGATTTATGCAAATAAGAAATACAAGGTTGTAATTGGGCTTGCTGAACAAATCATTAACAACACTATTGCTGCACCTACTTGTGAAGAACTAGTTAATTGGATTAAAAAGAAAGGAATAACTAGAGTAATTTCTACTTCTGGAGTTAGGATTCCCAGTGGCAAGGCGGTTTATGCTTTTGCGAGTAATGAATCTTCAAAGAAAATAATTCACAAATATAATATTCCTATGATTGATAATGGAATTACTTCAGGGGTTACTGCGCTTTTAATGCTTGCATTAAAGGATAATAATATTGAAGCTTTTTGTGTTCTTGGGAATGCTAAAACCAATGCTGATTATGATGCTGCTGCTGAAGTTGTGAAAACTATTTGTATGTTAACTAAAATGACGATTGATATTAAACCGCTTCTTAATGAAGCAAAGACACTTGAAGAGTCCCTTCTAAAGCATTTGAAAACAATTGAGGAAACTAGGGAAATAAAGCCTGAGTCAACTCCAATGTATACTTAAAATTTCAAACAACTGTTTTGAATTACTACAAAAAAAGTTACATCAAGACAAATTTATTTTAGAAGCTTTTAGAAGTAATTCTTTTTAGAGTTATTCTTTTCTTTTTCTTCCTTGTGTTGTCATGAATGAAACTAACAAGAATAGCATTATGAATACTGCTATGCCTGCTGCTGTTTCTGGCATTGATGGTAGGTTGAATGCTGAGTCTTTTCCTTGTCCTATGTTAAATGTCATTTTGTTTTCTGGTGTTCCTGTTACGTTTCCGTTTTTGTCTGGTTCAAACCATGCACCGTTATCTTTGAATGCTTGATTTAGCGGGATTTGTAATCCGTTTTCTGGGTACCATTGGCCTGTGTTTGGGTCGTACCAGAATGATCCTTTTGGTCCTTGTGCTGAAAGGAGTGTTTCTGGAACGCCACCGTTATAGGATACTTTTGGCACTCCATTTTCTGCATCAAACTTTAGTGTTTGTTGTTTGCCATCTGCGGTCGTGAATTTTATTGTTCCATCTGAAGCTTGGGTTATTGGACCTATAATTTCTTGGTCTGTTAGTATTTTTCCTGTTGCTTTATCTCTTACTCTAAAGTAATTCTTGCATTCTCCGCTGTTCCCGTCTCGTTTTGCGTAGAATTCGTAAATTCTTTTATCTGTAGTGAATTGTGTAAATGGTCCTAAGTGATCCATTGATGTGTTAAAGTTGCCTACTTTTTGTGCTCCTAGTTCATCATTTGCAAATGGTACTGCTTCGAGGTCAATCGCTGGAGTGTCGCAGTCTGTTCCAGGATCTTTTACTGTTGTTGGTGTTGCGATTAAGTTTTTTACATCTTTACTTGTTAGGATTGCATCTTTGTGTTGTCTTATCCAAATTATGAGTTCATTTGTTTGTGGTTTTAATACAATTGTTCCGTTTGCAAAGTTCATTCCTATGAATTTTCCTGCATCAAGTGAACTGTTGCCATCAGCTAGTTTTGTGTTCCAAAATCCGTTTATTATAAACTTTGATGTTGAGCTTCCTTGCATTCTTTCGCTTGTTCCTTCAAGGAATATTTTTGAGTCTCTAGCGAAAACTGAACCATAATTTTCTGTACTAATTGCTTGTAAGTTTCCCATTACTTGTGTTAATTCGCTTCCGCTGTAAGTTATTCCTGTTTGGTCTCTTACTGCTTTTTGGAAACAATTTAGTACATCAGCATTTAGGATTTTTACTTCGCCGTAGGAATTCATTTCAAATACTGTGCCTTCTGAATTTGGAGCTGCTACTCTATTTAGTGTCATTGGAATTATTTCTGCAGGTATTCTGTTTTCTTGTGTAATTAGTCTTACATTATCTGCACTAGCAGGGCCAACTATTTGTTTTCCATTTACTTTTAATGTGCCGTCACTAAAGTTTGCTTCTATTGTTGTGTTGCCGTCTCCAATCACCATTTTTCCGCTTGTTCTGTAACCTGATGGCATTAGTGTGTCTTTGAACCAAATATAAAATACATCTTTTCCTGTTAGTGTTCCGCTTGATGGTGGGAGTAGTTCTACTGTTGCTTGGAGTATATTTGTTTGTTTTGCTTTTTCTGCGAAGTCCTTAAATTGGGTGCTTAAGCTGTCTAGTGATTTTTCTACTGGATTCTTTGGTGCTGTTGCTACTGTTGTTTTTTGACCTGCTTGTTGTTCTTTTACAAATTGATCAAGGCTAGAAGTCATGTCTGATAAGGCGCCTGTAACGTTTTCATTTGAAAGCATTTCTTTTGATTTAGTTGCGTCTTTTGCTGGCGGAGCATAGAAGTGAGTGTAATATCCTTCTACATCGTCAACGCAATCTTGTAATTCTCTTCCATAATACATTTGTTGAAATAAGCTTGCAATTAATCCTGGGCCAAATCCTACTATGTAACCAATATTTTCTGCTAGTGCTAGTACTCCGCCTGCTCCAGTTCCTGCCCATCCTAAACCCATTTTTCTTAATTTTTGGTCGCATGTTTCACCGTTTATTCTTGCTTTTGCTATATCAATTACTCCGCCTTCAATATCAGAGCTTTTTCCTGCTAAATTAGAGTGGTGAGTGTATGAAACTAAGAGGCTTCCTTCTTTTGCTTTTTCTTCAGGGGTTTTTGCTTCAAGTAAAAATGCTTGCATTGCTACGCCTGAATTAAATCCTTGCAATGAAAAGTAATTGTTTTTGAAACTTAAATTTCCATTGCATCCTGCGCATGATTCATTGTGAGAGTAAAATGCCAAATCTCCTACTGTGTCTCTTGTTGCACTTCCTTCTAAAAATCCACCGCTTACTTTTGATAATCCGTCTTTTAAGAAAGTGTTTGTTTCTGCGGCAAGTTTTATTCCTTGAGTCCAAACAAATGCTAAACTATTAAATGCGCGTTTAAACATATCCCCTTGGTCTGAGCCTTCATTTGCATAAAAATCAATGAATGAATCTTTGTATATTTTATCAGTACCTTGTGATACTGTGAGTGTCGTCCATGTGTCTGGGAGCATGAATGCGGAGAATTGTTCTTGACCAAATCCTTTTTTTGCATTCCAATAAAATACTGGGAGTATTGTTCCTTTGTAAATTCCAACTGTTGGATCCTTATAATATTTTTTTATCATGTCTCCTTCTTTTGCGAATTGTTCATCAAGAGCACTTGTAAATCTTCTTGGGGCATAATCATTTTGTAAAAGCGCATTGTGGAAATCATCCATATTTCTTACTGCTGTTGCTGGTCTCTTAATTATTCTATCATTGGTAACCCTGTTTGCAAAATCTTCCGGAGTTAATGGAGTTGCTTCAACATAAGATGACTTAAAAATTGTAACGTGGCCTGGTAAGGTTGGATCACCTGCAATTGCATCAATTGAAGCTTGGTTTAGTGGGCGTAATCTTCCGTCAGGGAATTTTACACTATAAGTTCCTGCTCCTGAATTTGATAAATGGAATTTTAAGTCCTGTAAGCCTACATTTTGTGCAATTGCAGTTCCTTCTTCACTTATCTTGTAAAGTTTCAAACTTCCATCTGCATTTGCTGCAAATGTTTTAGCATCTGCGCTATTTGCCCAATTTGCCCATCCACCAGTATCTCTAAAATTTACAAGTGCATTTTTGAAATTGAATGAACCGCTTGTTGAAACATCAATATATCCTTGACCATCTGGCCATGCTCCTGCTGGACCGTTTCTTTTCATTGCGAATCCGCCAAGTGAAAGTAAGTCTTCGTTTTTTGCTAACCATGCTGGAGAATCTAAAAATGTAGTGTCATCCCAATCATTGAATACTCTTGCAACATCCTGCCCCCAAGATACTTTTGCTGTCTTATCTGCTAATGCTTTTGCTGCTGGATCTGCAATTAATGCATTAGCAGCTAATTGTGCCTCATAAGCAGCTTTTGTTGCATTCATTGCTTCAGTGTTCGCTATTGTATAACCCCTTAAATGTTCTACTGCTTCAAAGAATTTTTTTCTTTGCTCGGTACCGAGTTTCCATATTGGAGAATCTTTTAAAACTAATTTATCAATTTCTCCCCCAGCACCTGAACTAAATAATTTATTTCCTATTGTTAATGGTTCAAATAATTTTCCAAAACCTTCTTCTTTAATCAATGCATTATACCTCATTATTCTTTGCTTTGAATATATTTCACTAGGAGTAACAACTCTTTTTGCTTTCATTATTTGGTTCCATGGTCCTGCAAGTGAACCATCTCCAAATGATTTTGCTCCTTTTGTGAATAATTTGTATCCTTTGTGGAGAAGAGTTGGGCCAATATTAAACACAACCATGTCTGTTGTTAACCATGAGTTAAAGTATTTGTCAAATGCTGAGTAAGTGCTTATTACGCAGGAAGAGTTGTTGCAGGTTGTTGCATTTCTTGCAGTGTATTGTTGGGTTAGAATTGAGTTTTTTAGTTGTGCGCCTGTTCCAAATGAACCTGTAGTAAAATCGTTACCATTCAAGTCAAGGTAATTTCCTTGCATTGTGTTGTAATCAGCAGGAGATAATGTGTTTTCTGCCAAGTTTTTCCCCGTGTTTTTTAGTGAGTTAAATGCATTAGTTATGTCTGAAGTAAATCCCACTCCGCTTGTTCTTACTTCTAGCCCCGCCCCATTTACTTTGCACAATGCTTGGTCTTGGGCAGCGTAATCGCATTTTCCAACTCTTAAAGTATCATCTAAAATTAATCCTATTCCGAATGGTCCTATCATTCTTGTTCCATCAAAAAAAGCAAATCTGTTTGCTGGAGCTGCAATGCTTGGAAGATCAACTTTTACTGCTTCTTTTCCTGAAATGTCTTTTCCTATTGCGCTCATATCTCCAAGGTCTTTTACTCCGCTTTTATTAGAATCATTAGTATCCCCTACTTTTTTGTCAGAAATTGTTTTCCCATTAAATCCATCATGCGTCAAGTTTAGTATTCCTTTTGCATCCTCGGAACTTAATTGTGAAACTAAGCAGGTTCCTGCAGGAACTGAATTTGGGATCACTGGAATAGTAGAATTTGTGTTTCCATTTGGAAGAATTACCCCACTGGTATTGGGGTTAGTTAAAGTACCAGCGTTTGTTGAATTATTTGAACCAGCATTTGGATCTGATGGAAGAATTATCCCACTTGTTCCTGGAGCAGTATCAGCAAAGTAAGCTTGGTTGGAATTTGATTCAACTGCGTAGGCAAAGCCAGGGTTTGCCAAAATAAGTGTAAGAAGCATTACCCCTGTTATGAATGAGTGTAATAAAACACGCTTTGTTGAATTCATTTCATCACTAACCTTTCAATTCCAAAAAATCTTATACTTAAATATTCTAAAAACCTTATACTTCAAAACCTTATTCTTACTTCACTTAAAAACTTAATATTTTTATAAGAAATATTGACTTCTAATAAATATAAACCCTTTTACTGTCATAAAAGCCCGATTAAGAGCAGCGGAATTTCTTTTACTCCGCCATAAAAAATGAATACTACTAGGCCTAGTGGAACCCAAGAGAATAAAAACAAAAATAAAACCAAAAATACTACTACTGATACAAATATACCAAATACTTGCATTACTAGCGAAGCGCCTTGTGGGCCTTGTTTTCTTGATTTACGGTTTTTTCCATTTGATTTTATAATATTTGAATCCATTACTAAACTTGCAATAAACTCAAAAAATAAAAGCACTAGAGTTAGAATTACTGCTGAAATTAGAACCCTTACTACCCCAATTAGAATCATTAACGCATTTTCTCCTAAATTATATTGCAAATCAGGATCTATTGGTGAAGCACCCAGCGCCCCTGTAACAACAAAATATAAATAAAATACTAAAAGCGCTACAAAAACTATTATAAAATTTAGTAAAACAACTGATTTCATCCAAGAAAAATCATACTTTTCTGTAAACCAATCCTTTACAGGAGAGAATACTTTGTATAATATAAATAACAAAATTGTCAAGGGAATCGCCATTTTCAAGAAGTCAATTATGGCAAGTAATATTTCCATTATGTCCATGAGAAAATAACGTATTAATAGTATAAAAGAATTACTCCCAACTTTTTTTGCTTGATTTTAGTGACTAGAAAGAGTAATTTTTTAGTAAAATGACATTAATGAAACTGATTTTTTGTAAAAGAGTTTTTTTAAGAATTAGGAAGATAGTTTTTTGATAATTTACTTAAAATTCAGTCAAAAAAATTGTTTAATCTGAACTAAACATTAACCAATCAACTATATTCATATTTTACGACATAAAAATCATAATAACTTGTGGTACCCTGATTAATCAAATTAACATCACCACCAAAACTAATAGTATTATAGAACTCACCTGCAACATAAACATTTCCACTAGAATCAACCGCAACAGAATTCGCAATATCAGTACTTGTTCCACTTCCACTTGCAGGATTTTTTGCCCATTGTGCAACACCACTAGAATCATACTTTACAACAAAAAAATCATTACTACCACGATTCGTCAAGTTAACATCATTACTAACACCACCTAAATCCAAAGAAGGAGAAAGTGACTTGCCTGCAACATAGACATTACTATTAACATCAACAGCAACCCCGTATGCAAAATCACTACCCGTTCCATTCGCACTCACGGTACTCCGAACCCACTGCGCAACCCCATTAGAATCATACTTCACAACAAAAAAAGTATAATTCATTATAGAAGCGTGATTTGTCAACGTTACACCATCACCAAAATTCAAAGAATAATCAGATTCACCCGAGACATATACATTACCATTAATATCAACAGCAACACCCCGCGCAAGATCAGTAAGACTAGAGCTAGCTGGATTTTTTGCCCATTGTGCTACCCCACTAGAATCATACTTCACAACAAAAAAATCATAATTCCCCCCCCTAAAAGTCAAATTTACATCATTACTTGCCCCACCAAAACTTAAAGTAGTAGAACAAAAATAACCTGCAACATAAACATTACCACCAGAATCAACAACAACCGATTTAGCACCATCAATACTTGCCCCACTCCCACTAGCAGGATTTTTTGCCCATTGTGCCACTCCACTAGAATTATACTTCACAACAAAAAAATCATTACTACCACGATTCGTCAAATTAACATCATTACTAACACCACCAAAACTTAAAGTAGTAGAATCTGAATAGCCTGCAACATAAACATTACCACCAGAATCAACAGCAACACCATAAGCATACTCATAACTGGCTCCACTTCCGCTTACAGGGTTTTTTGCCCATTGTGCTACCCCACTAGAATCATACTTCACAACAAAAAAATCATCACTACCACGTTTTGTTAAATTAACATCATTACTAACTCCACCGAAACTTAAAGTAGTAGAACTAAAATATCCTGCAACATAAACATTACCACTAGAATCAACAGCAACACCATAAGCATACTCATAACTTGTTCCACTCCCACTTACAGTATTTTTTGCCCATTGTGCAACACCACTAGAATTATATTTCACAACAAAAAAATCATCATTACCCCGTCGTTCTAAAGTAACACCATTACCAAAGTTCAATGAAGAAGAAACTGAATAACCTACAAGGTACACATTTCCACTAGAATCAACAGCAACCGATTTGGCATAATCATTACTTCCCCCACCTTCACTTGCAAGACCTTGAGCCCATTGAGCAGTACCACTAGAATTATATTTCGCAACAAAGAAATCTTGTGTCTGGAAAGTCATCAACGTAATCCCATTTCCAAAATCTACAAAAGTAGAATTTGAACTACCTGCAACATAGACATTGCCACTAGAATCAACAACAACTGAATCAGCTCGTTCAGCATTTGTTCCACTTCCACTTGCAGGATTTTTTGCCCATTGTGCAACACCACTAGAATCATACTTCACAACAAAAAAATCAGTGTCGCCACGATTAGTCAAATTAACATCATTACCAACACCACCAAAACCTAGAGTAGTAGAATTAAAATAACCTGCAACATAAACATTACCACTAGAATCAACAGCAACTGATTGTGCACTTTCACTATTTGTTCCACTTCCACTTGCAGGGTTTTTTGCCCATTGTGCAACACCACTAGAATCATACTTCACAACAAAAAAATCATCACTACCACGATTTGTTAAATTAACATCATTACTAACTCCACCAAAACCCAGAGAGCCAGCAAAAGAACCGGCAACATAAACATTGCCACTAGAATCAACAGCAACACCATAAGCCGAATCAGAACCTGCTCCACTTCCACTTGCAGGGTTTTTTGCCCATTGTGCAACACCACTAGAATTATATTTCACAACAAAAAAATCATTCCCGCCACCACGATAAGTCAAATTAACATCATTACTAACACCACCAAAACTCAAAGTCGTAGAACCAAAGTTACCTGCAACATAAACATTTCCACTAGAATCAACAGCCACAAATCGAGCATAATCAGCATTTGTTCCACTTCCACTTACTGGGTTTTTTGCCCATTGAGCTACCCCACTAGAATCATACTTCACAACAAAAAAGTCATTACTACCTTGATTCGTCAAATTAACATCATTACTAACACCACCAAAACCCAGAGAGCCACCAAAATAACCTACAACATAAACATTCCCATTAGAATCAACAAAAACCGAATTTCCCAGATCAAAACCTGCTCCACTCCCACTTACAGGGTTTTTAGCCCATTGTGCAACACCACTAGAATCATACTTCACAACAAAAAAATCACCACTACCACCACGATAAGTCAAATTAACATCATTACTAACACCACCAAAACCTAGAGTAGTAGAATTAAAATAACCTGCAACATACACATTACCACTAGAATCAACAGCAACCTCATAAGCATAATCACTACTTGTCCCACTCCCAAGCACAGGGTTTTTTGCCCATTGAGCAACTCCGCTAGAATTATATTTTACAACAAAAAAATCAGAGTTACCTCGATTCGTCAAAGTAACACCATTGCCGAAATCCATTGAACTAGATGTTGTTGAACCTGCAACATAAATATTACCGCTAGTATCAACAGCAACACCATAAGCCGAATCATAACCAGTCCCTGTTTCACTTATTGGATTTTTTGCCCACTCAGCTGAGAATGACAATACTCTTGTGTAAGTTAAGCTTCGCGATGCCCCGCTTGTTACTGAGTTATTTGAATAATCAGTACAGCGAACATCCCAAGTATAATTACCCGATGAACTAAAAGAGTAACTAATAATATTGTATGCATTATTTGTAACAATTGAGATTGTATTCACATCGCTTCCGTCAATTGTCAATGCACACTCACTTAATGCATTGTTATCACTTACATAGAAGTTGAAATCTACTAGTGCTGTTTCGGTTGTGGCTTCATCTTCTGGACTTGAAAGTGTAACTACTGGACCAACAAGATCAGCAGGAGCAATTATTGTTTCGCTAGAAGAAATTGTGCTTACACAAGCTACGTTTGTTGTTATTCTTTGTGATTTTGCTAAACCGCTGGCTGCAGTGTATTCTATTACAAATGTACAATTCTTTTTTGTTTCGCCTGTAGCACATGAGCATGCATTTCCTAAGTCACTTAATGAAAATGCTAAACTTCCACTTGAATCAATATACACTGAATTAAAGTTATTGTCTATTAAACTTCCGTCAGGAGCTACTGTGCTTACTTTTGTTAATGAGAAACTTTCGCCTGAAAAATTACTTAGTTTTATTAATCCATTTCCGTTTGAGTCTGTTGCGCTTTCAACAATCGCAACACCACCTGATGTAGAACCTGACCTTGAACTCAAATCAGTAGTATTTGATGAAACACTCCCACCAGAATCACTTACTAGCGCTCCACTCATTCCAACAACAACAAGTGATATTACAATTACAATTGCAATAATGACTATGTATTCCATAGTACCTTGCGCTCGAAAAGAAATTAAAAACATGCATAAGCAATAACTTTACAAGTTAATAAAACTAACTTTTCAAAAAAAAAAAAACGATTTCTATTGATTTTCTATGAAGAAATATCAGTTTCATATAAATATACCATTACTTTCCATATTAAATCAATTTCATCTAATTATACCCTTGATTTTCATGTGGATGTATCTAGGGAGAACTAATAAATACTACAAATTCTTTTTATAACTAGAGTGGGATTGTTTAATTGAATTGGATTTGGTGTTTATGCAGGAGCTTGTTTATGTTTTTTTCTTGCTTGGGAGTTTCTCTATTGGGTATTCGATAATTAGGACTGCAATGCCTAAGATTCAACTTTCACCAATGACTAATAAAATTGCTTATGGGTATGGAGTGGGGGCGCTTGTGTTTGGTGTTCCTATTGCTATAATTTTGGGTTTAGAATTGAATTCGGATTATTTTTTTATACTTGGAATTATCATGTATTTGATTTTGATGTGTGTTGCGTTTATTGTTAGGGTTTCTTCTAAATCAGTGGATCCGGAGGTTATTGTTGAGAAAAAAAAGAGAAGAACTGCAATACCAGAAAAAGGGCTTACTAAAGCAGAGAAGATGCCTACTAGTCAAAGGATTAGGTTTGAAGAGGGGCTTATGATGAAGGGTAGTGCTCCAACACCTAAAGTTACTCCGGCTATGATTAAAAATCAGGTTTTTAAAGATAAAAACTCTAATGTGTTAAAGGTAATTGATAAGAATACTAAAGAACTTGAGAGTAAATCAAATGTTGAACAAAAAAATGCTGCGCTTGCAAAGTTAAGACAAATGGCACAAGATATTAGTGGAAAGAAACAACCACTTGAGAAAAAGAAGAAAGATGAGGATGAAGAGATTGAGGATATTGAAGAAGATTTGTTAAATGAATTAGGCGATGAAAAGGTGTAAAGAAAAATGGAAGAAAAAATCCCTAGAAGAATGATGAGGTTTTACAGGGCCGGACAAGAAAAGAACACTAAAGATGAAGCAGAGTATAATGAGCCTTATAGAACCGAGCGGGGCGGCCAATCTGGACAAGATAAACAAGAAAAGAATAATAAAGAAATTGATTCACCAACTGGAAGAGAAATTTTGGGTCAAATTCCTACTATGGGTTATGAGGATGTAAATTTAGAAATGGATGAGAAAAATGCACTAGAGTTAAAGAAGATACAACAGAAGAATCTTGAAGAAAAATTGGCTCTTAATGAGGTTGAAAAGTTTAAAAAAGAGAATAAGAGATTGCCTAATCAAAAAGAATCTGATAGTATTGCTGAAAATCTTTATACTCAACTAAAGAATTCAAATATTAATGAACTTTATGGAAAAGATGTTAAAGTACCAACAAGTCAATCGAATCAACACGCGCAAAGAGGAAGAAGGAGAGTTGTTGCTGGCGGAACAATACCTGGGGAAGAAAAAATTCAAACTAATAAAAACAATTCTGTGGTTCAAACTCCTCAAAAGGAAAATATTAATGATATTCTTGGGAATAATGAAAGATTAAATAATCAAAAGAAGAAATCTAGTGAAGATGAATTTAACCTTGATTTGGGGGATGAAGATAATAGTTCAAGTAAAGAAGCTGTTTCTAGCGAAGAAGATGTTTCGAGTATTGAAGAAATTAAAGATGATGCTATCGGCGGATTAGAATTAGAAGATAAAGAAGAGTGCCCTAATTGTAAAAAAGAAACTGAGAGGGTATTGTACTGCCCAAATTGCGGAACAGCTTTTTGTGAAAATTGTTCAAAAAAACAAGGCGAATACTATTTATGCCCAAAATGTGGGACAAGATGTTTGAAGTAAAAATCAAAATAAATTAAACTAAATAACACAACCTTAACTTAGTACCAAACTTTAACAAATAACTTATAGATACCAAAGCAACTAAGGCCCAGCTGCAATTGGGGTTATTGGGATTCTGTTGCAGTCAAAGTTTGATTCTCTTAACAATGGATTAGTTTCTTCTGATTTTGTGACTATATCTGTTGTTGCTTGGGTTTTTTTTGCGACCCATAAATCAATTCCCATTAAGTAATAATTGTACTCGCCTATATAGTTGCTAAGTGCTACTCTTCCTACTGCTGAGTCAATTCTTCCTACATATGGGTAAACAAATTTTTGCATTACATTTTCTTGGATTGGGTTGCAGGCATAATATGTTCGTTCTACATTAAATTCATCAATGGTGGGGGTGTGAGTGCAAGTTCCGTCACAACAAACCCCAGTGCATTTTCTTGTTGCTAGGATAAATGCTAAGAATTGTTTTCCTGAAACATCTCCCCCTTCTCTCTTAATGTAAAAAACATAATCTGTTGAATCATCAAAGGGCTTTAGCACTGAGTGAATTGTGTTTGCAATAGCTTTTTTTGTTTGAAAGCTAATTTCTCCATTTCTTGCATAATCTTCTTTTATTAGTGCAAGCATGTAATCAAATTGAGCAGGGTTTGCTCCAGCATTTTTTACTGTTTGTGAAGAAACGCCTGTTCCGTCACGCATTATATTAACATAAGAAATTACTTTCAGTGAATCCATTGAAAAGTCCGAAGCATAAAAAGAATTCAATAAAGTTTCTGTTGAGGTACCATAGTTTATAGTAAAATAAAATAATCCAGTGCATACTATTGCGACTATTGCAATGAAAAAGAGAGAATCTACTAGCGCTGCTTGACCTTTACTGCCAAGAACGTGTTTATTTTGAGAAAGTAAATAATTCATTCCCACACCACCATTGCCATTAATCCTGGAATAATTAAACTATTAGTTGTTCCTGCGACCGTGAAACCATATTGTACTGCAACTGGATAGAATCTTACTTGATAACGCTTTTTTGTCCCTGCAGCAAATGGTTGAGCGCCAATCTTTTTGTACTCACAATAAAATGGTTTTAGTGAGGCGTCTCTTTGTGAAACCGATTTTAAGAGAGTTGCAGTACTAAGTTCTACCGTTGGAGAAGAGGAAGATAAACCTAAAAAATCAGCCATTATTGAACTCATATCAACATCAGAGTCATAAATCGCTGCAATAAAGTTACTTGGGTACCTCTTCATTTTGAGGGCAGCGCATTTTTCTTCAAACCAATCAACCCCTAAAATTAGTGAATCTCCTTTGAGTTCTCTTGCAACCGAAGTCATTTCAGTTTGCTGGTTTAAGAAAGCGTTTTTAGTATTGTAAGTGTTTAGCGCAAGAGTAAAAGTTGTGAAAAACAATAACAAAGCAACAACTATTGGGACCAAAGAAGGCAAATCATCCCCAATCGGACCGATGAAGCCTCTCCCTTTAAAGCCCTTTATTATTTTGAACACCACAAAACCACTAACCTTTAATCACTTAAATCGTTAAATATCAAAACCGCTACCAAAACCAATTCCTTCTTAATTAAACCATACTTAACTGAACCCCAATTAAGCAAAATACTTCTTTACACTAACAAGGATTAACTCTTCTTTATTAATAATGGTTTTCATTAGAAATATTGCCCCCCGTTTCTGATTTTGTTCATTAGATTTTTTGACATTGTATTTTATTCATCTTCATATTAATCAGGTTCTTCGAGTTAATTCTTTATAGGTATCACTCTTGGATTTTCTTTAATTAAGTCAGGTATTTTATCAACAGTTTTTAGTTTATATTCTAAGCTTGTTTTTTAGGAGTCTGATTGATTGTCTATTTGATATCTATTTTTATTTCTTCAGCTAATTCGTTTAATTCTCTCAATGTTTTATTTGCAAAGGCCTCAAATTGTTTCTCTAATGGTTTTATGAGTAGTGTTTGTTCGTTTCCAATAGCAAAATGTTTATCAAATTCCTTGTTTTTTAGGTTTTCTGCATATTTGAGGTATTTGAGCATGAATAGAGTTTTTTCAATAGCAATCTTTTTTATTGAATCAATATTTATTCCTTTTTTTGAAAGCATATAAAGGTCTATTATGTCGCGTGCTTTGAATCCTCTTCTTGTTAATAAAGCACGGATTTTTTCAGCAGTAATTTCTTCCAGCGAGTAACAATTAATTGTTGTTCCACAAATTGCTGGTTTAGCGCTGTTTGGAAATAAGAATTGAATATCTTTTTTGCTTTCTTCAGCAATTGCTTTAACTTGTATTTTTTGTATTGGATAAAATAGTTTTTCAACGAAGTTTAGTTGTATTTTTATGAATGTTTCTGGCTCCAAGTTTACTGATTTGTACCAGAATTTGAATGTAACAAATCTATTGCTACCCCCTAATTGTATGTAGTGTTTGTTTGATTTTTCTGGCTTAAAGTCAAGTCCAATCTCTGAAGCTATTTTTGTAAATATTTCTGCTATTTGGTTTATTTCTATTGAAAGTACTTTTCTTACTTGATTGTTGTTTTGCTTTTCAAATGTTTTTGTGTTAATCCATGTAAAGTCCAAGTCTTCGGAAAAACGATAGTATCCAAAGTAGGCTTTTGTTAAGCACGTTCCACCTTTGAAAGCAAAATTGTTTGAACAGTATGGGTTTTCAGATATTTTTATTAGTAATTCTTGTAAGTATAAATCTTTTTCAAGCATGCTTATGTTTGCAATATTTTTATTTTTAGATAAATAGAGTAATAGCTCTTTTTCAATCATTTTAATTCTTCCATTACTTTCTCTACTGTAGTGCTATAATGTTTAGTGTATTTTTTCATTTTGCTTTTGTTCGCTTCATCAACCCATTCAATTAATTCATCCTTAATTGCTTTGTTTGATTTGCCACTATATTTTTTTATATGGATTAAATCAAGAATTGTTTTTTCTAAATCTGAGTAAACCATAAAGTCAGTTTTCTTTATCCCAAAACCAAACAAATTCTTACTTAATTTCACAAACTTCACTTTGTGCCCGAGTATTTCGATTGGTTTTGGTCTAAAAATTGTGTCAGAGATTACATAGTCAATTGTAAATACTTCATGAGTTATTGCGTTAAGCTTTATTGCTGTTTCTAAACCAAAATACCAGTTTTTTACTTTTTTATATTCCATTGCTTTTGAAATTGCCTCATAAATACTTGGAATTGTTGTATAAAGTTTTCTTTCTTCAATTGTCGGAAAATAAAAGAATCCGCGCATAATTCTTTTAATGTACTTGTATTTTGACAAGTATTTGATTGCATTAGTGTAGGATAAATTTAGTTTGCCACAATATTCTTTGATTTTTTCTTCCGAAACATATCTTTCTTTATCCATGAACAATTTTCTTACTAAAAGCTTGTAAGTCATCATACCACTATTATCCTATAATGGGTGAATTATAATATAAAGCTATCTGTCAGGTTTTCAATCTTTACTACCACAATTTTTTATTTGTAATTGTATTTTTTGCATGCATTGCATATTACTTCTCTTTGTGCTGCCAAAAAACTAACCCTGCATAAGGATTTACTTAAGAAGTATATATTTCAATATTTGTTGTGAGAAATCCTACGTTTGCGCAATCTGACCAATGGAAGTTCTTTGAGCGTTCTATTTCTGGGCCTATTTGGGTGGTTACATTAAAGCAGGAAGGTAGTAGGGGGTTGTCTGCGTTTAGGTTTCCTGTGTATTCTTTTGAGAGTTTATAGCAGCCAACTCTTAGAATGTTGTTTAAGCAGTTATTTGAACTGCTTTCTTTTGCTGAAGCACACGGAATAATGTACATTGTTGTTACTCCGTTTTGGATTTCCTTTAAAGCGACAAATGAATCTGGAGATGATGCTTGTACTTCGCTTGTTGAACCTGCTCTAGGATAAAGGGAAATAAGTTTTTGATTGTAATATGTATCACTAATTCCGGTTAATTCTTTTAAGAATCCGGGGTCAATTAAATTAAATTGAGCAGTAGTTAGAATTGCTTTTGTTGCTAAAACATTTTTTGTTTTGTTTTTTGAGGAGGATGATTTGTGTTCAACTATTCTCATAATTAATTGGTTTTGCTGGGTTCCTGCGGATAAGTCTCCGAAGCTTTCTGTTGTCATTTCTAAGTCATAATAAAGTGGTATTCCACCGATTCCATAATAAAACCTGTCTTGGAGGGAGGTTGTTTTGAACGAGCAAGTCAAATCACTATTTAGTTGGTCTGAAACTATTCTTGCATTAGTCATTAACATGTTATTTGCATCCTGGTGCAATCCTAAAGTTACTATGAAATTGTAGAATAATAGTGCAACTACGGCTACTCCTACTGCGAAAAAGAGCATTTGCATTTTTCCTAAAACAAATCCTAACAATTTTACACACCTTAATAAAATAACTTGATTTTAACTTAACTTTTTGATAAAACAACTCAACTATTAAATAATTCAACTATTTTTTAATAAAATAATTCAACTTTAACTTGAAAACAACCTCAAAAACTTAAATTCAAAAAAAACTTAATTTTAGCCGCTTGGTTTGTACCAAATACAAATTTGTGGAAATGCTTGTCCTTGTAATGAAACATATTTGAATACGTATTGGCCAATTCCTAAGCTATCCCCATCATCTCCTAGTGGATTTACTGGTTCATAACCTTTGTAAAGGGTTTGGTCAATATCCGTGCATAAATCACCAGAAGCTGTAAAGGAAGTATAAGTTGGGAGTTCTAGGCATTTATTTTTCGCAGCATTTGGAATTGCTTGATTTGCAAATTTTAATACGTAACATTCTTGGACGGGACGTTTGCATATTGCTGCACAGACTGAGGAACTCTTTTCAAGATAAACTTTCATCATTGATTCTTTTGAAGAAAAACAACTCCGGTCAGGAGAGAAGTTAAAGAAGTTCTCGCTTCTTCGGTTTGCTGTGTCTTCAAGATTCATTTTAAAATCAGTCATGGATTTATCCACTGTATTTAAGCAAGACTGGAGTTTTGCGTCAGTTAATACTTTCCACCCAATAATTATTACAAAAGCCATTATTACTACCGCAACTAAGAGTTCAAAAGGAGCAGAAACTTGCCCCTTATTTTTGCGAATGAATTTCATTAAAACACCAAAACTCTAAACATACTAACGCTTTGTTTTAACCTAATCGCACGCCTTTTCTAACTTGTTTTTGGAATGGATTTTTGGGCGCTTTGAAACATTGGCTTTACTATTAGGACTAATAGTAATGCAACAATTGCAAAAACTAATATCATGTAAACCGCTCCAAAGTCTCCCGCAGCGGTTTCTTCTTTAAACAAACTTGATTCTTTAGGCAAATTTGACCTTGAAGCTTTTGATTTCATGAAAAGAAATAGTGAAAAGAAGTATATAATACTTCTTTTCCATTCAATAAAACTATTTAGTTACCTGGTTTTTCAAGAACTACAACACAGCAGGACTGGTTGTTTTCTTCGCAAGAATCTGCACTGAATTCATCAACAGTGTAATCATCTAATCTTGCAAGGGAAGCCGCAACCGAAGCGCCTGTTGCTTTGCAGATTATTTTTGCCCTAACCTTTAATTCGCCCGAGCGAGCGTTTACTAAAGCCCCTCCTGCGTCTCCTTCATTATCGATTGTAACATCAGTTTCTTTCATTTGTCCGCTAACAAAGTATATTCTTGAAGCATCAAGACCTGTTTTGTTTGTCAAATCTTCTGCTGTTACTTCATCGCCTGATTTCATTGTAAAGTTTTTTGTTGTAACAGTTGAGGATGGCAAGGCACTTGCTATTCCATTTTCAATAGCTGACTTTGCATCTCCTGTGTTTGTTATATCAACTTTCATTATTATTGTGAGTAAAAGCATTAGAATTGCAAAAGCTACAATGCCTGCAATCATTAGCTCAAAAACACTAAATTGTTGTCCTTTCTGGTTTAACTTAAACATTTTAATCCCCCTTAGGAATTTACTTCAGAAAAAAGAACTTTGAAGTATTTAAATCTGCCTTTTTTAATTTGAAGTTAAAAACAAGGATTAAGTGGACTTATTTTGTTGGGGTTTTGCCAAAGTATATTTCGCAATTAAAACAACATTCGCTTGGAGAGGTTAGTTCTGCACTAACGCTTGAGTTACAAGTTGAAGCTAGAGTGTTTGGTACACATCTTGCGCTTACTGTTGTAATTAGTCTTTGTTTAAATAATACTGATTGAGCATCACTAGATACTTCTACTGAACTAAATGAGGAACTGAATGAGAAGCATTTGCGGTTTACTACTGTAAATAATTCAAAATCATCTGCGCTAAAGCCTGTGCCGCTTTTAAAAGTTAGTTCTTTTGCTGAAAGCATTGTTCCATCAGGAGAGTTCACTGCGTCTTTTATTAGTTGTTTAAAATCTGATGTTGATTGAATAAATCTTAATTCATCAAAGTAACCTATTGCTGCTATTATTATCATTAAAATTGCTAAGCCTATTATTGAGTCTATCATTAGGCGAAATACTGCTTCTGCTTGTCCTTTGTTATCCAATTCATCACACTCAAAATAAAAAATAAATTCACTTCTTTTATTTAAAACCATTCAATATTAGTTCTCAAGTTTTAGTAAGGTAAACCAAGTTAATTCAGTAATGTAAACCAAATTAAGTTTAAGTTAAGTTAGTTTTTTTGGCTAAAACTTTATCTTGACATTAGTCCTCCAACCATTAGGTTTGCTGCTATTGTTGTGCATAAGTATACTGCCATTGCTATTGGGAGTTGTTTTGCTAGTGTGATTTTGAACACTAAGTCATTGTCTTCTTTTACTTTTACTGTGAAATAAGTTAGAATTACTACTATCATTACAACGTATGTTCCAATTATGAGCATGTATTCCAAAGGAGTTGCGAATGAACGGAATGCATCTATACTTACGCTGAAAATACTGTTGATGTCTCCCATTCCTCCAGGGCTTAGTCCTGCTGTTTGGAGGATTTGACTTCCTGCTCCGCCGGTGATGTCTCCTACGCTTCCTGTTGAGTCTAGTTGGGGAGAAGATACTACACTTCCTAGTGTATTTAGAACTACTTTTTGAAGCGCGGTAGTTATACCAAGAACCATGGGCGCGATAAATATAGCCATTGTTTGCATTGTAGTTGTTACGTCTGAAACCATGTCTTTTAGTGATTTGTTTACTTTATCCATGTTGTCTAGTTGGAGCGAGAGTGACATGAGAGTTCTTGAGGCGACTTCTACTCCTAGATTTACTGAGTCAACTAAGAGGCGCATTGCGGTTGTTAGAATCTTTGAAGGAATTCCTTTCATTGAACCATACATTGGATCAAATATTGCACTTTCTAGCGGCAACCCCATTAATTCAATGTTTTCAATTGTTTTTCCAAATATTCTTTTACTTACAAGTAGATTTGGTAAATATGCATTTGTTTGTTTTAGTGCACTCTCAACTGGTTTATTTTCACCCATTCTTGATGCTATCATGTACATGGATTCTTTGAATTCATCTTCCATTTGAACTATTTGTTCTTGGGCTTTTAATTTGTAAATATTTCTGTGGTATAATAAGAAGCATGCTGCTCCTACTATTGTTAAAATAAGTCCTGCCCAGAAGATATATTTTGTTGGATCGTTTCGAGCAGTTTTTGAAACAAAATCAAGTTTTTCTTTTACTACTTGGATTTCTGCTGCAGCTGGAGAGGTTCCCTCTTTTACTAGTTGTTTATACCTTACCCCTTCTTTTAGTCCTCCGCCAAATCCTTCTCCAACTTGGAATGCATATAAATCAAGTACTATTTTTTCAAAATAGTTTTTTCCACCTTCAAATTCTTTATACACTTCATCTATTTGTGGGTCGGCTGGGATTAATTGAATTGGAATCATGAACTCTCCATCTTCTTGTGGGAAGAGGTGTTTTGGGGGAAGCCCTTCAAATGAAAGTACAAATGATAATACTATTCCTAAAACTAGTATTCCTATTACTGCTAGTCTTGCATCAATCATTCCTTTTCCTAATTTCATTGACCATTTTGGAGGAAGGCCTGCAAAGTTATCAGTGATTACTGGTGGTTCGTATGTTGGAGGTCTTTTTCTTACTACTCCTTTTGCAAAACTAAAAGCCATGAATGGAATCATAATACAATAAATTCCTACAAGAATTGGGGTTGTGGCAAAGGGGAGGTTTGAGAAAGCTGAACCAATTGGAAGAATTATTACTAATAATAGTGGGAGAAGTACTCCTATGTAAAATAACATTACGGAGGGTTGGTTTAAACTTCTTGCATAATCCCCCATCTTATCCTTTACGCTTTCAAGCACATCAATCATTGTTTTGTCTAAAATAGAATAACGTTTTGATTCGCTTGGTTCCATTACACTTGCTCTTATTTTCATTAAGGATTCTTTTAATTCTGTTGAATACTTTGCCCATCTTAATGCCATTGCATCCAAGCCTTCGCTTATTGAAGAGTAAAATCCGTTTTGAAAATCCCAAATAACTTTATTAAATTCATCAGCAACTTTTCCTTTTCCGTGTTTTGCGGAGAACTCAATTGCTTTTTCTAAATTTGGAACTAATTTCATGGACATTATTAAATAACCAATCATTTCTGGAACATAGGTTAGCGCGCGAGTTCTTTCATCATCCGCCATTGATATTGGAGTTGTGTAAATTGTATACACTATTGCTCCAATAATTCCAAATAATACTACTGCACCTGCCATTACTATTACTAATGCAAAATCTCCTAACATGTCACTAAATAATCCTAATCCTACTGAAGTAAAACCTAAATCAATATTTAATCCTACAAATACTAAAATCACTAATGCAATAATTGCTCCAATTCCACCAAGAATTGCTGTTCCTTTTACTGCTGCCTTGAATTCTGCTGCACTCAAGCGCCAACCCAAGAAACTTACTGCTTCATAGTGCCCTTCTGGATACTTTGCTCCTGCACCAAAACCAGGAAAACTCTTATACATTTTTTTACAAAAAATCACAAAATCAGGATCTTTTTCCATTACAAGTTTTGATTCACCTTCAAAAACTTCCCCTGTAGAAGTTATTCCTTTATATAATTCACCAGGAGTGGCTTCGTAATTCGTTTTTTTTAGAGGAGGCAAATCAACACCAATTTTCAACCAAGAATAATACAATGTTTTACTATAAAAAGGTAATTAGAAAGAGAAATGCTAAACTAAAACACTAAAAAACATGAAATAAAAAACTATATTTTTTTTATATTCATAACTACTTTTTGTTCATACTTATAATAGTTATTTTATTATCGCTTATAATTACAAATCATTTGTATATCTGGCAGATTATTTTTCATAGCTCTTTTGGAGTTTATCTAAAGCCTCTGCGATTTTGTCCATTTCTTCTTCTAATTGTTTTTTTGCCCATGATTTATAGGATTCTTTTATTGAAGTTCTGGATTCGCTTGTGGGAGAGGGGTTGATTGAGTAAGTTAAGCCTTCGCGTTTTATTATTCCTAGTTCTATTAGTCTGTTTAAGTGGTAGCGGATTAGTTTTTCGCTCATTTCTACCGAGTTTTTTTCTTTAATGGCTGCTTGCAGTTCGAGTGTTGTAGGGGATTGTTTTTTTGTAAAGAGGAACGTAAATAGCGAATCAAAAACCAAAAATCCCTTATCCCGAGTTTCTTTTGGAGAAATCAGACCCAAAGAAAGACAGCACCAGCGGAGGAGAGATTTTTTTGTTAAAGTTACTGAAGCTGGGAGGTCTATTTGGCGGACAATGAATTCTCTTCTAATTAACTCTGCTTCAGGAATTATCTCGGCCAATTTCATACCACCAGAAAAAGGAAAAACTCTTTTCCTTTTAATCTTTAACAACAAAGAAGTATATAAAACTCACCTAAAAAATGCTTATAAAAATTCTATTGATGTATTGGGTAATTTCCGCCTCTTGCTTGCCAAAACAACACATTTATATATAACATGAATATCTTATTTAATAAGAGGTTAGTGTTATGAATGTAAAGGGGCTTTCTAATCAAGAAATTAAAATTGCTTCAGAGCTTGAATTTAAAGGAAACTATTACTTTACCCGCAAAGATGTGGCTCATCTTTTTGAAAATGAGAAACAAATAACAAACACGCTTTATTGGCTTAAAAAAAAGGAACGAATAATAAAACTTAATCGTTCAAAATACTATTTCGTACCAATCAAAGCACGATTTGGTAAATGGGTTGATGACGTGCCAATTGTAATTGATGAAATACTTAATGGGCAAGGTTATTTTATTGGGGGATGGTTTGCAGCAAATTATTGGGGGTTTACTGACCAGATTCCATTCCAAGCGGATGTATACACCACAAGAAGGCAAGGCAAAACGAAAATATTCAATACCAGAATAGTTTTTCACAGGACATCAAAAAAGAACCTTAAAAAAGCAATAATAAAAAAAATACAAAACCACAATTTTTTTATAATTAACAAAAAAGAGGCCTCAAAATGGATGAAATTAAAAGAATAACAAAGAATGAATTTTTTGGCTAAACACTTTAATCTTAAAGAAGAAAAAGAAAAACTAAAGAAAAAAGTATAAATCCTAATCAAAGAAAAGTAAAATCACAATAACAAAAACAACGAAACTCAACTAATACAACAACAAAACTCAACTAATACATAACTAAAGTGTTTGTTTTTTACTTAGGGGAAATGTTTAATAACAACTCGTGTATTAAGTGTGTAACTTTTCGGTGGTAGTTATGATTGATGTTAAAGCAGAGTTAATTCCGTTTCGAATGGTTCTTGCTAGAAGAGAGCCTTTAGAATTAATGATTGAACTTGTGAATAACTCTAATAAAGTGCAAATGGTTTCGCTTGAAATTGGCGGCGGAGATATGCTTGCTTTTGATAAAGGCGGTAGAATGAGAGTAATAACAAAAAAAATTGATTCGTTTAAACCCGGCGAAAGGATTAGGGATTATTACCATGTTTATCCTGCAGCTAATGCTGACAGGGGAGTTGAGGTTATTACGATTCTTGTTGCAGAGCACTATAATGGTTCTTACCAGTATGTGCAAAGCAAGAAAGTAAAAGAACTCTCTGTAAGAATTGACTAATCTGCTCTAATTGAAAAATTGCAAGCTGTAATGGAATTGATGCTAAATGCAGAGCAAAATAGGATTAATAAAAAATTCAGAGCTACCGCAAGAAGTAAAAAAAACTATTGGAGGAATATTAAAGCACAGGGGCGATATAAAGAAATTTTCAAAAGTGTTTGGGATTACTTCAACGGCTGTGTGCATGGGTAGTCAAATATTTCCTGCTTTTGCTCGCGGACAACATTTAACCCTAAAAGATGTTGCTTATGGCAGTGGAATCTTAGCATTCATGACGACAACCGTTGGGTTGCACGCCCTAGCAGGACACAGTGAAGAATATGCAAAAGAAGAACTTGGTTTGTTTCATGCGGTAAAGAGTTGCAGATATAATCCAAAAATAAAAGAGCTTCTTGTCAATTATCCTTACATTGTAGTTAATCGCAATGGAGATTTGGTTGGCAAAAAAATCAATCCAAGAATAGGATTTATTCCTTTTGGCAGAAGAAGAATTGCTACACAAGAAAAACCAAAAAAACTATCTAGGTTAAAAGCAGCTTTTAGAAAAAGATCTAAGCATTAATAAAACTTATACAACTTAATTAAAGAGAATTTGGCGGAAGAGTATTAGTATGAAAGAAATTGAAGTTAAGATAATTGAAATTAATAAAAAAGAAGTTGAAGCTAAGCTTCGCAAACTTGGTGCAAAGAAAGCTTTTTCTGGAAAAATTGAAGCTATTATTATGGATTACCCAGATAAGCGACTTAAGAAAAATAAACAGATTTTGAGATTAAGGAAAATGATTAGTGAGTCAAAAGTAAAGTGTATTCTTACTCATAAGCATCAAAAGAAAGTGAATTTGAAAGCTAAAACTGTTGAAGAAACTGAGTTTGAGATTGAGAGTTTTGAGAAAATGCAAAAAGTTCTTTCCTCGCTTGGGTTAGTTAAAATTTGGGAATTGAATAAACTCCGAACCAGTTGGGGCATTAACAAATGTCATGTTGAAATTGAAAGGTACCTTGGAAAACATAAATTTGTTCCTTGCTTTTTAGAAATTGAAGGACCAAGCACTAAAACTGTTTATGCTATGGCAAAAAAACTTGGTTTTAGAGAAGAAGATTGCAAGGCTTGGAATTCTTGGGACATTGAAGCACATTATAAAAATAAGAAAAAGTAATTACTACTTTTTAATCAAGTGATTGATTTATTCATTTCAGAGCTTTTTGCCCAATATCTTTTCTGTAGTGTGCTCCTTCAAAAGAAATCTTTGAAACTACTTCATAGGCCAAGTTAATTGCTTCTTCCAGCGAGTTTCCTTTTGAAGTTACCCCTAGAACGCGGCCACCATTTGTGAGAACTTGCCCGTTTGTGTTTTTAGTACCGGAGTGGAAAACAACTGTGCCATTAACGGTTTTTGCTTCTTCTAGGCCGGTAATTAGTTTTTTAGTTTCGTATTTTTCTGGGTATCCTTTTGAGGCCATTACTACACAAGAGGCGCTTCCGTCAAACCAGTTAATTTCTTGTTCTTTAAGAGTTCCGTCAATGCAGGAGTTAATTATTTCTATTATATCGCTTTCGAGTAAAAGCATTAATGGCTGGGTTTCTGGGTCGCCGAATCTGCAATTAAATTCTAGCACGCTAAATTTGCTGTTTTTTATCATGAGTTCTGCGTATAGTACTCCTTTGTAAGTGATTCCGTTTTTTGAGAGTTCATTTATTAATGGAACAAAAATTGTTTCAATTATTTGTTTTTCTAGGCCACTAGTTACTTGCGCGGGGGCGATTGCTCCCATCCCGCCGGTGTTTGGGCCTAAATCGTTATCAAAGATTCTTTTGTGGTCTTGGGCGGAAATCATTGGAACAACTGTTTTGCCGTCACAAAAAGCAAGCACGCTTGCTTCTTCTCCTTTGAGGAGTTCTTCGACAACAATTTTTTTTCCTGCTTCGCCAAATACTTTGTTATCAAATATCAGGTGAATAGAGTCAATTATGCTTTGTTTTGTTCGGCAAATAAATACGCCTTTTCCCGCGCATAACCCGTCTGCTTTGACTGCCGCGCTTTGGAATTTAGAGACAACTTCTTCAATTCTTTCTTTTGAATCATTCTCATTTAATACCTCAAATTTAGCTGTTAGGATTTTTGCTACTGACATTAATTCTTTTGCAAATGCCTTGCTTCCTTCAAGCAGTGCAGCTTTTGCGTTGGGTCCAAAAATGCGCATTCCTCTTGATTCAAATGCGTTGGTTATGCCTAAAACTAAGGGCACTTCTGGACCCACAACAGTAAGGCCTATTTCTTCTTTAATTGCAAAGTCAAGGAGTGCGGTAATGTTATCGGCTGGTATTGGCACATTTTCCGCGATTTTCTTGGTGCCAGCGTTTCCTGGGGCACAGTAAATTTTTTCAGCTTTTGGGCTCTGAGCTATTTTCCAGCATAAAGCATGTTCTCTTCCGCCTGAACCAATAACTAGTACTTTCAACAAAACCACTAAACTTAATTTGCATCAAACCAATTAAATATCATTCTATTACCGGCACATTACTCAACAAACACTTAAAAACTATCCCGAGTTTCACTCTTAAATGAAAGTTTATTTTCCTTATGAAAAAGTGAGGCAAGAGCAACAGGAGCTGGTTAAGGATGTTGCTGATGCGGTGTCAAAAGAAAAAATATTTCTAGCGCATGCTCCTACGGGGCTTGGGAAGACTGTTTCTTCTCTTGCTCCTGCGCTTAGTTATGCTATTGAGAATGGGAAGAAGGTTTTTTTCTTGACTCCAAAAATTTCTCAGCACGAGATAGTGCTTGAGACTGCTAATTTGATGAATGAAAAGTTTCAATTAAACATTAAGGCGGTGGATCTTGTTGGGAGGAAGCAAATGTGCGTGGATCCTTTTATTTCAAGAGTTGGAGTTGGTTTTTATGAAGCTTGTGCTAAGAAAAAAAAAGACAAGACCTGCAATTATTATAATAATACCAAAGGTTTTTCGCCTAAACAAAAAGCTATTGCTATGAGGAAGAAGAGGGACCTTTTGCAGGATTATAATAATTCTTATTTGCATGTTAAGGAACAGTGCCAGTTTAGGGGTTTGTGTCCTTATGAAATCACGCTTGAAATGATTAAAAGAGCTAATTTAGTTATTGGGGATTATTCACACTTGTTTCACCCTGAGATTAGGGAAGGAATTCTTGGACCTAGCGAATTAACCTTAGGGGACATTGTGCTTATAGTTGATGAGGCGCATAATGTTCCTGAAAGGATTAGGGATATGATGACGTCAAGTCTTGATTTGAATACAATTGAGAAGGCACAAAAAGAGGCTAAAAATGTTGGGGATTTTGAGGTTGAGTTTTTGCTTAAGGATATTGAAAAAGATGTTTTGGGGCTTGGAAAAAAGTTATCATTGGAGAAGAATGAAGCAGTGCTTGAAGGAAATGACTTATTGTTCCTAAAGAGGGTTGGGGCGAACGATAGGGAGAGAATTTCTGATGCTTCCACAAAGTTCATGAACAAGAACAAAACTGAGAACTGTTATTTGCTTGCTATTGAAGAGTTTTTGTATGATGCAAGTAAAGAAAAAGAACATACTATTTTTGTAATTGAAAGGAAGGGTTCACTTACTGTTACAATTCAACCACTGGATCCTGCTGATATGACGAGTAATGTACTCTCACAAGTGCATTCTGCGGTTTTAATGTCCGGAACACTATTGCCTCTTACAATGTTTTCTGATATTTTTGGGGTTACTCAATTAAACTCCAAGTTTAGTAAAAACGAAATAAACGGGGCTGGGATTAAAAATAATTCAATTGATGCTACTACTGCGCTTTTAATTCACCAAAAAGAACTTGCTGGTCAAAACCTTGATGAACTTAAAGTAATTACTAAAGAATACCAAAGTCCTTTTCCTAAAGAGAACAGGTTGAATTTAATCTCAACGAAAACCACTACTAAATTTACTTCAAGGAGTTCTACGCAATACGCTGATATTGCTCTTGAAATTGATAAGGTTGTTTCAAAAGTTCCTGGAAATACTATTGTGTTCTTTCCTTCTTTTGATTTAATGTACTCTATTTCTAATTTACTCAAAACTAGAAGGCAAGTGTTAAAACAAGAAAGGGAAATGAGTCAGGATGAGAAGACAAAACTGGTTAGTGAATTTAAAACTCTTGGCTCAAGGTTTGGGGGGGTACTTTTGGCTGTGAGCGGGGGAAGTTTTGCTGAAGGACTAGATTTTCCGGGGGATTATTTGAGCTGTGCTATTATTGTAGGAGTGCCTTTTGCTAAAATGAATATTTACTCAAACGCTCTAATCAATTACTGTGAAAAGAAATTCAAAAAAGGATGGGATTATGCAATTAATGCTCCCGCAATAAACAAAGCAATGCAAGCGGCAGGAAGAGTTATTCGAACTGAAACTGACAGGGGGGTTTGTGTTTTTCTTGATACTAGATTTGGAGAAGACAGATACAAACGGTTTTACCCTAAAGGCTTTGAAGCAAAACATACCACCGAACCTCAAATTGAAGTTGAAGAATTCTTCAAAAAACATTCTTAAACTACTAAAAATTAATAACTTACTCAAAAGTCAAAACATATCAACAATCATAATATATTAAAAAAACATAAATGTTCAAAATCTTGGACATATTCAAAGTTCAGAAACCATTCAAAAGAGTAAGTTTATAATTTAGGGAATCGTACTTTTTAAAAGAAGGGGAAATTAAATGCCGTTTAAGGATATTGAAGGAACTAGGTTTATTATTTCTGGGAGAAGGCAATTGGATTTGAGTGATCACAAAAACTTGGAACTAATTAGAGGCAGAAATGTTAAACAAATTTACTTGATTTTTTTAGGTGAGACTATGGAGAGTGGTCTTAGTCATCACCAAAAAGAAGTTGAACAGGCTCTTGTTAGGCAGGGGGCATTTACTGAGCATGGGATTCATGTAATTCCTTTACCAAAAGAACCCAATAACATTGGGCCTTTTGAAGTATTTAGCAAGAATGTTGAAAAGCTCAAGGGCAATGAAAAAGCATTAGTAATGTGTTATAATGGGTTACATAATAGCGGGGCTTATGTGGCTTATCATCTTTTAAAAGAAGGGAATGGTTTTGGCAGGGTTCATGAATTATTCAGGAGAGCTGGTTGGTCGGATGGATCAATAAGCACTATAAAGCAGATAATTGGATCTGCGGGAATTAATGTTAACAAGTTTTCTGAGCAATGGGTGCAAATTGCAATGAAAAGAAAGCGCTTGGCTGGGGCACACCAAAATGTTCAAGAAAAGCCAGGGATAAATAAGTTTAAGGAGTTTTTGAAAAGAATGGGGCAACAAAATAGGCAGGAACAATACAAAAGGAAATTATAACACAATTAGTTGGACATATTTTTTAGTAAACAAAAAAACATTAAAAATAGTTTAATCCTTAAAATGATTTAAGGCAAAGTAATTAAAGAAAACTAGGCGGCATTAAACCTTCTCTTTGCATTAATCCAATTCTGCGATAATTTTTTTCAACTTCTTTGAGATAATTTATTCTTAACTTTTTATTATATCGCTCATATTCTTCCCAATTCCCTATTCCCCCAATTTGTTTTGAATCAACTGCACGAAAAACATAACTACCCACAGCACCAATTGAAGCTTCAACTGGGCCCTCAAAAATCACGTGATTTTTACTAGTTCCTAAGTTATTTGTAAATACAAGAGTACTAACACCCCCCCTATGCGAAAATTCAACATAATCATGAAAAATAAACTTCTTTGTTTTAGGAATAAAAACAAATACTCTTGCAAGCCAAGACTTTACTCCAGCTGCGTTAAGGAGAGCTAGGGCTAAATTGCATCTTTCTGCGCAGTGAAATGGACCAATTGGTTTTTTTTGTTTTATTGTAACTTCTGCCCCTCTTCTAAATATTCTTTGCTTTTCAACTTGATTAATTGTATTAGAAGGAGGAATTTGTTCAAGAACTTTTTTGGCGATTTGTTCAACTTTGTGTCGTTCTGAACCCATAAAACTAGCAGCCATTTCTTTAATTTTCGGATTTACCCTAGTTGTTCGCCTAAATCGAGCAGGATCTGTTCTTGCTGATTTTAAATGTTTTACCGTTCTTATTCTTGCACGCATAAGACGGATATCATTCGCAAGAATAAAAGGTTAACTTGAATAAACCCAAAAATCCCTTAACTCGGATTTAAATACAATAAAGCCCAAGAGTAGATAGCAAAGAGAGAAATTGAGGCTGAGTGTAAATGTCTGAATTGAATAAGAAAATTAGCAGGTTGAAGAGAAGAATTGCTGCGGCTCAATTAAAGCAATCAAAAAACAAAAAATTGGAATCAAATTTGTATACTACTTCAACACTTGGAGAAACTGCACATTTAATTAACACTTATAAAAAACAACTTGCTATATTTGAAGATGAATACAAAAAAGTCAAGAAAAGGAACTGAATTAATAAAAATAACCATAATAAGTAATTAGTATAAGTGGATAGGGTTTAAATTTTATATCTTATTGTACCCCAATAACCCATGAAGGAGATGGGGTTCCAATAAAAGCGTTTGCAGAAGAATTATACGCGCTTGCACTGTCTGAAATTATTGTTCCGCTTCCTTCGTTTAGTTCCCAGTGGGCTATTGTATTTATATCAACTGTAAGTGTTTTTGAGGGAGTAAAATTTGCTAAATATTTTGCATTCTTTGATATTCTAACTTCATCAATTGTCCCATTAAAATCTGAACTCCAAGCAAAATTTGATGTAGCTGAGCCGCCAATTATCATATCAGATACTTGGGGAAGATTTGTTGTTGGGCAAATGCTTCCTACAGAACTTATTTCGGCTCCATCATAGTATAATTTCATTGGAGTAGAGCCCCCTGTAACTACAACTGCAACATGATGCCAAGTATTAAGCGTAACAAAATTCACGCCCATGCCCATCTTATAACAATTAATACTATTACTAGTCTCAAATAATTGAAGCATTCCACCAGATACTGATGGATAAAGGAATAAAGCATACCTATCAGTTGATCCATTAACTCCCCCGCCAAGAAGAGCATACATATTTTTTCCAGATGGAGGAGTATTACTAGCTAAATTAAACCAAAATTCTACAGTCAGTTGAGTTGTTGGAGAATAATTAAATGGAATCACTGCTTTGTTTGAAGTACCAAATTTAAGGGCATAATTTGGAGGAACATAAGTAACTGTCCTTGAAGTAGAATTACTAGTTCCACTTGGGTTTGTACAAGAAACAAACCAAGTTAATAGAACATTAGCAGGAAGACCTGACTTTGAAATAACAGCAGGAGAAGTTGGCGAATTAATTGTTGTAAGCCCTGGATTATACCCTGCCCCGCTAATACTCAAATCACACTTAGTTACTCCTGCCCCGGTAAAACTAAAACTAAAATTACTTGTAGAAGAAGTTAAAGTAGAACCATTAACTGGGGAAGTTAATGTTACTGTTGGAGCAGGAACATAATTAAGAGTTAAAGTTCCGCCAGAATATGAAGCTCCACTTGAATCAAAACAAGACACTGTCCAAGTTAAATTAGTGTTAGCAGGAAGACCTGATTGGGTTACAGTTATTGGAGAAGTTGTTGGATCATTAATCGTTTGAGATTGCGAATACCCTGTACCACTAATATTGAATGTACAATAATCTATATCAGTTCCAGTAAAACTAAAAATAAAATTAACTGTGGAAGAAGTTGATATAAATCCATTAGCTGGGGAAGTTAATGTCACTGTTGGGGTTACTGGCGGAGTTACTGTACCACCCGAAGTTCCACTCGGATTATTAACTAAATTAGTTAGCCCGTCAAATGCTTTTATTGTCATATTTGTATCAGTAGCAGTATTAACTGTCGCTGTATTTGTCATTCCACCAACTGCAGAAATAACTACTGCGACTACAAGTATTGCAGAACCTAAAATTAGCAAATACTCTACTGGACCTTGTGCTTTATAGTTCATAATAACTCTAAATAGATAAGATTTAGAATATATAAAATTATCCAATTAATTACAACAATACAAACAATTCATGTAACATCAACAACCCTCATTAAGCACAGCAATGTCAACAATAGGGTTAACAAAAAATCTAATCAAAGTGAAAACTATATATATGATTAAGGCTGTTTATAGTTTATGGTTCGTCGTTCGGCTTGGGCTAGGCAATCACAATCTGAAAAAAGGGGTATTAGGCGTAAGTACTCTAAATTTCCTCAAAATCCACAAATGCTTGAACCATGGCTAATTAACAGGAAAGCAAAAGAAGCAACAATTAAATTAAATGATTCAAATGCTTGGGCTTTTTTGAACTCCCACAAACCAGAGTTATTTTTTGTAATGATGCATACTACAAGTACTGTGGTAATCCCAGGAATATATGGAATTACTGAAAATATTGCCCCAAAAACACTAGCTGCTTTTCTTGAAGACAAAAGTAGATGCAAGGATCCGCATACATTGTTTAATAGAATTGTTTCAAAAACCGCAACTAGGGTTTGGTCTGAGAATGCTACTAAAGCTGAAGATGTATATGCTAAACATTACCAAGATTTTCTAAGAGAAAGAAAAATACCTTATAATGAAAAATCAAGAATTGACCAAAAGGCTTTTGAAGAAACTTTAAATCACGTCCTTGGGTTAAGAATTATGCCAATTTATGGCAAAGGGCACCTTGATGCAGAGGTGTTTGAAGGAATGTATATATTATTGAGAAAAAATTTGAAAAGTGATACAATTGCTCTTGGAACAATAGTAAATGGTTTAATTAAAACTGCTTTTCACGGAATAAAAATGAATCCCCAACTTATTAAAAGAAAAAAAGCTCTTATTCTAGACAGAACCAAAACTTTTCAAGAAAAACTTGTAGTTAATTTGAAGGCTAAAATTAGTGAAATAATAAAACAAGGAAAAACAATGACTTATGAGGAGATAATGAATTTTAGTATTATTGAAGAAGAAAAATTCAGGGAATCCTTACTAGTTGAATTAAAGAAAACAGCTGAGAATTTGCCCAAGAAAAAATTACTAAACCCGCTCACTGAAGAAGCTAAACAAAAATTCAACAGAAAAGCTGAGTTAAAACAAAGAGCTTTTGTTGCAAGAAAAATGGATATACCTTTTGACCCTGTTGCTGACAGTATTTCGCGTATAAGAGAAAGAATCCCTGCTGCTGCGCAAAAGTATGATAAATTAATCAAAACCAGAGTTCTAAATAAAGGCCAGTTTTTGGCCCTGCATATTCATGGCACGCATGCGGAAAGAATTTTTCTTGAAGCTTTTGAAAACCTTGAGTTCCAGCATAAATTTGGATCTTCAAAGGCTAATGATCTTGCAAGAATAATAGCGTATATTGGAGGCGGGATGGGGCACAAAAAAGAAAGAGTGAGAAATATTGATGGGCCAATTTATGACTTCCTACTAAACCATAGCTACATAACTTTGCATACTGGGGGCAAAGTTGCTTATTTATCCCAACCTAAAACCAATGGAAATGGGGGTCATAAGTGATATGATTAAATCCCCTAAACAAAGTTATTCACTCTAAAAATACTTTGCCCTAAAAGCAACAGTATTATTAACATAAATAGAGTGTTTTACTAGAAAAAGGTGAATTAGACTTGAACAAACCATTTGTAAAAACAAAACTTAACAGAGGTTTTGACAGGGTGTATAACTTGCCTTTTGCCGCGGAATGGATGGCGCAGGCGCGTCCGCATCTCAAAGTTAGAGTCCTTGGAAAGTATGCAAATAAAGGTGTATATTTATTTGCTGGCATTAAATCGGCTTCAAAAGAAATACAAACACTTGATGGAAAAGTAATTCTACAAAGAGGCGAAAGATATCTTCAGCCCCATGTACATGGAAGCAATCCTTTGAGTTTACTTCAAGCAATCAGGGCGGCAAGGGATGAAATAAGAACGCACAGGGGAGAATTTGTAAAAGCGAACGTGAAAGGCATTCTTTTGCAAACTGGTTCAGAATTTTTGGAAAAGATTGGGCGAAAAATGGGTGGAATTGAAATTATTGTTCCTGCATTTGAAAGAGTAGTTGGAATGAGGATACTTAAAGGGTTGGCGGTTCTTTTCCCTTCAAGAATACCAAAACCAACTAGAGGCTGGCAAAGACCAAAAAGGTTTTTTATTCCACTTGAAAAATTATGAAAAAGAAATACTCTTTTTCTTTAAACCAATAATTATTTCAAAGCAAATTAATATAAATGCATATACACACCAAATACATATGAAGTTACCATGGTGGTACTATGACAATGGCAAGAGTTATTTTAGATGAATATTCCAACAGAGTTATAAATGTAGTCAAAGCAAAGTATGGTTTGAAAGATAAGAGCGAAGCTCTAAATAAATTTATTAGAATGTATGGGCAAAGAGAAACAGGACTAGAAGCAAAAGATGGTGAATAATCCCCCAATAAGTTTTTAAATTGTTTACATTATAATACAATGTATGACAAAGTTGCTTGTTGTATCAGACAGCTGTTCGCTAATACTAGCTACAAAAGCAAATTTGCTAGGAGTAATTTGTGAAGAGTTCACAATTAAAATCCCAAAAGCAGTATTCGAAGAAACAATAACTGCAGGAAAAAAATTTCAAAAAGCGGACGCTTACAAAATAGACGAAGCAATACAAAAAGGCCAAATACTCGTCAAACAAGTACAACCATTAAAACAAAAAGGAATTAAGAATTTAATCAAAGAATTCTCTCTTGGCGACGGAGAAGAAGAAGCGATATGGCTTTATTTGCAAACAAATGCCAATCTGTTGCTTGTTGATGACAAGCAGGCAATAAACACGGCACAAATACTTGAAATTAACTGGGCAACAATTCCAAATATAGTAGTAAGTTTTGCAAAAAGAAAAAAAATTACAAAAAACCATGCGCTAAAAGCACTAGAAATACTGCAAGAAGAAGGGCGATATAAGTTAAATATTATATTTGATTCGTTCAAAAAAATTGAAGAAATATAAAAGGAGGTAAAAATATGGGAACAGAATTAGTTTCAATAAGGCTTGAAAAAGAAGATATGAATGTAATAAACCAGAGAGCAAAAGAAGAAAAAACAGATAAAACAACTGCATTCAAAAGAACCCTTGCCACAGGCACAAAACAATACAAACTGGAAAACGCATTAAAAAAGTACAGCGAAGGAAAAATAGGTTTAGGCAAGGCGGCTAAAATGGCAGGAATAAGCCTTTGGGAAGCAATGGAAGAGGCAAAAATAAGAAACATACCAAACCCACTCACAAAAGAAGAACTTGGAAAAGGACTTGAGAACCTAGAAAAAATACTTGGATGATTTTTAAAAATTATAAAAAGTTATTCCTTAGGAAACACTCATTTCTATGTTTCAACATAACATTTTTCCCATTTCAAACCCTTCCTTTTGTTATGTTTAATTGAATATTTTGATAAAATAACTCATTTTCTTGGACATTTTTCACAATTGCCCCCAAATTAAAAAATAAACCATTTAAAGCCCTATTATTCATAATCCGCCATAACAAACCCTTGTTAAATAAGTTATCGCTTAATTTTAAAATAAAAGACTTTTTTAGCCAAGAATAGGTTTTGAATTAATTTTGTGGTTGTTTTGGCTAGTTATTGCTTGCGATTCTTTTCCAAGTACTGTAAGTACTGGGCCATTAATTTTTGCTGTTTTGGAGTCATTTTCTTAGGGGTATTTTGCCCCCCAGCAGCCCACTGGGTTGTTGAATTTAGTGGCCTTGCTTTAGTTAAAGTTCTTAAAGGAAGTTTTTTTTGAGATCGTTTCATAAAACCACCCAAATTAATACTACAAACAATAATACTTATACATAATTAATTATTTACTTAAACGCGCAAAATCAACATTTGAACGCCTAAATTTAATTGCTGCCTTTTTAGCCTCAATTTCTTTTAACTTTTTAAGTGCCATACTAAGTTTTCTTGAAGCATTCCTTGATTTAGCCTTGGCAACCTTTACTCCAATTCCGCTTTGTACTGCATCAGCATATAAATCAGAAGCTTTAACAAAACTGTTCCAAGCCCTTCTTTTATTACTTATCAATGTCTTTTTTAAATTTGGCAAAAAATCACCTTCACAACTCAATGCCTTTCTTTAATTTAAGCTTTTGCCTCATTTAAGCCATTTTAAGCCATTTTGTGCCACTCTACGGTGGTGCACTTCCACTACTCCAGGATTGAAGCCACTTTTAAAAAAATACCAGTATTTTATGAAGGAATTATACAGGATAAGAATGATTATCCTACATTACGCATTGAAAAAGGGGCGAAAATAGCCAAAAATGAAGCAAAAATAGAGAAAAAATATAGCACAAAAATTGATAAAGTGCCTTAAATTGACAAAATGAAGCCCTTTAAGAGAAAGTTACGGCAATTGACGTGCCAAAAAGAAGGGTTACGTCAAGGTTCGGCGCGAAAAATTTTAAGCTACTAGAAGATTAATGCGACCTTGGAAACACAGGGCGAAACTAAAAGAAGCCCAAACTAAAAGTGAGTCTAAAGTTATGTATCAATTATGCCTTTTCCACCAAATAATTATATACAAGAAAGCCCCACTTTTAAACATGCCAAAAGGAAAACGATTTGTCGGGCAAGTTCACTCAAGTCATATGCCTGGCGGGTTTGCGCCTGAAAATACTAAACCAGTAAGAACTATGAGCGTAAAGCAGGCCAATGAAGAGATTGAACAAATGCGCGCTGATGCTATTAAGTACGGTTCAAAAGGAGCATTTCGAATTGTAACCAGAAGCGCTTCAGGACGCATCATAGACCCAGCAACCATAAAGAAAGCTCATTGGGATGCTTTGTTCAGAAATCACGGAAAAATCGCTAAAAAAGACCAGAAAAGATTCCCCACAAGAGGATTTGGGGCAAAAGGAAAAAGCTAACTAAATCAAAAGCCAAAAATAAGCATCAACTAGGAAAAGTTAGAACAAATCATTTTTTATTTCTGATAGAGGCGAAAATATGTCCAAGAAATTGAGCCAATTTTCTAATTACCCTAATTGCAAATCAAGCGCAGAGTAAAGTGATTTTAAGTAAACTTTTTGTTTTTCCTTAACTTTCTCAATTAGTTGATATTTGGTTAAAAACTTAGCATCCCTGCTTATTGCTTCTTGTCTGCGGTTAAGTTTTTGAGCTAATTCACCTATTGTAATCCTACTAGATTGGGAGTTAATTATCTGTGAAAGTAAATCCATCCTTCTTGGAGAGAGAATCTCATAAAGTTTCTCGCTATTCTTTAAGTAAAGAGTGTGAGTGCCACCCAAATCCACAGACGGATGATTGAATGCATTTTTCATATCAGCCCTCATATCCCCGCCAATTTTAATAATCAATCTTTGCATAACACCACCAGTAATATAACCCACCAAGTCATATAAATACTTATCTTTTCCCAAAATATTTTGATTTGAAGTACTTCTCCACATAAATACCCCAATTTTTCTCAACGTCATCAACATATTGCCAAAAAGTTTCTAATGAAACAAAATCATTTAAATAAACCTTTTTTGGAGGAGAATTGTAGAAGTAATGCACATGAACCGATTCATCCCTTGAGCAATCATAACGAACAATTTCAAGATGCTTTTCAAACTCTAAACAAACTAAAGAAATTGAGAACTCATCAACACTAGAGAAATCCATTGAATAAACAAATCGTACAAACAAATAATATTCCATTTTTGAGTCCAAGCTCTTGTTAAAACTAACCACACGAGAAGAATCAACCATGAAAAGAAACTCTAATCAAATGAATAAAAAGATTTGCGAAGTAAATTGCCGGTGGAAAATAATTTTACACAATGTAGCACAAGTTCCAATAAAATATAATTAAACCTTAAACCACACCCAGTAAACCTTTTATTCCAGTTTTACCTATTCAAGGTATGGGCTCAGGTCATTCAGCAAAGTATGCTAAAAAGGAAATTAAAGAGCACACTTTAAACAAATCAACTTACAAAAAACCTGCTCTAAAGCATAGGCGAAATAAACACATACGTAATCGCACTCACAACCATCATCGTTAATTAGTTCAAAATCAATAAATATTTTTTCTAAAATTAGCACCTAAAATTAATGTCCAAGAAAATGCATCTTTTTACTTACTTTTTCCAAGCCTTTTTGAGTATTCAGCCAAGAATGTTTGTTGAGCGTATTTAGGAAGCCAAGAAGCAGTTGAGTGCATTTCGCCATTAGCGAATGTTTCAAATGTATGCACTCTCCCCATAATAGTTTTCCAAGGATATTCTTCTTTAAAACTCACTCCTTTGGCGTCAATTAGTCTTGCGGAGTTGTTGTTAATAATCCAGTTTTTGTCATGCGGGTGACCGTGGAGGACTCCTTTTTTGTGAGCGTTAGCAAGTACTCGAGCCATGTTTTTTGCTATTCTTAAAACACCATCTTGAGGAGGAGAAGAAGTTAAATAATTTGCAAGTGTGATTCCTTTAGCAGCTTTTGTTATGTATAGAGTATGTTTGTTTTTTGCAACTATTTCCCCTAATGGAACTTCAATTTCAACCCCTCTTTTTACGAGTTCATTCATTACTGTGAGCATTCTGCGTGGCTCGCGATTAGAATTACGTTTGCCTATTTTCATTGGAGGAAAAGGGGCCAACACTTCTGGCTTTACTACTACTTTTGCTCCGTTTGGCAATTTAAAAAAAGTAGCTCCTGAATCAGCGTATAAAAATCGCCAGCGTTTTACATCAGCAAGTTTTTTGTCCAAGCGAAAATTAATCAATTTTACAGGAACATGCCCAAGTGAATAGAAGCCAAGATTTGTGAGTTGATTAATTGAAATTGTGTCCAAAACTCTTTTTTTCTCGTAACGGTACTGTTTGCTTTTACGCATGCAAAGAATAGGCAAATGAATTACTTAAATCTTTCAATTCAAAAAAATGTCCCATAAAATGAGTTATTTATATGCTTCGTCGTGGTGCCTAAGTTTTTGAAAATAAATTCTATTGCTTTCCTTATACACCCTAAAAAACAAAACATAGCATTTAAGTACATGAACTCGCTTGGACTCGCTTAGTTCGTTGCGTAAGTTCTTGTAAAAGTCAATTGTTTTGCCATCACGCGAGATTATTTCATCCATTTTTTTCAAAGTAGCTTCGTACAAAAGTTTATGTTTTTTGCTTATTTTTTCTAAAGTATCTTTTAACTCTGGTGAGTAATCATACACAAAAGTCATTTTGTCAACCTTCTATTTCTTTTCTTAATTCATTAATTGAATGAAAAGCGCGTTTGAAAGGTTTTTTTGAGTATTCATCAGAATCTTTAACTAATTCAGCAACAAGTTCATCTTTAACATGCGGCCCAACATCCATCAACCTGTTGAGAACCTCATCAAAACTTTCTCGCTTGTGCTCCTTTAAAGCTTCAAGCCTACACCTAGTTTTTTCAGCAACCCTAACAGTAGTATACATATAATCACCTATACACACATATACATAAGTATATTTAAAACTATTCACCCACATCCCACCTTCAACAAACCCAAGCATATAATCAAAAGATAACATGAAAATAAGTACAAATCTTATGTTTAAAAAGAATTGGAAAGTAGTTTGCCGACGACGCCTAATTAAATTCACTAAATTCAATCAACACAATTAAGTCGTCTCCTTGTAAAGTTGCAATAATGAGTGCGGGGCGTTTTTTTGTTGCGGATAGGTCCGTAAAAGGAAATGGTAGTACTACAATATCTCCTTTTACAAATTCTTCCATCTTTTATCCTCTTCTTTTAGATTCCAAATTTTGCCTAAAGACTTTTCGCTTGCAAAAGCTGACCCGAATTTTTCCTCTATTTCGTCCATTTTTCTTATTTCAATGTGGTCATCAAAGTTTAGAATAGCGATTTTTGAGCCTTCGCTAAAGCCTTTTTTTCCTCGAAGGCTTTTGGAAATAGATATTTGTCCTTTCTCAGTAACTGTTGCGCTCTTAATATCAATCAAACCCATAAAATCACCAAAGTAAGATAAGTAAGAAAAGTAATAAAAAGCAATGTTTTCTATAAAACCCCAAAAATAATCAAAAGAAACCATAAAAATCACTCTATCCAAACAACTTTCTTTTTCCTACTCCCTTTCTTTGAACTCTCTAAAACACCCCTCTTTTTATTCCACCTTAATTTAGGCAACACTTTTATTTTAACAAACTTAAGTTTTTTGCTATGCTGTTGTTCAGTACGCGCTTTGCCTTTCTTATAATTAAATTCTGCCCCGCTAGTCTTTCCAATTTCCATGAAGAGAAACTTAACTTAAGTGAATAAAAACTTTTGGAGAGCATTTTGCCGACTAAAATCAAATTGGTTCTAAAATCACAATTAGTATGTATAAATTACTATTAACTAGAATCAAAATATTATTTCCGCACTCACCCATTTTTTTATTATTTCAAGGAATTGTTCAGGTTGTTTAATAACCGCTTCTTTGAGTTCTTTTTGAGTAAACCATTTTACTTCAGCAACTTCTTTTGAGTCAATGTTAAAGTCTTCAGCTCTTTTATCAATTTTTACAGTAAACCATTGAGAAAAATACTTGTGTTTTCTTTCTTTACTTGTGTTATTCAATTTACAACTCACAACAAACTCAATATCACTCACCCCGAGTTCTTCAAAAGTCTCTTTTTTGATATTGGTTTGGTAAGTCTCTCCTTCTTCTACTGTTCCGGCTACTGCGGGCCCCCATTTGCCAGGGTCATTGGATTTAGTAAATGCTCTTCTAGCCAGCAATATTTTCCCCTTTGAATTAGTTACCCACAATGCACTAACCCTGTAAATATCGCTAGAACTAATCTCAGTTCGTTCTTTAACACCCACAACCAAATCAGTTGCATCAACAAGTATTATTTTAGCCATACTAAAGAAGACTATTGTAGAGTTGTTTACTTAAACCTTTTTTAAGAGTAAAAGTAAAAGTATCCAAGAAATTATATTTAAAATTCACTTAAACTAATTCGTTTATCAACCATTTTGAAAGCACTTCTTTTGTTGAAAATACCTTTACAGCGCTTTGTTTTTTCAAGAATAAGTCATTTGACCAAAGAGGAGCTTTGCGTTTAATTGCAAGTGCAAAGAAATCTAAATCATTTTCATCAGGAGAAATAGCTAAAGCTTCTTTAAAATGACTTTTATAATGTTCTAATGGTAAGAATTCAACACATATTGCCAAATCTGTTCGGATAGTGTCAAATTCTTCTTTTGAGAGTTTCGTTTTAACCATAATTTCTTTTTCATATTTTTTTATTTCTTCAAGCGCAAATTCTGGAGCAAATAAAAGCATTTTTTGATCAACTAATATTTTTTTAGTTAGGGAGTTTTTCCAAAAGTAAGAAAAAAGTATGTTAGTATCAACAATTAATTCCAATTAAATCAGCCCTTTTTTCTTTAGTTCGCCTAGTCGTCCGGCACGTGAAGCCCTTTGCAATTTAACTGCCCAATCAATCGTTTCTTTTTCGCTAACAAGTTCTTTTTCCATTTTGGCAAGTTTTTCAATGGACTTTGTTTTTTCTTCAATTGCACGTCTCACAAACCCTGACCAGTTCACTTCGGCAAATTCCTTCATTTTTTTCCTTGTTTTTGAATCAACCGAAAGAGTAATACTAACCATACTAACACCTCAATAATAAAACGTAAATATGTTTATTTAAATATATCTTTAAAAGTACTTTTTTAATTAAATTCCATCCAATTCACACCTTCAACAAACCCAAGCATATAATTAGTAAACAACATGAAACGAGACTTATTTGGAGTGAATAAAAGCTTTTTGAAAGTATTTTGCCGACTAACCCAACTTTTTTATACTTCAGTAAGTATATTTTGTCATGATTCATAAAGGACCTAAAAAGCAACTTGTAATAACTTTTCACAGTAGAGATACTGGCAAAAGACATGGCCCAATTATTGCTACTGTAGGAGATGCTAAAAAAATTTCTGAAGTCCACAGAGAATTTGCTAGACGAGCAGAATTAGTCCAACCGCATTTACCCAGTATTACCCCACGAATCTCCGAATCCAATGTTGGTACCACAATTGGTTTTCATGGAATGAAACAAAGCACTTGGAATAAAATATTTGGAAAGAAAAAATAATAACTCAAACTGTTCTTTTTTCAGTAACAAAACTCAACCATACAAAACCTAAAAAGTACCTTCAAAAAGTATCCAAGAAATTAAGTGAATTAACAGCAGTTATATTAACTCCAAATGTATTTCTTTTGTATGCAACCAAAACCAATATTACTTCAACCAAGAAAATTGCGAAGAGAATTATTTGTTGGCAAGAGGACTGAAGTCCATAACAAAGTAGAAGAACATTTGCGTTCTAATCCCAATTCAAGGATTCCTGTTGATTCTTTTGCGCATTTCTTAGGTTATCCAGAAGGAACTAAGTTAACTGGGCAAGAGAGGGTTAAAGTGCGCTTAGCATTGAACGATATTGCTACAAAGCTTGCAAGAAAGCGTGGAATTGTAAGAAGAGCCCCTGTTGGCGGCCCAGTAACTAATCCTGTTAGGAATGAAATGTTTATTGAATTATTGCATCAAATTAAAGCAAATCCACTTGTTGAACCAAACCCTGATTATTTTCATAAAAAATATGCGGAACGATTATTTCCTGGAGAAAAGTACTGTGTTTTCTCAGAAACCTTATCTCAACTCAAACTATTAATAAAAAGGCGTCTCTTAAAAGAGAACCCAAAAATCGTTTTTTGGGATTCTAACGGGAAACCAAAAAAGAGAGTAAATTCGATTTATGTTAGAGCAGGAGCAGATAAGAAGATTGAAGAAATGCTTAGAAGAAACCCTAATGAACAAATTAATGTAAATGAATTTATGCCTTTACTTGGTTACCCGCCTGGGACAAAATTAAGAGAAGATGATAGAAATAGAATAAGAGTTGCTTTAGCAGATATGGCTAGAAGAATTGCTAAAGAAATGGGAATAAAGAGAAATCCCCCAAGTGGCGGGGTTAGACCAAAACACAAAAAGTGAGTGTTAGTTAGAAATGTCCAAGAAAGTGTGATTTAGTTTCAAATTTTAACAAGGCTTAGATTTATAATATTCAAAGCAATTTACCTTTTCATGCGCTCCCATTTTGCGAATTTATCTGATGCAAGATTGCATAGGTTGTATTACAAGAACCAACCTAAAAAGAGAAGGCTTCCGTTACAAACTTTCAGTTTGATTAAACAAAGGCTTCTAGAGCAAAATAGGCCTTACTCACAAGTGGCTCGACTTCCTGAAATTAATGTAAATCAACTAAGAGTAACTAAACTTGCAAGGTTTTTGGGAATTGATAGCGGAGATGCACGAGCAAGAAAAATAGCTAATGCAAATAGAATAGAAACTAACGTTTGCAAGTTTTTGGGTTTTAGAGACACAAGTCCAGAGGCAAATCAAACATTTATTAGACAATACCAAGAAATGCGCAACAGTGGAATGTCAGTTCTTGATTGTGGAAAAAAACTCGGGATTACTAGGGAGGCTTGTAGAAGAATTGATGACGCTGTGTTTGTTAGAAGAGAAAGACGAGCGCTTCATAGTAAATCAGTTACAATAAAAAATAGCCACAAGTTGTCTTGGCTCATTAGAAAGTTAATTTCCCTAAAACTTCCAAATGGAAAATTCAAGTATTCATATAGTGCAATTGCTAGGGCTCTTGCAAATAAAGGTGTCTCCACTGACATTGTAATAAAAGCAAATGTTTTCCCTAAAAGGATTCGCTCACGCAGGAACACTATTGATGCATATGAACGTTTTTCAAGTATGCCTAGAATTCAAAGGGAAGCAATTGAAAGGGAACTAGCACTTGATTTGATTAGAATAGAATCTGAAACTCCGCTTACTAGTCTTTCCCAACCACAATTAAACAGACTAAAAGAAATTGCGCTTAGAGAATATACAATAAATCCAGAGGCTGAAGAAGTTAATGCAAATCACTCAAAATCAAACGGTCCAAATTCCCCTAGCGCAATTAAAGCTAGAGAAGAAGTAATAAAGGCTTTATTTGGTCAAAATGGGTTTAGCATAAAAAAGAGGAACTTATTTGCTTTAATGGCCAGTATTGGCCTAGACAAAAGACTATTTGTGAGATTAAAAGAATTAGAAGACTTTGGAGTAATTAGAATTAAAGCCCAAAATATTTCACTTAACAACCAGTTAAGTTTGCTTTTAAATAAATAAATATAGAAAATTTATCTAAAAAATTCTTTTAATGAATTTTCAATGGTATTTTACCCCCCATTAACCTAACTTTTTTATTCTCCAAATCCTTATGTTTTGTATGGGTAAAATCAAAAATCACTCCATTAAGGGACAAGTAGGTTATGCAGAGAGTATGAGAAAGAGGTTTGGGTTTAAAGTTGATGATAATGGAGTTAGACTTCGCCCCAAAAGAGAACTTAATCGAGAGCAGGATCAACCTTCTTTTGGTTTTATTAGTAATAAATTAAAAGTTCCAGAAAATGCTTTCAAAGCTTTTGCTTTTCATTTGTCCCCTATTGAAAGATTAACACAAAATAGAATTCCGATTGAGAAGCAGGGGGATTTAGATGCTTTAATTAATTTGCATTTAAAGAATTTGGCAATGTGGAGGAGAAAAGGGGCTATTACCCCGCAAGTCTTTGATATAAATGCTAGAAGAGCTTGGCAAGTTTTTCAAGAGTGTAAAAGAGGAGTAAGTATTGAAACAGGAATTAGAGCTAATAGCTGGGTTGAGTTAATGAGAAAACTAGTTCTTGAACAAGGAGAAGGATATTATCAAAGTAAATATAAAAAGTAATTTTTACCTTAACCCAGCTTCTTCTTTTACAAGTCTCACAAATTCTTTAGGAAATACTTTTCTTGGGTTACTTATTTCTTCAAGTAGTGCTTTAAGTCCATTTTCATTTCTAACTCTCACCATTTGTCTAACTATGCTTCTAGCTTGATTTGGCCCAACTTTTTTTGCTTCTGACCATGCTTCAAAAACTTGCTGTGTGGATCTACTCCAATCATCTGGTTTAAAGGTTCTTATTCCATCACGTCTTCCATTTAGTGATTTTGCGTTAGTTAATAATTTTCCTTCACCACCATGCTCTGTCATTAGTGTGACTCCAAGCTTTTTTTTTGAATCTATGCGCCCAAGAAGTCTGTCTTCTATTCTTTGTTTGGCTGTAATAGCTCTTGACCACCTATTTGACGCAGCTCGCCTTGCCGCACTCATCCCCTTTCACCACCCCAATTTCTATTTACAGATTTTTATGAGAATTTAACACCAAAGATGCTTACAAGCCAGTTCATTATTTGTTGGAGCATATCTCCTTGTTCGTTGATTTTATTTCCTTGTTCATTGATTTGTTTTTCTAGATTTATACATTTTCCATTATTGCAACTATTGCTTGTGCATTCAAAGTTGTTTTGACAATTACTTCCATCAGCTTTTTGGTTTTCTATATTACCATCCATTTCGCAGTATATTCCATTATTTTCTTTTGCTAGTCTCAACCCTGTAGCAATGCATTTATCATCATAAGTGCACCCTGTGCAAGTGTTTTGTATTTGTGGTATGCAATTGCTTACTGGTGAAGATATGCATCTCCAAGTTGAACCAATACAACTGCACCATTGTACTTTTGTTCCATCAGGACAAATATAATTTCCAGTGTCTCCTTCATTACATATTGGGACTAGAGGTTGCGCATTTCCTTGTTGGCCTGTTGAAGTTGAACCCCTCTCCGCAGGAGTGCCTACTGATGTAGTAGTAGTTGTAGTTGTTGTAGCAACTGATGTCCCCACAAGTGAACTAGTTGGTATTGAAGGAAGTGTTATAGCAGGTAGTCTTAACGATGTACCTAGTTGTGTGTCTATAATGCTTTTGAAGTTTTCAAATGTTTGTACCCCAAGTACTATTTTTCTAGTAGTTTGCCCGGAAACATTAAATACAAATGATGGTGTTCCAACTACTCCTCGCGATATTCCTTCGTCATAATCTTGTTTTATCTTTGATACTTTTTCCCCATTATCAAGGCACCTATTAAAAGTGCTTGTGTTTAGCCAGAGTTCGCTTGCATAAGTTTTTAGTGAACTTACATCAAGTTTTGTTTGGTTGTTATAAAGCATTTTTGCGTATTCTTCAAATGCTCCTTGATCTCTTGCACATTCTGCAGCTTCAGCTGTTTTTTGAGAATTTGGGTGCAATGCAACTAGAGGCATGTGCTTGTAAACTATTGTTACTCTATCACCATAAAATTTCTCTATTAATGGTTTTATTTCAAGATAAAATGTGTCACAGTAAGGGCATTCAAAATCAGCATAGTATTCTATTGTCATCTTGTTTGTGTTAGTAGTAGTTCCTGTTGATGAGTTTATACTTGAAGATGGTATTTGTACCCATGCATAATTTCCATCAGCAAATTCTACTCTTAGTTCAGCACCATAAAAAACTGGCATTTCTGTTTGGCCGTAAAGTAAAAATTTGTGTGGTCCTGCTCCAAATAATCCTATCTCTTGATCATAAGCTGTATTTAATTGTCTATTATTATCAACAACTTCTACAACTAAAGGGTATGGTGGTTTTCCCCAAATATCTTTGATGCTTGTTGACCATGCTTCTCCGTAAGCTGCGCTTTCAAGACGGTTATGTATTACACTAATTGATTTTATTGTTCTAGGAGTATCAAGATCTAAATATAACGCCCATTCCCAATCTTCTTTGCCACCATATATTCTTCCATTTCCCTGACTGAATGTATTCCATGGTCCCGCTCTGTCTTTGTCTGCGGAATTTAGCGTTGCGCTAAGGTATACTCCTATTGGAGCAGTCATTGTTACTGATGCCACTGCGATAGATACTGCTGGCAGCGTTACTGGTTGCTGAGTTGTATTACTCCCCCCTTGCGCTGGTAATTGCGGGCCTGTTGAAGCTGTTGTAGTTGCCACTGAAGTACTAGGTATTGTTGCATAGTTAGAATCTGGTTGAGTTACAGGTTGAGTTGTAAATACAAGCCCATTTTCAGCAAAAGCTATTGTTGTAAAAACAATTATTAAAAATACTCCTAACACCATCAGTTTATTCAAATTAAGCCCTCCATTAAATTAAGCTTTTACTGGAAATACTAACACTATTTGCCTATTTTAATTTATCTTTTAACTTAGGAGTACCTTAACCTCAAAAAACTAAGTATGTTTTAATTCCCCCTAACAAAAGCAACCCCATTGCGGCTCACCAATTTAAGCACTCTAAATGGTTTTTCATGCGAGAGTAGGTAGTGCTTGTACAAGGGGTTGCTTTATAATTTCTTCAAACAATATTGATTCTTTTTGTATTCCAGAGATTTTTTCAAGTAACTTTTGTTCGGTTGGAATTTCTTTGAGTAAAATAAATCCTTCTTGTGCATAGTTTTTTAGTGCATCATAAAGCACTGCTTTTATTGTTACACAAATTTCAGTAGTATCTTGGCTTGTGCTTGCAATAAGTTTTAATGATTGAATAAGTCTATCATTTTTTTGGAGTTTTCTTATTGGGTCTCTCCCCACTCGTGCAATTGGGTCGTATAATAATTTGTCTTTGAATCTAAAGAGTTCTTTTTGGGAATAAAACTCAATGAATTCTGGTTCAGCCATTTTTTTTATTTTCATTGCTTCTTTTGTCGAGTTCATTACAGATATAACAATTTCTTCAATTATGGTTTGTCGCATTGCTTCATGCAAGTAAGTTAATCCAAATAGTTTTCCAATAAAAGCGGCAGACGCATGAGGTGTATTATGTAGAAAGAATTTGCAATTCCAATATTTTTCAAGGTCCTTACTAGAATAAACAGCTATTTCTTTTGGGAGTTCAAAGTTTCCTTTTTCTATAGCAAATTCTCCTTGTTCAGATACTAAACAAAGTGGGTCTATTTGTTTGAGTTCTTTTGGAGCAGTATTTGATGAAATAACATCAGGTATTCCAAAGTAAGAGTTTTTGTTTCCGCTTAGTTTTGAGATTAGTTTAGGCGATTGGGAGTCATTTTCAAATGAAATTATTGTAGGAATGCTTCCAAATTTTTTTGCAATAGCGCTTATATTATTTGGGCCAACACAAGAAAATACAAAATCAGTTTCTTTTAATGCTTTTTCATATTCATCTATTGAAAAACTATGAGTGATTATTTTCCCAAAATCCTTGTTATGTTGAAGCATTTTTATTGCGGGTTCAAAAGTTAAGTTAGAATCAATTGATCCAATTATCCTTATTCCATTATCAGTAAGATAGGATGGTTTGATTTTTGCTTCAAAGCTATAATCAAGTCCTGCAACAATAACATCTCCTCCGCGGTCTACTACTTTTAAGGCATCTTCAAGCATTCTTCCGCTTGTATCAACAACTATATCAAAATGTCTTGTGTGATTTATTGTCACTAAATCTTTTTCTTTATAATTTTGTACTTCGCTAAATATTGACTTTGCTTGTTCTAATCTGTATTCAGAAATATCCCCTATAGTTACTTCGCACCCCATTGTTAATGCAGCTAATCCAAAGAGTAATCCTATTGGCCCTGCTCCAATAATGAGTACTCTAGATTCTTGGCATTTACCTATTTCAATTTTAAAACTAAGAAGGATTTTTGGTAATTACTTATTCTATTTTACATCAGATGGCAATTTTCCAAGTAAATCAGTTAACATTGCGTTATCAAGTTCTTTTGTATTGTGGCCTTCAATAATTATGACTATGTCACTTGAGTTCCACCCTACCCAATCAAAGTTTGAATTTGTTTTTGAGATAAAAACCTTGTTTGCACTAGTCTTTTGAACTGTTGCTCCTCGCCCCATAGAATTTAAGTCATTGAAAAAGAAAAGCATTTGGTTTTGAGCATAAGTTTTATTTTTATCACGATAAATGGAAATAGCATATGCCCCATTTTCTTTGTAATTATAAACTGCAAAGACAAATTCCAGCATATCAGGAAATTTTTCTTCCAAGTAGTCTTGTATTTTGTCACAGGCTAAGCTACTCGCCTTGTTCAAATCCATAATATTCAAATAATTGCTGTCTTTGGGTAAATAGCTTGCAAGTTCGCTTGAACCGCAATAATTTAAGTTTATTGGGTACCGCACTTTTTGTTCAGTACACCCTATAAAGAATAAAAGTAAAACAGCCATAAGAACTAGAATAGCAAAAACTGATTTTTTTACATAAACTGGTTTTTCCATGCTATTTATTAAGCAATCCTTGATTTTAAACATATTCTTTTTCATCAAGGATAAAATAAAATGGGTTTTTATACAATAAATCAATTGTTGTTAAAAGAAGGTTTTTTATACAATAGAATAATAATAGTTAACAGATGAATTCTAAACATATTTTCCACTTATCCACAATTGTTGCCTTATTTTTTATCATTGCTCCGCTCACTTCAGCTTATTGTTTTGGGGGCGCAACGTGTCAATATAGTTGTGATTTTGGAACTGAAAAATATGTGGGTCCTTGTGCTGGTCCTTGGGATACTTGGCCGAGTGAATCTTATGATTGTTGTGAACCAGATTATTCCTGTTCTGATTGGGGTGGAACTTGTCAAACTGGTTACACTTGTGAGTTATTATCCCCTCCAAGACAAAGTGCTTTTGGAACCTGTCCAAATTATCAAACTTGCTGTGGTGACACTTATACTTGTACTCAAGATTATAGCCAAGATTGTGTTACAGGGGGTTGTGGGCAAAATAGACCAAATGGTTCAGGAACTTGTCCTAACGGACAATATTGTTGTGGAGAAGAGTACACTTGCTCCGATACTTTTGGTCAATCTTGTTCTAGTCAAATGTGTTCTACAATAAATAGAAAAGATGGGAGTGGAACTTGCCCAGGTTTTGATACTTGTTGTGGAGAAGAATATACTTGCCCAAACACTTTTGGACAGGTTTGTGCTAATTCATGTAGTTTTGAGAATAGACGTCCCGGAACTGGAACTTGCCCTGGCGCAGAGACTTGTTGTGGAGAAGAATATACTTGTGTTAAATACGGAGGGTATTGTGTTTCAAATGGGCGAGTTGGTCCTCCTTCAATATATGATTTAACTCCAATGTTTGCAAATCAGGGCGCTGATTTTTGGTGTTATCCTGATTTACAGGATTTAGTAGGGGGTCTTTGTGATTATGATGAAGTGTGTTGTAGATCAAATCCTAATGCTTATCCAAATACTCCAACAATTACTGGCCCAACAATTGGATTAGTAAATGTAAATCATTCTTTTAGTGTTACTGGCAGTGACCCTGCAGGCGATAATTTAAGATATGGGGTGAGTTTAAGTGGAGCAAATGCTGTTGAACTATGGCTTCCTAGCCAAACTGGTTTAGTTGCAAGTGGAACTACCCAAACTTTTCAAAAGAATTGGTCAACTGCGGGGGCTTATACTCTAAAAGCGCTCACTGTGGATAGTGGGGGTTTGTATTCTGTTAATTGGGCATCTCACTCCATTCAAATTGTTAGTGTTCTTTCAGTTGATGCTGGGGGACCGTACAATCAAACAGTTGGAACTCCAATTCAATTAAATGGTTTAAGCGCTGGAGGGTCAGTAGTTACTTCTTGGCTTTGGACTATTACTGATAATCAAGGTAATTGTACTCTAACTAATTCAACTGCACAAACCCCAACTATTAATTGTACAAATATTTACAAACCAACTACTCTTTCTCTTTCAATAACTGATAGTTTAAATCAAACTGCATCTGATATTACAACAGTAACTTTAATTCCGCTTCCGACTTGTTCTGTTTTGGAAGTAAGTCCAGCATTTGTTAGAAAATCTGATCCAGTTACGATAATTATTGAGTTTAATGATTTTCAAGTTGATCCACTTATTGCAGTTGATGATACTGTTTCGTGCGGAAATGGGATAACTACTAGAGCTACTTGTTATAATTTAACAACTACCCCTTATTCAGGGAAGTGTTCTGCGACTTGTAATTATGTTATTGATGCAGTTGCACAAAATTTAACTATTGGCGCAAATGTTTCAAGTCAAACCCAAAATAAGGTTTGTACATCATCTTCAATTAGAGTTTCCCCAAATCAAGCACCCTTAGTTCCTTTAATTATTAGAACTACTCCTGGAATAGCCAAGGTTACAAGTCCTCAGTCATTTGATATTAGTTCAACTGATCCTGATGGGGATGGTATTAGATATCAAGTTGATTGGAATGGTGATGGAATTTATGATGAGTTAATCCCGGCAAATTCTTTTTCCACCCCAGACAATATTGAAATAACGAATTTTTCTCCAAGTGGAGTAGCTGTTAATGGAACTTATACTTGGACTACCCCTGGTTTGAAAACATTTAAAGTTCGTGCGGAGGATAGTTTTAGTCTTGCTAAATCTGATTGGGCAACTTCAACATTAAATTTAACAGTTGGTCCTTCATGTGCAGTTATCCCTTCAGGAATAATTACATCATCTTATGATGCGAATATTGATTTTAATATAAACTTTTCTTCCTTTTCAGGCCCAGCAATTACTTCATCAAATCTAAATTCAAAATGCTACTCCGGAACAAATCCACCAACAAACGCAGAATTTAGAGACATTAACCCTACAGAAAACACTTTTTTGATGAAATGCCCAAATCACAAAAACGACGGGAATGTTTCTGTTTTAATTCAAAGTAATGTTAGTGGAGAAAGCGCGATTTGTTCAACTGATATTATAATTAATTTAACTGCTAATGCAGGGGCAGATTTATCTGCTGCACCAAGACAAAATGTCTTGCTTAACGGAACCGCTTTTGGTGGAACAGGAATTTATACTTATAATTGGGCAAAAATAAGAGATGTTAATCCTGCTAATCCTAAATGTACTTTAACAAATGCGACTACGCTTACTCCAACTCTTTATTGCGATGTTGATGCTTTAATGAGTGGTGATTATAACGCAATTTTAACATTTACTGTTAATGATGGAAAAACTTTTGCAACCGATGTTGTGAATGTATCAATAACTTACCCATCACTTGCTCCTTTCTCAATTTCTGCGGGACCTGACACTAGCGGGTTGATTGGTCAAAATATTCAGTTAACTGGAACAGCTACTGGGGGACTAAAATTTGTTGGGGGGCCACAGGATTATATAATTAATTGGAGTTTTGTAAGCCCAAGTCCTTTTGGCAATTGCAGGATAGATGATAACAAAACGTTAACCCCTAAAGTTTATTGCGCGGGGCTTGATGCTAATGGAGTAAAGATTCTAAGACTTGATGTGAATGATGCTGCTTACCAGACACGCTTCGATGAAGTAAATGTTACTGTTAATGATATTACTTGTCCTAACCTTGAAATGAATTGTAGACCTATTGGTTCTACTTTTCCTAATGAGTATCAAACTCCATACAATTGCTCAACAAGTGGAGTGCTTAAAGCATGTTATAGTAAAGGATATCCACCAGTTTCATCTGATGTTAATTCAATAACTAGTATTATTGGTGAAGTTACTAATGATGGAATTTTTTTAACATTAACTTGCACACATGATTTACAAGCAGATATTAATCTTTACATTGTTTCACCGGTATTTCAAATACTAGTAACTCCCGCTAGAATTGATTGTAATACTACTCCAGCTAGAAGCATGATAACTCCAATAACCCCTCTTGTAGCAAATAACCTTTTATTAGAAGCTATTGCTGATATTACTCCAAATACAACAAAATGCGAGAGGTGCAAAGATCAAGCTTTTTTTAATTATTCAATATACAAAAAAGCTGTTATTCCTGATAATGAACCAGTACTAGTTTTGATAATTGCTATTTTTGTAGTAGCAATTATTTCATTAAAAAAGAAACGCTAATTTGAGTAATAATTCATTAGGGCGTCCCTTTAAAACACTCTCTTCACTTCAATATGTATGGACACTGTTAAAGAAAAGAATGTTGCTAAGGAAAAGACAGTTACTAAAGAAAAAAAAGTACCTAAAGAAAAGTGGATTTATTTGAAAAAAGATACTGCTCCTCCTTCTCGTGAAGAAGAAAAAAGAAATGCTATTGAAGAGCGCTGGTTAAGAGCAAAACGCTCTTCTACAGAACAAAGCATTATGGATGCTTCGTATAAACCAGCGAAAAAAAAAAGTTTGAATTCTAACACAAACAAAACGCTATAAAATAATAATATTTCAATAAAGAATAGACTCATTAACACAGTTTTAATGATAAATTAGAGTATTTTTAATAATAAATTAAAATACAATTTTAATAACAAATTAGAGCATAATTTTCATGACAAAATTAATCAGTGTATTTTTATTGAAGAAAAGATAATAATATTAATGTCAGATACGTTTTATTGTCATGGCTAAAACTCCCCGCGTTTTTGTTGGCAAGGTTTTATTTGGACGGGCACTAGAAAGAAAATCAAATCCTGTTTGGCGTAATGCTCAAATCACAAAACCAGGGCGAAACAAAAGTATTTTTCTTGCTGAAAAGGATATTGCTAGAATCAAGCGCTCTGCGCAAATAAAAAGAGACTCAAATCGTACAATAACTAACAAGAATATGCTTGATTTGTATTCTTCTTTAAAAGATAGCCCTATTAGACACTTTACTAGCCGTGATATAGTAGCTTCTCTTGCTTTTACGTATGGTTTAGATTCTGCTAAATTATTACCACATATTAATGCAATGGTTTCTATTCAAAGGTTAATGGCAAAAAGAGGGGCTTCTCCAATTTTAGGGACTTTTGAAAATTATGCTAAAGTAATTAAATCAGGTGCGCTTGAAAATGTCAATAAAGTGCTTTTATCTTCTTCTCCTCTTACTAGTAAAGAAATTAGTTCTCGTTTTAATGGTTTAAATTCAAATACTTCGCATGCACTTTTGATTCTTGAATCAATGAATTTGGCTTATCGTTTGCCTCAAGAAACACTTGGAAGTGGTGGGCAAGCATTTAGGTGGGTTAGGTCTGAACAAAAGTTTTCACCTTTAACTCTTCCAAAACAAAACTTGGCGTTTAGGTGTTTAATGAGACTCTCAAGTAATCCAGTTTCGTATAATTCTCTTGCAGTAAAACAAGAAATTTTTAAAAACAGCATCGGTTCTGAAAACGGTATATCTACAGCACATACTTTGAGGTATAACCTTGATTTGCTTGAAAGAGAAAAACTTGTAGAGCATATTAAACAAAAAGGAAGATCAAAGAGTTTTTATCGGCTTACTCCAATTGGTGTAGAGTTAGTTGAGCAACAAAAGAAATTGCCTTTTTTGCATCCAAAAATCAGGAAGGTTTTGCTTGGTGAACCAATTAGGCGAAATCCTTCGCCAGTAAATCGTTTGCGTCTTTTTGAACAAAGAAAACTCCAAAGAATTGAAGATTATATTAATCTCCGCCTTGCTTATGAAAAAGCGCCTAGAAAGATTAGGATTAAGCGGGGCAGTCGTTTTGAACTTGCAACTATGTTTGATGTATCTCTTTCAAAAGTGAAACATGTTTCAATGATTAAACAAACCCCTTAGAGTAATCTTTCAATTGCAACTTTGAAAAAAGTTTATATTCCAGAGCTTATTAGAACTAATCCTGCTGCTGCAAAATGGTTTCTTACTTACTTAAAATTACCTATTTCTAGTGAATTAGTTAGACGAGCTGAATCTGCCCCAATATTAAATAGAAACGAATTTTCCCCTACAAGGATAAAACAACTTAGTATAGATTATGAGAAAGCTAGTGAAAATATGCGTTCTGTCAGAGCTCAATACATTAAAGCGCTTTTTGAAGAAAATGAATCAAAAAAACAATTACTCCGCCCGATTCTAAGAAAAATGAATGAAAAAGTAAGAGAACTCGAAAAAATTTGGAATAGAACAACTAGAGCATAAAACTCATTTTAATTTTATCAGTTTTTTATTAAGTTCTTCGTAAATAATATGCTTTTTTTCTTTTGAGAGTTCAAATAATTTTTTCTCGATGAATGCTTCTGTTGTTGTAAAAATGTAATTAGTTTTGATTACACTTTCTTTTATTGCTCCTTCACTCATAGTTAATGGGATTCCAACCATTTCTTTATTGCTTGTAATTCCAATAACAACTATGTTTCCAAGTTCTTCAAATAAAACCACACATGGTCTTTTCTTTACTTCTAAAGAATCAGTGAATTGGATATTAGCCAAAACTACTTCTCCTGATTTAAGCATGTTCCCAAGCCTCGTCTTCTTTGTTGTCCCAGAGTTCCTTCATTTTCTGTTGTTGGATTTTGTGTAAAAACTCATCGTATTGGTTTTTTTGCAATTTAACCGCCTTAAATGCTTTAGTCATTTCAAGCAGTAATTCAGAGTATGTTTGCCTTGGGTACTGTTTAACCCCTTTGAGCTTCCTTAATACTTCCTTTTCTATTTGAATAGTAGTTATTCCACTCACAAAATCACCAATAGTTAACATATAATTACACCATAGCACATTATATAAATATTTGTTATTCAATCAATCACCATAAAACAACATTAAACAAATAATTTTCACGCTTTAAAAACACTTTGCAAGTAAAATGCCGACGTAGATAATTCAAAAAAATTTATGAGACTAAAAAGACAATATTTATAAAAAATCAAAAAATAAACAGATTTTAATATAATTATATTTAACTAATTCAGCTAGCAGCATATTTTGTTACAAAGAAAATTGTTCCACCCACTCTTGTCAATGTAGCACCATTACCAAAATCCATAGAAGGTGATTGTGCATTACCCATAATATACACATTGCTGCTAGAATCAACAGCAATCGACTGCCCATAATCATGACTCGCTCCGCTACCACTCACAATTCCCTTAACCCATTGAGCAACACCATTAGAATCATACTTAACAACAAAAAAGTCAATAGTACCAACAACACTGTTTGATATTGAAAGCCCATTACCAAAACCCAAAGACGCAGAATATGTCCAATACCCAGTAGCATAAACATTTCCACTAGAATCAACTTTAACGATATATGCTGCTTCATCATTTGTTCCGGTTCCAGCTGCTGGGTTTTGAGCCCATTGTGTAACTCCGCTAGAATTATATTTTACCACAAAAAAGTCAGTATTGCCTCGGCTTGTTAAATTAACATCATTACCAAAACTTGTTGAACTAGTAAAATAACCTGAAACATATACATTTCCACTTGAATCAACAGCAACTCCATATCCATAATCAGCACCTGTTCCGCTTCCACTTACAGGATTTTTTGCCCATTGTGCTACTCCGTTTGAATTATATTTTACTACAAAAAAGTCATTACCTCCACGAGTTGTCAAATTAACATCATTGCTAGCCCCACCAAAACTTAAAGTAGAAGAACTAAACATACCTGTAACATACACATTACCACTTGAATCAACAGCAACAGATTGCCCCCTATCATCACCTGTTCCGCTTCCACTTACTGCATCATTTGCCCACTGAGCAACACCACTAGAATTATATTTTGCAACAAAAAAATCATTACTACCACCACGATTAGTCAAATTTTTATCATTACCAAAACTTAAAGTAGTAGATTGAAAACTTCCCACTACATATATATTGTCATTAGAATCTACAAATACTCCGCTTGCAGATTCAGAACTTGTTCCACTTCCACTTGCAGGATTTAATACAAACTGCGCAGTACCACTAGAATCATACTTTACAACAAAAAAATCAGTACTACCTCGATTAGTCAAATTAATATCATTACCAAACCCCATTGGGTTAGACTGTGTGCCGCCTGCAACGTACACATTGCCATTTGAATCAACAGCAACTGAATTCCCGCTATCCCAACCTGTTCCACTTCCACTTGCAGCACCTCGCGCCCATTGTGCAACACCACTAGAATTATACTTTACCAAATAAAAATCAGTACTACCACGCCCAGTTACATTAACATCATTATTCACCCCCCCAAAACCCAAATTCCCAGGATCAAGATTTCCAACAGCATAAACATTGCCATTAGAATCAGCAACAACCGATCTTCCATCTAAAGTCCATGTTCCTGATCCTGTTACTGGTCCTTTAGCCCAAGCTGCAGAATATGAATAAACTCTATCATAAGTTATGTCTCGTGCTGCTCCGCTTGTTGCTGAGTTATTACCATAATCAGTGCATCGTACATCCCATGTATGGGCTCCACCTGTGCTTAAAGAATAACTAATTAAATTGTAAGCACTATTTGTGACACTAGTAATTGTATTTACATCAGCGCTATCAACTACTAGTACACATTGGCTTAGTGCGTTGTTATCGCTTACATAAAAATTAAAATCTACTGCTGCGGTTCCTGTTGAGTTATCATCTTCTGGACTTGAGAGTGTAACGCTTGGGTTTGTTTCGTCGAAGTAGCTCATTGTTAGTGTTCCTGTGTCGCTACCTGTGTTGTTTGAATAGTCTTCACATTCAACTTCGTATGTGTAATCATCGTTTGAGGAGAATTCGTATGTGAATGAATCAAATGGCGCTGTATCGTCAGTGTCTTCTATTACATCATCAATTAATAATGAACATTCTTTCACTTCATTATTGTCAGTAACTGTATATTCAAAATCAACTTCGCCAGTATTACTTATTGTTGAACCTGATTCGGGGGATGTAATCGAGACTACGGGGCTTGTTTGATCAAGGGGATTAATTGTAACTCCACTAGATGATATTGCGCTTACACAAGCAACATTTGTTGTTAATCTTTGAGACTTTGCCAAACCACTAGCAGCAGTATATTCAATAACAAACGTACAACTTTTTTTGGTTTCGCCTGCCACACATGCACAAGCACTTCCTAAATCTTCCAAAGAAAAAGCTAAACTTCCGCTGGAATCAATGTATGCTGAATTAAAATTATTATCAACTAAACTTCCTGATGGACTTACTGTACTAACTTTTGTTAAAGAAAAACCCTCACCAGTAAAGTTATTTAATTTAATTAATCCGTTTCCACTTGAATCTGTTGCGCTTTCAATAATTGCAACACCCCCAGAAACAGAACCTGTTTTTGAACTCAAATCAGTAGTATTAGTTGCAACTTGCCCACCAGAATCTCCCACAAGCGCTCCGCTCATTCCAACAACAACAAGTGAAATAACAATAACAACCGCAATAATAACCAAGTACTCCATAGTACCTTGCGCTCGAGAAGCAGGAGAAGAAAAATATTCTGAAGAATATTTGTAAGGCATACAATCAAAACAACTTAATTGTGCTGTGTTGCATAATTAGTTTGGGTTGGATTAGGTTTTAACCTAAAATAACGACGTAAGCTCTTTTTCCTCTGTATTTTAGTGGTACGTCTGCTT
>Ga0247841_10001014_pt1 | contig 67656 bp, 66 predicted proteins | sample LaCruzMarch2015__2_FD_192410 | JGI IMG/M metagenome (GOLD analysis project Ga0247841, IMG submission 192410) | Freshwater microbial communities from meromictic Lake La Cruz, Castile-La Mancha, Spain - LaCruzMarch2015_18m | ecosystem: Environmental > Aquatic > Freshwater > Lake | place: Spain... | reverse complement strand
TAATTAATGATTATTTAAAATACTATAATAGCTCCCGATTACACCTTGGACTTGGACTTAAAACGCCTGCCCAAATGATTGCTTAGTGTTTCCAAGGTGCTGATTAGAAGACGTAGTAAGCGGCGTGATCTTATTATAACAAATTTATTTTGCTATTGACAAAACAAAATATTTATAATACAATCAAGAGTTAATTAATCAATAAAATATATATATAATAAGAACATGGAAATAAGTGAATTTATAAAACTAATTAGTAAAAAGCGGGGAAGTATTTTTTCTCTTGTTTTTGTGATAACCGTGGCCACTATTGGCTTGTCACTGATTAGTCCTCTAAAATATGAGGCTAAATCCCGATTACTAGTTGTTCAGAGCACTGGCGACAATGATCTTTACGCCCTTTCTCGGTCAAACGAATATTTAGGAAATTTATTTTCACAGGTTGCTTACTCTGGTTCGTTTTATAATCTGATTTTGAATTCTTCTTATAATATTGATAAAAGCTACTTTTCTGGTAGCTATAGTGAACAAATTAAGAAATGGCATAAAACAGTCAACACTAAAACCCTAGCCGATACCGGTATTATTAATGTTAGCGTATATCACCCCAATCCCTATCAGGCACAACAAATCGCCTTGGCGGTTAACGATGTGATGATTAATAAAAATAGCTATTACCAAGGAGGTGAGCAAGGAATTAAGGTTAATATCATTGATCAACCACTGGTCTCTAACTACCCGGTTAAGCCAAATATTCCACAAAACATCGGTTTAGCCTTAATTAGTGGTTTTGTTTTCGCTTTGGGCTATATTTACCTTTTTCCAGAAGAACGCTATAATATTAGACTCTGGCCGAAAAAAAAGACTAAAAATACCAGTCATAAGATTAAAATAAACTATTACCCCTTACCGGCAGAAAATGTAGTACTTGAAAGAAATAATGATTCAGAATTTCAGCCTCAAGGTGATATGGCTAACGTTTTACGGTAATTAATTAATATAAATGTAACTTAACAAAAAACCCCTAAAGGGTTTATAGAAGGAGGTTAGTAATGAAATCATCAATCCTATTACTCGTGGTTCTGGGATGGTGTTCTTTGTTGCTAGGTCAGGGGTTTAAAGAAAGGTTAAATCTCGGTACTTATGGGGGTTACCACCTCCAGCAACAAAACATAAACAATAATGGCTACTGGGCCGGACTCTACTTTGACTATTTACTGATTAAATCAGACAATGGTTGGAGTGCCGGTCCCTATCTAGTTGCCAGTAATTCTGGTTTTAATAGGAATCTGAGCCGTTACCAAGCCGATATTTGTGAATATGGTGGTGGTATCAGTCTTGGTTATTATCAGGAAGCGCCTTATGCTTCTAAAAGTTTATTTCTCGGATTTAATATCGGGCTTAGACAAAGCAGTGATCATGGCGAAAGCCTTGGAAAAACAACGGGCTATGAGGCGACTCAAAACGACCTAATGTTTAGCGGGGGGATAAATATTAACTTTTTAAAAAGTTCATATTTATTATCGCCTTGGTGGCCGCGGACTCAAATTTTAATGAGCTTCTTAATTCCTTTGAGTTCAAATAAAGAATCTTTTTGGAACAAAAAAGAGTTGAGTAATGTAATTTGGGATAAAACTTATTTTGAATCTCAAATAAAACAAAGCTTTGCAAGATATAGCGTAAGCGAAAATTGGCACTTATCACCGAAATTAATTGCCTTTTACTCGTTTTCAGCGGGTGATAAGGGTAATTATTACGGTTTAGGAGCTGAGCTTTCCCTATACAAGTCGGGTAAAGACGACTTGGCGTCAATCTACTATTTAGTAAAGGCCAATAGTCGGTTTGACGTTAATACTATTCATATTGGAGTAAATTTTAATTTGCTCTCTTGGTGATAAAAGAGACCTTTAAAAAATTAAATAAATCAAAAACAAATAAAGAAAGGATATCATTACAAAATGAGTAATGCGAAGAAAACCTCAATAGCAGTTATACTTGTTATACTTGTTATTTTATTAGCCGTTGTCTTAAGTAATCACTTCGGTAATGGCTGCAATAAAAATAACAACGATAACAAAATAACTTCCATCATCCCCGAAACAAAGAGTGTGACGGGAGTAATTGATTCTCTTAAGAAAGAGATCGAGATTCAGCAACGGATTATTGATGAATGTGGCAAAAAAATAATTGTCAACAGAGATCGAGTGATTCATGTGCCGGGACCACAAACAACAATTTATGCTCCAGCACCTTATGCTCCACCACCCACCCAAACCCTACCGACAAAAATAACCCCACCCGCGGAAACAAAAATTTATGTCGCACCTCAGGGCGGGCTAGATCAGATATTCTATGAGAGTGGCTCAAAGATTATTCTGTTCTGCATCCGTCTCGGTGGATCTCAAGATCGACATGTGCCGCACTTGGCTATGTTAAATGGAGAAAAATTCGGAGACAGCCGAACTAACAATCAGTCCGGTTTCAACTGGGAAATAGCTCCAGAAGAACTAACCGATGGCTTTGTGGGTGAATACGGGCTTACCAAAGATGGAACATTTTATGTCAAAAGATCTTTGGTCGACCGTTATATGGTTTCATCTGACAACGGCTTGGTGGAAATAAAAACCACCGCCACCGGTTGGAATCCAACACAAATGAAAATTTCCGGCGGCTATTACTTCTACAAAAAATGATCATCTCCCCCCTCACTTGAAAAAGTGAGGGGTTTTTATTTTTTAAGTGGTTTAATGCCCAAAAATAGTTGGTTAAAATGTTATATTTGTCGTAATATTAAATTAGAATACAAAATAAATATAAACCAATCAACGATCTGCTAAATAAAAAAAACCAGCAGTTAAACCTGCTGGTTGTTAAAGTGATGAAAAACCTAATTGACTGACACTGCTTGCCAGCTTGTTACTCCGGCCTTATTAATAACCTGAACGAAGATTATCTTTAAGACTTTTTCAAGAGGATCCCAGTAAGTGGAATTACTGATACTGGAATTAAGCACTGTCGGTTGAGTAATGTTTTTTCCGAAACGGAAAACCAGTTTTCTGTCCGGAATTTGTGAAAACATAATTTCCTTTTTACCCCATTTTGGAAAGCTATCTACCGCTATCTGCAAATAACTAGCTTCCCAGATGCCGTCACGATCCTGTAATCTAATAAATGGTTGTCCAACGGAAAAATTTTCAACGTTATTCATATAGACAATCACTCGATCGTCTAATACAGTGAGACGGATAACTGCATTATCACCGATATCTCCAGTTTCTCCAGGAACAGTTACTCCGGGTGTGGTAATGACCGGCGAAATAGTTAAATTCGGAAGAACATAAAACCTGATTAAATTCCCAGAACCCGTAAATGGTCCCGAAAAAACTCCCCAGGTTTGCTGACCGTTCAGCATCATACCAACGCCCATTTCATAGAGCTGATTAGTAGACATGTCATTTAAACGAACAACCACATATTTACCATAATCGCCGCTATTTGGAGAAATTAAAGTACCGCCAACAACCAACCAATTTGTATCAGCGGCTGGTATGGTTATCGATAACCAGTTGGTCATTGTACCAACATAAAAATATGATGAACCGAAATAATCCATGCACGCCTTATTAAGGGCAATAACTAGATTATATTTACCGCTACCATTAGAAACAACGCTTATCGGCTCAATTGATCTGAGTCCGGCAATCGAGGTCACTATTTTAACGGTGAGTACTTTTTCGTACAGGGTTCCAACAGAATCGGTTCCGCTAAGTTTAAGTGAGGTAAATGCCGGAGGATTAAGGGCGTACTTATGATTAACGTATTGCCCGTATTCAACCGCGCCGTTATCATTAAAGGTCCATTTCCAAGAGACGATTTTTGGACCGTTAGATTTGGCTTTAAAGTTAACCATTGTTCCTTTTTCTACGCTCAGAGTATCTCCAACTAATACCACCCCATTAATGCCAGAATAAATAAGTTCAACCGCAATCGCGCTTGGTTTAACTGTGGGGATGGTTTCCGGGGCCTCAACTAGATCAATCTGACGACAGCCGAAGTTAAATAGTGTCGCTAATGCGACAATTAATAACCATGATTTTTTCATGATTTTATCCTTTCTTGTTTGTGATTATATTTATTTATTAAAGAACTTTTTGATAAAATCTATATCTTATCAAGGGAAAATTATATTTTAAATTATCAAAATTAATTTTTATTTTTTATAAACCGCTAATATTTGACGACTAATTTCTGACCAATTAAAATTTTTAGCTGCGCGCTGATAAGCCGCCTCAGCTTGTTTTTCAACTAAAGACGGATTATCTAAAAGCTCGGCTAATTTTATTTCTAAATCTTTAATATCCTTGTTTTTAAAAGTAAACCCTGTTTTTTCAAGAGCTTCTGTGTTAGCCTCAATATCGCTGACCAGGCAAGCAGTTTGATGCGCCATCGCCTCTAACAAAGAAATAGATAGACCTTCGGTTTCCGAAGCTTGCACAAATAAATAAGCATTAGCATAAAGCTGATCAAGTGTTCGTCCTGTCTGATTACCAGTAAAAATAATGCGATGATCGTCGGCGGCTATTTTTTGAAGCTCTGGCAAATAATCACCCTCACCAACAATAACCAAGCGCTGATCAGTTTTTAAATTCTTAAAAGCGGTGATTAAATACTGTAAGCCCTTTAATCTGATAATTCGAGCAACACTAATCAAATAATTATTTCTTTCCAAGCCCCAAGGAAGAAGTCTATCTTGCCCATCCTCATTATATAAATTAGCTCCATTAGTTATTAAATTTGATTCGCGCCCATATTCTTTTTTTAAATGAGCCTGCATGGCTTTAGTTAAAACAATTAACTCATCGGCACAACTAACCATTAAGCGCTCGCCAAATTTTAACATCCAGCGCGCGAAGGCCCCCCATTTATCATTATAATAATCAAAGCTATGTAGGGTCGCCACAATTTTTATCCGGTGACCACTAAGTATTTTAGGCAACCAGCATAAAAGCGAGGGTCCGATTCCTTGAAAATGAATAACATCAACTCGACGGAAAAGAACATCTAAACTAGCTAAAAACGTATGTGTGATATTGGCTAGGTTTTTGCTTCTATAATAAGTTTTATTAATAATGCGTACGCCCCTAAACTCCAAAAGTTTTTCTGGCAAATAATCATTGCGATTATATACTAAAACATCTTCGCCCCTTGAGGCCAAGTCAGTGGATATGCTTTCAACATATCTTTCGACGCCACCGTTAATCGCTGGCATCCCTTTTTGTCCAATAAACGCAATTCTCATAATTTGATGATAACTTATAATTTTAATACATTATTAATACTTTGTCAAGTAAAAACGAGTCGTCAGCGGTCATCACCAACACTTAAATTTTAATAACATATTTAACCTAATAATAAACAAAAAAACACCAAATAATTTTTTGGTGTTTATTTATTTTTTTATTTATTAGAGATAATTACTTAATAATTTTATTATCTTAGATCCAACCCTTTTTTTTAAAAAATAAAACCATACTCAAAGTACCGGTTAGCATGATGGCAATAATCATCCAAAAACCATAAGGATGATTAACCATGGGCATATTAATCGCATTCATACCAAAAATAGCGGCCAGTAGAGTAAGTGGGAAAACAACAACCGAAAAAATTGTTAAAGTTTTCATGATTTTAGTCATCCGATCATTAAGGAGGGACTCATTGGTGTTATTTAGAACTTCGATCATTTCTTTTTGATTATCTAATATTTCCCAAATTCGCTGAGAATGGTCTAATAAGCTATTATAATATTTTTTAATTTCTGTGCGTTTAACTAAAGTACTGTTCATTTCCATTAACTTTTGTAGAATGTTTTTATGACTCTGCATTATTCGACGGATATTAATAATATTACTGAGTAAAAGCAAGATCAACTTAACTGCTTCTTCTTGCCGATTAGCAAAAATCAAATCATCGATGTTATTTATTTTAACACTATTTTCATCAAGCAGCTGATAAATACTATCAATTAAGTTTCCGAGAATTTCATAAAGTAGAATCGCTGAAGATTCTAAAGAATATGACAAAAATGAATCTGGACTTTTTTTACCCAAAGTGAAAAGATTAATTAATGGACTCAAACTATTATTATGAACTGTAATTAAAAATCCATGACCAACAAAGAAATCAATTTCACCGGCAATAATTTTACCTTCTTTTAAAACAGGGAAGTGTAACACCAAACATAAATAACCCGATCCGTTAAAAATCATCGGCCGCTGAAAAGAAACCGAGGCGGCGGCCATTTTAAGATGCACTAAATCAAAATTATAATTACGTCGTAAATAACCAATTTCATTTTTACCGGCATTAATAATATTAACCCATTTTAAAGAGGGTTTGGTATTGGGATTGTCAATAATCAACTCTTCGATTCGATCACTGACCCTTGTGTAATTAGACATAAGCGGGCAAATTTTTATTTTGACTAAAGCTCGTTTATATAATAGAATTAACTTACAGTAATTATATCATATGGCTAAAATTTTGGGAATAAACTTAAGCGATTTAAAGGAGTTTGAAATTAAAGATAAACTTAATTTTTTTCTTAGTGGTCAAATTAGTCATTATTTAGTAACGCCGAACCCGGAAATTATTTTAGCCGCCCAACGAGATGAGGAGCTTTTTTATATTCTTAACCAAGCTGATCTGTCTTTAGCTGATGGTTTCGGCCTAAAATTAGCGGGCCGCTTAACTCGTCAAAACATTACTCGCTTAACTGGCGCCGATCTGGTTCCGTATTTATTGGGCCTAGCTCAATCTAAAAAATTAAAGATTTTAATTATAAATTGGCGCGGCGGTCTCTCAAAGCAAGTAGATATTAAGGCGGCCTTATCTGAAAAATATCCTCAACTTAATTTTCTAGTTTTAGATCTCAGTCGCTTTCAACCTTTAACCCGCGACCTCAATGAAAAAATAAATAATTTTCAACCGACAATTTTATTTAATACTTTTGGTTCTCCTTATCAAGAAAAAACTATTTATCATAATCTAAAAAACTGGCCAAGTGTTAAATTAGCCCTTGGGATCGGTGGTGCCTTTGATTTTATTACTAGAAAAGTACGACGCGCCCCCGCTTTCTGGCGACGCCATGGTTTAGAATGGCTCTGGCGCCTACTTCATCAACCTAGCCGCTGGCGTCGAATTTACAACGCCACTTTCGTTTTTAGCGCCAAAATAATTAAAAGTTATTATTTAAATCCTTTTTTATACCGACCAAATGTTGTTTGTTTTTTATATAAAAAAATTGAAGAAGAAATTTTTGTTCTCTTGGTAGAGCGTCAAGATGACGCTTGTCACTGGCAACTGCCTCAGGGTGGCCGAGACGGGGAAGATCCAAAAACGGCCGGTGCCCGCGAACTACGCGAAGAAATTAATACCGATAAATTTAACGCCCGTGCGGTTTTTAAAAATGTTTATTACTATCATTATAAAGAAGCCGCTAGAAGTTCAACGCATCGCCAGCAAGCTGACTATTGCGGCCAGAAACAAAGCTTGTTTATAGCCGAATTTATCGGGGCGGAAAACGATATTAAGGTTAATTTTTGGGATCATCGTGCTTATAAGTGGGTAAATTTAAATAATTTAATTAATGAAGTTCATCCGATACGCCAAACGGGTATTAAAATATTTATCGAAAAATTTAAATCATTACATCTTTATGAAAAAAAACAATAATAATATTCGACTCCGCTTTGCACCCTCACCGACTGGATTTTTACATATCGGCTCACTACGGACCGCTCTGTTTGGTTATTTAATCGCTAAAAGCTTAGGTGGAAAATTTATTTTACGAATAGAAGATACTGACCAGAAAAGGGAAGTCGCTGGGGCAGCCGATAAACTAGTCTTGGTTTTGGAAAAAATGGGCATTACTTTTGACGAAGGACCTCATCTTGACGGATCATTTGGCCCCTATACTCAGACTGAACGACTAAATATTTATCAAAAATACGCTAACGAGCTTTTACAAACGAATAAAGTTTATCGCTGTTTTTGCACTGAAGAGCGCTTACAAATAATGCGCGCCGAGCAAGAAGCTAACAAGCAGGCACCCCGCTATGATCGTCATTGTCGTGATTTAACTGAGGCTGAAGTACAAACTAAAATTAAAGCTGGGGAAAAGTTTGTTATCCGACAAAAAATGCCACTAACGGGTGAAGTCACTGTTTACGATGAACTCCGCGGTCACATCAAATTTCCAGCGGCTGATTTAGACGATCAGATTCTTATTAAGTCTAGTGGCGTTCCGACTTATCAATTAGCCAACGTTGTTGATGATCATTTAATGGAAATTTCTCATGTTACTCGAGCAGTTGAATGGCTACCGTCGTATCCTAAAAATGCCTTATTATATCAAGACTTTGGCTGGACACCGCCTAAATTTATTCATTTACCTTTAATTTTAAACAAAGAGGGCGGCGGCAAACTCAGTAAACGTCGGGGCGATGTCTTTGTAGAAGATTACCTAAACAAGGGTTATCTACCAGAGGCCCTAATTAATTTTTGCGTCCTGCTTGGTTGGCACCCAAAAAGTAATCAAGAAATTTGGTCACTAACTGAACTTGAAGATGGTTTTTGTATTGACGGCTTAGGGGCGAGCCCAGCGGTTTTTGATTTAGAAAAACTTGATTATTATAATAGTTATTATATTCGTCAAAAAAGTTTAAGTGACTTAACTACTTTATGCGCTCCCTATCTTCAAGCCGCTGGCCAAGAAATCACTGATCGAAAATATTTAGAAAAAATTATTAGTCTAGCTCAAAACCATTTAAAGAAACTAAGCGACGTAGTTAGCGTAACTAATTTTTTAGTTAATCTCCCAAGTTATGATCAAGAATTACTGCGTTGGAAAAGTTTAACTATCCAGAAATCTTTAAATAATCTAAAGGAAATAAAAAAAGAATTAGAAAAAATTGAAACAGAAGACTGGACCAAAGAATATTTAGAAAAAAATATTCTCGCTTGGATAATTAACAATGGTTATAAAAACGGTGATTACCTGTGGCCACTAAGAGTTGCTCTAAGCGGTCAAAAAAATAGTCCCAGCCCCTTTGAAATCGCCTGGGCGCTAGGAAAAATAGAAACTCTTAATAGAATTGATTCCGCCATCAATCCTTAATATTACTTAATTTATGGTTATTTTCGCTTAATTTTTTTCTAGCTCTGTTTATTTTTACTAAATGTGCTATAATAAAGGCATGAAGTCAAATTGGTCCATATTTTTGAGATTATCGATCTTGTTTTTGTTATTATTCGTGCTTTCGGGGCGCGCGTCTTTGGTTTTTAGTCAAAGTGACAACGAAATTGACTCAGAAATAAATAGTTTAAATGTTCAAATTGATCTTCAAAAAAGACAAATAGATGATCTGCGCAAACGCCAACAAGAATATCAGGTTCAAATTAAAGCTAAGCAACAAGATCAGTTAAACTTAAATAAACAACTGGAAATTATTGAAGATAAATTAGCGCAAACTGCACTCGATGTTGAGAGCACTAATTTAGAAATAGATAAAACTGGTCTGGAAATACGCAAATTAGAAATAGACAGTGCTAATTTAGATAAAAAAATTGATGAACGTAAACAACACGTCGCCAGTCTATTGCGCACGCTTTACCAGCACGACCAACTCTCCTCTTTAGAAATTTTATTACTTAACGACTCTTTGGCGGAATTTCTTAATCAAGTAAAGTACTTAGAAAGTACTAATCAAAAAGTAATTGAAGGCGTTGAACTTTTAAAAGAAGACAAAGTTAAATTGGAAAACAATAAGCTATCTCTAGAACAAAAAACTAAAGAAATGCTTGATTTAAAAACTAAATTAGAAGAAAGAAAAAATAATCTAGCCTATGAACAAGACAATAAAGCTTATATCCTAGAAGAAACCAGATCTTCTGAAAAACAATATCAAAATTTGCTCCTAGCGGCTAAACGCGAACAACAACAAGCCCAAGCCGAAATTAGTCGAGCCGAACAGCTCATTCGGCAAAAAATGAGCGAAAAAGAAAAAAATAAATTAAACAGCGGTAATAATACTATCGCCTGGCCGCTTACTAAAAACGTCATTACCGCTACTTTTCATGATCCAGATTATCCTTATCGACGCCTGATTGGCGAACATTCTGGCGTTGATATTCGAGCAAAGCAGGGAACAACCATTAAGGCGGCGGCCGACGGTTATGTCGCTAAAGTTAAATTTGATGGTAATAAAAACTATGCTTACATCATGCTTATTCATGGGGACAACTTAGCGACTGTTTATGGCCATGTGTCGGCAGTCTATGTTTTAACTGATCAATACGTCAAACAAGGACAGATGATCGGCGCCAGTGGTGGTTTGCCTGGAGGGATTGGATCGGGCAGTTTTTCAAGCGGTCCCCATCTTCACTTTGAAGTACGCTCCAATGGCCTACCAGTTAATCCACTTAACTATTTACCTTAAATTTATTAATTGGATAATTTTAAAAATCGCTGAAGAGCGATTTTTTTTGTTAAAATTTTTTTATAAAAGGGAAGGCGGTTTTTAAAAATTACGATTTTCATGAACACGCTGATGAATATCCCGTAATTGTTTGTTGGTAACGTGAGTATAAATTTGGGTAGTAGCAATATTACTGTGACCTAAAAATTCCTGAACCGTTCTTAAATCGACGCCCTGATTTAATAAATCGGTCGCAAAAGAATGGCGCAGAGTATGAGGCGTCGCCATCACCGGTAAACCTGTTAAAATTACGTATTTTTTAACAATATCTTCAATACTTTTAACAGTCAAACGTCGCGATTCATCACTATTAGCACTACCACGTCGATAATTAATAAATAAAGCTTCATCAAAATCAGTTCGAGCTGTTAAATAAGTATTTAGAGCCTTAATCGCTCGGGAAGAAAAATAAACTGTTCTAATTTTTTCACCCTTACCAACTACCGCGATCTCTAAGGTTTTAGTTTGATTGGTTATTTTTATTTGTTCACGTTTTAAAGCGGCTAACTCAGCTACCCGCAAGCCCGTTGAAAATAATGACTCTAGTAGGGCTCGATCACGTAAGCCAATTATCGAAGACTGGTCGGGTGCTTCTAGTAGTTGCGCTAGTTGAGTCAAATTTAAAAATTTTATTTCTTTTTCGGCCTTATCCTTAGCGAGTTTAATTTTTGAAGGAGACAATGAAGAAATATTTTTTTCCACAAAAAACTCTAGTAAAGAACGAAAAGCAATTAAATAATAATTTTGGGTAGTTTTTTTTAAAGTTTTTCCGGTACGTGGATCAACGTGGCGCGACAAGTAAACTTTATAACGCCAAATATGATCCGCCGTTAGGGAAGCGGGCTTTAAATCAGCTTGCTTAGTTTCCTTCAGCCAATTAAAAAGTTTACGTAAAAAACGCGTATAGTTCTCCTGGGTCTTAGAAGATAGACCTTTTTCAATTTCACAATAATCTAGAAAATCTGTCAAATATTTTATTATTGGGCGATTAGTCTGCATAATCAAATTATAGCATATTTTAAGATAATCTAAGCCTGAGGGCTAGAGAACTAAGTCTCTAGTAAAAACTTAATTAAATTAAAATAAATATTCTTAAATAAATCATCAGCCTTAAAGAAAGAAGTGAAGACGGGAGCCGGCCCGCGCCAAAAAGGGTTTAACGATACTTCGCATAATGTATATTAATACACGTATAACCCTCAAAAAAAGACAGGGTATGACTTTAAACCCCGTCTCGCGTCCTAACTAATAATTAGACCCATAATATTAACCTGAGTCTGGAAAAGAAGCATCACCTTAAGAACTAGTAAAAAAATACCGATAATTGTAACACAAAACACCAACACCGCTAAGGCTAATAAAATTTTAAATAATACTTCCATAAAGTTAATTGATTAGTGTTTCCGGATTAACAAAGATCCGATCACCGTAACGCAAATCAATATAATTAATCTTACTAAAATTATCTTTCATTTTTGGCTTTTTGGCAAGTAGGAGCAAAAGTCGTTCCACTTGACTGGCAGCCACATCACGAATATTAAAAAAGGCGAGTGGCCCACTGGCAAATTTAACTTTAAGAGTATTAAGTTCTTGATCAATGATATATCTTTCAACCGCTAAATTACTAATGGCTAATTGTCCACTCAAATCTAAAATAAATTGTAAATATTCCTTAGTGAGATTTATTTTATTTTTTTCTCCAATTAAACTGTTATTTTTATTTTCTAAAATAAAATATTTTGCTCGGTCGCTATCTGTAACGGCCGGCTCAGAAATTATATAAGCATCGGCCGAAGCATAGAAATAAGCACTTCCCTCTTGGAAAATAAAAGCATAGGGCCGTTCACTAGCTTTTAACTCAAGCGTCCCTGGTAATTTTTTAGTGATCTTTAGATCAATTAGATTATACTCCTCCATGATTCGATTGGTCGCCACCCTTGAGTCAAACAGGATAATATTAGTTTGACTAAAAATTAAATAACGTTTCTTGGCTTGCTCTTCCCTGACCATTTCTTCAATTTTTCCTTGATCAGTCCGGCTCAAACCGTTAATTTCGATTTTTTTAATTTTCCAAACTGGAGAATATAAAAAAAACCAAATCGTGAAAATTACGAAAGTGCTAATCAGTAACAGCCACAACAGCCAGACTCGGCGTTGTCGCTGTTTTTTTTCGCGTCTAAAAAACGGATTGTGCTGACGTCGGCGCTGATAATCTAATTTAATTTTAGAATGTTTTTTAGCTTGCCACATGTCCATTTAATAAAATTTTAGATTTAATCTTCAATTATTTCGGCCATAATCTTTCCTTGGCCACTATTAAAACGATCACCGGCTAAATTAGTATCAACTGGCGCTAATTGACCCTCAACTTCATTTTTCCCCAAAACATCATAAGCATAATATTTGGCATTTTCAGTTAAAGCTAAAACTTGATCAATTTGACTGGCCACCGGCGTCAGTTTAAGCTCAAAACCTAGGCGATAACTATCCGAATTAGCTGTCAGCGCTTTAACTTTCCAGGTAATTAAACGAGTTGACGAGCTATAATTAAAATCACCCGCTAACATTGATCGGCGCTCACCAAGCTCTACACCGCGCGGTAAACGCGCTGAAACCACTAAATCACGCCACTCATCGATACTTTGTGTTTCCCAAAATATCCAATAACTAGTTGTTAAACCAACCATCGGCGGAAGCGGACCAACGCCCAACTGATCCCCTTGCGGACTAGTATAATAAGCTAGCTGTTTAACCCTTAAATCAGCTAAAGTCGCTAACTCCGGTAAATTAATCTTCTTATTTAATAAATTATCATTAAGTTCATAATTCAATTCAGCCTGCCACTTTAAAATTCTGTTTTTTTCTGATAAACGGCTTACTAAAACTTCAAGCTCAATCTCTTGGTCGGTTTTTTCTGGAATTGTTAGTTCAAGAACATTACCACTGGTGCTAGTGAGAGGCGGTATCTTCCCGATAAGTTTTAAACTTTTAATCAAAAAATTATTATCCACTGATTCTATTTTAATCATCGCCTTTTTAATTTCCCGCTGACCCTGATTAGTTATTTTTAAATGCAAAATAATTGGTAACCCAATTTTAAATGAAGGGCTAACCACTGAAAAATCCACGTTAAGCGGAGGATTATTAAGGTCTAGCGGATTTTTAATGATAACCGGCTCAGTATTTATAATCGGTTTCGGGTAATAGTTATATAAACCAACTAGTATAATTAACAAACTAATAACAATAATAATCAAACTTAAATCAAGCAATAGATGCCATTTATTTTTTAAATAATATCTTTCCAGGCGACCTCGAAAATAATATCTAATTATTTTTAACATATATTTTTAGATTAAATTATTTATTTGCTTATCTTTAGTAGAAATTTTTTAAGCCAACTAAAATTTCAGCTCGATCATCATCATTGAGGTCGCTAACAACGACTTTAATGCCGCCATGAAAAGACTGATCGTAGGCAAAAAAACTTCCTAAGTGACGGCCGCTATCGTTAAAAATTCTAATTTGCGGTCCACCACCACTCGCTGGCGCGGTTACTATTTCTAAATAACCATCCCCATTAATATCACCCGCGGCCACATTAACACCACCCTTAAATTTAGCATCATAAGCTAAAAAATTATTAAGCAGGCGACCATCAGTACTAAACACTTTAATTAACGGTTCTGACCCCTTCCCTGGCCCAGTAATCAGCTCTAATTGTCCGTCACCATCTAAATCAGCTAAAGCAACATTAACGCCACCGCGCAAATTTTTATCATAAGCGAAAAAACTAGATAATAGTTTTCCTTGACCATTAAAATATTGGACCTGTGGCCCGCCGCCCGGTCCAGCGCCTAAAGCAATTTTTAAATCATCACCGTTAATCTGAGCTGACAGGCTTAATGTTCCTCGGTAATTTTTGCCGAAAGGATACCAAGAATTAGTAACTTTTAAACCACGCCTGATAGTAAACTGACCAAAAGAGGCACTTAAACTTAATTGGTTCAAACTATCACTACCTGAAAAAACAAGCACTTCCGCTTCACCGGGATAACTTGATAAATAGGAAAAAAAACCAGAACGTGGCTTATTACCACGATCATCAAAAACTCGAAAAAAATAACCGTTAGTAAAAGCTTGCTCATTAATTTCAGTATTTCTTTTCCACAGAATTACACCGTCGCTGGCCGCTAGACTAATTTGATTAAGGCGGCGACCATTATTAATTAATTTATCCTGCTGACCGTTAATTGTTTCAAATTCTTCTCGCGGAAAAACATAAGACTGACTTTTATTGGTTGAATTAACTAAAGCAATTCCATTTTTAAAATCACGTCGCCATAAACCCGCTTGCCAAGAATTATTTCCTAATAAATTAACTGCGGATGTTTGAGCGGCCCCCAAAGAAACATTATACTCGTCGTACCACCAGGTCTGACCATGACTAGCCACATCAAAGTCATAACTGAAAAAACCATCACCCATTAGCGCGCTCGCTAAACCAAACCTCATCAAGCGATAATTCTTCTGATTATTGTTATAAATATTAATTATTGGTAACGAGGGCTGACTATTTAACTTAGGTAATTTTAAATAAGTAGCCATTGAACCCGACCAAGTTCCACCGTTTTCCCAGGCCGAAGGAAAATTTTCCAGCATCATACCATTAATCAGCGGCTGATAAGGTTCATAAATGCGCCCATTACCAACAATCATGAAACTCGAAGAAGTTAAAGTTCTAGTTTTTTCAAGCATTTTTTTAAAACCCGCCGCCCAGGCTCGATCAACTTCTATCTGATTTTCAGCTTGACCATCAAGATTGATGTCTAATGTTTCATTAATCCAAGCAACCTCACCCCAGGTATTGTCATAAAAAACTCCGTCCCATAAACCACTTGGGACTAGGCGACTAGCCACAAACTCCGGTAAATAATCCGCAAAACTCTGCCCTTCACTATTAAGCGGTGCTAAATCAGCTAAATTGAGCATCCGGGTTTCTGGCCAATTAGAAACATGCTCGCCGTGAGCATTACGCAACCACCAAACATCGCTAATATTACCGAATAACTCTTGTCTTAAATAAGAATCATTGTAATGTTCGGGTTCTGCGATAATTTCCTGAGAGGTAATATAAACGAGAATAATAATATTGGGATTTAATTCGCGAATACGTAAAATTTGAGCCCGACTCGTTTCCTGATTCTCCATGTCTAAAATTATCAAATCCCATTTAGCTAGCGCCGTCGCCTCTTCATCACTTAAGCGCCATTTTAAAAAATAATTAGCTAAACGCGGATAAGTCGGCTTTAAAACGAGCGCCTGGCTAGTGCCTGGCAACAAAATTATCGCTAAAAAAATAATGATAAATATTTTTTTCATGTCAAATTAGTCGACGTGAGCGGTTTGATAATTTTTAAACCAGGCGGTAAATATTTATGCAAGACACTCGGAATCAACACGGAGCCATCGGCGCGTTGATTTTGTTCTAAAATAGCTGGCAGCAAACGACTAGTCGCTAAACCCGAAGCATTTAAAGTGTGCACAAATTCGTTTTTTGAAGTAGTGGTATTTTTAAAACGAATGTTACCGCGACGCGCTTGATAGTCCAGGGCATTAGAAATACTACTAACCTCTTTATAAATTCCCATGCTCGGAATATAAACTTCCACATCATAAGTTTTGGCCATAGCGGCACTGCAATCTTCGGCGGCTAATTTAGAGACCTGAAAATGCAAACCGAGACCCTCTATTAATTTTTTAGCATACCCCACTAACTCATCAAACATTTCCCAGGATTTATCCGGCCATGAAAAAATAAACATTTCCACTTTATTAAACTGGTGCCCGCGAATCATTCCTCTTTCTTCCTGACGATAACTCCCGGCTTCGCGTCGAAAACAAGGGGAATAAGCGCAATACTTTAATGGCAAGGACTCGGCCTTTAAAATTTCATCACGATGATAATTACCCAGCATCATTTCACTAGTCGCATTTAAACAAAGCTTATCTTGAGTCCAAAATAAATCTTCTCCGAATTTAGGCAGATGTCCGGAAGTATAGGCTGATTGCTCGGTCAGTAAAAAAGGTGGAATCAAAAAGCGATAACCGTTACTATTATGGAACTCAATAAAATAAGATAGGAGTGCCCATTCTAGGAGCGCCCCAACTCCGGTATAACACCAAAAACCACTACCGGACATCTTAACGGCCCTTTCATAATCAATTAAACCAAGTGAAGTTGCGAGCTCCACATGATCCCGCGGCGCAAAATCAAATTTTGGTAATTTACCAGACTGATAAATCACTTCATTATTTTCTTTGCCACCAGCCACAACGTCGACGGCCGGCAAATTAGGCAACTCTAGTAGAAAATCAGTCAACTCGTGCTCAACCTTCATTAATTTCTGATCTAAAACTTTTATTTGTTCGCCAATTGTCTTCATTTTTTTAATAACCTCCGCACTTGGCTTAACCTTAGAAAATTGATTACGTTGTGCCTTAAGTTCATCGGCTGCCTGCGTTAATTCGCGGCGCTTTTCATCTAAAGAAATAATTTTTTCTAAATCAAATTTTTTGTGCGGCATTTTTTTAGCTAAGCCCGCCCGAACGACCGCCGTTTGTTCTCTTATTAATTTAATATCTAACATATAATTATTATCTAATTTATTATCAACTACCAATAACTTCACCCCCAAAAGTCTTTATTAGATCACCCATTAGACCACTGGCCGGGGGATGATTTAATTCGGTCAAATTAGCCGGTAGCGGTGGAGTTTTTGAAGATACAACCTTGGCGTCACTTACACTATTATCGGTACTGGTCTTTAAACCTTCATCTAAAATAGCCTCAAAGCTAAGACCCGGACAATAAACTTCTGCCAAAACTTCATCAAGAATTTTTTTAATACTCACGTCACTTAGTCTTTCTTTATGAAATTTATATTTAAAAGCCAAAATAAGGCGCGCACCCTTTAAGCCGCGTTGCTCGCAGTTTTGCAAAACAAAAGATAATGAGTGATTAAATTTTTTAATCTTAACCAGAAATTCCGGCCATTTAGCTTCCACTTCCTCGCAACTAAGCTTAAAATTATTCGGAGTCGGCGGTATTTCTTTTTCAGAATTTATTTTTAAAGCCGCTGATCGGGGTTTAATGGGCGAAGCTAATGATGATGTTGAATTAGTTAAAGAGGAAACAAGTGGGCTATTAGGCGGCTGAAAAGGATCACTATAATCTAAACAAAGCTCGGCAATTAGTAATTCTAGGGGTAATTGAGCAATGTTAGAGGACCCCGAGCGATCAAGCGATAAGTCTAAAAAACGACGCGTAAATAGTAAAATTTGTTCTGAACTTAACTGTTCACCGATTTGCAACAAACGTTTTTCTAAGTTTGCACCGGCGTCAAGCCCTAATTTATCACTTAAATCTGAGCTTAACTTACCAATCATTAACTTGCGCAATAAATTAACAATTTCACCAGTAAAATTTTTTAAACTAGCCCCACTATCTACTAAATTATTAATTAAAATAATAGCTTTAACTGCGTCTTTGTGACCTAAGTGCTCAAGTAGATCAAGGGCTTCATGACTATTATAACGCGGTAAAGCGAGCTCCGCCTGTTCAGCAGTAATCGATTTTCCGCCCAAAGAAAAAACTTGACCAAGCAAACTCTCGGCATCACGTAAATGACCACCAGACCGACGAGCAACTGCTTCTAAAACCTCGGGATCAACTTTAATTTGTTCTTGAAGGGCAATGCGCGTTAGTTTTTGAATAATCTCAGCAATACTGATTCTTTTAAAATCATAGCGCTCACAACGAGAAACAACTGTGCTCGGCACTTTATGAATTTCCGTTGTACATAAAATAAAAACAACATAACTCGGGGGTTCTTCTAAAATTTTTAATAAAGCATTAAAAGCGGAAATAGACAGCATGTGAACTTCATCAATAATAAACACTTTGAATTTTGCTTGGACGGGCGCTAGACGAGAAAAAGCAATAATATTTTCTCGAACATTATCTACTCCAGTATTAGAGGCGGCATCAATTTCAATAACATCTAAATTTTGTCCGGCACTAATTCCTAAACAAGTCGAACACTGATTACAGGGTTCAAAGTCACCGGTCGCTCTCTTTTCACAATTTAAAGATTTAGTTATTATCCGAGCCAAGGTTGTTTTACCAACTGCCCGCGGTCCACAAAAAATATAAGCCTGAGCCGGATTGCCGGCGGCTAATTCATTTTGCAAAGCTAATTTAATATGATTCTGACCCAAAACTTCAGCGAAATTTTTAGGTCGATAATCACGATAAAGGGTAGACATAATTTTAAAAAATACCTTTAGAGCGCGCTTCAATCCCCGCTTCAATTAAACGAGCATCCTGACCATATTTTAAACGGCTAAGCGCGCGCGCCTTTTCACCTAAGGCTGGATTATTATTACCAATGATTGGCCAAATAGTTCTCATCGAAAAAGGACGTGAGGCACTGTTATCAACCAACAACTTAATATAGGCCGAACCTTTATCAACATTAATTAAATCATATTGGCCAAAGACCGGACCAAATTCTTTTACTAAAAACTCCGCATCAGCCGAGCCAATTTTAAAACTAATCATTGTCCCCACGTTACCAAAAACAGCATCTCTAATTTCTGTATTATTATCTTTACTTAACTGGCCAATGTATTGGTGCGCAATAATTAAATTTAAAGCATATTTTCTAGCTTCCGATAAAATTTGACAAATAGAGTTAGTCGTAAAATTCTGAAATTCGTCAATATAAAGATAAAAATCTTTACGATCAGCAGCCGGCATATCTGTGCGTGATAAAGCGGCCATTAAAATTTTACCGACAATAATCATACCGAGTAAATAAGCATTCAACTCACCCACCCGTCCCTTTGGCAGGTCAACTAATAATATTTTCTGCGTATCCATGATGTCGCGCAAATTAAAGGAACTATTTTGCTGACCGATAATCGGGCGCATCATGTCGTTAGAAATAAAGGAAGTTAACTTCGAGGTAATATAAGGAACGACGTTAGCTAAAGCGGCGTCGCCACCCGCTTTTTGCGCCTCATTAATCCAAAAATCAATTACCGTTTTATTCTTACAACGACTAATTTTCATTTTACGAAACTCTTCATCAGCTAGCACTTTTGGAATTTCCATTAAAGTTGAACCACTGGCCGGATCATCCATAATTAAAAGCATCGCGTTGCGCATATATTGTTCAAACATTGGGCCACCCGTTGCTTTTAAATTATAGAGCTTATCAAAAATACCAATCATTTCATTGATCACAAAGGTTTTTTGTTCTGGGTAACGTTCATCATATTCCAATAAGTTAAGCCCTAGCGGCCGCGAAATATCACCAGGCGAAAAAACCACGATATCTTCAACTCTTTCCGGCGGAATACGATTAATAATATCCGTAATTAAATCACCGTGAGGATCCATTACACAAATCCCTTCCCCGTTCTGAATATCTTGAACGGCCATATTAGCTAAAAGCACAGATTTACCAACACCAGATTTACCAATAATATAAGTGTGACGCCGGCGATCTTCTTTTTTAATGCGCACTTCTTTTTTAACATTCCGATAAACGTTTACTCCTAAGCTAATACCTTGTGTGGGAATGTCGGCCGGCGCGGGCGCAATTTTCGCCGTTAACCAAACAATATTAGGAGTATCCGTGTTTTTTAAAGGAAAATGAAAAATACTGGCCAACTCTTCACTGTTTAATAAAAATTTTTCCTGACGGAAAAGTCCACGCCGTTCCCGAAAATAGCGATAAGAAAAGTCACGAATAATTTCTGTCTGGTTAGCCTTATCTAAACGCGTAAAAGAGTTACCGTAAGTAAAATTATTATACTCCATAAAAGCGCTACCCAAATTATCCAGTAAGGCATCCGCTTGACTTTTGGTTTGGGCACAGGCAACTAGTCGGAGATTAACATCTAAACCCATTTTAGTTGCTTTAGTTTCAATGGCTTTGACCATTTCTTCTTCCAAGGCCGATAAGCGTTTAACACTATTAGGGTCTTGCGGTTTAGGTTTAGCAAATAAATTAAAAAATTCCAGAAAAAAATTAAAAATCCGCCCGCTGAAAGTGGAAATATTTATGCCGGCTAAAACCGAGTTTTTTTGATGAATTTTATGAACAACCCGTTTTGATAAACGGTGCCAAGATCGGTGCGCACTGCTAACAACATATTGGACGGCCAAGCTTTCATCTTTTTCTAATTTAGATAAAGCGTTGATAACGGAGTTAAGTGGATCAACGTCTATTTTTTGATAGGTTTTTAGAGGAAAAATAAAAGAACGAGCCGTTTTAAGATAAGCGGCCATGGCTTGGCCTTTAATAAAAAAGGGGTTATAGTCATCAACCTCTTCAATCACCGCTTCCGAGTAATAAGCGTGAATTTGTTGCTCAAAATAGCGAGCACTCTCTGGCGGAGCAACTACATAAAAGCTAATACGATTATTTTGAGAAACAATTTCAAAAGAAAATTGATCACTGCGACCATAAAGCCAACGACGTAAACTCCGTTTGGATTTTAAACTCCCCAGAGCCGTAAAAATAGTTTCACCCTTAGCAATTTCCTCTCGTAAAGTATTGATATTTTCAATCGGTGCGGAACTGCCTTCAGTTTTTTTTTCTTTAGGTAGGCGCACTAAAAAAACCTGATGCGGTAAATAATGACGATTAGATAAATAATGGCGCGCCACTAACAAAGCAATAATAGTTAAAATTATTAATCCAAAAAACGATAATATTGCGATAAGCATAATCTCGGCCATAAATTATTAAATCTTAGAATTCATTATCTTATCTAGTTTAATTTTAGCGTCTTTCTCAATAAAGGCGGCCCCACTGCCAGGCACTAAACGCAACCAGACTTTAATCAGTTCAGCAATTTTAAAGGGATTAATTTTTTTTTCTTTAAGTACTTGGTTAATTAAAGAAACTGTTTCTTCGCCTTTACGCTTAAAAATCTGCTGCTGCCCGGGCTCAAGACCGATAAAAACCGACTCTAGGCCCGTGGCTAATATTTTTTCAATAGCCTGTTTTTTTTGACGATCTAGACTTGGAGTAATCGGACGTAAAGGTTTTCTTATCTCTGGCGTTAAGACTTGGGGCGAATTTAACCTTTCCGGATTAATTTTTTCCGGTTTGGGAGTAGGAATAGTCTTAATTTCTGCTGAGCCAGGAATTGCTTCTAGGGCTGGAGCTTTATCTGGAAGAATTATTTCTGTTTTATTACTAACTTCCATATTTTTATAAACTAATCGCCCCAACCGGACAATTGCTGGCGGCTTTTTTAGCGCAACTAGTTGGCTTAGGATCAATTACTTCCGATTTACCAAGATCGTTCATTTTAAAGGTTTCTGGACACATACTAACACACAAGCCGCAACCAATACATTGTTTTTGGTTAACTTTAATCATATAATCATAAAAAACATAAACTGCCTCCAAAGAAGCTTTGGTTATGTAGTAAATTTACTTAATTATTTCTAAATTTATTCATTATTATTATAACACATCTTACAAAAAATAAAACTGTTTAACCAGATTAATTATGACCCCTTTCGGAGGACCCCCTCTTTAAACTTGCTTAGTTTGACAATTATTTAACCTTTTGTTATATTAGATTAGTAAAAGATAAATAAATTAGCATAAACAGGGTGCGCCCTTCTTTTTTTAGGTGTATTTTGTTTACATAGAAATCAATATGGCACATAAGAAAGCAGCCGGCTCAACCTCCTTAGGGCGAGAGTCAGAAAGTAAGCGTTTAGGGGTAAAACTCAACGACGGACAAAAAGCTAAGACTGGATCGATTATTATCAGACAACGAGGCACTAAATATCATCCTGGCTTAAACGTTGGCCGTGGTAAAGATGATACTTTATTTGCTCTTAAATCCGGGCTTGTTAAATTTTCCAACAAACAACTACGTAAATACAATGGATCTTTAAAGCTTTGTAAAATTGTTAGTGTGGTGACTGATCTTACTAAACTTCCCAAGAAAGAAGAAAAACCTCTTAAAAAAATCACTAAAACTTCTAAAAAGTAAGCTCTCTTCCCTTTTAAAATATTAAAAATTTAAATAAAACCGCCTAAGAGGCGGTTTTGTTTTTGTTTCCACAAGCTCGTAAAAATTCAATAAATAAGGGATGTGGCCGCAGCGGGCGAGAAATATACTCCGGATGAAACTGAACACCGATAAAAAAGGGATGATCGGAAATTTCAATCGCTTCAACAATCTGTTTATCGGGAGAAGTCCCGGCAACTTTTAAACCCAACTTCTCCAAACGCTCTCGATAATCATTATTAAATTCATAACGGTGACGATGACGCTCTTCCACTATTTTATTTGATCCGTTTTTTAAATAGGCTTGTTCTAGACGTGTCCCGGTCACTAGTTCACAGGGCCAAGCACCCAAGCGAATAGTTCCACCATACCCCTTTTCTTTAATTAATTTTTCCTGTCCGGGCATAATATGAATAACTGGATCAGGCGTCGTTAAATCAACTTCCGCCGAATTAGCCGTAGCTAGTTTTGCTACATTACGGGCAAATTCGACTACAGCCATTTGCATTCCATAACATAGACCAAAGTAAGGTAATTTATTTTCTCGGCAATAAGTAATCGCTTTAATTTTTCCTTCAGCCCCGCGCTCGCCCCAGCCCTGAGGAACTAAAACTCCATCTAAATTTTTTAAAACTGCACTACCCTCTTTTTCAATTTCCTCAGCGCTCAACCAAATTATTTTCGGTCGACATTTTAAAACGGCGCCCGCATGCTTAATCGCCTCAATAACAGAAATATAAGAATCACCAAAAGAAAAATCACCACTAGCAAAATATTTACCAACAATTCCAATATTAACCGTGGAAGTTTCGGCCTTAGAATCGGCCACCATTTTTTCCCAGGCCTCATTATTATACGGACGAACCGGTAAGCCTAGTTTTTCTAAAATTCGTTGACTAAGATTATCTTTTTCAAAATTTAAAGGAATATCATAAATTGAATCAACGTCGGGCGCAGCAATGACGGCTTCAAGCGGTACATTACAATTAATTGATAACTTTTCACGACGCACAAAATCAATTGGTTTTTCACTACGAGCAATTAAAAAATCCGGCTGAATTCCGGCGCTCTGTAAATTACGCACCGCATGCTGGGTTGGTTTAGTTTTCATTTCTCCAATTTTACTGGGAATCGGTAAATAAGAAACCATCACAAACAAAACGTTTCGCGGATGATAGAGTTTCATAATACGCGCGGCTTCTAAAAATAATAAATTTTCATATTCACCAACTGTACCGCCAATTTCAATAATCATAATTTCGGCTTGGGTTTTTTCAACCGCTTTCTCGATCCGCTCTCTAATTTCCTGAGGAATGTGCGGAACAACTTGAACACACTTGCCCTGATACCCAAGATTGCGTTCGCGATTAATTACCGTTTGATAAACGCGACCAGTCGTCATATAATTTTCGCGACAAATATCTTGATTTAAAAAACGTTCGTAATTACCAATATCTTGATCTGTTTCGTCGCCGTCAGCGGTTACGAAAACCTCCCCATGCTCAATCGGATTCATTGTCCCGGCATCAACATTAATATAGGGATCCATTTTAATAGCACTTACCCGATAACCGCGAGCTTGTAAGGTTTGACCAATCGAGGCGGTTGTCACACCCTTACCAACACCCGACATGACGCCGCCAACTACAAAAATATATTTAACCTCGTCAAGTATTTTTTTAGAACCTGAACTCATTATTGGGTTTTCACTCATAGAAATATAATTATTTTTTATTTTTCTTTAATAACTCTAGGGCCTTATTGAGTTGCGGATCAATATTTTTATCAATATCAGAAGTGGTTAACTCAACTTTAACATTTGGTTCTAAGCCTTTTTCATTAATAAAATCACCAGCCGGTGTTAGCCACTTAGCCACCGTTAATTTTAAAGAGGCACCACCACTTAAATCATTTAATGATTGGACCGAACCCTTGCCATAAGTAGTTTCTCCGATAATCGTTGCTTTTTTATAATCACGTAAGGCGCCAGCTAAAATTTCGGAAGCCGAGGCGCTCCCGCCATTTACTAAAACCATCGTCGGAAAAGAACTAAGGCGCGCTCGACCAGAGGCGGCATATTCTTGACGACGATTGTTATTAAATTGTTCGGCAACAATCGGACCCTCTAAAATCCATTCACTAGCAATTTTAACGGCTGTATCTAAATAGCCTCCGGGATTATTGCGCAAATCAATAATTAAACCTTTCGGGTTTTTAATCAAAATATCATTTACGGCTTCATTAAATAAAAACTCAGTATCATCATTAAAATTACTAATTCTAACGACATAAATACCGTCAGCGCGCATTTCCGTCTTAACACTTTTAACAATAATTACCGAGCGAGTAATCACTAGATCTTTTGGTTTATCTTTGCCCCTGATAATTGTTAAAGTTACTTTAGTGTCTTTGGGGCCACGAATTTTTTTAACCGCCGCATCAACCGTTAAACCAATAGTTGACTCACCATCAATTGCATAAATTTTATCACCCGCTCGCAGTCCGGCTTTTTTAGCCGGCATGCCGTCTAAGGGAGCGACGACTGTAATAATATCATTTCTCATACCAATCTCCGCCCCAATCCCCTCAAAAGTACCCGCTAAATCATCAGCAAATTCTTGAGTTTCTTGAGGATCTAAAAAGACGGTATAAGGATCACCAGTAGACGCGGCCAGACCCTTAAGTGAGCCATAAAATAATTCTTTATCCTCTAATTTATTTTTATCAACGTAATTACTCTTTATTTTATCCCAAACCTCCCAATAAAGATTAAAGTCTAAAACATCTTCGGGTGAACTAGCGGTGTTGGCGCCACCTTCATAAGCAATTGGACGTCCCGTCGATATATTTTTACCAGAAAAAAAAGTGCCTAAATAAAAACCACCTCCAAAAACAAGGGCAACTGTTAAAAGTCCTGAAAAAATCCAAGCAAAATTTTTATTTTTAAAAGTAATCTTCATAAGCTTATTTATTTTATTGCTAATTATTTTAAAATCAGAATTTACTTATTTTAAGGTCGAATAACTAATTTCCGACCGACACCGGTTAAATCAATAACGCGTGAGGGTCGACGGCGGCGGCAAAAACCACTATCAACTACTAAATCCGGCCAAAGACGAAGTGGTTTAAAATAATCACTAACTAGCCGCGGATCATTTAAGGGTGCTGACCCACTAATATTTAAACTCGTTGAGACTAGAGGTAATTTCAAACTTTTTAATATTTTAATCAAAAAATCACTTTTAGGCAAACGGAACGCTAACGTGTCGCGCCCGCCGGAAAGTTCTGACGGCAAATTGCCACGACTTTTAAGAATAAAGGTGGTCGGCCGAGAACTTTTAGTATAATTTTTTTGAATAATTAAACGCTGGGCTTTTGATAAATAAGCATAACGCCCAATACTGGTTAAGCTCCTAGCTAAAATAATAAAGGCTTTTTTCTCTGTTCGAAGCTTAAGACGACCAATTTTTTTAAGGGCGCGCCGCTGATTTGCCAAACAACTTAAGCCATAGATAGTATCAGTTAACAAAACCAGTACTTGACCCGCCACTAATCTTTTCCGAATTAAATTAAAGTCGGCGCTTGAAACACGCGCCAAGTTAAGGTGAAGATACTCCATAACTTTTAAATAATTGAGCGGAGTGCCCTCAACGCTCCCGGCAGAATCGGTAAAACAATCGTAGTCACTTTTAATAACCAAGGAATAACTAAAGAGTTAGCTAATTGATCATTAAATAAACCACTGGCTAAAGGATAACGGGTTATCACATAAAACACTAAACCCAAAAATAACGATCCCTCTAAAAGTCCCAAGGCTCCTCCCAGCAGATTATTTAAATATTTACTACCCGGGATAACGGCAATAAAATTAAAGATCTTCTCAATTAAAAAGAAAATAAAATCAACCAGACGTGTGACCACTACAAAGAGAATAATAAAGGCTAAAATTTTTCCTAAATTTTCACGACCAACTACCCACTGCCGGCCCCATTCGAAAAATAAAAGATAAAAATTACTAGCGACGTAGGCGCCAATAATTAAACCAACGATTCGACCCAAAAGCCGAATTAATCCCTTAAACAGGCCGCTGGCGGTAAAAGCTCCTAAAATTACTAACAAAACGATGTCGAGTGTTGACATATATTTTAATTATTCAACGCGTGGAAATAAAATATCACCTTTTTTAATTTGTGGTTTTAAAAACTGTGCCTGAATCTTTAAAGAAGCTGTTGGAATAAATGGTTCTAGGGCAAAAGCGATAATTAAAATTTCACGCGCTAACGGTTTTAAAACATTAGCGATTTCGGCGCGCTCAGTCAGTTTCCAGGGAGCGCTGGCCGTTAAAGCTTCGTTACTTTCTTTTATTTTTAACCAAATAATTTGCAAAACTTCATTAAAGCGATAGGTGGCCATTTTTTCTTGAACATCATTAAGCCAGGTGGCCTCGGCTAAAACATCCGCTAAAATAAAATCAGTCACAATTTCATTTTTTTCCAGTAAATTAGAAATCCGCGCCACTAAATTGCCAATTCCATTAGCTAAATCGGCATTATAACGTTCTTTAAATTTATCAATAGAATAATCGCCGTCTTCATATGGCGGAATCTCCGCTAATAAATAATAACGTAAAGCATCGGCGCCATACCGATTAACCAACTCCTTAAAATCAACGGTATTACCCAGACTCTTACTAATTTTTTGACCGTTAACTGTTAAAAAACCAAAAACTAAAATTTGACTAGGAACGGGTAGTCCGGCCGACAGTAACATGGCTGGCCACATGGCTGCTTGTGGTCGTAAATTATCTTTGCCACAAACCTGCAAACCGGGCCAATATTTTTCAAAATTTTCTAAATTAGCTGGCCAACCAAGAGTCGAAATATAATTTATTAAAGCATCAAACCAAACATACATGACCTGATCATTATCGCCAGGAACTGGAACCCCGTGGGGCATTTTATCTTTACGGCGAGAAATACTAAAATCCTGTAAACCAGAGGCGACAAAGGTTTTAATTTCTTTAAGACGACTAGCGGGTAACACAAAATCAGGCCGACTCTCATAAAGAGACAATAGTTCTGTTTGATATTTAGAAAAACGAAAAAAATAATTATCTTCTTCAATAACTTCTAAATCACGATTCGGGTGCCAGGGGCAACGACCATTAATTAGCTCGGAATCAGTTTTGTCCATTTCACAGCCAACACAATATTTAACCTGATATTTTTTTTTATAAATATCCCCCCGCTCAACGCAAAGTTTCCAAAAAGCCTGAACCGCCCGCTGATGGTCGGGGTCAGTTGTTCGAATAAATTTATCAAAAGACAAATTTAAAATTTCTTTTAATGGTCGAAATTTTGCCGAATACTGATCACAATACGCTTGAATCGTTAATCCCATTTCTAAAGCCTTTTGGTATATTTTTAAACCATGTTCATCGGTACCAGTATTAAAAAAAACGGCATAACCGGCCTGGCGTTTATAGCGCGCAATTACATCAGCTTTAATTATTTCCGCAGCAAAACCAAGGTGGGGTTCGGAATTAATATAAGGCAAAGTGGTTGTTATATAAAAAGGTTTTTTACTGGTCATATTTTTATTCTTGGAAAGATTTTTTCGCTTTAGAGGCGCGCCGAACTAAAACAACAAACTCCCCTTTTAAATTTGATTCTTTAGCTTCTAAAACTGCTTTAACACTGGCCGGCGCACCGCCATAAAAACTTTCATATAACTTAGTCAGTTCCCTGGCCACAAATATTTCTAATTCTATTTTTTTAGATTTTTCTAATTCTGCTAATTCCGCTAACAGTTTAAGGATTCGGTGCTTAGATTCATAAAAAACGACCGGAAAAGCACTGTCAGCTACTGTTTTTAACATTGTTTGTCGGCCTTTTTTATGGGGCGGAAAGCCAAGAAATAAAAATCGCTCAAAACCAGCGCCGGCAACCGATAGCGCGGCTGCTAGGGCCGAGGGTCCAGGGACACTTTCAATGGTAACCGCTTCACCTAAAGTTACACGCACCGCCGATATTAAGTTAGCCCCCGGATCAGAAATTCCCGGCGTACCGGCATCAGTTACTAAAGCTAAATTTTTATTTTCTTTTAAAAGACCAATAATCTTATCAACCTTAGGCTCTTGAGAGTGTTGATGATAAGAAATGGTCGGCGTTTTAATTTGATAGTTGTCTAACAGCTTTCTGGTTATTCGAGTATCTTCACATAAAATATAATCCGCTTCTTTTAAAACACGCAGGGCGCGAATAGTTATATCTTCTAAATTACCAATTGGCGTTGCCACCACTCTTAAAAAACTCATAAACTATTCAATATTATCACGGCGTTCACGCACGTATTTAGACCAGTCCTCGGCAATTTGCACTAAAATCTTAAAGGGGGCTTCAATAATAAAATCGAAAAAGAAAATAAAAACATTAATTTTGGAAAACTTACCCGAGAGCCAGCGCCCGGTCATAATAATCGGCATGTAAAAAATATCTAATAAAAATGTTAAAATATTTTCTTTACGCTCAACCACAATCAGCTCAGTCATTCCTTTAGTCGAACGAATACTAAAGAAACTAACAAAAGCTAAGAAAAATAAGAAAATCAACTTACTCACCCAATTGAAATTTAGAAATTCTAAAAAATTAATAACTAAATAAACCGACAAAACAAGCGCCGCTCCATAAACAATATTGAAAGCTAAATTTTGAAAAGAATTTCTTTTAGCTGGTCGCCGCAGTAGTATTGGTTGCTTGCGCGGTGAGTCTTTAAAACACAACTCCTTGATGCCGCCAATTATTTTTCTAGTGTTAGCCTCACCCGGAGAGCGTTTTAGAAAAACACTAATAAATAGGAGTAAAGCCGGAAAGGAAACATTGATCGCCAAAGAGGCCATATTAAGGGGCTCATTAAATATTTTAATGGCTGGTATTTCTATTAAAAAAACAAAAATTGACTTAGTTAAAAAAATATAAATAATACTACGAGTGGCCGCCTTCCAAAGTCGATTTTTAGCCTTTTTATATCTTTTTTTACAGACTTGTTCTAAAAGTGAAGTAAAATCTTTTTCACTTTTTTGAGATTCATTATAAACTTTGGCCGGATCCTCGTCGATAGTTTCATGTAAAATTGAAAAATATAAAGAATAAACTCGAGTGATTTTATCTAGTTGTTTTTTTAGTGGATGATTTAGTTGAAAATCGATTAAATGACGCAATTCATCTAGGCCATGACTTATTTTTTTAATTTTAGCTAAATTTTCTGAATTTTTATCAGTTAACAAGTCGAGATCGGGCCATTCACCATTATAATATTTAAACAAAACAAATGACTGCATCTCTTCATCAAACTTTAAAAAAGTTCGACTAACGCTTAGATATATTTGAATGTTCAAATCATCTCCATAAGGCAAGTTAGACGGCAATTTAATATTACTTGACAAAAAAGAGAAAAGATTATCAACAATGGCCTGTTTTACTGGGTTGGGCGCCAAACTTTCTTCAATTTCGCAGGCGGCTAGTGGCAATAACCAGGCCGTTAGGCTATTTTTTTGTTTAATTAATTCTTGAGCCTTGGCGACATCAGTTTTTAGACTAAGTTCTTTATTTATCTGAGAAAATACTTGATTACGTAAAAAAATATACTTTTCCAGTTTAACGGCGGCTAATTCAATTCTATCTTCGGGAATTTGATTATTGGGTAAATAAGCCGCCCGAATCAACTCTATTAATAAATGCTCGGATATTTGCCGACTACCAGCCTCCTTCATCACACCCTCAATCACGATTTGACGACGTAAAATACGAGCAATCGCGTTTTTACGCAATAAATACTCTTCCTCATAATCAACCGCGTTTCTAATTTTTTCGTAAAAAAAAGCCAGGCGAGAAATAAGATCCGACACCCGAATACGGGGAATATTATCGTCCCATTCTGTTTTTTTATTCTTTTCGCTATAGATGACCTGGAAGAGATTCTTGGTTTTTTCATTAATCTCGGATACTTTTAGGGTTTCTTCCCTTCTGATCAGCCCGGGGCTAACCATATAATGTTTTTAATTTAATTAATATTTTTAAGTATATTTTTATTGTATCTTGTTTAAGAGCAAAAAGCAAACCAGAAAACAAGTAATTCAAGCCGTTAAACAGCGGTTACCCCCTTGACAGCCCTCTAAGGATTTTGTATTATTTCAGTAGATTAAATAGTGGCCCTCAGGGCTATTTTTAAATAGAAAAAGTATATGAACAAAATAGTCAATTATCTTCAAGCATCTGCCGTTGAATTAAAAAAAGTAACCTGGCCGAGCAAAAAGGAAACTTACAACTATACTGTTTTAGTAATCGGGTTAAGTTTAGCTTTTGCGGTTTTTTTGGGTACTTTAGACTATATCTTTAATTTAGGTTTAAATTTACTTATCAATAAATAATTAAAAAGAATAGTTCTTAAAATCTATGGCCAAACAACTTTTAAATCAGGGACGGCGCTGGTACGTTATCCATACTTATTCGGGCTACGAAGAAAACGTGGCGCAGAATCTGAAACAAAGAGTCGAATCTCTGGACATGGAAGATAAAATTTTTAACATCCTCATTCCGACTGAAAAAAAAATAAAAATTAAAAATGGTAAACGCCGGGTTACTGAAGAAAAAATTTTCCCGGGTTATATTTTAGTGGAAATGGAAGTCACCGACGAATCCTGGTATATTGTCCGCAACACTCCCAACGTCACTGGTTTTATTGGCAGTGGCACTATCCCAACCCCAATTAGCGAAGAGGAGGTAAAATCTCTGCAAAAACGAATGGGTGTTGAAGATCCTAAATTCCAAATCGACGTAATTGTGGGAACGCCGGTCACGATCAACGAAGGCCCCTTTAAAAATATGGAAGGTAAAGTAACGGCCGTTGACGAAGCTAAGGGCAAGATTAAGGTTTCTGTTTCCATGTTTGGTCGCGAAACACCGGTTGAACTCGATTTTTTACAAATAAAAAAGTCTAGTTAAAAAATAAAATAACGATCGACGATAAAAATGAGCTTCTACGTTTTTACCTGTTCCGGTCAAAAGATTTAAACTTAAACTAAAATTTAAGCGATATGGCTAAAAAAATAAAAACAAAAATTAAATTACAAATCGTCGGTGGCCAAGCAAATCCAGCGCCTCCAGTTGGACCAGCCCTTGGTCAACATGGTTTAAATATTGCTGAGTTCTGTAAATCATTTAATGAAAAAACGAAAGATAAAATGGGCGATATTATCCCCGTAGAAATTACCGTTTTTGATGATCGCAGTTATACTTTTATTTTAAAAACGCCCCCGGCCGCCGAATTACTTAAAAAGGCCGCTGGCATTAAAAAGGGATCGGGCAAACCCCTAACTGAAAAGGTTGGCCAAATTACTACTGATCAGTTAACTGAAATAGCCCGCGCTAAATTAACCGACTTAAATACGACTGATTTAGAAGCGGCTAAAAAAATAATCGCGGGAACTGCCCGTCAAATGGGTTTAGAAATTAAAAATTAATTTAATTAATTAAGCGGTGGGAGTTGATTTTAAATAAATCAATGTTTGACCACTAAAAAAATATGGCTAATGAAAAAAAAGTTTCGGTTAAAAAAAGGGCCGATCAAACAAAAGGAAAAGCGAAGACTATTAAAAAACCCACCAATTACTCAAGCATTTACGATCGTCTAAAAACTTACAGTGTTCTGGAAGCAATCGCCATTGTTAAAAAGATTACTAAAACAAAGTTCGACGCATCACTTGAAGTTCATTTTCGGCTAGGAATTAACACTAAAAAAGGTGATCAACAGGTGCGGGGCGCAGTTAGTTTGCCGCACGGAACTGGTAAAACTTTAAAAATTGCCGCTTTTGTATCTTCAGAAAACGAAGCTGCGGCTAAAGCGGCTGGAGCTGATTTTGTTGGCGGTGAAGAGTTAATCGCTGAAATTAAAAAAACCGAAAAAACTGATTTTCAGGTAGCCGTCGCTGAACCAGCCCTTATGAAAAATTTAGCGGTCATCGCTAAAATTTTAGGAACGCGCGGATTAATGCCTTCCCCTAAAAACGATACCGTTACCACTAATCCAGCGAAAACTATCGGCGAACTTAAAAAAGGTAAAATTAGTTTTAAAAATGATGATACTGGTAATCTTCATGCCGTTATTGGAAAAGTTAGTTTCACTGATGAACAACTAAACAATAATTATCAAGCCTTGCTGGATATTATCAAAAAAAATAAACCAGCGGGAGCTAAAGGCGCTTTCTTGAAAAATATTAGCATGTCCTCTTCAATGAGCCCGGGCGTTAAAGTAAGCCTTTCCTAAATTTTCTCTTAAATTTTAAAAAACAGGATTTCTCAGAAATCCTGTTTTTTGATAAATAATTTTCTAAAAACAAACGTGGTTTTAAAAAATAAATAATCCCTAATTTATTTTGTTTTAACTAATCTTTTTTTTTGGCGGCTTATTTTTTAAGGGGCGGCGACTGCTGCCCGCTGGTTTTTTTCGGATTTTTGTCTTAACGGCCTTAGCTTGTCCGTCCTGTTTTTTTTCATAATCTAAAATCGCCTGCCGTAAACCGTTAACGGCCATGACCGAACAATGAATTTTTTGCTGGGGCAAGCCGCCGAGCTCGGCCACAATGTTTTTCCAATTAATGCTTTTGGCCTTAGCGATTGTCAGACCTTTGACGCGTGCCGTTAAAATTGAGGCGGTGGCGATGTTAGAAGCACAACCAAAAGACAAAAATTTTACATCTTTAATCCGACCGCGATCAACTTTAAGAAAAAAATCTAACTGATCGCCGCAAACCATATTACCGATCTGAGCATAACCGTCCGGATTATTAATTGAACCGATATTTTTCGGCTTCAAAAAATTATTAATTGTTTTTTTAGTATAATTAAGTGACATATTTTTAAATTAATTATTAATGGCTTTATGAGATTGGACTGAAACGGCGCAAACGGCTAACCGTTTCTTTTAAACATTTAACGGTGTAATCAATTTCCGTCTTAGTATTAAAACGACCCAGAGAAAAACGAATATTACTGTTGAGAAAGTTTTTATTTAAACCGATCGCTTGCAAAACTTGAGAGGCTTTTAAATTTGAGGCCGAACAAGCCGAGCCCGTTGAAACATAAATACCTTTATGTGATAGATCCATTAAAATCGCCTCTCCCTCTATGGAGCTAAACATAATATTAAGGTTAGCTTCAACGCGCTTCTTTAAAGAACCGTTAAGTTGGACATTGGGTATTTCCGTTTTAACTTTTTGCCACAAGTAATCGCGCAAACTCTTAACTTTCTTTAAATAAAGACTACGTTCCTGATAAGATAATTGCAAAGCATAAGCTAGACCCATAATTCCAGGCAAATTATAAGTTCCTGAGCGATAATTATCCTCCTGCCCGCCCCCAATAATTAATGGTTTTATCTTTATCCGCCGATTTAAATAAGCCACTCCGACTCCCTTAGGACCATAGATCTTATGAGCCGATAAACTAAGAAAGTCGAGACCCATTTTTTTAACATCTAAGCGTTGATATGGAATCGCTTGAGTAGCGTCGCTATGAAAATAGGCGCCATATTTATGAGCAATCCGGGCGAGTGCGGTAATATCTTGAATCGTTCCAATTTCATTATTAACTGCCATTACCGAAACCAAAATCGTTTGCTTATCAATTAACTTAAGAAGAGCGTCGGGTTTAATTAAGCCTTCGCTATCAGCTGGTATAATTTTAACCTGAAAACCAGCCGCTTGTAATTCTAAAGCGGATTCACGCACACAAGGATGTTCTAGAGAAGAAATAATTATCTTATTCCCTTTAGCGCGATTAGCCAGAGCCACGCCTTTAATAATTAAATTATTCGCCTCGGTTGCTCCGGAAGTAAAGATAACATTACCAGGATCACCCCCTAATTCCTTAGCCACCATCTTTTTAGCCGTCATCAAATGACGATAAGCTTCTTGGCCAGCCCAGTGAATAGAAGAGGGGTTGGCGTACAAATCGCTTAAATATGGCTTCATTTTAGAAAGAATGCGCGGATCAAGTCTGGTGGTAGCGGCATTATCCAAATAAACCTGCATATTATTTAATAAGTTCAATACTTTCAAGTACAACTGGAGTTAGTGGCTGGTCACTGGCATTAGTATCCACTGCTTCAATTTTTTTAACTACATCTAAACCACCGGTAACTTCACCAAAATTTGTATGTTTACCGTCAAGCCAAGGAGTGGAGGCGGCAGTCACAATAAAAAATTGCGAACCATTGGTGTTTGGGCCCGAATTAGCCATCGCTAAACTACCAGAGACCAGTGGCGTTTGATTAAACTCATCAGCAAAACGATAACCTGGTCCACCGGTGCCATAAACCGAAGAATCACTTTCTCGGCTAAGCGGATCACCACCTTGAATCATAAAATCAGAAATCACCCGGTGAAATTTAGTATTATTATAAAAACCCAGTTTAGCTAAATTCAAGAAATTATTAACCGTCGCTGGTGACTGGCTATTATAAAATTTAACCGTAATTACTCCCAGGTTAGTTTTAATTTTGGCCTGTGAATACTCTTTAGTTAAATCGGTAAAATCTTTGGGATTAATCATATCGTTTTTTGTTGGCGTTGAAGTTTCAAGAGTTGACTCAACTAGACTCTCACTCACTACCGGACTAGCCGGAACACTGGGCGCGATCAAATCTTCATTAGTTGTTTGTTCAACTAGTGGTCGAGCAACTGGAACCTGTTTAGTTTGTGAACTAGTACAGGCCGAAAATACAAACGCTAAACTTATTATAAACATTAAAAAAATTGTTTTTTTCATATTATTTTTTATGATTATTATTTATACTTTAAATTTATATTTAATTTTCTTATCTTCTGTTTGGCGACTTTCATTAATTAAATGGCGTGCCCCATCGCGTAATTCTTCTAGTTTAAGTTTATTAAGCACTTGTGCGCGCTCAATTAAATAAGTCGTCTGGTTATTTTCGGGGTTTTCAATGACCTCACCCAGTAAAACATCAAGTAAAGCCCCAATTTTTGGTCCCGGCGCCTCTTTGAGGGCCGTCATTAAGTCTTGACCGTTAATCGCGAGCATTTTAACTGATATCGGGTCATGCTGCACTTTTTCCAACATGTACTGTAAATGCCGCAATTTATAAGGCATTGCTTTGGGTGTGCCAGAACCAAGTCGATCGGCAACGCGCAAATCAATTAAATCACGTAAATTATCACGACCAACTTTAACAATTAAACGTCGAACTGAGGCCGCGGTTACTTCCCCTACATTATAATAGAACATGTGATTTCTCACAAGATTGACCACGCGCGTCCGTTCGTCGGTGGAAAACTTCAAACGAGTCATAATTCGCTCCACCATTTTTGCGCCCGCATACTCATGATTATAAAAAGTAGCGATGCCTCCGATTATTTTTCGTGTTTTTGGTTTAGCGATGTCATGTAACAGGGCCGCTAGGCGCACTGGCCAACTTGAACTTGGACAATGTTTTAAGGCTAAAAGATTATGATCAAAAACTTGATAAATGTGGTGGCGATCCTGTTTAACCCCAACTCCCTGCTCTAATTCCGGTAAAATATACTGTAATAATTTACATTCATGTAATAATTTTATCCCCTCAGCCGGACGTTCTGAGGCTAATATTTTAATAAGCTCATCCCTAATTCTTTCAGCTGAAACAAATTTTAAACTACCAGCGAGCTTAACCAGGGCGCGCTGAGTTTTCGGCTCAAGCGTAAAACCAAGTTGGGCGCTAAATCGAATTGCCCTTAACATCCGCAAAGCATCTTCTTTAAAACGATCGCTGGGTTCGCCAACGGCTCTAATTATTTTAGCTTTAATATCTTTAACGCCACCAAATAAATCAATTGGTTTGGGATCTGTTTCTAAAGGATTAAGGGCTAAAGCATTAATTGTAAAATCGCGCCGCTCTAAATCATTTTCCAGATGATCTTCAAAACGAATATCGTCAGGGTGCCGCCTGTCAGAATAGCCCTGTTCACTGCGATAAGTAGTAATTTCTACCACGTCAAGAATAGTAGTCGCTTCTGAATTTAAAGTCTCTTTGACGGGTAAAATAACCGTCCCAAAAATATTTTCATATTTTGCTTCGGGAAAAACTTGTAAAATCTGTTCAGGACGAGCGTTAGTAGTAATATCCCAGTCTTTAGGCGTTTGACCCATTAAAAAATCACGAACACAGCCACCGACAATATAAGCCTCATAATGAGAGGCTTGTAAATCTTGAATAATCTTAATAATGTATTTAGGAATAGTCATTAAATAAATTAAGCTAATTTTTTTTTATTTTCTTAACAAGTTTTTGGGGAACTAAAGCGCGACTTGGATTAAACTGAGTATGCAATAATTTACGCGTAGACGCTTTAGAACGCAGATAATCATAAGCAGCGAGCATCGCTTGATTTTCATGAGCTGAGCGCTGCGGTCGTTTCTGATCAATCGCAGATAGCCCCTGACGACGCGCGGCTCTAATTTTATCATTAATTACCAGGGGTTGACCACCGCCACCTAGACAACCACCCGGGCAAGCCATTACTTCTATATAATGGTATTTAGCTAATTTAGGCAAGAGGGCCGCAAAATTTCCCAAACCATCAACAATCCCAATGTGTATTTTTTTTCCAGCTAACTCTAAGCTAGCTTCTTTAAAACCAGTTAAACCATTCACCTCTTTAAACTTTAAATTAGTCATTTTTAATTTAGACCTGCCCTTGGTATTTAATTTAACCGCCGCCGTTCGTAACGCCGACTCCATGACGCCCCCCGTTGCGCCATAAATAGCGGCGGCACCGCTACCCTGATTTAAGGGGCTATCAATCCCGGCAATCGGTAATTTACTAAGATCTATTTGTTTTCTTTTAAGTAAATAAGCGAACTCTCGGACGGTTAAAACATAATCAACTAACTGGCGACCATTAGCTTTAAGTTGCGGTCGAGTAATTTCCTGCTTCTTGGCCGTGCACGGCATAATGGAAACTAGGACAATATTTTTCGGATTAAGGCCTCGCCGCTGCGCCCAATAAGTTTTGATAAGGGCCGCTAAGTGTAGTTGTGGCGAACGCGCACTAGTTAAATTAGGAATTAATTCGGGATGATAAAATTCTACATAAGCTACCCAAGCCGGACAGCAGGAAGTAAACATTGGCCAAACAGCTTTTTGATCACTTAATCGTTTTATTAATTCATCTACTTCAACCATCGTTGTCAGGTCAGCTCCAAAGTTAGTATCAAAAACTGCTTTAAAACCCAGAGCTTTTAAGGCGCTAATGGTCTGACCCTCACAATTAACTCCCGGGGCTAAACCAAACTCCTCACCAATACTAACTCGAACCGAGGGGGCAAACTGAGCCACTACTATTTTTTTCTTATCTTGTAGAATTTTTTCAACCGCCGGCCAATCAGCAATTTCTTGAGCGGAAGCGGCTGGACAATGTACGGTACATTGACCGCAATAAACACAAGTTTTATTTTTAGAGCGCGACGGCACAATTTCTTGGTGGTGACCAGATTTTACAATTTCTAAATAACCGATTCCTTGCGCCTGACAAGCGTCAACGCAATTACGACAATCAATGCATTGACTACTATCCAGTTCAACCGCCCGGCCAAATTTATAAGTCTGACGTCCTGGTTTGCGAGAGACAAAACGATCAGCATCAATCTGATAATCCCGACTAAATTTTAAAAGCTCACAGTTAAAGGCCGAGGTACAATCACCGCATTTTTTAGTATGCTCATCAATAATTAATTCTAAATTTAATTTACGTGCTTTTTTGACCCGCTCACTTTCAGTAAAAACCGATAAACCGTCTTGAGCGGGAGTTGAACAAGCAGTTACTAATTTACCGGATCCTTTAATTTCAACCACGCAGAGACGACAATTAGCCTTAACTTCAAAATCCGGATGATAACACAAAGACGGAATACTAATATTATTTTGACGGGCCACGTCTAAAATTGTTTGCCCTGGTTTAAAACTTAATGAACGATTATTTATTTTAAAAGCCATACTTAATTATTTAAGTCCAATATTATTTAGATAACTTTTAACAATTACCGGAAGAGCGGCGCCCAGAGCACAAAAACTACTATCAGCCATTACTTCCAGAATTTCTTTAAAAGTCTCTTCATCAAATATTTTATTATTTATTATTTCCTCTAAACGATAGGTGCCCTCCCGACAAATAGTGCATTGACCGCAACTTTGATTATTATAAAAATTTAACCAATATTTTAATAACTGCTTTTTATCAGTTCGTTTTTCATCATAAACTATAATCGAGCCAGCCCCCTCAACCGCAACGGCTAATTGATCAGAGCGCAGGGCTTCGCCACTCACGCCCCCGCCAACCACCGTAAAAAAGGGAGCGACTGGATAATTATCGGTATTTTTTAAAATATCTTCAACACTTAAATTTTCGGCTAATGCATAAACTCCCGGTCGCCTCACCGCACCGGTTATCGTATAAAAACGTTGATAGTGATAATTGTGGCGGCTAACCAGAGCAATATTATAAAAAGTTTCTAAATTATTAATTAAAGTTGGGTAGCCAAACAAACCGCGCTGAATCGGGTATGGTGGCCTTAAACGTGGCTCGCTCCGACGTCCTTCAATTAAATTTAAAATAGTTGTTTCTTCACCGCTGATATAACTTAAATCCTGCGGTTTTACAAAAAAATCAAATTTACGCCTTAATAATCGATATTTACTAGCTTCAAGTAGACCGATAATTTTTTTAGCATAGCGGCGAAAATAATCCTCATTTAAATAAAGAAAAATACGCTCTACTTGTTTTGAACCTAAAAATTGATCAGCTAAAAATAAACCATTTAAAAGCTCTTCAGGGTAATTTTTTAAAATATGACCATCTTTTTTAACACCCGGTTCACCTTCGGCGCCATTGGCTACAATAAAAGCTAGTTTGGCTTTTTTAAGAGATTCTTTAACCGCTAACCATTTAGCGGCCACCGGATAAGACGCACCCCCACGACCAACTAAACCAGCGGCCTTTATTTTATCAATAATTTTAAGTTGTTGAAGACGCGCCATAAATAATAAATATGCTAACGAGCTGTCCAACCGCCATCAACATGTAAAATTTGACCGGTAACATAACTTGATTCATCACTGGCTAAATATAAGGCGAGAGCGGCAATATCAGCTGGTTGACCAACATAACCTAGGGGCGTATTCATTTTAATCATCTTATTAAAATTGTCATCAGCTAAAACATCTTTAGTCATTTTAGTTTCAATAAAACCGGGAGCAATGGCATTAATTCGAATGCCGTCAGAAGCTAAATCAAGCGCCGCGGCGCGCGTCAGTTGAACCACACCGCCTTTAGCGGCGCAATAAGCGACGGCTCCTGGAAAACCGACTGTCCCTAAAATTGAACTGATATTAATAATACTACCCTTAATCTTCTTTTCTTTCATTGTCTTGGCCGCCGCCTGAGCGCCATAAAAAACGCCCGATAAATTAACCCCAATTGTTTTATGCCAAACTTCGGCGTTAACCTCTAAGACTCCACCCAGTGATCCAATGCCAGCATTATTAACCATGATGTCGAGTCTATTAAAGCGACTAATGGTTGCGGCCACCAGGGCCTCAACGGCTGATTGGTCACTAACATCACATTTTATAAAAATGGCTTTTTCGTTATCTATTTTTAGTTCACCTTCACTTAGATCAGAATAAACGACTTGTGCCCCGGACGCTAGTAATAAATTAGCCGTTTCCAGACCAATACCCGAAGCTGCTCCGGTAACAATCGCTACCTTATTTGTTAATTTCATATAATCTTTATTTAATAAATTTCTTTAAATAATCAGCTAACTCAACTAAACGATTGGTATAACCCCATTCATTATCATACCAGGAAATAACTTTTAAAAGATCACCGCCGACCAGTTTCGTGTTTTTTAAATCAATAACCACGCTATATGAATTGCCAATAATATCACTGCTGACTAATTCTTCGCTTGATGCCTGTAAAATCCCGCGTAGTTTTGTTGAGGCATATTTAGTAAAGGCGTTATTAACGGCCGCCACTGTCGTTTTTTTATTAAGTAAATAAACCGTATCACAAAGTGAGCCGACTGGTGTCGGTACGCGCACCGCTAGTCCATCAAATTTATTTTTTAAAGCCGGAATCGTTTCGGTTGTCGCAATCGCCGCGCCGGTCGTGGTTGGAATAATATTAACGGCTGCCGCCCGCGCCCGCCGCAAATCTTTATGCGGACCGTCAACTAAATTTTGATCGGCCGTATAAGAATGAATTGTCGTCATTAAAGCCTTTTTAATTCCAAAAACTTCTTTAATAACTCGCGTCGCTGGGGCTAAACAGTTAGTCGTGCACGAAGCCGCCGATAACAGATGATCATTTTTAAGAACTTTTTCTAAATTAACGCCGGGCACAATTGTTTTAACGCCGCCCCCCTTAGCTGGCGCTGATAAAATAACTTTTTTGGCACCCGCCTGTAAATGTAAACTTAACTCTTTTTTAGTGCGAAAACGGCCCGTACATTCTAAAACGACATCAACTTTTAATTTCTGCCAGGGTAATTGACTCGGGTCTTTAATCGCTAGCACCGGAATTTTTTCACCAGCCATATTTAAGCTATCTTTAGTAGCACTTATCTTTTGATCAGTTGGGCCATAATAAGAATCATATTTTAAAAGATGCGCTAAGGTTATCGGATCAGTTAGATCATTAATGGCCACTACTTTTAAATTAGGAAAACGCATCCAGATAACTTTTAGAGCAGCCCGGCCGATGCGACCAAAGCCGTTAATAGCAATGTTTAATTTCTTCATATTATTTTTAAAAATTAATTATTAATTAATCTTATTATAACATATTTTATTAAAAAACCTAAAAAAACCTAAAATATTTTGGGATTATAATTTTAACAATAATTAAAGCATCGTAAAATAAAAATTTTTAGCAGCGTGCTCTAAAAATTAAAAAAATATTAAAGGGGACCGATGCCTTTGCGGTTAAAAAAACGCCGCTAGCGTTTTGGCTGGCGGCGACTCAAATCAACCTCGATAACCAGATCGCGCTCATCGGGTTTATCAGATTTTATTCGAACATCGACGCTTTGTTTTAAAATATGATGACCGATAACAGTGCCTGAAGCACCGTTATTAACTTTTATTTTAGTTCCTAGTGGCGGTAATTTGCCAGCCATTTCTTTATAGCCCTCATATTCATAGGACAAGCAGCACAACAGGCGACCACACATTCCGGAAATCCGTTCGCTACCGCGATGAACAACTTGTTGCGCTTCAGCCATTTCCGAAGTAATTGAAGAAAAATCCTTAATAAATCCTCGGCAACACAAATCTCGTCCACAACCACCACAGTCACCGCTTAATTTCGCCTCATCGCGCGTCCCAATTTGAGTTAAACGAATATTAACATTAAAATGCGTGATTAAATCTTTGACCAGTTCCCGAAAATCAACCCGACCACCGGAGATAAAGGCAAAATTAAAACGACCCCCATCAAAAGAAAAATGAATATCAACCAACTTCATTGGTAAATTATGCTTAGCAATCATTTCTCGACAAAAAGTTAAAACTTCTTGCTTACGCGCCTCACTCGGCAAACGCGCACAATCTTTATCGTTGGCAATTCTAGTAATTGGCTTTAACTCTCGCTCATTACCATTGTTTTTTGCTTCTGATAAAGCGAGCACGTGACCTAGTTCCGTTCCTAATTCAGTTTTAACGATCACTGCCGTACCAATCGTTAAAGAAAGCGCTCCGACTAAAAAGTCATAAGCCTTATCCCAAGGAGCAAATTGTACTTGAGCAATTAACATAAAAACAGACAGCCCGACGCCACTAATGCTTATTAAATCGCGGGCGCCGGGCTAAAGTAATTTTAAATAATTATAAGGCGTATCGGAAAAATTTTTCAATCTTAACCCCAGCCAAAAGATCTTTAACTTTTTTCTTCTCGTCTTTAATATATTCCTGTTCAATTAAACAAACCTCGGAATAATATTTACCGATTTTTCCTTCAACAATCTTATCAACCATATTTTCCGGTTTACCTTCTTTAAGAAGTTGAGCGCGATAAATTTCTTTTTCTTTTTCAAGTTCTGAGCTATCCACTTCACTGGAATTAATATATTTTGGATTGGCGGCGGCAATTTGCATGGCCACTTCGGCCGCTAACGCTTCTTGACCGGGTTTATCAAGCGCCACCAAAACACCCATTCGACCACCTAAATGAGAATAAGCGGCGACCGTCGCCCCAGAAATGATCGCAAACCGCTTAATATCCATTTTTTCACCAATTGTTCCGCTTAAATTAGCTAGGGTTTCTCGTAAAGACACGCTGTTTAAATTTAAATTTAAAAGCGCTTCCAGATCAGCTGGTTTAGCTTCTTTAATTAGTAAAAGAGCACTATCGGCTAATGCTTGAAATTTTTCATTACGAGCGACAAAATCGGTTTCAGAGTTTAATTCTAAAATATAAGCTTCAGTTTTAGCGTCGTTAACGGCAACTTTAATAACACCCTCCTTAGCTTCCCGATCAAGACGCTTGGCCGCTTTAGAGATTCCTTTTTTCCTTAAAATTTCTACCGCTTTATCTAAGTCATTGTTAGCTTCATCTAAAGCCTTTTTACAATCGACCATTCCGGCGCCGGTCGCTTCGCGCAATTGTTTAATAAGTTCCATATGATAAGGGCCATCTTAAAAAATGTTGGCACATGCCTCGAGGCATGTTCCTACTTAAATTTCTAAAATCGGCAAATTTTATTTATTTAGTTTCCGGACTCTTAATGTTTTTCTTGGCTTCTAAAATAGCCTGTTTCACTGTTTCTAAAATAAGAGCAATTGTTTTAGTTGAGTCATCATTAGCCGGAATCGGATAATTAACTTCTTCGGGATTAACGTTAGTATCGCAAATAGCAATAATCGGGATATTTTTTTGACGGGCTTCTTTAACGGCCGTTTCTTCTTCTTTAGTATCCCAAACAAAGAGAGCGTCTGGTAATTTAGTTAAAGCTGATAAGCCGCCAACGCGCGCTTCTAGTTTAGTTATTTCACGGGTAAAATTTAGGCGTTCTTTTTTAGTATATTTTTCAAGTTTACCGCCATCGCGCTTTTCAATTAAATCTAAATATTTCTTAATTGATTTTTTAACCACTACAAAGTTTGTTAAAAATCCGCCTAGCCATTTACCAACCACGTAAGGTTGACCAACCGCTTCAGTCATTTTTTTCAGAGGTTCTGAAACCTGACTTTTGGTACCAACAAATAGAATTGTTTTTCCTTCAGCAATTAGTTTAACAATAAACTCTATGGCTTCTTGTAATTTTTCTTGAGACTTTTTTAAATCTAGAATATAAATACCGTTTTTAGCGGTAAAAATAAACTGCTTCATTTTCGGATGCCAACGATTAGTTCGGTGACCGAAATGCATGCCCGCTTTGAGCATGTCTTCAATTTTTGGTAATTTAACCATATTTTTTCTTTTTGACATCTGCTCTTTCACCCTAAAAAATTAGGGAAGAAAAACGAGGAAAATTTCCTCAAGAGCATGATAATTAATTAATTATTAAAATAAAACTAGGCCGCGACGTTCGGGGTCCAGCACTACTAAGATATCGTAAAAACTAGCACCTGTCAATACTTTTAAGCGATTACCCGCGCCCAGCCATTTATCATTAAATTTAGCTAATTTAACTTAATTTTTATCAAATTTAAAGGAACAATAATCTTTAGTTAAGCATTCCGCTTCCGTGCGCGGATATTTACGACAATTTAAGGGTCGAATTAAATAAATTAAACAACGACTCTTCCCCTCCTTAAAACGTAAAAAGGGACAGCGATATGGAAGAGCGCAGCATTTTCCGCAAGAAGCACATTGACCCCGCCTATTTGAAGCAACCGGTAAAAAGGCGGTTAACGACCGCTTAAGTTTATAAATGATTCCTAAAATAAACGACATAAATTTTTTCTTCGCAATAATTAAAAACTTAACAAAACAAAAAATAAGTCTAAGCAAAAAACAATTATTAGAAAATACTTCTGGTCTTAATAATTCATTAAAATTTTATCAAAGTTTAAGAAAAGAAGCAAAAAAATAAAAATACTTGTTTTCTGGAGCTGAAATCTTTATAATATTATTATGAGAATACCACAACGACGCGCCGATCAAAAAGATCGCGAAAAATTTGATCCTTGCCTGAGCCGAGATAAATTTGAAGCGTTAAAAAATGAGCTTGAACGCTTAAAAAATAAGCAGCGACCCGCTTTAGCTTTAGAGGTTAAGCGCCTAGCCGAGATGGGTGATTTTTCAGAAAATGCCGGTTATCAATTAGCTAAGGGTCGTTTGCGCGGCCTTAATAATCGTATTTTAGAAATAGAAGCCCGTTTACGTTACGCTGAAATAATTGAGCCTAATAAAAATTTAAATCAGGTTCAACTCGGTAGTCAGGTCACTTTAGAAAAAAATGGTCAGCGCACCAACTATTTTTTAATGGGCTCACTAGAAACCGATCCCAGTCGAGGCATAATTTCTCATAATTCCCCGCTCGGAGCGGCCCTTTTAGGTAAGACGATTGGCGAAGAAATAATCATTAATCGTTTAAATGGTAAATCAAAATATAAGATTGTCGCTCTTCTAAATTAAACAAGTCTAAGTTAATTATAGAAAATCAAACTAATAATTAAAGTCCAAAAAATAAAAAAGCCGATTTTTTAGAATCGGCCTTTGTTTTTATTAAGAATGCAAATAAGGAATTTCAAAAGTAAATCTGGAGTAACCGGTAAGCGGCTGATAGCTTAAATCGCCATCATGGGCTCGGGCAATTAATTTAGCGCTATAAAGGCCTAAGCCTGTACCCCGTTTTTTACTGCTAACAAACTTATTCATTAAATTACCGCGGATACTTTCAGGGACCTCGCCGGAGTTGGTAAACTCAAAAAAAACACAAGCTTCTTTTTCATAAACATTGACAGTAATTTCATTATTTATTTTATCGGAAGCCTCAATCGCATTGTTTAATAGATTAAGAAACATCGCACTTATTAAAGTTTCATTGATATAAATACTTTTTTGCAAAACATCACTAGCTAAATTATTTTCTGAATTATTAAATAAAATAACTAATTTGTTTCGTTTATTACTTACCTCAATAAAAATTTCTCTAATTTCATTAGCAACATCAATGATTGTTTTCGCTTTTTTTATTATTTCATTATTCCCCACCTCAACCTTGGCTAGCACTAAATAAGTTTCAATCATTTTTAACATTTTTTTAGCACTATTATTAATAATCTCCATAAATTTGGAAGTCTCTTCCTTTGAGAGCACGTCGGAGATAACCATACTTGAACAACCGATAATATTACTAATGGGGCTACACAAATCGTGATTAATAATATTAACATAGTTATTAAGTGATTCTTCAATTTTCTTGCTTTCGGTAATATCTCTAAAGTACCAAACGCGGCCGCAATACTGGCCACTGAAGTCGGTTAGGGGAACGGAATAACGATCTAAACAGCGCCCGTCCAGAAATTTTATCTCGTCCTGACTGCTTTCAACCGGATGTTGATATAGATAAGTAACTTTATCAATAAATTCCTCTGGGTTTTTAAGTTGACCTAAGACATATTGAAGTATTTTTTGGTCGTCTTTAGTGTCTAAAATATCTGGCGATATTTTCCAAATTATCTTAAAACGATTATTACTGAGAAGATGTTCGCCCTCAGGACTAACAACCAGTATCCCATCTAGAGAGCTCTCCATCTGCATTTTAAGGAACTTATTTTCAAGTAAAATTTTATCTATTACTTTACCTGTTTTTGGGTCATTTTTTTCTGCCATTTTTTCCTTCCAATCTTTTTTAATTGTTAATATACTAAAATTTAGTTAAAAATACTATAAAACATAAATATTTTTTTGTCAAATAAAAAAACGGATTAAATATTAAATTTAATCCGTTAAATGATCTAGAGCCATTTCTCTAAGCGTTTTTAGGTCTTGTGACAAGTAGCAATTTTTTTGAAGTTTTGGCTTGGTTTTAATAAACTTATCAGCAATGTCTAAAAGTTCTATAATTTTCTGACAGTTTCTCTGTAAAGATTCGGGACTGCGAGAACTCTGATAATTAATGATATTGTGCAGATTGTCAGCCAAACGCAAAAAAATGAAATGAGGATGATCTTTTAAGTAAACACTCACCTTGTGGTCATAGTTTGGGCTATTGCCTAAAATATTTTTACTCATAAAATCAACCATGTCAGCCACCGAGCAACCAAAGCGTTTTTTGATATCTTCTAAAGTCACTTCCGAACAATCTTCTAAGATATCGTGTAAAAGCGCAGCAATCACAAATTTAAAGTCAAAACGCCAGAAATGAACTCGTTTAGCTACTGCCTCTAAATGAGACATGACGCTATTACCATCTCGTCTTAAAGCAGAATCCTGATAATAACGGACAAATAACCAAGCGTCCTTTATTTGTGAGGCTAATTCGGCTTCACGCCTATGACTATGATTCACCCAGGCACAAAATTTAGCCCGATCACGATCAAACTTTTTAGTTTTCATAGTAAACTCCTTTCAAAGAACTGTGATTATTAATATACTAATATGTACCAGTTTTTTTGTAAAGAGAGCTAATAAATTTTTTATTTGTTTATTGTTCGTCTGCTAACTCATACTCACACTATTGACTTCCTTACTCTACTTGTTATTATATTAGTATCACGACGAAAAGGGGTCCAAACGGTTAATTACCTAAGGCACCCTTTTCTTTTTTTCTATCTTATTTTTAATATCAACATCGTCCAGATAAGCAAAAAATTTATTTGATAAACTTTTGTAAAGAGATGATCTTTTACTTCTATCGGGAAATAAGATCTTTTTGAATCTGTTTTCTTCAATTAAAAAATCAACTAGCAATTTATAATCACCGTCTCCAGAGACAAGAATAATTTTGTCAAAATCTTCTTTTTTATACATCTTTTTCATTATCTGAAAAATAATATCTGAGTCTACATTCCCTTTTTTCTTTCCAATCATCGCCGGATTATGCTCGCGAAATAATAAAACAAAACTAGCGTTTTGAATTTCCTCATATAACTCTTGATTCATTCTCTGCACATATCCTAAAAAATAATAAGCCTTACTAATATTATATTTTTTCTCCAAATACACACGAAAACGAGCGAGATCTATTTTCCAGGGATCAATTTGTCTTTTGGCGGTGCCCATGTATAAATTTTGTCCGTCTATGAACGCTAAATTTTTTTCAAAATTATTTTTCATCCCCACAGTATAACAAAACTATCCGAGATTATCAAGGCTAATATTAAATAAAATATAGATAAAATAAAAATAAAATCTTTATAAATTACCTCCTGCTCACCCAATAACAAAAACCCGCGTGACCGCGGGTTTTTTAAAAATTTAGATCAATAAATTAAGTAGCTATCTCTTGGCACCGGAATAAGCAATCGCCCGAACAATATTCCAGGCAAGCGCATTAACTGGGGCATGACGATAGACTGATTCAAAAGTTTTAATAGCGACCTTCTCGCTATTAAGATTACGATTAAGTGGTAATAAACCATAAGCGATGACCATAATTGCATTCTCATCAATATTATTGGTCATAACCGCGCTCCGTCGATAAACTTTAACGAATTCGAGCTTAGCTTGCGCCTCGGCTGTAGCACTGCGTTCACTCGGCCAACGACCACTGGCAATCTTTAAAACATCAGACCATTCCGCCTCAGAATTTGGTAATTTTTTATAAGCCTGATAATAAGAATTAATCACAGCTGCGCGTTCACCGGCGCCTAGGCGCTGGGTACTGCGAGTGCCGTAAACAATAAAGTCATTAATCGTTAATTTTTCTTCAGCGGTTATTTTACTATCTAATCCCAAAATTGTTTTATACTTCACTAAACCATTCTGTTCTGAAGATTGATTAACCGTATTACCTAAATGCGTTAATAGAGTATCGGTATTTTCTGTGCTCATAATCTGAGCTTCAGTTGCAATATTTTCTAAAACCGTGTTACCAGAGGTGGCTGGTGGAGTTGCTGGTGGGGTCACTGGCGGGGTCACTGGCGGAGTTGAAGTTGCTACTGGGCAAGTACGTTGGGCCGCGGTTTGCTGAGCCGTCGTTAGAGTACAACCGCTGGGTGTCTGGCTAGCAATGGCTCGAGATTGAATATTGCCAAAACAAGAGCTGCCCCAGTCAGCATAGGTAACTGAAGAACAATAAGTGGTTGAGGAACCGCCGCCACTACCACCACCGCTAGAGGGGATATTAATGGTATAGGCATGACTAGCAACATTAGATGATGAAGTGCTGCCATTATCATCATAACAAGCGATTGCTTTAATAGTCTTTGAGGAAGTAATCGAAATCGCTGATGAATAAACAGTTCCGCTAGTACAACTTGGTGTTGAACCATCAACCGTATAACGAATACTACTTGAACCACTCGCCGATAAACTTACGCTCTGACTAGAACTATAAGTGCTGGCGGCTGGACTGGCTGATGGTTCATAGGCGGTGCCGGCACCGCCACTGCCGTTATTAATGCCGTTGTCAATCGTCCAAGCAGAGCTAGTTGAAACAATTAAGAATATGCCTAAGGCGCTAAGCGATATAATTCTGGGTATTTTCATATAAGTATTGAAATTAATAAATTATGGATTACTCCCTAGAATTATTGGATATCATAACTAGCTGAATAAGCTCCGTCAGTTGCACCACTTGGAACAGCGGCTTGAATAGTGATTTGAATCTGTCTGCCAACGGTGTTTGATTCTAAATCATCATTAAGAGTCATTGCGCTTGACCAAGATGTGCCAGCACCAGCAGCACTAATTACGATCGGAGAAGCAGAAGTATGATCTGATGATTGAGCTGAATAAAAACGAATGTTACTAGCTGCTAAAATTGTACCGGCGCCAGTAAGGTTATCAAAGCTCATAGCTAGAGTTGTTGAGGCAGTTGGAATAGTTACGTCTAGTACCCATCTCCAACCATCTGCGAATAGACCATTCTTAGTAGCAATGCGCTTTACTAGGCTAGTCTTAGTGACAGACACTTCAGTTGGTTCGGCACCGGCACTTTCAGTAATAACCACCGCGTCTGAAGCAGCACTTTGATATCCAGCGGCATCAGTTGATTTAGCTGTAAAGCTATTATCTGCGTTCTGTGTTAAGGAAACATTAACTGACCAGGTTGTTTGACCAACAGGAATATAGGCTGTGCCAACTAAAGTAGACCCACCCTTATAAACATGGATAGTTCTAGCTGAATCACTGGGAGTATCGGCGGCGGCAGTACCAGAAATCGTATAAGAGTCAGCGTCGATTGTGGTTGTGGCCGTAGTAATTACTGGAACTGGAGGAGGAGTGGTGTCACCAGTAGCCGCTGAGGTTGTAAAATAAACATGAGCTGAAGTAACCATGGTGTTACTGGAAGCATCCATACAACGGACATAATAGTTATAAGATGTACCCGCTGTTAAACTAGTCAAGTCCTTAAGATGCGTTGTCACACCTGTCGTGGTTGCCATTAAGGCCATACTTCCATACGCAATATCAGTTGTCGCATATTTACAAGTAGCAACTTCGTCAGTAACTACTGTTAAAGTAGCTGTTGTTTGAGCAATACTACCAACCGTGATGGAATTGACCACGGGGGCATTTGAATCACCGTTAGAGACCAAGAAAGTCACATAATCGCTATACCCGGTCAAAGTAGAGACTGTATCTTTTACTCTTAAGGTATGGCTACCGTTTGAAAGAGCGGTCGTATCTAAGCTATATGTTCCTGGATTAGCGTTAGTAGTAGCTGCAACATAAGTGGCTCCATCAATTGAGACAAAAGCGGCGGTTGTTGCTCCTCCATTGGTCGTAAAAGTTAAAGTCGAGGTGCCCGATAAAGTCGCACCAGCGGTCGGGGCTGTGACGGCCACTGTTGGAGTAGTTGGTCCAGCAGAAACATCTATCGTGGCCGAAGTCCCGGTTACGGTTGCACCACTATTTTCCGCGGTAATGGTAACATCATCTTCTACTGTCGAGAATTTAACGGCCGAGGTGAAAGTTTTAGTACCACCAGTCGTAATGTTTCCCACTTGGTTATACCAAACAGGAGCTGTTGCATCGGTTGTTAAAAAGACAATACCGGTAAACGCAGTAGCGCCATTTCCACCGTCAACTGTATTTCCAAAAGAATCTAAAGCGGTAACTACAACATTTAAGGTATCAGCGGTAGTTGGGGTTAATGACGACGGTGTAACCGCGAACGAGGCCGCAGAACCATGTCTTATGACACCGGTAGCATTGGCTACAAAAGTAACAGTATAGTTATTACCCGAATTACCATCGGTTACTACTCCGGCAGCATTAATAGTTTTATTGGAACCAACAGTCTTGGTAGCATAAGTCTGGGTCATGGCTGAAATAACGTCTCCACCTACTAACGAACCTCCAGTAACAGTAGGAACTCCATCGGAAGAAGTATTATCATCATAAACCTTAGTATCAGTAGCTGCCGTAACCGTGATTGGACGAGCAGTAATTTCTCCTGTTGCATTTGTTGCTAATGTAAGAGTGTAGTTATTACCACTGTTGCCGTCAGAAACTACGCCCGAAGCAGTAAGAGTTTTTCCTGTTCCAACGTCTCTAGTGTCGTAAGTTTGAGTTATAGCTGCAATAGTATCACCAGTTTGTAGTGCGCCAGCAGTTACTGAAGGAGCGCCATCAGAAGTAGTGTTACCATCATAAACTTTAGTATCGGTACCAGCTGTAACCGTTATAGCATAAACAGTGATTGTACCCAAATCAACGGGCGTCAAAGTTACGGCATAGTTACCAGTCATATCGACTGTTGATCCATCCACAATTGAAACTACGGCCGGAGTAAGGGTTTTGGTAACACCAACATTTCTATTATCATAAGTTTCGATATAAGTGCCAATATCACCATCAACTAGTGCTCCAACAGTAATGGTTGGTAGGGCAGCGGCGGTCGTATCCCCATTATATACTTTTTCATTAGCAGCAGCAGTAATGGTAATTGCTTTTGTAGTGATTGTGCCTGTGAGCGTTGGTTGAGCTAAAGTATAGTTACCCGTACCAGTACCTGTAAGTGTCATAGTAGGAGTAACTGCTTTACCTACACCAACATTTTTAGTATCAAAAGTACCTGATGTTGCGGTTGCAAGGGCAACGACTTCAGCGCCTTCTCCTCCTTCTACACCCGCTAAAGTAGCCCCTGTAATAGTGGCGGTCGTAGTACCATCATACGTTTTGGAAGTAACCGCTGAATCAGTAACTGTAAGTCCTTTAGCTGTAATTACGCCCGTTGCATTAGTTACATAAGAAATAGTATAGTTTCCTGATTCTGTAATTGATGCTCCAGATGCTGTTAGAGTTTTACCCGTACCAACATCTTTAGTGTCATATGCCTGAGTACCCTGACTGACCCAAGTATCATTACCTTGAAGAGCATCGCCTACTGGAGTTGCAACTGAAGTAACACCAGCGTTATAAACCTTAGTATTTGTTTGTGCTGTAACATTAACTGGTCTAGCTGTGATTGTACCCAAATCAACGGGCGTCAAAGTCACGGCATAGTTACCAGTCATATCGACTGTTGATCCATCCACAATTGAAACTACGGCCGGAGTAAGGGTTTTGGTAACACCAACATTTCTATTATCATAAGTTTCAATATAGACACCGACATCGCCATCAACTAGTGCTCCAACAGTAATGGTTGGTAACTCTGCGGCGGCTGTATTATCATTGTATACTTTTTCATTAGCAGCAGCAGTAATGGTAATTGCTTTTTTATTTATTACACCAGTTGCATCGGTTATTGGAGTTACTGTATAGTTACTGGTCATATCAACTAATCCCGCATCTCTAATTACCACACCCGGGGTTAGTGTTTTACCTGCAACACTGTAATTTTTATTGTCATAAGTCTGAGAATAAGTACCCGTATCTCCAGTGGCCAAACTGCCCGCCGTAAGAGTAGATACTGCAACCGAACTTGTATTACCATCATAGGTCTTTGTATTAGTTTGGGCGGTAATACTAATAGGTCTGGCAGTAATGCTAAAAGAGTTGCTATTAACATTAGTATAATTAGCTGCATTTCCGGTCGTTAGTTGATGAGCGCCAGTATGATTAAACTTTAAATCATCAAAAGTTGCAATTCCGTTACCGGCACCGGTTCCGATATTTTTTTCTACCGTCCCAGATAATGTTCCATCTCCAGCTTGTTTAGACAAATTTACAGTTTCACTTGCATCCAGACCAATAATAGAAGCGTTGCCAAATTGATCTTGAGTTTTTATAACTATATCTGAAATCTCTTCTCCGTAAACAGTCTCTGATGGTTGCGTGGTAAAACCTAATTTAGTGATAGTTCCGGCTGCAGTAGACAAAGACGCAAAACTAGTTGTGCCATTTACAACTCCAGTTATTGCACCTGTTCCTGAGTGAGTCATGTCTGCTGCTACAAGAACCGTAGCGCCAGTTGGATGAACCTTTATGCCTATGATGGTTAAAATTTCTGGTCCACTAACTGAAGCCGCTTGAACATTAAACGATAGAGTTGTTGCACCAGGAGTAATGAATTGAGAAGCTAACCTTAATTCAGTACCATTAGTAGTAGTAATGGTTACCGTGTCTGATGTAAAATTCCAACCAGCGGGTAGGGTTAAAATGTGAGAACCTGTAGCAATTTCCGCCGCCGCACTTTCAGTAATTACAATATTTCCTAATGCGGTACCGGTATGACAAGACCCACCCACACAAGTTCCTTCGGAGGTTGTGTCTAAAGAAATGTTTGTCCCACCCGTTGCCGCAGTGACACTAACATCTGCTAAAGCATTATTAACAAAAACACCTGCGACCATCATTAGAGATAATGACAATCCCAATAGGGTTTTTCTAATCATTTTCTTTTTAAAAATGTTTTTCATACTTTTGAAATTAGAGGCGAAGATAACTCTTGCTACCCTAATTTTATTTTAATTATTATATGTAAATTAATTATTGCTTATTTAAGACTAGTTATTGTTTTAAAATTTTTTATTAAATAATTTTTATTTTACTTATTAATTAGTTAGACCCCAATCTAACTAATGCCCACGCTAAAACATTTCTTATAACTAAAAAAACATCACAAAAAGTTTCCAACCACCTTTATGATGTTTTTATTTTTCTCGACGTAATAGATAATAGACCATAAAATATAAGTTTGATTTCGGTAAGTGGTTGGGGCTCATCACCGCTATCCCTTTTATTTTAGGCACTAAATCTATCAATTTGTTAAGTAAAAAAACTGTTCATTAAACTTTATTATTTTTTTATTTTTTCTTCATCTTTAACTTATACACATTATAAAACTTTTTGACAAACAGCGCAAGTGTTTTTCTTTAAGATGTAAATATACCAGTTCGACCCGATTTATTTTATCTAAATTTTAACAAAACTTTATAGGAATATAAGGTTCAACTCAAACCGTTACAAATTGTAACGGTTTGTAACCAACTCACTTCCCTCTCCGGCGTATCAAATAAAAAAATCCTTTATTTTTTATTTAGATTTTTTTAATGATTGGTTTGTTAGGCTTATAATCTAATAATTAATTTTAATCCGCCCGTCCGCCTGCCTCTGTTGGCGCCCAGGACAGGCGGAGCAAATTTTATGAAAATCAAAAATAATCAAATCATTATTTACAGCACGGAAAACGGGAAAATGAAACTTGAGGTTAAACTTGAGAATGAGACTGTTTGGTTGAGTCAAAAGCAGATGGCGGAGCTGTTTGGCTGTAGCACAGATAATATTGGCTGGCATCTTAAAAATGTGTTTAATGAGGCTGAACTTAACGAAATTTCAGTTACCGAGGAATCCTCGGTAACTGCAGCTGACAACAAAAAATACCTTATAAAATTATATAACCTAGACGCGATTATATCTGTCGGCTATCGAATTAACTCACTACGCGGCACTCAATTCCGTATCTGGGCGACGCAAAAACTTAAAGAGTATATTATCAAGGGGTTCGTGATGGACGATGAGCGTTTAGCCGGCGGTCGAGTAGCTAAAACATACTTTGAATAATTGGAAGAGCGGATCAGAAAAATAAGAACCTCGGAAGCCAATTTCTATCAAAAAGTCAGAGATATTTTTGCGACGAGCGTCGATTATAATCCAAAAACCGATTACGCCAAAAAGTTTTTCGCGATGGTGCAAAATAAGTTTCATTACGCCATCAGTGGACTGACGGCCGCGGAGATAGTTAATAGTCGGATAGATAGCACTAAGAAAAACCTCGGTCTAACTAATTGGCCAGGAGAAATTATTACCCGCGAGCAAGCCGAAATCGCAAAAAACTATTTGGAAGAACTGGAGCTTAAAAGACTGAATTTACTGGTAGAGCAATTCCTGTCTTTCGCAGAACTGCAAGGCGTTAAAGAAAGATTAATGTATATGAGAGATTGGGTTAATGAATTAAATGAATTTTTAATTTTTAATAAGGAAAAAGTATTGAATAATGCCGGCGCCGTGTCTCACGATGATATGGAAGAAAAAGTTAGATTGGAGTTGGCGAAGTATAATCAGAAAATGTTGGAAAAGTAATAAAAACGATAGGTTACAATTTGTAACCGACTCACTTCTTTCTTGTTTTAAATCATTTTTTAGGATTGGCGTTCAGATTATTAATAACTTCCTCATTCGGACGATAAGTTCCTACCAAATCTCGGCGATCTTCTTCTCGCCACCGGTCTCTTTCCGCTTGTTCTAATTTTATTTCTTTCTCTTTATCTTCTATTTGTCCTCTGGCTAATTCACGTTCCTTTAAAATAAGCGTCGCCGCTAAATGACCAAAATCGGGATCATCAATCAGATTTTCAGTGGCTTCTTCATCAAGATCTTCTATGATATTCAAACATGCATCCGGATTTAATTCTCCGTCTTTTTCCCTGTTTTCTGGTTTTAGCTGATCCGGTTTTTGGTTTTTTGGTGCGTTTAAATTTTCACTAAACATAAACTTAAACAATTATTTTTATAAGATTAAACTTTTAATTAAAAATAAAAATCTTGTCTGCTAATTAAATCACTTTTTTATATTTTTCTTATTTTTAATTCTAGCATTTTTAATGATTTTTAGTAAACCGTCTTAAGATTTAAAGGTTTATTCATCTTTTTTATAATAATGGTTTTCAGGCCTGTTTTTATTCAACTATTGCCCTCGCGCGCGGCCGCTACTGCTCAAGTCCTTGCCTATCATTGACACTTTTTGAGGCATATGTTATAGTAACTAAGCAATAATTATTTTAGAAAAGTCGTCGAGTTTCACAAAATATTTTAAATTTGCAAACCTATAAAAAATAGTACAGAAATTATGAAAGGTGTTATCAAGAAAAAGACTGACAGAGGCTTTGGTTTCATTGCTCCTGAAGGTCAAGACAAAGATTTATTTTTTCACAGCAAATCTTTAGTCGGCGTCAGTTTTGACGAAATCCAAGAAGGTGACAATGTTACTTTTGAGTCTGAACAGTCTCCTAAGGGCATGAATGCAGTTAACGTACAACGTGCGTAAGCTCAATTCTATCTTCTTTAAAAACTCTCGGTTTACGCCGAGAGTTTTTTTAATTGGACATCAAACCGCTACTAATCATTCGTCTTTATTTTTGAAAATTTTTTCTCAGCCAAGTTCTAGTCTCCCGATAATTTGGAAAATAGCGTTCAACCTTATCCCAAAAACGTGGCCCATGATTTTTTTCTAGGATATGACAAAGCTCATGAATAACGACGTAATCAACAGCCGAGGGTGGTGCTAATATCAGACGCCAACTAAAATTCAAAGAGTTGGTAAAGCTGCAAGAGCCTAGTCTTTTCTGTGCACCCCCAATTTTAATTGACTCATAGTTTAGCCCCATTAATTTAGCAAAATACTCACAGCGCTTAACTATAATTGCTCGCGCTTGCTCGCGATACCAGGCCTCTAGATATTTTTCTGGTGCCTTTAAATAACGCCGCGGAAATTCAAGGTTACTACCCTTAAGCCCAATTTCCCTGCTGTCAACTAGTTTTAATAGATATTTCAAATTTAAAAACACTAGTTCCTCGCCCTCGTTAAAGTTGCGCGGCTTTATTTTTTCTAACTTTTTTTGAGCTAAACTCTTTTTCTGTAAAATCCAAGCACTCTTTGAACGGACAAAGTTTAAAATTCGTTTTTCCGATACTAAAAAAGGAGCGCGCACCACTAACTCGGCTTGCGGCGTAATTTCTAAAGAAAGACTGCGCCGCGATGAACGATAAATTTTATTTATTTTTATTTCTTCCATTTATAAATAATCTAGCTAACTGACTTAAAAAATCTCATCACTTCCTTAAAAATTAGACCCCACTGCCCTTTTTAGTCACGAGCCTTAAATTTTATATTTATAACATTTTACCTTATTGCTAGCCCAATCACAAATATGTTACTTAACTTATAAAATATTATTTGCTCCCAATCCTTAAAAAATCCCTAATCTAAAAATATTTGACATAAAAGCTATATTTGCTAAAATGTATTCATAAAATGTTTTAGAACATTTTTGTTTTTTGAAGACAACTAAATATTCCCGGGTAGCGCAGCGGTAGCGCAGTTGGCTGTTAACCAATTGGTCGTCGGTTCGAATCCGACCCCGGGAGCCAGATATCACAGAGTGACGTGCAAAGAGGGCTTGAAAGCCTTCTTTTGCTTTTATATTAGACAATTTTCTATCTACTATAGTGAGTTCTGAAAAGACTTGAGTGGCTATTTCATGTTTTTCTGTATCAAGGGCATTTTTGTAATAAATATTAGCCATTTTTACGAGTTCTGAAAAAGTAATTACATATTTCAACATTTCATTCGCCGCATCCTTGTGAGCATTGGTTTTGTTTTCTATGAGTTCAATTTGTTGATTTAGTTTTTTTTCTTCATTACTTATTTCTTCTATGCCCATAGTCCCAGCCCTTAAAAGGCTGATTTTGTTTTTTGTTAAATAGTTTAAATCGGCATAAATTCTTTTTCGCTCGTTGTTTAAGTCATCAAATTCTTTTTCTCTTTTGCTTGATATGCTATCTAATTCGAGGCTGGCTCGTGCTTCTATTTCGATTATTTCCTCATTAGTAAAACTGATGTCTTCTAAAAGTTTTATTACTATTTCGTCAATTTCTTTTTCGTTGATATTTTTGTCTTTATTTGTGCAACCGTCAAGACAGCGAGAATAATAGTAATTTATTCCTTTTTTCTGATATGGTGAGTATGATCGTCCACAAGAACATTTGATTATGTTTCGATAGGTGAAGAAACTCTTATCAATGTAATGGATACAAACATTCTTAGACTTCAATGTCTCTTGGACCTTGTTAAACAAGGATGTGTCGATAATGGCTTGATGCTTGCCGTTTATGTATGATTTGTTTTTTCTCCCAATTTTTAGTTTTCCGATATAAAAAGGATTGTTTAAAATATTTTCAATAGTTTTGTTATTAACTGGTCGGCTTACTTTTTCTATTTCTGCCGTTTCGAGCCCGGAAAGCATTTCATCTTTAGTCCTTTTTCGTCTTATTGGTTTTGTGGTTAAGCCCTGTTTATTGGCCCATTTAGCCAACTGGAATAAGCTCCATTCTCCTGTAGCATAGAGCTCAAAAATCCTTTTTACTATCGGAGCTCTTTCGGGGTCTATCGGTTTATTATCTGAGCCCTCGTCAAAATAACCTATTGGGGCCATATAAATGCATTTGCCCTCTTCTCTTAATTTTTCTTGAGCACCTTTTACTTTCTCACTGATAACTCTTGAATAGTGAGCGGCAAACATGCCATCTATATCCATGTGTAAAGCGCCTGAGCTACTTTTTTCGTAGTTAGCTTGGACAAATCTAATATCAACTCCTTTATCCATTAACGCCTTTATAATAATGCCATCATGTTCATTACGGCTTAATCGGTCCCAGCATAAGCAGATAATGCCCTTAAATTCTTTATTTAATAGTTTCTGAATCATTTTCTGAAATTTGGGTCTTTCAATCTTGTACTCCATAGTGCCATCTTTTCTCATGGATATTTCCGATGTTTTGAAAGCAGTATGTTTTTCTTTGATTATTCCGTTTTCACAAAAACCCTCTTCGTCATAGGGAGCAATAGATAGTTTATTATTTTTTGCAAGATTTAACCCTTGCCCAATTTGATAGTCAATTGAGTTTTTTTGGTTGTCAGCATCATCAGTACTTTTTCGATTATAGACCAAATAACAATCCGAATAATCATTTACATTTTTTAACATAGATTTGGATATTAAGCTTAATCAATTTTTTGTGGAGGAATGATTTCGCCGTTTTTTATTATATACCCCTCGCTAATTAGTCTATTATGAATCGTTTTTAGTGAATTAGAAAAGTCCGCAAAGTTTTTTACTTGCTCGTCGGTAAAAATCTGATTTTGCTCGACTTTTAATTCCATATATTAATTAGATTTCAATTTTTCTCTCTTTTTTGTTTTTTACTTTTTGAAATTTTTTATGTTTTTGGTACGCGGAAACCATACTCCAAAAAAGTAGATTATAACTTTTATCGGACTCTTTTTTTAATTTCGCTATTAAGCCAATTAAATCATTTGCTAACCGATAACTTTTTATGGGATAGTGCATATCCCTTTCTTTTTTTGTATTATTCTCCATATTTGTATTACTAAGGTATTACTATAAGGGGGAGGGAGCTTAACTCTTCCCGTCCCGAAATTGGGTTTGTACCTTGCTCTCATTAGCTTGTCTTAATGTGCATAGTTCTTTCCTCTCCCGGAATGCTGTCCGGGTCATCCTTGTTTTTGTGGAAAATAAAAATGATATTTTCGGTGCGGTCTTCGTTGAAGTCCACTCCCCCTTGAGTGTAATTCTGCCATAAACATAGCGACTGAAACATTGACCTTTTAAGACTGAAACGCAACAAAAAAAGACCCATTTTCATGGTCTTTTATTAGTTATCCACTTTTTCCTGTTTGTCGGCTGCTTAGATGGCTGACCTTTTTTCTCTTTCTCTGAATTCGTGGCCGTTGATTATTTCCATCTCAATATTGCTTGTAATGCGTTCTTTTTCGCTTTGGATTATTTGGGAGTGTTTATAGTTGTTCTTGAAAGGATTTTTATCTTGATTATTTAGTTGATCGTATGAGCTTCGGAACTCTGTTTTGTGAGCAACTCCGTTTATAGCGAGTTCAGATAAGAGTCTCCAATACTGAATGTTTTTATCGGCATTTTGCCAATCTGAATAATCATCATTTATTATTACCTTAAATTTTGTTTCTTTGGGTTCAACAAAAGTCATTTTTCGGATAATTTCTTGTCCTGTATAAATTTCGTTGACTAACCTTTGAAAGTCATAAAAATCAGTGGCATCCTCGTCAGTTTTTAAACCTATGTGGACAGCTTTAGAGACTTCTCGTTGCTGAAAATGTATTATATCAAAGTCATCATCTAACATTTTGAGAATTCTGATGACCGATAAGGGCTTTAGTTCTTGGAAGAAATGCATTTCAAAGAAGTCGTTGATATAGGGTTTATGTCTGTGTGAAATTAAAATGTCCTCAATTATCTTCAAGATTTGTTTGAGGTCGTAAATTACGCCTTTCGGTAAGGCTTTTAATTTTTCAGCATTTTTATTTTCCACGATTATATATTAACGATTTTTAGCAAGAAAATCAAATAAAAACCGCCTTTCGACGGTTCTCATTGTTAGTGTTGGTTTTGTTGGATTTATATATTGAAAGTAGTGTAATGTTTATTTACTTTATTAAGCTCTTATAACCGTCATTTTAGCCCTCTAATTGCCCTTTAGCGGTCTTTTTGGTTATTTAACCAGTATTTATAACACTCAAAACGAGCAAGAGGATTTTAGGGCTTAATCGGCTTCAATCATTGTTCCATCGGTAAAGTGAACTCTGGTAATTCTAATAGACTTGATTTTAGTCGTTTGCTCATAGACTGCTAAATTCCATTCAGCTCCGTATGTTCCGTTTGGAGTAATTTTTTCTTGGATAGAGCCGTCAAAAGCTTCATCTCTTTTCATTCCGAATTGTCCGACTGGCTCATCAAAGTTATTTAAGAAATACGCTTCAATATCAATACCATCAACCGTCTTATCGGTCTTGTTGGCAAAATAGACATTTAAGATTGGAGTACCGATACTATCTTTTGTGATTTTTGATGAAGATATTTGAACATCGGTTATAACTTTCGGTTCTTTTTTTGTCTCCGTCTGAACTTGATTGTTGTTGGGAGTATTGTTTTCTACTGGCTTATTTTCATCAAGATCGTTAAAGGCGCTAACAATGATTGTTAGAGCAATAGGGAAGATGATGAAAATGGTTATTAACTTGTGCCTTGCAAACCAACTTCTAAGGTCGGAATGACAATGCTTACATGTCTTGGCTGATGCCAAGATTTCCTCCCCGCATTTGGGGCATTTTTTCATTTTTTCTTCGGACATAAATTTATTATTAAATTATCCGCCCTAACAAAAAAGGGCAGTCAAACCTGACTACCCACTGTTCACGAAGGCCCTAAGGTCTCGCTTGTGGAAGGTTAACTGCCCATCTCTATCCGCAAATTGCGAGACAAAAGACGGACAAAAACCGCCAAAGCGGGCCCTTTATTCGTGAACTTAAATTGGGTAGTCAATTACAATTTACCATGTATTTATAGGTAAATCAACCTTTTTTATTGGTTTACAAATTGGCTTATAAAAGGTAGAATAAAAAGGGTGTATTATATAATCATATTAAAGACATTATGCTCAGAAAAAAAAGAGGAAAGTTTACTTTTATTGATTTATTCGCAGGAATTGGTGGTTTTCGTATAGCGCTTGAAGATTTGGGTGGAGAATGTATATTTTCTTCTGAATGGGATAAATATTCACAGAAAACTTATGAGGCTTGGTTTGGCGAAATGCCCCATGGAGATATAAGAAAAATTAATCCGTCAGATATACCAGACCACGATATTTTAGCGGCAGGGTTTCCATGTCAGCCTTTTTCTTTAGCTGGTGTTTCCAAAAAGAAAAGCTTGGGCAGAGACCATGGGTTTAAGGATAAAAATCAAGGCAATTTGTTTTTTTATTTAGCTACAATTATTGAAGCAAAAAGACCGGCAGTGCTATTTCTTGAAAATGTTAAAAATTTAAAATCACATGATAAGGGAAGGACTTGGAAAGTTATTTTTGACACTCTAACTAAATTAGACTATCAGGTTTTTTCTCAAGTTTATGATGCCGCCCATTGGGTTCCGCAACACAGAGAAAGAGTATTTATAGTTTGTTTTGATAAAAAAGTTTTTGGTAAAAACCCTTCTTTTGAATACCCTGTTCCTCCGGAAAAAGGAAGAGTAGTTCTTCAAGATATTTTAGAGAGTAATGTTCCTGATAAATATACTCTTACCGAAAATCTTTGGAAGTTTCTCCAAATGTATGCGCAGAAGCATAAAGAAAAAGGAAATGGGTTTGGTTTTGGGATGGCAAATTTGCGAGGAGTTACCAGAACGTTAAGTGCAAGGTACCATAAGGATGGCTCTGAAATACTAATTCCTCAAGGAAAAAATAAGCGTCCAAGAAGATTGACTCCAACTGAGTGCATGAAATTAATGGGATTTCCATCTGATAAAAAAATTGTCGTTTCTGATACGCAGGCATATAGACAGTTTGGAAATGCGGTTGTAGTTCCTGCTATAAGAGCTGTTGCAGAACAAGCAGTTAAAACATTTATATTAAACAAAAAAATAAAAAAAGTTAAATAATTCTATGGCTACTCCTCTTTGTGAGAAAGCAATAACAGAGGCGTTGAATTACGGGACTGCAATTTTAAAGTTCATATCTCCTAATGATGTTGGTGTGACAGGTGGTCATCAATGTGGTTTTTATTTACCAAAATCTGTATGGAAAATTTTTACTCCGCATGCTCCGGTAAAAGGTAGACTTGATAAACATAATGTTAAAATATTGTGGCAAAGTCAGATCGCTACCGATTCAGTGGTTACTTGGTATGGGCAAGGCACTCGTTCTGAATATAGACTGACAAGGTTCGGACGAAATTTCCCCTTTTTAATTCCGGATAGTGTTGGTGATTTATTAATTTTAATACCAAAAGACAGAAATAATTTTTTAGCGTATGTTTTTGATTTGGATGATGATATTGAAGAAATTATCGCGTCTCTTGATGTTCAACCTTTTGAGCGTTGGTCCGTATACGATAAGAATGCCGAGGAAGTTATAGATGATAAGAGTTGTCTGGAGAAAAATTTTCAAACCTTTGCTGGAACATTGGAAAGTTTTCCTACTGGAAAGATTTTTTCTGATGCAACTATAAAATTTATTAATCTATGTGTATCAAACTTTGGTCAAATGTCCCCAGACGAAGCACTTCTTGAATGTTATAATTTAGAATATAGATTATTTCAAATAGTTGAAAGAAGAATCTGTCAAACAGAAATATCCAGACTTTTTAAAGATATCGATGATTTTCTAAAAACAGCGAGTAGTATCATGAACAGAAGAAAATCAAGGGCAGGAAGGTCTCTTGAAAATCATGTAGATTATATCTTAAATAGAGAAAATATTCCGCACGAAATGCAGCCAGATATTGACGGCAACCCCGATATTGTTATTCCGGATAGAAAGTCTTATGCATTAGCTTCTTATCCAGATGACAAATTGTTTATTGTTGGAGTAAAAACAACTTGTAAGGATCGCTGGCGACAAGTCCTAAATGAAGGCAAAAGGTTGAATAGAAAATATATAATAACACTACAACCATCTATATCAGCCAACCAATTAAAGGAGATGCATGAGTCCGGAATAGTGCTTATTGTTCCTGAAAGATTAAAGAAAGATTATCCAACAAATCATCCATTGGAAATATTATCTCTTGAAGATTTTATAAAGGATGTTGCTGTTAAATTAAAATAGATTACATGTCTCAAAAATCTGTTAGGTTTCATATTAAAAGTAATGATTATTTTGGAACATTAGCAACGGTATTAAGTCTTTTTAGGCAAAGCGAGGCTAATAATATTAAAATTAGTAGTGCTCAGGTATTGGAAAAAATTGAAAATGATTTAATGTTTTTACAAAAAAATTACAAAATTACAAAATTATAAAATAATATTTAGATGGACGAGGATATTAGAAAAAGGATAAGTAGTTTTAAGAAGGATTTGAGAAACCCCTCTGTTTCGTTAGACCGAATTATTGATAGATATATAGTTTTTGGAACTCCTTATATATTTAGAAATAATGAAGATGATTATTATTCAATAAAAGAAGAAGTTGCAAAATCATATAAAATAAGAACATCTTGCATTTTTATGGTTGGTTCCTCTAAACTCGGCTTTAGTATAAAGCCGGGTCAGTTGTTTAGAGAAATTCAGCCGGATTCAGATATTGATTTAACAATTATAGATAGTAGAATATTTGATGAATGCTGGATTAAGTTGTTAGATTTTTTTTATTTTGAAAAATTGGGAGTGTTCTCCGCTGAAGAGGTGGCGAAGATACAGCGATTTAAGGAGTATTTTTTTAAGGGTTGGATAAGATTAGACCTTTTAATCCCCGGGATGCCGCTTTATAAGGAAAATGCAGAAATTAGAAAACAACTTTTTAATAAATACGATAATCGCACGGCTTCTATTGGTATATTTAGGGATGAATCTTTTTTCCAAAAATATCATGAATTGAATATTAATAAATTAAGAAATAAATAAATTTTAAAAATATGCCCAATGATTATATCGGAAAATCTACTGATGTTAAATTAATTACTCTGTACAATCAGATGAAAGATGAATTACTTGTATTAAAGCCCCCGTTTCAGAGAAATTTAGTTTGGAATGATAAACATAGGGAAAACTTTATTGAAACAATATTGCTTGGCTTGCCATTTCCTGAAATTTATTTGTGTGACAAAGACACTGATATTGAGTCTCGTAGGGTTGTCCAGCAAGTAGTAGACGGCCAACAGAGATTGAATGCTATTTATAGATATGTAAATGGAGAGTTGAGTGGTAAAAAAATTCCTTCATTTGATAAGCTATCTGAGGAAGATAAAAAGAAATTCTATAATTACAATGTAGTAGTTAGAGATTTGGGCAGTATAGATGATGATTCTATTAAAAAAATATTTAATAGAATTAATTCGGTGCAGTATGCGCTTAATGCTACCGAAATTAGAAATGCTTTATATGAGGGGGAATACATCTTAACCGCAAAAGATATCGCCGGCGATGAGAGCATATATAAAATTAGTGCATTTTCTGAAAACCAGTTGTCCCGAATGAAAAATATTGAGTTCATCATTTTGGTTATGTCAACCATAGAAATTGGAGGATACTTTAATAGAGATGATGAGGTTGAGAATTTAATAAAAATTAATGATAATAAATACACAAATAAACACAAAATTAAAGAGGATATTTTGCAATCAGTTCGATTAATTTCTTCAATGAGTTTTCCTGATGATTCAATTTGGTTTAGAACATCAAGTCTCTTTTCCTTGTTAGTGGAATTAATAAAATATAAACAAGAGAGAGGTAATTTACCCAAGATTGGTAAAACTAAAAAAGCGCTACTTGATTTGGAAAATTCAATTAATAATAATAAAACAAAGAGTATTAGCAGAAATAAGTTTGCTAAGTATTACCACTTTACATTTCAAGCGACCGCCAGTAAGGCGGCGAGGATATTTAGAGGAGCTGTCTTGGCGGAAGTAATAAATAAAATTAATAGTTAAGTTGGTTAAATATTTTTATGCCTGATAAAGATTTAACGCAATTATTGAATATATTGAGTTGGGATTCAATTCAAAAAATAATAGGTGAATCTTATCGATTACTCGCAATGGCTATAGGCCAAGCAGTGTCCAACCTTTGGCTAACATCAAGAACCTTGGTTGTATATTTAATTCTATTTTTTTTCGTAAGAAAATTTTGCGATGGAGGTATTGGGAGCTTAGTTTATAATTTGATTTATTTTCTCATAGCCTCTTTTTTGGTCTGGATATTCGGCTGGGAGGTATTATTTAGCGTTTGGTTTGAATTTCTTTATCCGTTTTCGTATATATCTACAGGACTTTTTTTAAGAAAAATTGGCGTTTGGAAATAACTTATATGGGGAAAGGGAATTTAGCCAATAGAAGACCGTGTCCCATTTGTGGGTCCGATAAAAAATATAAATTTTGTTGCAGAGATTTAGATTTATCAAAAAATAAAGAACAATCTTCTTTTGGATCTGTTGTAGAGCAAGAATTTGATTCCTGTAAAAATGAAAAAAGTGGACAAATTTTGGAGCCATATCTCAGTGGAGATGAGGCGGAAAGTTTTTTAGACTTTATTAGTAAAAGAACCTTTTTAAAGCCATGGGTTTTTAAAAATCCGAAACGCGAAGATGGTAAAGAATTTACTGATGTGGCCGTACTATTTAGGGATACATTAATATTGATTGAAGTTAAGGGTAATAAATTTAATCCAAAGAATCCACAAAGATATCTAAATGAGGCCAAGAAAAGACACCAGCAGTTGATACACGCAGAAAGAATAGCAAAAAATCATTTAAAAAGAGTTGAGTTTAAAAATGATTATTTTTCTTTTACAACGGATTTTAGTGAAATAAATAAAATTTATTTGATTTCTATTTCCGCTGGTTTAGGAGAATTAGAGGTGTCATCCGGAGCTAATCATATAGACTATTCAAAAATGAGCCATCAGGATGTTGGAAGATATTTAGGTTTTTTTGACCCAAAAACCAATATCCACTCTTTTACCATCAAAGAAATGGAATTTGCAAGTAAACATATAGACACAATTAAAGATTTTTTTTGGTATTTAGATTTTGAAAAAAAATTTTTAAACAATAGCTTTGAAGCACAAAAAGACGGACAGCAAATTATCGCCGTTGTAGATGAAAATAGAGAAGACATGATTGCTATTTATATACTTCATTATTATTGGGATGAGGAATTAAACAGAACAGGCGTCGTTAATTTAAATAAAATATTAAGCTCAGACCAAGATATGAAAAAAGCAGACATGATAATGTATGCGGGGTCTGATACCAGCAAAAATTTAGAGAATGATAGTCATTATCAAGAAATTCAAAAAGAGAAAAGAATTAGTTATTTTTGGGACCATTTAATTGAGAATACTCTCTCTCAAGTTGATTATGCTTACAAGTTAACCGGTATAGATAGGGAGAAGAAAAGTATCGGTATAAGTGAATTAAAAAGCATACTTGAAGAAATGAGCGCTACTTCAAGACTGGAAAGAACAATTTTTTGTGAGCGTATTAAAGAGTCCGAAGAAAAAGATGTTAAGTTTAGAATATTGTTTTCGGCGGCCGATGATTCTAAAACAGTTTTTTCTTATGCGAGATTTAATTATGAAGAATTTCCAAACCAAAGTATGCAAGAGAAAGGGAATAATGAGCATCTTTACAAGGTGTGGTGTAGAATTAAATTTGGCGATAAGTTTATCCCATTTAGAAGTAAAATTGAACAGGCGCTACTTATTTCAAAACATGTTTACGGGAAACAATCCTCGTTAAGTTTTTCTCTTTCCAGTGGGGTAGAAGTGGACGAAGGTATTTGTAGAAAGATTATGGTTATGTAATTTAAAAGAGTTTATTTATTTTTGCTTGGAGGTAGATATTGCATCTTGGCTGAATTCACGGAAGATGGTTTGTAGTTTATTTAGACTAATTTTAACAACTGGATAAATATTATAAAGCTCTGAAAAGATGTAATCCGCAGAGCTCTACGTCTTCTAATCAGCACCTTGGAAACACTAAGCAATCATTTGGGCAGGCGTTTTAAGTCCAAGTCCAAGGTGTAATCGGGAGCTATTATAGTATTTTAAATAATCATTAATTAAAGACAAATAA
>Ga0247841_10001013_pt1 | contig 67884 bp, 75 predicted proteins | sample LaCruzMarch2015__2_FD_192410 | JGI IMG/M metagenome (GOLD analysis project Ga0247841, IMG submission 192410) | Freshwater microbial communities from meromictic Lake La Cruz, Castile-La Mancha, Spain - LaCruzMarch2015_18m | ecosystem: Environmental > Aquatic > Freshwater > Lake | place: Spain... | reverse complement strand
AACACACGGTAGGCAAGTCCCGCAAAACGAGACCGGAGAAGCTTTATCTCCGCGGCATTGCCGCTGCCCTGTAGCACAAGAGTAGTAGACTTAAGTATTTTGTCAAGAAATAGTTAAAAATATTATTTAAGAAAAAACTTATATATAAATCAATAACAATAGCAAAACAATAATTATCAAAGCTGAAAAAGCGCCGGACAGAAGCATCATTGTTCTAAATGAGTCGGTAGAGAAAACTTTAATTTTCGAAAAGTCTAGTTTAGAAACTGCTGATTTTAGCTCCTCAAGGTTTTTGAGGTTGCTTGAAAATCCCGGACTGTCTGATATGAAATGCTGTGCAAAGGGAAAACAAGCGACTTGAGAGGGCTTGTCGGCTAGCATACCTGGGTACCAAGTGTTGCTCGCGAGGTTTAATTTATCAAGCGAAATCTGAAGCGCGACCCTAACTTCACATGGGTCAAATTTTAAAGAAAAGATATCCGCACTTCCTTTGGACAGAACTTTGCCATAGCCGATCGAAAGATTGCCCTCGAGCCATAATCGTTGGTCTAGTTTTGTTTGCTGGCCGTCTTTTAAATTGACATCAAACTCTAGCTCTCGCCCAAGTTCTTTGTTTTTAATATCGACAATAACATCACCATTACAAGTTGTTGTCATAACTGCGCCTGATGCATTTGGAGAACGTAGACCGCTGTATTTGTCGTAGCTGATTGTGTCTGAATCATAATCGACAATTATCCAGCTTAGCATTTTTGTTTTCTGATCCTCGGCTAAGATATAAAACTCATTGCGAAGTCCCCAAAAGGCGCTGGTGTGAGCACGAAAACAACCAAAGATTGCGTAGTATTTCGGTTCATCGTCATCGAAAATTTTTGTTTTTACGAGTTCGAAACCGTTTGGCAGAAAAGCTTTGGCTTTTTCGGTGTCTATGATTTCGTAGCAAAGAAATGTCGCATACGGCTCAACTATAAAACCCATTGATGATGTCTTTTTACCTGATGCTTCGACAATTTTTTGCTGGATGGGTTTTGGCAGAAGTTTGTTGAATCCCTGAATAAAGTGAATTGTTCCGACACTAATCGGATCGACTAACCGCTCGACATTTTTGTGAAATGATTTTCTATTCATGTAATTTTTTTTGGATAGACTTTTTTCATAATGCCTTACTCTTGACCCCGCATATCCTACTTCTGGCTTTTTTCAATCGCTGGGTAGTTTGCATCAAGAATCATTTTTCCATTTTCGAATTTGGCTGAACGAACCTGCAGGCCCGAAACATTTGCCATTCTCTGTTCGACGAAATCGGCAAGTTGTCCTTGGTATTGATCAATAATTGCTTTTGGCGCGGTAAATCTCGATACCTTGGCATCTGTAATACTTAAGTTTATCTGATTGTTAGTTATCGACATTGTGCCTTTTAGATAGAAACTTGGAGATGGCGAGACAATGCCGATATAGGACTTGGCTTTTGAAACCAGTCCCTCGTCAGCGCCCAAATCCAGCGACCATTGACCGACTTTTGAGATATTTATAACTCCTGATGTTTCGACTGTTCCATCTGGGTTTATGCGGACTTGAGCGTTTGAAATTGGATAATATTTATATTTGGCGCTATCAATCATTGCGGTGATAACTTGGCTAGAGTATTCGCCAGAAATTGATTTTGTACCTTCAAAGCCTAATGATTTTTCCGCAGTTTGATCCTGTAATGTTACTCCTGTTAAAGTTCGCCCTGCGTCCAGATCGGCCTGTGAGTATGAAATCCCGAGATCTTTGGGTTTATTGGCCCCTAAAATATTGGATACACCGGGAAATAGTCCAAAAAATCCTAATACTAAAATTATCAATACAACGATCGAGATAAAAACTATCCAACCCTTGCTCATAAATCCCCCTAAGTTATTGATTGTCAAGTAAATACTATGCTTTCTCACACTTGAGTTCAAGAACGGTCAAGGGACGGCTCTCGCGAGCCGCCCCTGAAGTTCTCAGCCGGTCGTCAGCGGCCCCACCAGAATTGCGACGCTGCATAGAGCCCGACGTCTCCCTCGAGCGTGGATCGTGACATCCACTTGGCGTGGCCGTCGAGGAAGCTACAGTTCACGCCGTCGTTGTGACGAAGGGGCAGCCGCGCGGTGCCGGTCAGCCCATACGTCGTGTTGGTCGGGTATGTTGCTAAGTAGTACGACGGGTACACCACGCTGCTGTTGCAGTCCGTGAACCAGACAGTCTCGGCCGGCTTGTTGATGCTGCCAAGAGAAACGGCGTAATAGTAGTAGGTGGCCCAGTAATTCAGGCCATACCTCAGCCAGCTCGTCTTGTCGCTAGGGCATCCGAACATCTGGGTGTTCTTGGTGTAGGGGGAGATCTGGTCCGTCCACGTTAGCGGACCGGCGGCAGGGTAGTAGCCCTGCACGTGTCCGAACAACATCTCGTCGTAGTCCTGCACGTATGAGAGACCCGCCAGTCCGATCTGCTTGAGGTTCGACAGACAGCTCGTCTGGCGCGCCTTCTCGCGGGCCTTCGCGAACACGGGGAAGAGGATCGCCGCCAGAATGGCGATGATCGCGATAACGACCAACAACTCAATGAGCGTGAAACCTGCCTTGCGCATGATGTCCTCCTAGGGACGGTGGCCGAGTTGGCCGTCTGGGTTCCAATAGCGCAATAGTACTATATTCTATGTTTTTATCAATCCAGCTTTATTGAATCCTCAATTTTATAGTCAGCAATACGGGATCTGATGAGGTCTGCCAAATACCCACCCGTCTGTAAGCTCATGCCGATATCGTTTGCCAAGGTCCTGATGTAAGTTCCAGACGAGCAGACTACTCTAATTTTTAAAATGGGCCATTTATAATCTAAAACTTCAATTTCTCTTATCTGAATTGTTCGACTTTTTATCTCAACATCTTTTCCGGCGCGTGCTAATTTATATGCTGGTTGACCTTTGATCTTTAATGCAGAATATATCGGCGGTATTTGAGTGATTTCTCCAATAAATTTATCCAAAGTATCCTTGACTTGATCGATCTCTGGAAATTTCTCAAACTTATAATCAGTTTTTTCACCTTCTTCGTCCTGAGTAGTGCTTGTTTGTCCTAGCTTAACCGTTGCTATATATTCCTTTTCGCCTTTGACGACTTTGTCTAGGTCTCTGGTAAATTCTCGTCCGATTGCAACAATTAGAACCCCGCTTGCAAGTGGATCTAGCGTGCCACCGTGGCCAATCCTTTTCTCCGATGTCATTCCCTTCATACGACGAATAATATCATAGGACGTTGGCCCTTTGGGTTTGTATATGTTGTAAATTCCCTTTTCCATATTCATCATATTCTTAGGTTGTGTAATATTTTTTAGAAACAAAATGCTTTAGTTCTCAGTTATATTTCTTCTATTTGGCGATGATGTGTACAAACCTAGAACTTCACTACAGTTTGGTAGCTAATCGGCTTTCAAAAAACCTTCCTATCCGATAGCAAATATCACAAATAATACCAAATAAGTTATTGACAATAATAAATTTGCCGCCATGCCTATGATGGTTCCCGCGAGACCATACGAAGCAGATTTTAAGGCAGTTTTTATCGAATCCCTTGAGAAGTATTCGGCGATAAACACTCCCACGAACAGCCCAATCAGGCCACCAAATGGTGGAAATAGTATCAACCCGATTATCATCGCAGCAAATCCAATAAGGGTTGATTTGGCTGCAGCGCCCGCTATCTTTGTGCTAAGTATTCCTGATCCATAGTCGATAGCTAGTGAGATTGCGCATATTAATACCATAATTGCGAACTCGGTTGGTGTAATATTCCCCCACTTGTAAATGATCACATAGAGAAGAGTGACTAAAAACATATAGGGAATCCCGGGAAGAATAGGGAGAAATGCTCCGAGAATACCCGGAGACATCATAATCGCAAATATACTAAGGGAGATTGTTTCGTTTAACACTTATTTGCTTGCCTCGTTAGATGGTGATCTTGAATCTTCATTATTTGCTCAGGTGTAGTTAAGTTATCTAACGGAGTGAATTTTTTAGTGTTGGGAATGCGATAACCTCTTTGATCGAATATTGATCGGCTAGAATCATTGCGAATCTCTCTATTCCCATGCCCCATCCAGCCGTTGGTGGCAAACCATATTTTAGTGCTTCGACAAAGTTTTCATCCATCATGTTTGATTCATCCCATCCTGCTTTGCTGAGTGCTACTTGTTCTTTGAACCTGTTTTCTTGCTCGATTGGATCGTTTTGCTCAGTGTAGGCTTTTAATAGTTCAAATCCGCCGGCGCAAACTAACTGAAATGTCTGCGATTTCATCGGCTCATCTTCTTTGGCTTTGGCGAGTGGAACAAGATCGACTGGATGATCCGTAACGAAGACGGGTTGAATTATTTTTGGACGGGAAACCTTTTTGTAAAGTTCATCAACAAGTTTTGGCCACACTTTTATCTCCTTGAAGTTTAGATCTATCTTTTTATCTAGAACCTCTTTCTTTAGGGCTTCGAACTCGGGGAACTTGTAAATGTTGATCCCGCAATCCTTTTCGATTAATGCATCAAACGATATTCGACTAAATGGGGTGTCGAAATTCAGCTCCTGTTCCTGATATGTCACTTTTAATGATCCGTTTACTTTTGTGACGACATCTTTGATCATTTCTTCAGTGAACGTCATCAATGATTCATAATTCTGGTAAGCCCAATAAAACTCCATCGATGTAAATTCGGGGTTGTGCATATGAGACAAGCCTTCATTTCTAAACTGTCTTCCGATCTCGAATACTTTCTCGAAACCGCCTACCACAAGTCTTTTTAAGAAAAGCTCGGGAGCTATTCTCAGGTACATATCTTGTTTTAGGATGTTGTAGTGTGTGACAAATGGTTTGGCCGAAGCTCCACCCGCGATTGCTTGAAGAATTGGGGTTTCAACCTCTATGAATCCATTTTTATGCATAAATGCTCTAAGTTCGGTAACTACTTTTGATCGAGTTTCGATATTTTTTCTTACTTCTGGATTGATGATCATATCTAGGAATCTTTTTCGATATCGGATCTCGGTATCTTTGAGGCCTGACCATTTGTCGGGAACCGGAAGAAGTGTTTTGACGAGCAATTTAAAATCTTTAGCGGCGAGTGTTATCTCTCCTGTTTTGGTAGTGAAAAGATCCCCGTTTGCCTCGATGTAGTCACCGAGGTCAAAGTTCTTGAGAAGATCGTATTTTGCCTCTCCGACTGTGTCAAATTTAAAATAGACCTGCATCATCGCAGTCTCGTCAGCGACATCTACAAATGTGGACTTACCGTGTGATCTAATCGAGGCAATTTTGCCAGCTACAAAAAATTCATCCTTGCTCTTAGACTTTTTTATTTCTGCGATTGTCGCGGATCGTTCAACCGTAGAAGGATATGGATTTATACCAAGTTTTTTCAAATTTTCTAGTTTTTCTTCTCTTGTCTGAGTCTCACTTTTCATCTCTTCGGCCATTCCGCCTCCTTTATTCATCTAAAAAATCACATTGTTCTTCGTACCAATTTGGCTTTGTGATTGTTATAATTCTCAAATTTTTCCCAGTGAAATAGTGAGCAGTTCCTTTGTCTATAATAATCAAATCGCCCTCTGCAATCTCGGAAGATTCCCCGTCAACCACCATTGTTCCCGTACCGGAAATTACGTAGAATTGCTCGTCACACACATTGTTTCTGGTTTGACCTTTTTCTGGAGCGCGGCCGTTCAATTCGTGATAAGCAAATCCCAAATCATCACCTGTTGGATAATCGAATATCTTCCAGTCTTCTGAGTAGCCTACAAATTTTCGATCTGATTTTGAAATTTTCATAATATTGTCCTTCGATAAACTCTCTTCGAGTCTGAGCGATGAGCTCGTTAGACCTCAGAGTCGATGACAGGACATTCTCCAAATTCTTGGTAGCATACCATGAGCTTGTCGAATGGTGGGCGAGGTGGGAATCGGTCACAAATAATTTTCTGCTGAAAATTTTCGCGACCCCGGCTCCCTCGCCTTCGCTCAGTCCGCCTTTCGATTCCGTATCGCCTCCAAAATATTGAAATAAGTCCTGATGGACTAATTTCAATCTTGGTGGGCGAGGTGGGAATCGAACCCACAATCCCTTGCGAGAATAAGTTTTTGAGACTTACGCGTATACCAGTTCCGCCACTCGCCCTACTCGAGAAATCTTACCAGAAAAGTTATGGAAAAGGAAGTTCGCCCTGTCTTATAATATGAGGCTCATCAGTCGAGATATCAACAACAGTTGAAGGTTTTTTAGATTCAAATTCAGGAAGTTCAATAATTAAATCAGCTTTTAGATAAATTTTGACATCTAGGCTTTTTATCCTAGTTGCTGGAGGATTGCCTGTCAGGTTCGCGCTTGTAGCTGTTGTGGGCTTACCAAAGGCGCGGGTTATGTCCACGATAATTGAATCCTCTGGTATTCGAACAGAAATCTCATCGGTTAAAACAAAAGTATATCGCCCAGGTAAATATTTTTTTAAAATCTCTTCCTGTTTCTCGTCTATCTCCGTAAATCTTTTGACCATCATCAAATCTGAGAAATTATATGAAAACTTCTGATCAGCATGTCTTCCCTTTAAATCCTCCAGCTTCTGTATAGCGACAGAGTTTGTGCCATCTACGGCGATCCCATATACCGTATCGGAAGGATAAACGACCATTCCGCCGGCATTTAGGACGGCGACGGCCTTATCGATGATTTTTTTGTAATTGTCTGGTGATAATATTATCTGCATGTCTTGAAGTAATGTTAGTTTAAAGATAAAATGAGCTTGTCGGGCTCAATACATTCTAGCCTGAAAGTATAGTAATTTGCAACAGGGGCCTGTAGCTCATTTGGTCCCGCCTGCATAAGCTGAGGCTTAAGCATCTGCGGGCAGGAGAGCGCTACATTCGCCCCGTTAAATATTTGGGCCATTAGCTCATTTGGTAGAGCGCATCATTCGCATTGATGAGGTGGCCGGTTCGACTCCGGCATGGTCCACCAAGTCATAAAGGGGGCGTGATGAAGTCGATTCTTATCATGGTTGCAGTAATAATCGCAGTTGGGATAATTTATTTTTTTATTCCAAAAAATGTCTACAATGGTTCCGTTATCGTTGATGAACTACTTTGCGGTAAATATACATGCAAATACGGTATACCTTTACGGGGTACTGGATTAGTGGGTTGTCTCGGAGGACCCGATGCTACATACGAAGAGGTCGACGCTAGTAAATGCGGTCGGTTTGCACAACCAATTTCTCACTGAAAAAACACTAATTTGTATTTTCTAGTTGAACAGTTTTCCGATCTCAAAATTGTCAAGATGGTTTTCTGGTTTGGCAATTAAGTCTATTTTATTGATCGTCTTTATGTAGTCGTAGATTGGTGTGTTTTTTAGATCGGCGATAGGCTGTGGGTTCGTTTGCATCGTTCTAGCCTCGGGGAGCTCGCCATATTGCGCATTTTTTTCTAGGCCAGATTCCTTTAGGTAGTATGCGGCTCCTCTTTTCTTCTCGAAATCGCCATATATCGAAGAGAATGACGACTCTACCCAGTTTGCCATAACTAACGTTTCGTCCAGTTCATTGATTGTGACATGTCCATAAAATGGCGGCATTACAATCGCCTCTCCTGCCTTTACACGGCAAACGATAACATCACTTATACTTCCGTCAGCTTCATGCTTCTGCATCAGATACGTTGCTTGACCAGAGGCAACATAATATAGCTCTGGGTATTCAACTCCGGTTCCCGACTTCTCTGGGTGATAATGACCAGATGTTTTAATAAACTCATCACCTAAGCGGCCAGCGGGAATAACGGTAAGATCAAAACGCTGGCTATTATCAGCTAATGTTTGAACATCTTCTGGCTTGTGCACATTTCTATACATGAAATAAGCTGGCTTGTCATCGAGCTCGAGTGATTCGTCGGCCGCAACGATCGCGAGGTCTGACATAGACCTAATCGACATCTTCTCAAATTCTACTCCGTCGGCGAACTCAAGCTCGTTGTTGTCGCCTAATTTTACTTGAATTCCAGTTTTTTCTAATAAATCAACAGACATCTCACTCCTTTATTAATTTATTCACAATTTTATGTTATTTGATTTTTGTTTCGTACGCAACAATTGTTTACAAATGCCTGAGGTCTGGGTAAGATATATATAGGGTTAATGTCGAGCGGACCGGGTAGTAGAAATTTTACAAATGCTTGCGCATTATTGTTTAGATTAGCTTTAATGTATGTATATTTATTAACGATATTTAAAATCAAATTGGGTTTGTGAAACAAGGTAAAATTTTCACTACCCGGGGAGGGGCACAAATGGACAATATAATTTCGATCAAGGCAAGAGAGATCTTGGACTCTCGCGGTGATCCAACAGTAGAAGTCGAGCTAGAGACTCAGAATCATGTTAAGGTAATTGCTTCGGTGCCAAGCGGCGCATCTGTCGGATCGTACGAAGTTATCGAGCTAAGAGACAACGATCAGGAGAGATTTGGGGGTATGGGTGTTCTAAAGGCAATTGAAAACATTAAAAACACTATAGCTCCCGCAGTAACGGGACAAGACGTAACCAATCAAAAATCTATTGACGACACGCTAAACCAACTAGATGGAACTCCGCATAAAAGCAATCTTGGTGCAAACGCAATTCTAGCTGTTTCACTAGCAGTGGCGAAGGCTGGCGCCCAAGCTAAGCAAATGCCTCTCTATAAACACATTGCCGAGATAGCCCAAAATCCAAACATGAAAATCCCTTTGATAATGTTTAACTTTATAGAGGGAGCAAAACATGCGGACAATAATCTGCAGATTCAAGAGTTTCTGGCTATTCCCGAGAAAGGAAGTTTCTCCGAGAACTACAGACATGCCTCAGAAGTATTTCACAAACTTAAAAAGATTCTTCAGGACCGAAATCTCGGTGTAGCCGTTGGTCACGAGGGTGGATTTGCACCATCATTGCCCTCGGATGAGGACGCACTCAAGCTCATTCAGGAGGCTGGTAAAATCAGGATGGCGCTGGATCTAGCCGGAGTAGTACCAAACGGTATGAACCTAGACGAAATGCTATCGAAGTATCCGATTGTCAGCATGGAAGATCCAATTGGAGAAGATGATTGGGAAGGCTGGGTTGCTTTAACAGCTAAGATTTCTGATAAATGCCTAGTTGTTGGCGATGATATTCTTGCGACAAACAAAGACAGACTGAAGGAAGCTATTGAAAAGAAGGCTGTGACTGCCGTTATTGTAAAACCTAACCAAATTGGTACCGTAACCGAAGCAATAGAATTCACAAAGATGGCCAAAGAAGCAGGGCTGCGAACCGTAGTTTCGCACAGATCGGGCGAGACAGAAGATACGTTCATTGCAGACTTTGCAGTTGGAGTTGGAGCTGATTTTGCAAAGATCGGCGCTCCATCACGAGGAGAGCGTGTAGCAAAATACAACAGACTGCTGAGAATTGAGGAGGAATTAACGAATAATGTCAGCTAAGGTTGCGTTATTAATTCTTGACGGATTTGGAATCACTACCGAAACCAACGGAAATGCTATTATCGCAGCGCCGACTCCCTTTTTTGACTCGCTTTTTAAATCGTATCCGAAGGCACTGTTAAAGGCGTCATCTGAAGAGGTTGGACTACCGTGGGGAGAATTTGGAAATTCCGAAGTTGGCCATACGACAATAGGCATGGGTAGAGTCGTACTGCAGGATCTCCCGCAGATAGACAAAGCGCTTGAGACCAAAACCGTTGCTCAGAAACCCGCCTTCGTTAGTTTGATCGAAAAAGTAAAAGCAGGGGCAATTTGCAACATCGTTGGCTTGGCCTCGGATGGTGCTGTGCATGGTCATATCAAGCATATGATTGCACTTTGCCAACTCATTCGCGAAGACTACCCAGAGAGCAAAATCCGTTTGCATCTGATTGCTGACGGGAGGGACGTTCAAGAAAAATCTGTCCTAAATTATATATCTGAGCTCAAGGAAAAATTACCGAACGCCGAGATAGCGTCTTTGTCTGGTAGGTATTTTACAATGGACAGGGATAAGAACTGGGACAGGATCCAATCAGCTTACGATGCGATAGTCGGATCGGGCTCTATCTCCTCAACGCCCGAGGAAATTGTAGAAAAATCATACGCAGCTAATAAAACAGATGAGTTTATCGAACCAATAATTTTTTCGCAGGATAAGATCGATTTGGAAAATGATGTCGTGGTCCTAACGAATTACCGCTGTGATCGTGCGATGCAGATAGCGAGGGCATTTATTGATCCATCTCTCTCGGACATTAAGAGACAGGCGTTGTGCAAAAATTTTATAGCGATGACAACATATGACGACAACCTTCCGATGGAAGTGTTATTTTCTAACATAGACCTGAATAACCCCGAGACAAACTCTCTTGAAAACCCAATTTCAAAAATAATATCCGAGGGTAGTTTAAAGCAGTTTCATGTCGCCGAAACTGAAAAGTTCGCCCATGTCACATACTTTTTGGCGGGCGGTGTCAAGGAGGATTTCCAAGGTCAGGAAAACAAACTATTTGATAGCGAAAAAGTTCCATCATACGACCAGTTTCCACAAATGAGAGCGTACGAAATCTCCAAAGAGATTACAGATGCTTCGAACAAAGGATATGATTTTATAATTGCGAACTTCGCAAATGGCGACATGGTTGGCCACTCGGGAAATTTTGAGGCGGCAAAGAGGGCGATAACTATACTCGATGAATCAGTCTCGAAATGTTTCGAGTCTTTAATTAATAACGGCTATGAAGTGTTTGTGACATCAGATCACGGCAACTGCGACGAGATGATTGATCTAAAAAATGGGAAGCCAAATAAGGAGCACTCACTAAATCCAGTCCCATTTGTCTGGGCGAACTCGCAAAATAGGTCAACTTATGCGGAAATTGCTCAACTAGCAACGGCTGAGCCCATAGGAATACTCGCAGATATTGCTCCAACCGTACTTGACTCGCTTGAACTTAAAAATTCTCAGGAAATGACAGGGGTTAATTTAAAGGACTCGCTTACGTAATATATGAAAAAGGCAGGGGCACTTCTCATTTTGGATGGCTGGGGCTGGGGCAAAAGCTGGGGCGGAAACGCTATAACAATCGGTCAAACCACAAATTTTAATCGACTGCTGCGCGAGTATCCATTTACTATAATTAAAGCCTCTGGAAATGATGTTGGATTGCCCGGTCACGAAGTCGGAAACTCTGAAGTTGGGCATATGAACTTAGGCGCTGGAATGATCGTTGAGCAAGACATTGCTCAAATAAATAAATCTATTAAAAATGAATCATTTTACACAAATGAAGCATTAGTCTCAGCAATTAAATCCAGCAAGGAGAGAGGATCGGCCTTACACCTTATGGGTATAATTTCAGACGGCGGAATCCACTCGCACATCGTTCACCTTCTAGCTCTTATGAAGCTGGCCTCCTCGCTAGGTCATCCAGAAGTATACATACACGCATTCACCGACGGAAGAGATACTGATCCATACAAAGGCCTAGAATTTATAGAAAAAATCACACGAGCATCGGAAGGTTTGGGGGTTGGAAAAATTGCGACAATTATGGGTAGATCATATTTGGACAGGAAGGGGAATTGGGAAAAAACAAAAGCCGCTTACGACGCACTGGTAAATGGTGTCGGAGAAGAAGGTAAAAACCCGCTCACCTCAATCTCGGCCGCCTACAAACGTGGAGAAACCGATGAATTCGTAAAACCATTAATATTTGATCGAAATGCATTGGTCAAGGACTCCGATGCGGTAATATTTTTTAACTTTAGATCGGACAGAACGAGACAGATCACGCAAGCTCTGCTTGATCCAAATTTTAATAAGTTTGCTACAAAGAAATTTCCAAATCTGGACTATATTACATTTATCCCCTATGGGATTGAGCGAGAACTAAATCTAAAGGCCCGCTCAGCTTTTCCTACTGTTGTAATTCCTAACACAATCGGAAAGTTTGTGGCATCTAAGAACATGAAGCAGTTTCATATTGCAGAGACAGAAAAATATGCTCATGTGACATTCTTTATTAACGGAAATATCGAGGAACCATACCCAGGTGAAGATCGTATATTAATCCCCTCCCCAAACGTGAAAAGTTATGCCGAGAAACCAGAAATGTCGATACAGGAAGTCGCGGATAAGTTCGTAAAAAATATCAACAGACTTGATCACCAGCTATATATTTGCAACTTTGCAAACGGAGACATGGTTGGACACACAGGCGATTTCAAGGCAGCAATAAGTGCAGTCCAAGCCGTAGATAATGCAATTAAGCAGGTCGTACAGGCATGCATAGACTCTGATATCCCCCTTATCGTCACTGCGGATCATGGCAACATCGAACAGATGGTAGACCCACTCGGAGGCATTCCAGACACTGAGCACACGAGAAATCCGGTCCCACTGGTATTGATCTCTGATTTGCAAAAAATTAATTTAATTCCTGATGGAAGGCTTGAAAATGTCGCCTCAACTTTGCTCGAGACGATCGGATTTGAAAAATCAAACGAATTCGCAAATAGCCTTGTAAAAAGACTTATTTAACCTTGAAAAACAGGAGTGATTCTGATAATATATTTATATCTCGCGTTTGAACATTTACATATTCAGTGGTACGATTTGTAGAATGAAAAAATACACATCAAGATTTAGGCAGAAGGTCATTGATTTGAGGATGAAGGGAAATACCTATTCTCAAATTAATCAGATTCTAAATACGAGTGTACCTAAAAATACCCTCTCATATTGGCTGAAAGATGTCGCCCTTACGCCTGATCAAAAAAAGTCAATCGATACATTGCGCTTGAACAATCTTGAGGTTGCCAGAGGGCTTGCCATAGGGGCAAATTTTGCAAGGCGACAAAAATACCTCAGGAAAATCAGAGACGATTATCGATGGCTTGCAGACAGTATTGCTGACAGAAGAGTAGCTCTGGTTGGTCTATCCATTCTTTACTCCGCAGAGGGAAGCAAATCAACCAAGGGGTCAGTCATGTTTGGAAATTCGGATCCTGAGATTATAAAACTTTTTCTAAATGGTTTGAGAAATAATTTCTTATTGGATGAAAATAAATTTAGATGCACAGTTCAATGCAGAGCAGATCAAAATACATCTGACCTAGAGTCATTCTGGTCAAGCGTTACCAAAATTCCGTCAAGGCAATTTTACAAAACACAGATTGATATTAGAACAGTTGGAAAACCATCAAAAAAGTTAAACTATAGGGGTGTTTGTAGAATCAATTATTTATCATCTGAGATAGATATTAGAATGAAAACCATATTTACATTAATAACTAAGGGCCTGTAGCTCAGCTGGATAGAGCATCACGCTGGCAGCGTGAGGGTCAGGAGTTCGAATCTCCTCAGGTCCACCACTTTAAAATGTTTATATGAAATACGATTTTTCTAAAATTGAGAAGGAAGCACAGAAGATCTGGGAGGACCAGAAAGTTTTTGAATCTGTAATAGACGAGAATAAAGAAAAATTTTATGTTCTTGATATGTTCCCATATCCCTCTGGGGATGGTCTACACGTTGGGCATGTGAAGTGTTACACGGCATCTGATATAATTGCCAATTACAAACGACTGCGTGGATATAATGTAATGCATCCGACGGGATGGGACGCTTTTGGCTTGCCGGCCGAAAACTACGCTATTAAAGTCAAGAAGAATCCTGCTGAAGTTGTTGCAGTTAATGTAGAAAAGTTTAAGTCTCAGTGTAAAATGCTCGGATTCTCTTATGACTGGACGCGAGAAATAAATACAACCGACCCTAATTATTATAAGTGGACGCAGTGGATATTTTTAAAATTATTCGAGAAAGGCTTGGCTTATCAAACAAAGGCTCCGATTAATTTTTGCCCTTCATGTAAAACAGGGCTCGCAAATGAGGAAGTCATCTCTGGGGCATGCGAGAGATGCGGAACAAGTGTCGTAAAGAAAAATCTTGATCAATGGATTCTGAAGATTACTCAATATGCAGATCGACTGCTCAAAGATTTAGATACACTAGATTGGCCAGAGCCGATAAAGGAGATGCAGCGTAACTGGATCGGAAGAAGTGAAGGCTCAAACCTCAAATTTAAGATCAAGGCAAATCATAAGATTATTGATGAAGTTATCGAAGTTTACACAACAAGGATCGATACCCTATTTGGGGTGACGTATGTCGTTGTAGCACCTGAACATGAGCTAATTGCAAAACTCAAGAATCGCATTACGAATTATTCGGACGTTGCTCAGTATCTTGACTCAATTATGAGTAAATCAGATCTTGAAAGAACTGATCTCGCCAAGGAAAAGTCCGGGGTAAGAATCGAGGGCATCATTGCAGTAAATCCAATCAATGATGAAGAAATCCCCGTTTTTGCCGCGGATTATGTACTCGGCCATTATGGTACTGGCGCGGTTATGGCCGTGCCCGCTCACGACGAAAGAGATTTTGAGTTTGCTTTGAAATATAATCTAAGAATCAAATCGGTTGTTAAGCCAGAGAATCAAATCAAGTCTGTCGTTGTTGGGCCTTCAGTCGAAGACGGGTTTAAAGAGGAACTTAAAAGAAATGGGATCGAATTTACGGTTGGTACTAGTTCCAATGGACGAGAGCACATCAGGGTATTATTGCAAACAGAAAAAATCGATTTATATAAGCAAATAGTGCAAAAGTACTTGAAGGACAATTGGTGGGTAGAGACAGTAGGTACAACGGATTTGTTTATTACAAAAGATAAAATTATTGAGGATTTCTTCGACAAAGAAGATGAAGTTTTTGAACTTTGCAAAAAGCTTGAACCACTTGTGAGGGAAGACAAGAATTTGTGGGAGATGTTATTCACCAATAAATTTTACAATGACCAAGTCTGTTTCGTCGGATACGGAGTCTTGGTCAAATCCGATTCGTTTAATTCGTTATCAAGCGATGAAGCGAAAAAAGCGATTACTACAAAGTTGAAAGAATATGGAGACGGAGATTTTTCGGTCAATTACAAGCTTCGCGACTGGATTTTTTCAAGACAAAGATACTGGGGTGAGCCAATTCCGGTCGTCCATTGTGACAAATGCGGAATTGTCGCAGTTTCCGAAAAAGATCTTCCAGTACTTTTGCCAGAAGTTGAAAACTACGAACCATCGGGTGATGGAACCTCTCCGCTATCTAATGTTGAGGGTTGGGTAAATACAACTTGCCCAAAATGCTCCGGTCCTGCAAAGCGCGAGACAAACACGATGCCCCAATGGGCAGGATCATGCTGGTATTATCTAAGGTTCGCCGACCCCAACAACAAAGAAAGGCTAATCAGCGAAGAGGCTGATAAATACTACCTACCTGTCGATTATTATATAGGTGGGGCTGAGCATGCCGTACTGCATCTTCTATATTCAAGATTCTGGCATAAGTTTTTATATGACGAAAAAATTGTTAAAGATTTAGAGCCTTTTAAGAAGCTAAAGAATGTTGGGGTAATCCTGGGACCTGACAGGCAAAAAATGTCAAAGTCCAGAGGCAATGTTATCAATCCGAACGAAATCGTTTCACAGTATGGAGCGGATGCGCTTCGAATGTATGAGATGTTTATCGGGCCATTTGATCAACCGGCGGTTTGGGCGAAGAATGGCGTAGTTGGAACATTTAAGTTTTTGGAGAAAGTTGCATCGAATTTCAATGTCGCGGATAGTCAAAGCGATGAGATTAGTATCGGCTTGGATAAACTAGCTTATTCTGTCTCTGACAAAATCGAGAAAGCATACTTCAATACAGCCGTATCTGACTTTATGAAATTTTCAAACGAGTATAATCTTTCTCAGATGGGCAAAGAGCAATGGGCAAAGTTTTTAATCCTTCTGTCCCCTTTTGCACCTCATCTTTGTGAATCGATATATTCAATCTTTAATCAAGACTCAATATTCAAGTCGTCTTGGCCGGAGATCAAAGATATAAAAGATGATAAAGTTGAGTATCCAGTTCAGATCAACGGCAAGAAAAAAGCGAGTGTCGTAATGAATGCAGGGCTTGATGAGTCAGAAGCAGTTCAAATAGCTAAAGATAATGATAAGATAAATCAAGAGATAGGTGAAAAGAATATTAAAAAGGTAATTTTTGTTAAGGACAAGGTAATAAATTTTGTAATAAATAAAGAATAAATCCCCTGCCTTTCGATCTCTTGCAGTAATCAAAGCTAAGAAATCTGCAAATAGATCTCAAGGTAAAGGGACATCCGGACCCCGCCACGGCGGGATCACGGAGCGGAAAGGAATGATATGGCAGAACCAAAGAAAAGGATGACTTCGACGAGGAGTGGAAATAGACAGAGCAAAGACGCGCTTAAGGCTGCATCATTAATAACTTGCTCTAACTGCAAGAGCAGAATCTTGCCACATAGAGTTTGCACAGTTTGCGGATTCTACAAAGGTGAAAAAGTTATCAAGATGAAAGATGAAGTAAAAAAGTCGAAGCAAATCAGCGAACAGCTAAAAGATGAATAGACATTACGCAAGAATTATTGCAATGCAATCCCTCTACGAGGCTGATTTTAGATCTGCGCAAGATTCACCTAAAATATTTGAGAGACATTTAGACAATATCGATGATGACAAAGAAAATTCTGATTTTGCGAAAGAGCTTGTGCAAAAAACACAAGAACAGCTCAAAGCAATCGATGAAACTATAGAGAAATATGCTCCAGACTGGCCAATTGAGCAGGTTGCTGTACTCGACAGAAATATCCTAAGAATGGCAGTTTCTGAGTTATACTACTTTGAAACTCCGCCAAAAGTTATAATCAATGAGGCTATAGAAATCGCAAAGGCATATGGCTCTGAGACCTCATCAAAATTCGTCAACGGAGTTCTGGGATCGGTGTATCGAAATTCTGACAGATATGTTGAGGAAAGCGAAAAAACAGACCCACCATCACCTCGAGAAGAAGTTGAGAAACAAGAGGAGACAAAATGAACGATGAAATACAGGAAGAACTGGAAAAATTCGCCGAAACAATCGGGTTAAAATTTGAAAATTATGACCTGTTGCTGAATGCGTTTATTCATAGATCCTATCTTAATGAAAACCACAAAGCGAACCTCGAGAGCAACGAAAGACTGGAGTTCTTAGGTGATGCAGTCCTCGAACTTGTAGTTACTGAATATCTGTATGCAACATATCAGAAGCCAGAAGGAGAATTGACCGCAATTAGAAGCGCTCTCGTAAGAGGGAAGCACCTTTCCGAGATCGCACAGTCTATCGGATTGTTTGATAATATACTACTATCTCAGGGCGAAAAATCAGGGTCTGAAAAATCACAAAGCCTGATAATGGCAAATGCCTTTGAAGCTCTGGTAGGTGCGATCTATCTCGATCAAGGATATGATGCAGTCAAGCAGTTCATTCTGAAAAATGTCATTTCAAAGACACAAGAGATAATAAATTCTAAATTATATGTCGACGCAAAAAGCGAATTTCAAGAAAAAGTTCAAGAAAAATTTAAGTTTACGCCAAACTATAAAGTTCTAGATGAATCGGGACCAGATCACAACAAAAAATTTATTTGCGGAGTGTTTATTGATGGAAGCCTCGTCGCTAAAGGCGAGGGAATGTCTAAGAACCAAGCCGAGCAAGATGCTGCGCAGATTGCCCTCGATAAAACGTTTTAGATCAGCTCAATAATCTTCTAACTTTTTTGTATTGTAGGTTAGCTCTAAATTGCGGCCAATCTTTCGGCATAAGCTCGATGGGAAGTTGTGGCTGGCTGTTTAATATTAAAGCGTATTTGAAAATCATAATTTTAATGTCATATGGACTTCTGGTAGTATCAGACAATAGTCTTTCTGATTCAATGGAAAACTCCTCGAAAAAGGAACGTGATTTTTCAAAGTCCCAAGCACTAAGAAGGTCGTCATTATTTTTTCCAAGAATGTTTTCAGTTTCAAGAATAAGCACATCACTCTTGATATCAAGTTCGCCCGCTTTCTCCATAATCTTATCCTTTACATCGATTGGAGTGATCCAATAACTATTGAGATAAGGGCGAAGTCCTAGGCCTTCTAGCTCCCTGCGAAATTTATCTCTCCTTGACCTATTTTTCTCACTGATAGAAAAGCTTACAAAGCGCCATTTATTATCCCAGTGAATAGTTGACTGGTGTAGCACATCTAAAATCGAGTTCAAAAATGACTGTCCATTTCTAGAAAGTGAGTATTTACCCTCTGTCTTTTCGACAAGCTTCATCGCTTCCATCTTGCCGAGAATACCGCGAATCTGATTTTTGCCGTGAAAAGTTAGCTCTTTTATTTCAGCTGAGCCTTTGTCTTCAATATAAACTAAAATTTCATATAGTGGTGATATACTCATAATGTGATTGGAGAGTACCAACTTTACGTACGTGAGTCAAGCTGCTGGTTATTGTGCGAATATGTATGAAGCAAATCCCCACTCAAGAAGCTTCTTCATTTCTGCGGCACTTGCGGATGGAGCGTCAGAAAAAGTCTTTAGAACTACGCCGATTATTGTCGCGTTATTTTTGGTAGCAGCGGTAACCAGCGTGTGACCCGCGTCATATGTAAAGCCCGTTTTTCCGCCGATGACACCTTCTAGTGGTATTTCTCCCGTGGTTAAACGATCCGAGTTCTTTAAAGTATGCGTAACACTTCCGTCAACAGATGCAACTTCTTTCTCTGCTGTAGACACGATTTTTACAAAGTCAGAGTTGGAGAGTGCATTTGCAAATAAAAGTGCGACGTCCCTTGCGGAAGAGCGACCCTCGTCATTCAGACCAGCCGGATCCGCGAATCTAGTTGAAGTCAGGCCCAAAAAATGAGCTTTTTTATTCATTAACTCTATGAATTCTTCCCTAGAAACTTTCGAATCTGACAAAGCTAGAGCAGCATCATTTCCAGAATTCATCAACAGGCAGTAAAGCAAATTTTCTATTGTTATTTTTTCTCCGGTTTTAAGAAAAACCTTAGAGCCCTCAACCTCTGTGTCCTCTTTCTTAACTTCCACAACATCCGAAAGTTTGTACAAATCAAGTGCCACAGTCGCAGTCATCACCTTCGTTATTGATGCTATTGCTGTTTGTTTCTCGGCATTTTTCTCAAAAAGTGGATATTTAGAGCTCTTGTCTATTAAAAATATCGAATCTGCCAACACATTGGGGTCCTTCACGCCGGGGATCTTATCGGGATGTTTTTCGACTTTTACTGTTTTCTCAAGATAGAAACTATTCACAGATGTGCCCAGAACCATGGGATTGTTTGATTTTTTTGTTAATAAAAAATATCCGGCGAATGCTAAAATTATCAATATTAGTATTAATATGAGTCTTTTCATCGTTTTATATTTTCGACTCTTCTAGAGGCGAAGAAAAATTCCAATAAAATCATAGCCAACAAGAAAGCAATTGTGGACATAAGATTTAACACTTTAAGCGATGAAAATACGACCATGCCCGTGACGGCAATTGAAATAAATAATGAACGTCGATAGTACTTTAGTTTTGAAAAATGTTTTTTCTTAATCTGCATTATGATCGTAATAATAAACGACAAGAGGGAGAATATGGCAAGAAGCAGCGATAAAAAAAATGAGAATTGAGTTAAAAATCCTGATGTATACGGATTTGTATTGAAGAATATGACGGTAATTATACCGCCAAAAACTAGAAACAGCGCTAAAAAACTAAAAATCAAGCTCATCTGGCTTAACGACCTTAAAAATTAAGTGAGGCGTTCTCTTACTATTAAAGAACATTTTGCACATTTGTGCAATCTTGCCTCGGTCTCTTTCCAGTTTTGCTTCCACTCTGGCCTCATCTAACTCTTTTGGACAATTGATGTAAACATATGCATTCGAGAAATCAACTGATATGTTAGTACTCAATACATACGCAAATTGATAAAACTGCACGTTCTCACTAAGATACATCTCAACTCCATGACTGATATATTCAGCCATTTTCTTCTTCTTTAGATCGGAGGGCATATTACCTCTTTGCCCATTGGGGAGCGCGACGTGCTCGTCTTAGACCAGGTTTCTTTCTTTCTTTTTCTCTGGGATCACGAGATAGAAAATTAGATTTTTTGAGAGTTTTTTCAACTTCTTCGCCGGTTTTAGAGATTGCTCTTGATACTGCAAGTCTTATAGCTTCAACTTGACTTGAAAATCCACCACCCTTTGCAATATAGCTAATATCAAACTTCTTATCCTGAGATACTAGCTTCAGCGGTTCAATGATTTCCTCAGTTACTTTAGAGTCCTTCTCTTCTATATCTTTACCTTTATTAAAAATCTTGCCAGTTCCTTTGGTGATTCTGACCTGCGCAATAGCGCTCTTTCTTCTTCCTGTACCAAAATAGTATTCTTTTTCCTTCATTCTATTCCTCGAATTTAAGCCTTTTAATCATTTGGTCGGCAAGTTTATTTTTAGGAAGCATGCCTTTAACAGTTTTCGAAAATAATAGCTTTGGGTTATCCGCATAAAGTCTTCCCATGCTTTTTTCTTTTAAATGACCAATATAACCACTATGGCTAAAATATGACTTCTGAGATGCTTTTCGGCCAGTTATGGTCAATTTTTCAACATTTGAAACGATTACGGTATCTCCACAAAGTCTATTATATGCAAAGTCAGTCTTTCCCTTGCCAATCAAAGCAGCTGCAACTTGGGTTGCTGCACGACCATAGCTCATTCCTGTAACATCTATTTTGACTTCGATCATTTCTTACTCTTTGTTGGTTTACTTTCTTTTTTTGCTTCGACTTTTTTTGCTTGCGCTACAACAAGCTTTACAATCATTCTGGGAGCACCATCACCAAAACGTTCATCAAGCTTGTATGTCTTTATCGATTCGAAGTCTGATCTTTTATCGTATGCCTTTAATTGAGCGCCACCGTAGAGCACGGAGTTGATATATCTCTTTGTATTTACTTCGTCCGTGGAAGAATTTAGCTTTGATATAAGAGATTGCGCCTCAGCCTTAAGTGCTTTTGCCTTTGCAACTGTGGTCGTAACTGATTCAAAGAGGATAAGAGAAGATAGTTGATTTCTCATCAATCTATTCCTTGCCTGTGCTTTTCTTGATAACTTTATCTTCATATCTCTTATTTCTTAGCAGACTTTTTCGTTGCTTTTACTTTTTTTTCCTTGATTGGCTCAACTTTATCGGTCGCCTCCTGAATAACGCTTAAATGCTCACTCATAATTCTCGAAGCTGTATTTAGAGCTGCAGCAGGAGAGATTGAGCCGTCAGTGGCGATTTCCATTGTTAGCTTGTTGTAGTTGGTCATACCGCCGACTCGAGCATTCTCTACATCGAATCTAACCTTTTTAACTGGCGTATAAATACTATCGACGATAATCGTTCCAATCGGAGCTTTTTCTTCAGATCTTCGTTCAACAGGAATATAGCCTCGGCCTTTATCGATCTCAATAACCAAATCTAGCTTTGCTCCCTTTTCTAGAGTGCAGAGATAATGGTCTTCTGTGACAATTTCGACATCAGAACTCTTGGAGAAATCGTTGGTTGTAATAACTTTCGGACCTTTGACTGAAAGCTCCAGTTTCGCGGCTTCTGCATCGTTTAGCTTAAATCTAGCCATCTTGAGGTTCAAAATAAGTTCGACGACATCTTCCTTCATCCCTTTGAGAGTTGAATACTCATGATCAACCCCGTCAATCTTGACTGACTTAATCGAATAACCCTCTAAGGAGGACAGGAGGATTCTTCTTAGAGTATTACCAAGTGTTACACCATATCCTGGGGATAGTGGTTCGATTTCGAAAATACCTGTCTTACCATCGGCTTCTATGGTCGATTTAACTTCTAGAAGATTTAAGTCTGGGAGAATGTATTCCATTTTTCTCTCCTTATTATCTTGAATAATATTCAATTATTAATTGTTGATCTATTGATGTTAATGCTTCGTCTACTACAGGTATTCCCTTAATCTCAGCCTCTAATGCTTTCACGCTCAGCCATGCTGGTGTTTCTCGTTTTATCTCCTTTGAAGCTCTATCAAGCGAGATTTTATCGCCGACCCTCATAATGATGGATGGGGATTTTATCTTTTTACCGTTTATTTTAATTCTTCCGTGAGTAACCGTTTGTCTTGCGTCTGCACGGGACTCGGCCCATCCGAGTCTGTAAACAACATTATCTATTCTTGACTCAAGAAGCTTCATAAGCTCCTCACCGGTTGCCTGTCGAGTTTTTCTAGCCTCGGCGAAGTAATTAGCCATTTGCTTTTCACCTATGCCATAAATTGCTCTGGCTTTTTGTTTCTCTAGTAACTGCTTAGAATAGTCAGACAGCTTTCTCGGTCTTCGCTTCGGACCTAAGTGTCCTGGTTGATATGGTCTTTTTTCAAAAGGACATGCTGGCGTATTGCATTTATCACCCTTTAAAAAGAGCTTTTCGCCTACATGTCTACATACTCGGCATTTGTCGTTTTTTTGCATCTTAGACCCTTCTCGGTTTCTTTGCTCGGCATCCATTGTGCGGAATTGGAGTCTTGTCTTTGATTTTTGTAATTCTTATTCCTGTTCCAGCAAAAGCTCGAACTGCAGCGTCTCTTCCAGAACTTACACCCGAAACAAAAATTTCGGCTTCGGAAACCTGCGATTCATGCATCTTATCGACTAATATTTTGGCGGCCTGAGTTGCTGCGTAAGGTGTGGATTTTTTTGATCCCTTGAATCCAGCTCTTCCGGTTGTTGACCATCCAAAAACATTTCCTTGCTCGTCAGTCGCTGTTATAAGCGTATTATTAAAAGAGGAGTTGATGAAAATCTTCGCCTTCGGGACGATCTTAATCTGCTTCTTTTTTGTTACTTTTTTTGTTGCCATTATAATTTAAAATTAAGTTTTTTCAGCTGATTTCTTGCGTCCAGATCCAACGGTAACTTTTCTACCCCTCTTGGTTCGAGCGTTTGTTTTTGTTCTCTGGCCACGAACAGGAAGTCCCTTGGTGTGCCTCGAGCCTCTGTATGTACCGATAGCCTTTAAACGCTTGATATCTTCTGAAACATTTACTCTTAATTCGCCCTCAACCTCATACTCTTTTTCCACTATCTGTCTAAGTTGCTCGATTTTGTTCTCGGCAATATCTTTTACTCTTAAATTCTCATCGATTGAAAGCTTTTTTAAAATCTTTTGCGAAGACGAAAGTCCGATTCCCTCTATATAAGTAAGCGCAATCACAACTCTTTTATTTTCGGGAACGTTAATGCCAGCGATTCTAATCATATTAGCCTTGCCTCTGCTTGTGGCGTGGATTCTCACATGAAACTAAGATCTTCATTTTAGAAGTCTTGCCCCGTCTTCTAATAATCTTGCATTTTAAGCAAATCTTTTTAACAGATGGTCTTACTTTCATCTTTTTACATCCAGCCTTTTTACTATTCTACCTTTTGTTAAATCGTAAGGGGTCATTTGAATCGTTACCTTATCTCCGGGTACAAGCCTAATGTAGTGAATTCTCATTTTGCCCGAAAGATGTCCTAATATTTCCTGACCTGACGTCAAAGTTATCTTAAAAAGGGCATTGGGTAATGCCTCAGTCACCTCTCCGTCGACTTCGATTATATCTTTATCTGGCATTCATCCCCTACACATTCAATACAACAAAGTAATATTACCAAACTTTTTACCTTATGTCAATATTTTTGCACCAGTTTTTGTCACTACTATCGTATGCTCAAAATGTGCGGAAATTGAGCCATCATTAGTAACTACCGTCCACTTATCGGGCTTCGTGTGGACATCCGGCAAGCCCAGGGTCGCCATTGGTTCAATTGCAAAAACCATACCCTCTTGCACTTCTGCGCCCTTTCCCGCTTCCCCATCGCACCTAATAGCGGGTTCTTCGTGCAGTTCTTTGCCTATGCCGTGACCTGAAAGATCCGTGACAGCGCCCAAAGCGAACGATCTTAGTACTTGCCCGCAGTAATGTTCGATATCGCCGATTTTGATATTGGGTTTAATCATTCTAATTGTAGATAACAGAGCGCTTTTGGTACCCTGAATCAATCTTTTAGTATCTTCGTTTAATTTGCCAACCACAACTGTAGTTGCCGTATCGGTGTGGTATCCATTAAAATAAGCCCCTAAATCAACCTTTACTACGTCACCATCTTTGATTTTTCTGCCTCCCGGCACTCCGTGAACTACTTCGTCGTTTATAGAAATGCAAGTCGAATATTGATATCCCCTATAGTTTAAAAAAGAGGGCGTGGCCCCCCTTGCTGTAATTATTCTTTTCGCAATTTGATCAAGTTCGAATGTAGTGATTCCGACTCTGACATTTTTAATTACTTGCTTTAAGGCGAAAGAGGAAATCTGACCCGACAAAGAAAGCCTCTTTATCTCGTCTGGTTTTTTTATATTTATCATTCTTGATACAGCTCGTCGTACGATCGCATCGCAAGTTGAGCCTTTACTTGCCTGACAAAGTCAAGTGTAACCGAGACAATAATAAGCACTCCTGTACCTCCAATAGCAAGCGTTCTAATTCCCGTCAGATTTTGCAGTAAAAATGGGAATAGAGCTACAATTGCGAGGAAAAATGCACCTGGAAACGTGATTTTGTATATTACTGACGAAAGATAGTCTGCTGTTTGCGTTCCTGGTCGAATGCCAGGTACAAAACCGCCTTGTTTTTGTAGGTTTTCGGCAATGTCTTTCGGACGGAAAATTATTGAAGTATAAAAAAATGTAAACGCAAAAACTAAGACAAAGAATGTAATTCCGTAAAAATAATTATTAGAAAATATTTGAGTAATGGTAGCCGCTGCACTTTTTAAGCTCTCTCTCGTCGACGTTTGGAGCATTTGAGCGATTACGTTTGGTACGACTAGCATAGAAGTTGAAAAAATAATCGGAATTACACCGGCTGCATTTGCCTTGATTGGCAAATACGAATCAATATTACCAACCGATCTACCCGACCTAACGCGCCTAGCATAGCTAACAGGCACGCGCCTCTCCGCCTCGTTCACAAATACAATAAAGACAATCATTGCAATAAACGCAAGAATAAGTTCGGCAGCTAAGATATACTGCCCGCCAACAACCTGCGAGGTTGACACGATCTGACTCGGAATGCCAGCAATTATGCCGATTGAGATGATTAGGGATAATCCGTTACCGATTCCCCTTTCGCTTAACAACTCGCCCATCCACATCAGCAGAACTGTTGTTGCTGTCGCACATGTAATGATCAATGCCATATTTGCGAAGTTGAGCGGTTCGAGCACATTTTGAGACTGAAGAACTCGAATCAAACCATACGACTCGACGATCGCGAGAGGCACGGATAAATATCGAGTGTACTGGTTGATTTTTTGCTTACCCCACTCCCCTTCCTTTTGGAGCGCTTCTAGCGCTGGCACGGCAATTGTCAAAAGCTGAATAACAATAGAAGCTGTGATGTAAGGCCCAACTCCAAGCATTGCAAGAGAAAATCTTCCGATTGAGCCGCCAGAAAAAAGGTCAAGCATACCGAGAACCTGGTTGTTTTGAAAAAAGCTCTGAAGACCGGCAGTATCAACACCCGGTAATGGAATATGCGACAATACCCTAAAAAGAAGGATTATTAGCGCAGTAAATAAAATTTTGTTTCTTAGATCCTTGAGGGTGAAAATTCTCTTAAATGTTTGGAGAATGTTCATTTTGTTGCAAGCGACTTGCTTGTTCTTATACTTTCGTCAAATTTAAATTTCATTTCTTTTTCGGATGCACCGAAGACTTTAACATTTTTGAATTTCTTTTCAAGCTTTAATTTTTTGAGAATATCAGAAGCTGAGATTTCGACTGCTTCGGGAAATAAAACTTGAAGCTGGCGAACTGATATCGAAAATGTCTCTTTGCTTATTGCCTTAAATCCCTTGGCTTTTGGCAATCTCATAACGAAACTGGTCTGACCACCCTCCTGAAAAGCAGTAGATGAACCAGTTCTTGATCTCTGGCCATTCATTCCTCGTCCTGAAGTCTTGCCTTTTCCAGATGCTGGACCACGGCCAACTCGCTTTGTCTTGTTTACTAGTTTGGTTGGTTTAAAATCCATTTTTTTCTCCTGACAATACAAGTGCTTGAATGGTTGCGGTAGACACATTAATTTTATTATTCGTTCCGAATGATTTGGTAACTAAGTTTTTAACTCCGGCAAGTTCGCAAACAGCTCGGACAACTCCACCAGCGATGATTGATGTGCCTTCTGGTGCAGGTTTTAGCAGTATTTTTGCAGCTCCAACCTTGAGATATACCTCTCTTGATATTGAGCCCTTTTCATTTATCTTGATCTTTTTCAAACTCTTTTTTGCTTTTTCGGATGCTTTTCTGATTGCAAGTGAAACATCTCCAGCTTTTCCAAGTCCAGCTCCAACTTTTCCATTTTTGTCGCCAATAACAACTAAGGCGCGAAATGAAATTCTCTTTCCACCTTTAACAGTTCTCGAAACTCGGGAAATTTCTATTACTTTTTCTTCAAATGTTTTGTCTTTAATTTCAGCCATTTTAAAATTCCAGTCCGGCTTTCCTCAAACCCTCAGCGAAAGCCTTGACGCGACCATGGTATCTAAAACCATTTCGATCGAATCGTATCATTTTTATTTTCTTTTCTTGGACCAATTTAGCGAAATCTTCGCCTGCCTGTGCAGCTAACTCGATGGGGGCAACTTTTCCGGACAACTTGTACTTCTTGCCTACTATTGTTTTGCCACCATCAATAACCTGCGCTTCAATCGCGCTCAATGATCTATATATTTTAACTAATGATCTTTTTTCCATTATGCTCCCGATCCCTTAACAGCTTTTCCAACTTTTCTGATTATCTTTTCGCCGACATATTTGATCCCCTTGCCTTTGTAAGGTTCTGGCTTTTTGACGGCCCTGATCTCGGCGGCCACCTGTCCAACCATCTGCTTATCATGACCACTTACAGAAATAATATTTTTCTTCACTTCAAACAAGATACCTTCTGGGGCTGTCTTCTCAACATCGTGCGAGTAACCAACCTTTAAAGTAAGCTTATCGCCCTCAACTTGGGCCCTGTATCCGACTCCAACAATTTCAAGGTCCTTTTTAAATCCATCCTTGACGCCAGTAATTGCATTGTTTATAAGCGTTCTAGTCAGTCCGTGAACAGATTTGGCTAGCTTGGATTCATTCTTCCTCTCAACCTTCAGAACTTTGTCAGCGATTTTCACCTCAACCAAAGGGTGAATAGGAACTTCAAGAGTCAAATTGTTGGCACTAACTAATGCCAAGTGAGCTTTGATTTCCACTTCAACATTTTCCGGAATCTCAATTTGTTTGTTACCAATTCTACTCATTAGAAGACCTCACAGATAATTTCGCCACCAAGACCAGATTTTCTAGCATCATTTCCACTTAAAACGCCCTTTGGGGTAGATAGGATTACGATCCCATATCCCTTGGGTCTTGGAATGTCTTTACTCTTAACATAAACTCGGCGACCAGGTCGGCTGATTCGGCGAATCTTTTCAAATGGTTTAGTATTAGACTTTAATTCTACATTAAGACCTTTGGTCTCCTTGTCAGCTGAATAGTCAGCAATGCAGCCCTCTTGTTTGAGAACATTTAAAATACTTTCTTTAACTTTAGAATAAGGAATAAATACAGTTTCTTTTTGAACTGCTTGAGCGTTGGATATTCTAACTAATAAATCTGCTATTGTGTCTGTCATATATTTACCATGAAGATTTTGTTACACCGGGTATTTCACCTTTGTTGGCGAATTCTCGGAAGCAAATTCTGCAAATTCCAAAAATTCTCATAAAACCGCGCGATCGACCACACTTACCACATCTTCGGATTACCCGAGATGAATATTTTGGTTTTCTATTCGCTTTTTCGATTAATGCTTTTCGTGCCATAATATGATTCTTTTAATTATTGATTAGATTTTTGTTTAACTCCGATTTGCGTTCCACCCGCAAATCCCCAAAAATCACCCTTTAAAAATAAATCCAATTTGCTTGAGATATTCTTTTGTTAACTCAGGGTTTTCCTTGGCATTCTTTATTGAGAATGTGATTCCAAGTCCCCAAACATCTTTTACCTCATCAGCCTTGACCTCAGGAAACATTGTCTGCTCCCGAACTGACATTGTGAAATTCATGTTCCTGTCGAATGATTTTACTGGAATGCCATCAAAGTCTCTCATTCGAGGTAAAACGATAGTAATTAATCTCTCAATAAAATCCCACATTCGCGCAGATCGCAATGTGATTACATAACTTACAACTTGCCCTTCTCTGAGCTTGAAACCCGCAATTGACTTCTTGGCAACTGAAGGCGACGATTTCTGACCAGTTATCAGCATAAGCTCTTTCTCGATTGCAGCTAGCGACTCTTTACTGTCTCTAAAAGGACCTACCCCAACTGTAACTACTGCTTTATCAATTTTTGGCATTGCAAAATACTTTGTCTCATACTGCTTAGACAATGCTGGGATAATTTCTTTTGATAGTTTTTCTCTAATTCGCATCGATCATCTCCTTGCACTTTGAACAAATTCTTCGCTTGTCTTTGCCTTCATTCTTAAAATTAACTCTAACCGCTTTTTTACAGCCAGGGCATACAACCATCACATTTTCTGACTTTAAAGGCATATTCACGTCAATAATTCCGCCCTGTGGATACTTCTTTGAAGGCTTTGCGTGCTTTTTATAAAGATTGACACCTTCAACAACAACCGTTTGCTTTTCAGGGTTAACTTTCGTTACTTTGCCTGTTTTTGAACGGTCTTTGCCTTTGATGATTAATACTGTGTCGTTTTTCTTGATTTTCATTAAATTACCTCTTGAGCCATTGAAATGATCTTAGAATATCCGTTATCTCGAATCTCACGAGCGATTGGTCCGAAAATTCTTGTACCCTTCGGCGTTTTATCTGCGTTTATTAAAACTGCTGCATTTTCATCAAAGCGAAGCGTTGAACCATCAGCTCTTCGGATATTTTTAACCGTTCTTACAACCACTGCTTTGTGTACTTCTTTTTTCTTAACAATTCCACGAGGAGTTGCGCTTTTTACTGAAACTACAATGACATCGCCAACTCTAGCGAACTCTGAATATCCGCGACCCAAAACCCTGATGCACATTATTTCTTTTGCACCGGTGTTGTCTGCTACCTTTAGTCTTGTGTTTGGTTGAATCATTTTGCTTCAATTATTCTTACTATTTCGAAATGTTTGTTTTTTGATATTGGCGCCGTTTCAATAATCTCGACTTGCATTCCAACTTCGGCAATATTTTGTCCATCATGCGCTAAAAACTTTTGCGACTTTCGGACCGATTTTAAATATTTTGGATGCTTAACCTTAAATTCGTTAACAACCGAAATTGTCTTATCGATTTTACTTACAACTTTTCCAACAATTTTTGTCTTTGCCATAATTAATTTCCAGTTTGGACCTCGGTTATTTTATCAGAAATCAAGGTTTCAATCCAGGCTATTTCCCTTTTTAAATCTTTTATCTTTTTGGTTGACTTCTTACCTGACTGCGCAAGCTTGGCAACTTCAAGAGCCGCTTCCTTCAGATGAGATTTTTTCATCTTGAAAAGTTCGTCTATCGGCTTTGATTTAAATTGTTCGAAAGCTTTATTCATCTTATTCCTTAACCATGAAAATTGTCTTTACGGGTAATTTGCTAGATCCTAATCTCATTGCCTCTTTGGCTGTTTCTACTGCAACGCCATCCATCTCAAACAGTATTCTTCCTGGTCTGACAACAGATACAAAGTGATCCGGTCCTCCCTTACCACCCCCCATGCCGACTTCATCTGCTGTTTTGGTGACAACTTTATCGGGAAAAATTCTTACCCAGATTTTTCCACCTCGCTTACAGTATCGCGTCATCGCTCGTCGAGCTGCTTCTATTTGTCGGCTCGTTACCCAACCACGTTCTACCGTTTTTATCGCAAATTTTCCAAAATTAATTTCAGATCCACGTGTATCAAGACCGGGCATTTTGCCCCTAAAGTGTTTTCTGTGTTTTAATTTTCTTGGAATAAGCATTATCTTACCTTTTCACCTAAATTGATCCAGACTTTTACGCCGACTATCCCGAATGTTGTTGGTGCAGCATAAAGGGCGTGATCGATGTCAGCTCTTAAAGTTGAAAGTGGAATCGATCCATCCTTAAATGTTTCGGCTCGTGAAATTTCTGCCCCATCAAGTCGTCCAGCTACTCTGATCATGACACCCTTGGCGCCAGCATCCATCACTCTTTGTACAGCTTGCTTAGAAGCCCTTCTGAAGGGCATTCTCTTTGAAATCTGCATACCAACTGTTTGAGCTACAACCTGAGCATTTAAATCAGCTTTTTTTACTTCAACAATGTCAAGCTTAAACTTCTTGCTAACATTTTTGGAAATTGCTAAACGAAGCATTTCTAACTGTTTACCGCCCCGACCAATCAAAACTCCAGGTCGAGCTGTATGAACAATAATATCTAACTTTCCAATGCCTCGCTCGATAATTATTTCTGAAATTGCAGCCTGTGGGCCCATTTTGGACATAATCAATTCTCTAATTTGATAATCCTCAAGTAAAATTTGCGCAAAGTCTTTCTTTGAAGCAAACCATTTGCTCTTCCAGTTGTTATAAACTCCCAAGCGAAACGCTGTTGGATTAACCTTCTTACCCATTTTGTGCTACCTTCTTATTCCCGGTTTTAACTTTCGGGGTTTCGGCAACTTCTTTCGCCGAATTTTTTTTATTGACTTTTTTATCTTCTTTTTTAAAATCAGATATCTTTCCTAGTGAAATTTTAAAGTGAGACATCTTTTTAACATAGCCCGTTGATCTTCCTCTTGCTCTGATGAACATCCTCTTCATCTTTCGGCCTTCATTAACCAAAGATTCGCAAACAACTAATTCTTCTTCTTTAAAGTCTTTCTTTTTAGCAGCATCAATTCCACTCTTTAAAAGCGATAAAGCTAAATCTGCAGATTTTTTGTTGGTTGTTTGTAGAATTTCAAGAGCTCTGGTGGCTGGTCTCATTCTGATCATATTCATAACGAGGCGGGCCTTTTTTGGACTCACATTTTGCTCTCTCAAATTAACTGTTGTGATTATCTTTTCCATCTTTATTTCGATCCTGATTTTTCTTGTTCCTTAGCCATTTTTCCGCCGTGTCTTTTGAACTTTCTGGTTGGGGCAAATTCACCCAGTTTGTGTCCTACCATTTCCTCAACGATCTTAACAGGGATATGTTCCTTGCCATTATGAACGGACATTGTCAGAGCCACCATTTCAGGGACAATTGTTGAACTTCTTGACCATGTTCTAATAACATCGCCACGGGCAGCAACGCTGACTTTCTTCATCAGACTCTCATCAACAAATGGACCTTTTTTAAGTGATCTTGCCATAATTACCTCTTTTTGTGGGCTCTAGTCTTTACGATAAGTTTATCCGAATTCTTTTTCTTTCTCGTTTTCTTTCCGATAGCAATTTTTCCCCATGGGGTCTTTGGATATTTAAGACCGATTGGGTTAACACCTTCACCACCACCATGCGGGTGTGAGTTTGGGTTCATCGCTTTACCTCTAACGGATGGTCGAATACCCTTTCTTCGGTTTCTCCCAGCCATACCAATCTTGATATTTCCGTGATCGATATTTGAAACTTGTCCGGCAGATGCTAAGCAGCTCTCATTTACGTTACGTAACTCTCCGGATGGCATTCTCAGTAAAGCGTGCTTATCTTCGATAGCCATTAAGGTAGCAAAGGTTCCGGCCGAACGAGCGAAACATCCTTTAGAACCAGGAGTTATCTCGATGTTGTGAACCTGAGAACCAACCGGAATGTTTTTGAGCATTGCTCTGTCGCCAGTATTGACGTTTGAAGATTCCTTAAAAGAAATTTCGTCACCGCGCTTAAGTTGCGCAGGTGCAATTATATACTTTTTAGAGCCGTTATTCAACTCTAGAAGCGCAATATTCGCGGATCTGTTTGGATCATATTGTAAATCTGTAACTTTAGCGGTCATCCCCTTGAATTCGTCAAGCGAAGAAATGATTCTATATCTCTTTTTAACACCTGCGCCTCGATGTCTGATCGACATCGATCCAGTGTTATCTCTTCCGAATGATCTCTTGTGACTGGAAACAAGAGATTTTTGTGGACCGCCTGAAGAGAGCTCCGATCTATCCTCGAAACTTTGGGTGAAATATCCGCTTGTAATTTTCTTTATCTTTCTGATCATTTCGTCTCTTTAACTTCTTTTGTTTTTGCAACTTTTTCTTTTGATTTTGTCTTTTCTTCTTTTGGCTGCTCTTGGGCCAATTCAAATCCTGGAATTTTCTGATCTTTTTTTAGCTTAATAAGTGCTTTTTTAACACCTCTATCAAGAAATGGTTTTCTCAGTCTTGTAGTCTCTCGATATTTTCCTTTGATAACATTGATCTCTATTGGTTTAAATCCAAATACTTCGATAACTGATTGTTCTATCTGCCCTCTTGTCGCGTTAAATTCGACTAAAAGAGTGTAAACATGTGATTCGGCTAGTTTAATAGATTTTTCAGTTATGTATGGTCTAACTTTTATCATTTCGCCATCCTTGCTGAGATGTGCTTATATACTTCAGAAGTCATAAGAAGCTTTCTAGACGAACTCAATGTTGTAAATGTGATTTTATCCGCAGTATCACAGTTAAGCTGAGCAAGATTTCTCCAAGGTAGGCAGTCGTTCAGCTCATCTTTTGAAACATACATATTTGCTGATTTTCCTTCAGAAAGCTTTGCGATTATGCTTCCTGCGTCTTTCGTTTTCTTGCTATCAACTTTTATGTTTTCAATTACCAAAAGCTCATTGGCTTTGATTTTTGCGACAATCATTTGCAAAAATGCTAAATCTTTCATCTTTTTAGGTATTTCAAGTACTTTATTGATTCCGGTAGGTCCGAATGTAACGCCCCCACCTCTCCAGAGAGGTGATCTCGTAGAACCGGCTCTCGCTCGTCCAGTTCCTTTTTGCTTGTAAGGCTTTCGTCCACCGCCGCGGATCTCACCCTTTGTCTTTGAAAGTCCAGCCTTAATCTGAATTCGATTTTGCTCAACATACAATGCTTGGCTAACTAGTTTAGTATTTAATACATCAAATCTCTCTGCAATTTCTAGCGAAAGTGCTTCCTTCTTTTCTCCTGTGTTTGAATAAAATGGTATTGAGATTTTCATTATTTTGAAATAGTAATTATTGCTTTATTTGGTCCTAAAATGTGTCCTTTGACCCAGATAACATTGTTCTCTTCATCAACTCTTTCGACTCTGACTTTCTTCATGGTTCGATTGACCGCACCCATATGTCCAGACATTTTTTTGCCAAGCACGACTCTGGATGGGTCTGTAACTCCAATTGAACCTGGCTGTCTATAATTATGCGAGCCGTGGGTTTTTGGTCCCGTATTGAATCCATGTCTCTTGACCGTTCCCTGAAACCCCTTACCTTTGGTTTGTCCCTGAACAATTATTAAATCGTTCTCCTTGAGGTCCTTAACCGAAAATTCTGTGCCCTCAATGGCTTCGGTTGGGTTTTTTTCTTCAACGACATACTTTGGGGTCAACTCTTTGAACTGGTTCTTAACTGATTTTCTTACTTTTGCTTTTTCTGAGTCCAAAACGACTACAGATGCTGAATAACCATCTTTTTCTTCGGTTTTAACTCGCCCAACTACAGATTTTTCCAATTTCAAGAGGGTCACAACTACGTGTTTGTTGCTGTCATTGTAATAATGTGTTGTTCCAATCTTTCTTGCAAATGCTTTCATAAAAAAACCTTTTCCCGAAATTCTCTAATTTGTAGAAAATTATTCGGGCTTACTTGAGCTAGCCAAGCACCCCGCCTTCCGACGTCCGATTAACGTGGCGGGATTGCCTAGCTACCTGAATATTTTAAGTTTTAATCTCGATGTCGATTCCAGCTGGCAATTCGATATTCATAAGCTGGTCGATCGTTCGAGAGGTAATCTCTGTTACATCAAGCAGTCTCTTGTGAATCCTGATCTCGTACTGATCTCTCGCATCCTTATGGACGAAAGTAGATTTCTGTACGGTCATCTTCTTGATTTCAGTTGGAAGTGGAATGGGTCCAACGATTTTGGCTCCGGTCTTCTCAACTGTATCAATGATGTGAGCAACAGACTTGTCGAGTATTCGATAGTCATAGCCCTTGATTTTGATTCTGATTCTCTGCTGTGTGGTATTTTTTGGCATATTAATGTGCGATTATTGGTTACTGATTACTATTTGATGATCTTTGTTACAACTCCAGCTCCAACAGTCTTGCCACCTTCTCTGATAGCGAATCTCATCTGATCTTCCATGGCTACAGGTACAATCAGCTTGACTTTGATAGAGACTGTGTCGCCAGGCATAATCATTTCAGCGCCAGATGTGATTTCGGTGATCTCACCAGTCACATCCGTTGTTCTAACGTAGAACTGAGGTTTGTAACCCTTAGTGAAAGGCGAATGTCGTCCACCCTCATCCTTGCTCAAGATATAAACTTCAGCTTCGAATTCGGTGTGTGGTGTAACAGAACCAGGCTTTGAAGCAACTTGTCCTCTTTCGATTTCTTCTCTTTCAATTCCTCTCAAGAGCAATCCGACATTGTCGCCAGCTTGGCCTTCGTCTAACTGTTTTCGAAACATTTCAACTCCGGTAACAATAACCTTTCTGGTTGGCTTGATACCGACTAATTCGATTTCTTCGTTGACTTTGACCATTCCTCGCTCAATTCTACCAGTTGCAACTGTTCCTCGTCCTTTGATTGAGAAAACATCTTCGATAGGCATTAGGAAAGGCTTGTCTGTTTCTCTGACAGGATCTGGAATATAGTCATCCATGGCCTGAACTAGATCAAGGATGGCCTGTTCTGAGTCTGCATCGCCTTCAAGCGCTTTGAGGGCTGAGCCTTTGATAATAGGAACCTCATCACCAGGATACTGATACTTGGTCAAGAGATCTCTAATTTCCATTTCAACAAGATCAAGAAGTTCTTTGTCTGAAACCTGATCAACTTTATTCATGAAAACAATAATCTGAGGGACACCGACTTGGTGAGCCAAAAGGATATGCTCTCTTGTTTGAGGCATTGGACCATCAGCAGCAGAAACTACCAAGATAGCAGCGTCCATCTGTGCGGCGCCAGTAATCATGTTCTTAACATAGTCAGCGTGACCTGGACAGTCAACGTGCGCATAATGTCTTTTTGCTGATTCATACTCCTGATGAGACGTAGCGATTGTAATACCACGCTCTCTCTCTTCGGGCGCGTTATCGATATCTTCAAATTTCCTTGCTTCTGCTAGACCCTTTTTAGACAAAACTTGGGTGATAGCAGCAGTCAAAGTGGTTTTGCCATGGTCAACGTGGCCGATTGTACCGACGTTTACATGGGGTTTGGTTCTTTCGAACTTTGCTGCCATTATTCTCTCCTATGTTTAAATTACTTTTACCTTATAATTTACAATTTATTCTAACAAAAATTGCACTATACGTCAACTTCCGGCCGGCTTTCGGCCCTCGATAAGCGAATTAGCAATATTTGTAGGTACAACCTCATATTTCAGGAACTCCATCGTGTAGCTAGCTCGTCCTTGAGTAATTGATCGAAGCGATGTGGCATAACCGAACATTTCTCCGAGTGGTACCTCTGCTGGAATAACCTTGGCATTGCCTCTATCAGTCACCGTTCCAATCTGGCCTCTCTTTGAGTTAAGATCCCCTAGTACATCTCCCATAAACTCATCAGGTGTAACCGCTTCAACCTTCATAATTGGCTCGAGAATAACCGGTTTGGCACTCTTTACAGCGTCTTGTAACGCCATAGATGAAGCAATCTGGAAAGCCATTTCTGAAGAGTCAACATCATGGTACGAGCCGTCATACAGAGTCACGGCAAGATCAACCAATGGAAATCCTGCTATTACACCCTTATCAAGTGCCATATTTACGCCGTCTTCACAAGCAGGGATAAATTCTTTAGGAATAGCTCCACCAAAGACTTTGTTGATAAATTCATTTCCCGTTCCACGCTCTTTTGGCGCGATTTCGAGGTATACATGCCCATATTGACCACGTCCACCCGACTGTCTAACGAATTTTCCTTCAGCCTTTGCTCCTTCGAGAACGGTCTCTCTGTATGCAACCTGAGGGGCACCAACATTTGCCTCTACCTTAAACTCTCTCTTGAGTCGATCAACGATGATTTCAAGATGAAGCTCGCCCATACCAGCAATTAAGGTTTGGTTGGCTTCTTGACTTGTTCTGATTCTGAAAGTTGGATCCTCTTCGGCTAATTTATTGAGCGCAAGACCCATTTTGGCTTGATCGGCCTTAGTCTTTGGCTCAATAGCAATCTCAATAACTGGGTCAGGAAATTCAATAGATTCTAGCTTGACGAGTCTCGCAGGATCACAAAGCGTGTTTCCGGTTGTTGTATTCTTTAACCCAACGATTGCAGCAATTTCCCCAGAGAAAACTTCTTCGACTTCCTCTCGATGGTTTGCATGCATACGAAGAACTCGTCCAACTCGTTCTTTTTCTCCGTTGGTGGCGTTAACAATATAACTACCGGACTTTAATACTCCAGAATAGACTCGGATATAAGTGAGGCGTCCTACAAATGGATCTGTTGCAATCTTGAAGGCAAGAGAGCAAAAAGGTTCTTCATCGTTTGTTTTAATCTCAACTTCATCGCCAGTTTTTTCGTTTATAGCAAATACCGACGGAACTTCGAGTGGGCTAGGCAAATAGTCGACAACTGCATCAAGAAGTAACTGAACACCCTTATTCTTGAGGGCAGAACCTGCCAGTACAGGAATAAGTTCGTTTTTTATAGTAGCAGACTTGATTCCTGATCGAAGATCCTCAACAGACAGGGTTCCTTCGGCAAGATACTTATCCAATAACTCCTCGCTGGTTTCGGCTACTTTTTCCTCGAGCTTAGCTCTCCACTCCTTAGCCTGAGCTTGCATATCCTCTGGAATTTCAACAATTTCGGTCTCTCTTCCCATTTCGTCTTTAAACATATGGGCTTTCATATCCATCAGATCAATCAGACCAGAAAATTTGTCTTCTGCACCGATTGGGACCTGAAGAGGGATTGTATTAGCACCTAGCTTATCGAGAATACTCTGGTATGACTTAAAAAAGTCGGCACCCATTCTGTCTAGTTTATTAATGAAACAAATTCTCGGAACAGAATATTTATCCGCTTGTCTCCAGACTGTTTCGGATTGAGGTTCAACACCAGCTACACCATCAAAAACAACAACGCCACCATCAAGTACCCTAAGTGATCTTTCGACTTCAACTGTAAAGTCTACGTGACCGGGGGTATCAATGATGTTTATTCGGCATTTTTTGTCTTCCTCGGATCTTGGAGCCCAGAAACAGGTTGTTGCAGCAGATGTAATAGTAATTCCGCGCTCTTGCTCTTGCTCCATCCAGTCCATTTCGGCTTGGCCCTCATGAACTTCGCCAATTTTGTGTTTTTTTCCGGTATAGAAAAGAATACGCTCAGTAACAGTAGTCTTACCCGCATCAATGTGAGCAATAATTCCAATATTTCTAGTTTTATCTAATGTGTATTCTCTGGCCATATTATCTTGTAATCCTAAAAATTACCCCTAAATTAATTCCTTAACTCATCTTGGCAAAATGAGCGAATGCTCTGTTTGCCTCTGCCATCTTGTGAGTATCTTCTCTCTTTTTGATCGCAGCACCAGTTCCAGTAAGAATATCCTTGTACTCAGTAGCCAATCTCTTGTGCATTGGCATTCCTTTTTTGCTTTTAGCAGCGTTGATTATCCATCGCATCGACAAAGCCGTTCTTCTGGGCTCTTTTACGTCAACTGGAATCTGGTAGTTAGCGCCACCAATTCTTTTTGATTTTACTTCAACAGCGGGAGCTACAGCTGAAATGACAGCGGTAAATATTTCCAGTGGTTCTTTTTTAAGTTCTTTCGAGGCAACGTCTAGCGAATCGTAAACGATTTTTGTTGCAGTAGTCTTCTTGCCTCGCTCCATTATATAGTTGATGAACTTTGCAACGGCAGTTGAGCCGTATCTTTCATCAGGTTCAATTATATGCTTTTTGTATTTACTTGCGCCTCTCATGATTTATCCGTGCCTTTCTTAACGCCGTACTTAGAGCGTGACTTCATACGCTTGGCGACACCCTGAGTATCTAGTTTACCTCTCACGATGTGATATCGAACACCAGGAAGGTCTTTGACTCTTCCGCCGCGAATGAGCACAACTGAGTGCTCCTGCAAATTGTGTCCAATACCTGGAATGTACGCTGTAACTTCCTGACCATTAGTCAATCTCACTTTTGCAATTTTTCGCAAAGCTGAGTTTGGCTTCTTTGGGGTCATTGTAGTTACCTTAGTACAAACACCGCGCTTAAACGGGTTCGACTGCGATACTTGGGTTGGTTTATTCTTCAAGAAATTAAAGTTTCGCGCGAGCGCTGGGCTCTTGCTTTTTCTTACTTTCTTTACTCTACAATTCTTTAGAAGTTGATTTACTGTAGGCATCTTATTTCGATTCCTTTTTATCTTTTCTCAAGCCAGTTCCAGCGGGGATTAGTTTACCAATAATTACGTTCTCTTTCAAGCCCCGTAGATCGTCTACTGCGCCGCGGATTGCTGCATTGATCAATACACCGGTTGTTTCTTGGAATGAAGCTGCCGATAAGAAGCTATCCGTCTTCAAGGCGACTCTAGTAATTCCCATGATAATCGGCTCAGCCTTTGCTGGGGTCTTCTTGGCTTTTTCGGCTTTTGCATTTTCAGCGTCAAGTTCAAGCTGATCAACAACTTGGCCAGGCACAAAGGTTGTGTCGTTTTCATCAAGAATACGAAGTTTTGAGATGTTCTGCCTGATAATAGTCTCGAGGTGCTTGTCATTAATTGACTGACCCTGTGACATGTAGATTGATTTTGCCTCTTTGATAATATATTTGATCGTGTCCTGTTTACCCCTTACTGCGAGTAGCGTCGACAAATTCAGGTGTCCGTCGGCGAGAATCTGACCCTTTTCAACCTTCTCGTTATTTTTTATTAAGAGCGTCATTGCCGGATTAACCACATATGAGACCGAGATTTTATCTTTTGAGACAATCAGGATCTTGTTTTTCTTAATAGACATAATTCCTGAAATTGTTGTTCTTATAGCTTTGCGCTCTTTTGCAACAGCAACAGCTTTCTTGGCCTTAACCAAATCGCCATCCTTAGCAACAATCTCGTATCCCTCTGGAACAGTGAGCTCCTCCGACATCTCTTCGTCGGAAACAATATCGATAACATTTCCATCTCGTCCCTTGGAAATCTTGGCAATTCCTGTAATCTCAGAGATTGGTGCTTCATATTTGGGACGGCGTGCTTCAAATAGCTCTTCTACTCTAGGCAAACCAGAAGTAATATCTTCTCCGGTAACACCCCCAAGGTGGAATGTTTTCATCGTTAACTGAGTTCCGGGTTCACCAATTGCTTGAGCAGCAATTACACCGACTGCTACCCCAAAATCAACAATCTTCCCAGTTGCAAGATCTCGTCCATAACACTTCTGGCAGACGCCATAGGTTTCTTTACAGGCAGTGATAGATCTAACAAATACTGACTCAACATCTGACCTTTCAACTTCCAAGGCTAGTTCCTTGGTGATCTCTTCGCCAGCCTTTATGATTGTTTTCGATCCAGCCTTGATGTCTTTGAGAGCAACTCGTCCGTCCATTCTCTCTGCGAACGTTTCGCCAAACTCTTCTGATTCAGCGCGAGTAAGCTCTAATCCGTCAGAAGTCTCGCAATCCGTAGTTCTGATGATGATTTCCTGAGCAACGTCAACGAGTCGTCGTGTTAGGTATCCTGCGTCAGAAGTTCTAAGCGAAGTATCGGATCGTCCTTTTCTTGAGCCGTGAGATGAGATGAAATATTCGAATACAGTTAATCCTTCTCGATAGTTGGAGATAATAGGAATTTCGATAATTTCTCCAGCAGGGTTAACAACAAGTCCTTTCATTCCAGCCATCTGGATTAACTGGGCAACCGAACCTCTGGTTCCCGAGGTCACATACGTGAAAACTGGGTTTGAATCATTGTAGGCATTCATCATATTCTTTTCAATTTCGACTCTTGCCTTAGACCAAAGATCAATTGTCTTAAGTCTTTTTTCTTCGCCAGTGATCAAACCTCTTTTCAGAAGGGTTTCTATCTGATCAATCTCTTCGCGAGTCGATGATACAATTGCCTCTTTTTCAACAGGGACAATAATATCGTCGATTCCGATTGAAAGCCCAGAAACCGTTGCATACTCGAATCCGAGATCTTTAACTCTATCTAGTGTTTCAGCAGTTGCCTGAGTTCCAAGCTTCTTGAAGATTTGTGAAATTGTCGCCTTCATGAGCTTTGCATCGATTGTTTTGTTGATGAATCCAAGACCTTCAGGAATCACATTATTGAAGAGAATTCGTCCTACGCATGTTTCAATTATATTTCCTTCATGGCAAGGCTTTACTTCGGAATCAGAATCGTTGATTTCGTCACTTAACCTAACCTTGATTTTGGTCTTAAGCTGAATAATTCCGGTTTGCCATGCCATAATAGCTTCGTTTTTACCGGAGAATATCTTGACGTGATCTTCTTCAACTAGTGAGGTTATATAGTAACAGCCCAAGATCATATCAAATCTTGGAGTTGCAATAGGCTCTCCAGAAGCTGGCTTCAGTAAGTTCTTGCTCGACAACATAATATCCCGCGCTTCTTTTCTGGCGTTTTCCGACAATGGAACGTGAACGGCCATCTGATCTCCGTCAAAGTCAGCGTTAAAAGCCTGGCAAACTAACGGATGGAGTTGAATAGCCTTTCCTTCAATTAGTGTCGGCAAGAAAGCTTGAATTCCAAGCCTATGAAGCGTAGGGGCACGGTTTAACATAACGTGATGATCGGCAGTAACCTGCTCGAGTATATCCCAGACAACCGGATCCTTTGCTTCAATTAACTTGGTCGCGTTTTTGACATTATAGACGTGTCCATCGGCAATTAGTCTGGCTATAACGAACGTTTTGAAGAGTTCGAGTGCCATTACCTTTGGAAGACCGCATTCGTGCAGCTTAAGGGTAGAGCCAACAACGATAACCGATCGTCCAGAATAGTCGACTCTTTTACCAAGAAGATTTTGTCTAAATCGTCCCTGCTTACCTCTTAGGATATCCGAAAGTGATCGAAGTTTTCTCTGATTACCGGCAACTGCCGCTTTGCCACGTCTTGCTGAGTTATCAAGAAGCGCATCAACAGCTTCCTGAAGCATTCTCTTTTCATTTCTACATATTACTTCAGGAGCACCGGCTGTTAGAAGTTTCTTGAGTCGATTGTTTCTATTTAATACTCTTCTATAAAGGTCGTTCAGATCAGATGCAGCAAATCTACCACCATCAAGCTGAACCATAGGCCTTAAATCTGGCGGAATAACCGGGAGATTTCTAAGCACTAGCCATTCAGGCTTAATGTTGGCGGCTTTCATGTCCTTAAACTGCTTCAGTGACCTCAGGAGTTTCTTTCTGTTAGCACTGACGTTACCCTCAAGTCTTTTTTCCATCGCAGCAATTTCGTCATCTAGATCGATATTTTTAAGTAGTTCTAGGATAGATTCAGCACCGATTCCCACTCTGGCGACTTGACCATATTTCATGGATATAGCCGTATATTCAGATTCGGTAAGGACCTTTTTGTAACTGAGGGAGGTCAATTCTGACTTTGAAGCCTTATATGTCGCTTCAAGTTTTGCTAACGCAATAGGGTTGTTTTTAAATTCAGTTGATTTCTTAGCTTCATCGAATTCCTTCTGCAGTTGCTCGAGGGTTTCAGCTCTTAAGTCTTCGTTGACCGAAAGAACAACGTAGGCAGCAAAATACGTCACTGCTTCAATATCTGAGATTGTCATATCAAGAATTGTGGAAATAATACCCCCACCGCCCCTGATATACCAAACGTGAGCAACTGGAACGACTAGTTCAATATGTCCCATTCTTTCACGTCTAACTGAAGATCTCGTGACCTCAACTCCGCATCTATCACAGATAACACCTTTGTATCTGATTTTCTTGTATTTTCCGCAGTAGCACTCCCAGTCCTTGACTGGTCCAAAAACTCTTTCGTCAAATAAACCGTCGCGTTCTGGTTTCTGTGTGCGGTAGTTTATGGTTTCAGGTTTGGTAATTTCACCATATGACCAGCCAGTAATTTCTTCGGGTGAAGCAACTGTGATCTTCATCTTCTCGAAATCTCGGAGGATTACGTCCTTAGCGGATCTCATTGTATCGTGATTACTCATTGTCCTCCTTTGTAGATTCTTCAATTACTTCTGGTTCGACAACCTGACTTGCGAATATTTCAGTTAATTCCCTATCCTCTTTTTCGTCCGGTTCAACAACTTCTTTAGGAACAATCTCATCAATTGGAGCTTTCTGCTCTAGTTTTTCAGAAATTGACTCAGGCCTTCGCATATCAAGAGGTTTTCTGGGTTCGTCGACAATCTCTTTTCCACCAATCATATCTGGTGATAGCCCAAGCCCCTGTAATTCGCGGACGAGAACATTAAAGGATGCAGGTACAGATGGCTTTTCAATTGGCTCATTTCGGATAATCGATTCATATGCCCTTGCTCTTCCCATAACATCATCTGACTTGATCGTAAGCATTTCTTGCAATGTGTGAGCTGCACCATAAGCTTCGAGTGCCCAGACTTCCATTTCTCCAAATCTCTGGCCGCCGAACTGTGCTTTACCACCAAGTGGCTGCTGAGTAACCATGGAGTATGGACCGACTGATCTTGCGTGCATCTTGTCATCAACAAGGTGAGCAAGTTTTAGGATATACTTTTGTCCAACTGTAATCTTTGAGTCAAATGGCTCGCCGGTTCTTCCATCGTATAGAGTCATCTTTCCGTCTTCGGTGTAGCCGGCTTCACTTAGAAGCGACTTTACCTTGTCGACTTGAACTCCGTCGAAAACTGGCGTAGCAATATGCATGCCAAGTTTCTTGGCAGCAAGTCCTAGGTGGGTTTCAATAATCTGACCAAGGTTCATTCGGCTTACAACGCCAAGCGGGTTTAATATAATATCAATTGGTGTACCATCTTCGAGATAAGGCATTTCCTCCTCTGGTAGTACCATGGAAATAACACCTTTATTTCCATGTCTTCCGGCCAGTTTATCTCCAACCGAAATCTTTCTCATCTGGGCAACTGACACTTCAACCATCTGGGAAACTCCCTCTGGTAGTTCGTCGTTTGCGTCTTTTGAGAATAGTTTGACTTCAATAACTTTACCTTTTTCACCATGGGGCAACCTCAGAGATGAGTCCTTAACATCCTTAGCTTTTTCACCGAAAATCGCTCTTAAGAGTTTTTCTTCTACCGAAAGCTCGGTTTCACCTTTTGGCGAGATCTTACCGACAAGAATGTCGCCAGCCTCAACTTCGGCTCCAACTCGGACAATTCCTTCTTCGTCGAGATTAGCCAACGCTTCTTCACCAACATTTGGAATGTCGCGAGTTATGACCTCAGGTCCTAGCTTTGTGTCTCTAACTTCGATTGCATATTTTTCAACATGAATCGAGGTAAGAACATCTTCCTTTACTAATTTTTCAGAAATAATAATAGCATCTTCATAGTTGCCGCCGCGAAAGCTCATAAAAGCAACTAAGACGTTTCTTCCTAGCGCTAGTGAGCCACGATCAGTAGCTGGACCATCCGCTAGGGGATCCCCCGCTTTAACTTTAGTTCCTGCATCAGCCAATATTTTCTGGTTAATACAAGTTCCTTGGTTTGATCGAGTAAATTTATTCAATAAGAAGGTCTCTTTTTTACCTTTTGCATCTTTGACAACAATTTTATCTGCAGATGCCTCCTCGACTGTGCCATCAAACGGCGCGCAGATAACATGCCCAGACGATCGAGCCGAGTCTGATTCCATTCCCGTTCCAACGACAGGTGCTTGAGGTCTAACCAATGGCACTGCCTGACGTTGCATGTTCGATCCCATATTTGCTCGAACAGCATCATCGTGCTCAATGAAAGGAATTAATGCTGTAGTAATAGAAGCAATTTGTTTTGGCGAAACATCCATATACTGAATTGTGGAAACATTTTCAATCGATGGTGATCCATATTTTCGAACTGGAACTCTTTTGCCGGTAATATTTCCATCTTTGTCTTTTGTGGTAGAAGCAGGCGCAATAACAGCTTTTTCTTCGTCTGAAGCATCGAGATAAACCAATTTTTTTGTGACTTTTGCTTTGCCGCCAGTTTGCTCAACGATGAGATACGGAGTTTCGATGAATCCATAATCATTTACTTTCGCGTAAGATGCCAAATATGCAACCAAACCGATGTTTGGTCCTTCTGGTGTTTCAATAGGACAGATTCTTCCATAGTGGGACTGGTGAACGTCTCTAACCTCAAATCCCGCTCTCTCTCTAGATAATCCGCCAGGTCCAGTTGCCGATAAGGTTCTCTTGTGTTCGAGCTCAGCAAGTGGGTTTGTCTGGTTCATGAACTGAGACATCTGCGATGAGGCAAAGAACTCTTGCAAGACTGCGGCAATTGGTCGGGAGTTTACAAGCTGAGCCGGAGTTGCATTTTCATTCTCAATAACAGACATTCTGTCTTTGATAATTCTTTCCATTCGAAGGAATCCAACTCGGAGTCTAGACTGCACAAGCTCTCCAACAGCTCGGACTCTTCTATTTTTCAAGTGATCGATATCATCAGGTTCGGCAGTAGGATCATTATTTAGTCTAATAATTTCTTTGATAATTCCAACAACATCTTCCAAGCGAAGAATTCTGCCGTTGACGTCTTCCTTTACATTAATACCCAAGCGTCGGTTAGCTTTATATCGTCCGACACGACCAAGGTCATATCTCTTTGGATTAAAAAATAGTGCGTCAATAAAGACCTTGGCGGCTTCGGCAGTTGCCAGATCCCCCGGTCTGATTCTTTTATATACTTCAACAAGTGCTGTCTCTCGATCTTTGGCAACATCCTTAGACAACGTATTCTCGATATATTTCATATCGATGTTGTCATCAACGTCGGCAAACGTTTTAAGGATCTGGGCATTTGATTCCATTCCTAATGCTTTAAGAAAAGTAGTAACTGGAATTTTTCTTTTTCTATCCACCTTGACTGAGATGATTCCTCTGTTTGAAGTTTCAAACTCCAACCAAGCTCCGCGAGATGGGATCAATTTGGCACCAAAGTATTTCTTGCCAGCAACATCCTCGGCTACAAAAATTACTCCGTATGATCGTACAATCTGAGAGACGACAACTCTTTCAATACCATTTATAATAAAAGTTCCTCGATCCGTCATTACAGGAAAGTCTCCCAGGAAAACACGAGATGCCTTTTTCTTATTCGTGATTCTGTTTGATAAAATCACATCGCACATCAAAGGGGCCTTGTATGTGAGGTTTCTGTTTCTTGCGGTTACTTCATCAACCTTAGATTCGCCGAGATCATAATTGCCGAATTCTAATGACAAAGCTTCGCTTGTAAAATCATCTACTGGACTAATTTCGTCCAAAAGTTCTCTTATGCCTTCTTTGAAAAGCCACTGGTATGAGCTTTTCTGAATCTCTATCAAATTTGGAAGCTCTACCTTTACGTGATCGTTCGAGTAAAATGTATACGCGAGGTTATTGGTTTGGTCGTTTTTGCTCATATGCTAAGCGTCCCCTAAAATTATTTGACAAACGCACACAAGTTTACTTGCGTACAGCAAGTAAACCCTCCTGCTAAATTAGCAGTTTATTATTTCCACGTATCTATCTAGCTCATATCAGCTTATTTTTAAAAACTAAATTAATTTTACATCAAAGACACATTTTTGTCAACTCGATAAAGTCGCCTGATTCCAGCTCGCCAAGCTTAAGCTTTCCCATTCTTACCCTTTGAAGTTTCAAAACGTGCAGACCGGCCTTCTCAAATGTAATCCGAATTTGCCTTTTAATGCCTTCTTTTAAAATTATCTTAAACTTTGCTATCCCCTTCTCGACGCCCAAAAGTGAAATTTGAGCGGGACGACTGCGCTTTTCTCCAATTTTAATCCCACACTTAAAATACTGTAACGCGTTTTCAAGTTTGGCCGAATGATTCTGGTAGCTTACCGCGACCTCGACTAAATATTCTTTTTCGTGCTCATGACTGGGATGCATCATTTTTTGAGCAAAATCCCCGTCATTGGTTAATATCATTAAACCTTCAGATTCCTTGTCGAGACGGCCTACTGGGTACAATCCTTGAATATCAACCAAATCAACAACTTTCTTATCGGCAAACTTATCATCTACCGTACTAACATATCCGACAGGTTTATTGACAGCAAAATATTTTAGATCGCTAACTTGAGCTTTTTGGCCACCGACAAGAATTTCATCATCTTCCTGAACTTGATATGCAAGATCTTTCATTTGTTTTTTATTTACAAAAACAGCACCAGACGTTACTAGTGCTTCAACTTTTCTTCTGCTGCCAAATCCGCAGCTTGCTAAGTATTTGTTTATTCGCATTTTTAGAGATTATCGTCCCGTCATACGGGACACAATAATTTTGAGATTTGAATTTTGAGATTTGGATTTCGTGTATTGCCTAACTGCAGGATAAGCCGAGTTCTGTTTATGTAGCCATCTATCTATGCGTCAAGACCCTTGGACATCGAGCGAGTAGCTCTTGATGATGAATGGGCCCACTTGACTTGCACCAGACAGGGTTTTCACAGACGAAGATTACTCTTCGAAAGCGTGCGCTCTTACCGCACGTGTTCGCCCTTGCTTCCGCGCTCCGCGCGCTAGCGCTCAGCAATCAGGTATCAGCGATCAGTTTTTCTGACGGCTGAAGGCTGAAGGCTGACAGCTAAAGTGCGAAGCACAGTTCAGCGGTTTGTTTTCTGTTGCACTGTTCCCTTGGCTCACGCCAGCCCACTTGGTCTCGCCGAGGCGAGGATTCATGGGTATCCTACTCTTGGTGCTCGGACTTTCCTCCCCGTCGAATGACGGGGTAGCTACTTCCGGCAGTTAGGCGGTTATAGTATAGGGTAAAATCACAAAAATGTCAATAATTAACAACGATTTATATACATTTTAAAACCGTTTTTGGCACTTACCTTTAAGGAGCGCTCGCTACGACCAGCGTCTTCGCTCACTCGGTACTCGCTCGATTTTCCACAGAGCGGAACCATGCAAATCGAGCTGCGTATGTCCTTAAGAGGCAAGTGCCTCGATATTTAATAACGTGTTTTGCCGTTCTCAAACAACTTACGCAGGCTTTTTGGCATGGTCGGGCCTTGCCCGCAAAAAGCCGAGTATGTAGGTGGAGGGGTGGTACCCGGAACAATTTGCGGCTGGGCAAATCGACTATCGGTGGTTGGTTGGCAAAACAAAAAATGGGCTTAAATTAGAGAACCAAATTGCTTTTTAAAAAACTAAAATTTGATGAATTTTCCACTGACTGATTTAGGATCTTTGGCTACGTGTTCGGGCGTTCCCTCGGCTACAATCTCGCCACCCATCGATCCGCCAGAAGGCCCCATATCAATTACCCAGTCAGCATTTTTAATAACATCTAGATTGTGCTCTATAACCAACACCGTATTTCCTCGATCGACAAGCTCCTGTAGAATCACGAGAAGTTTTCCAACATCCTCAAAGTGCAACCCAGTGGTTGGCTCATCTAAAATATAAATCGTTTTACCAGTCGAGGGTTTTGATAACTCTGATGCAAGCTTGATCCTTTGCGCTTCTCCGCCAGACAATGTTGTAGCGCTTTGGCCAAGCGGCAAGTATCCGAGGCCAACCTTCTTTAATATAGTAAGTTTGTTTAGAAGATCCTCATCCTCTTTGAAGAATTCGCTCGCCTCGTCAACGCTCATTCTTAAAACTTCAGCTATTGTCTTTCCGCGATACTTAACCTCGAGAGTCTCTTTATTATATCTTTGACCCTGACACTCCTCGCAAGGTACGTAGACATCAGGCATGAAAAACATTTCAATCTTGATCATTCCATCACCTCGACAAACCTCACAACGGCCACCCTTGAGGTTGAAACTAAACTGAGATGCACAAAATCCTTTTAACTTTGACTCGGCAGTTTCGGCGAAGAGTTCTCTGATGGGTGTAAAAATTCCTGTATATGTCGCCAGGTTGGATCGCGGGGTTCGCCCTATCGGTGTCTGATCTATTTTAATTACTTTGTCGAGTAGCTCAATTCCGCGAATTGATTCAAAATTGCCCGGCTCTACTTGCGCTCTATGGTAGACCCTAGCTAACTCCTTCGCTAAAACATCGTAGATAAGTGAAGACTTTCCGGATCCAGAAACTCCCGCGACAGCAACAAAATTCGACAGAGGTATCCGAACATCAAGGTTTTTCAGATTATTATGATTGATATTTGTAATATTTATCTCGCCCTGAGCTTTTCTGCGCTTTTTGGGAATCTCAATTTTTTTTGCACCTGAAAGATACTGCCCCGTGACAGAATCCTTATTTTGCCTTATTTCGTCTGGTGTGCCTTGTGCAATCAACTCACCGCCGTGCTTGCCCGCTCCTGGCCCGATATCATATATAATATCGGCCGCCTCTAAAACCGATCGATCGTGCTCGACCACAACTACAGTATTGCCCTCTTCTCTAAGTTTCTTAAACGACTGAATCACTTTCTCGGTATCCGCAGAATGGAGTCCGATCGTTGGCTCGTCAAGCACATACAACACTCCGCTTAAAAATGAGTCAAATTGAACACCAAGTCTGATTCTCTGGGCCTCTCCACCCGACAAGGTTTCAGATCCTCGAGAAAGTGTCAGATAATCAAGACCAACGGAGGCCAAATTACCTAACCTTCTCAGGAGCTCATCTAAAATAACCCGTGCTTCAGGAATTAGGTTTTCCTTCTCCTTTTTGAAAAATTCCATTAACGGCAAAATCTCCATGTCTGAAATCTCAGAAATATTTTTGCCGAAAAGTCTCACCGAAAGTGCGAACTCATTTAATCTCTTGCCTTTGCATTTGTCGCAACTCTTTTCGTGCATGTACTGTTCGATTTCCTGCCTCAGGTAGTCTGAGTCTGTTTCGAGATATCGTCTCTCGAGATTTGGGATAACTCCCTCGTAGTCACCGTAGCCATACAAGATTGCTTGTATCGCCTCACTGGACAATTCCTCTACGGGAATATCAAGTCTAAATCCAATCCTTCGCGCTAAATCCGAGAGAGCCTTCATTGAATTGCCATTTTGTCCGGCTAGCCTAGACCACGGCCTGATAGCACCCTCGTCGAGGGTGAGTCTAGTATTTGGTACAACTAAATCTGGCTGAACCTCCTTGACAATTCCAAGTCCTTGGCACCTTTTGCACGCCCCATACGGACTATTGAATGAAAAAAGTCTTGGCTGTAATTGGGGAAAAAACACTTTGCACGAAGAACAGTAAGGATGCTTAGAAAATATCTGTAGCTGATCGCCTCTTCTCACCTTGACAATATCCTCAGCTAACTCAAATGCCTTATCGAGGGCAGATGCAATCTCTTTTTTGGTGATTTCGGTCAGACTGTCGATCTTTTTGTTTAACACAATCACTTCTACTGCATGATTTTCATTCTTGTCGAGTCGCAGTTCTTTCAGAGAATTAGCGTCATATTCTATTCCATCAACCAGAAACGCTATATATTTTGAGTTCGATAATCTCTCGATAATACTTTTGTGAGAACCTTTCTGATCCTTGACAACAGTCGCGAAGATCACTAAATCCTCGCCATTATTTTGCACAATAAATTCAAATATTGATTCATAAATATTCTTCAGTTCTCCTGAAAAAATTTCCCTTGAACATGTAGGGCAATAAACCTTACCAAACCGCGAATAAAGAAGCCTCAAAAAATCGTATGACTCTGTCAAAGTCCCGACTGTTGATCGAGGAGACCTAACAATGCTCTTCTGATCAATCGCAATAGCAGGTGGAATTCCCTCGATTGAGTCAACATCTGGCTTTTCAATTACACCGATAACCTGCCTCGCATACGAAGACAGATTTTCAACATATCTTCTTTGGCCTTCAGCATAAATTGTGTCGAAAGCAAGTGATGATTTACCTGATCCCGAAATTCCGCTAAAAACCGAAATTTTTTCTTTTGGGATTTCAAGTGAAACATTTTTCAAATTATGAGTTCTGGCGTTTGTGATCTTAATATTCTTCATACGGATAATATACCTATTTCATAATTATTAGCTTTGAGGATTATAAATCAATTTGAAAAATAAATCAAGACCGTCGTTCTTGATTTTAGTGTTTGATGTGCTACATTCCAAGTATAGTTTGGCCAATAAAAACCGTAATTAATAAAAGGAGAGAGCATGAAGCAAACCAATCAGGTTGGTACGATCGTTGGCTCGTCAGTCCATCTGACGGGTACAATCAAAGACTCGTCCGACATCAATATCTTCGGCAGTGTTGAAGGAGAAGTACTCTCTGACGAGAAAGTTGTTATTGAAGATTCCGCAACTGTTAAAGGGCCTATCACCGCACGAGAAGTAATAGTAAGCGGATTCGTAAATGGAACCATAATCGCCAAAGACAGGATTGAGCTAAATTCATCTGGAAGCATCAAGGGCAATATTGACACAAAAGACCTACTAATTCATTCTGGGGCTTCATTTATTGGAGAATCCATAATGCCAGAAAAAACGAGCCTAGATGGCGTTTCCGTCGACCAAGAGTTTAATGCAGAGGTTGAGGAAGAAGAGGAAGAGGAGGAAAAAGAAGAGAAAGAAGATACAAAAAAGGATGAAAAGAACGAAAAAGACAAAGAATAAATATGTACTATTATATCTTCGATCAAATACGAAGCTCGAAAGCGAGAGCGGATTTTGAGAAGATAAAAGAAATTGCGCGTAATTTTTCAATCCAAGGAGAATTTGCACAAATTTCCCCAGCTCGATCCGCAGAAGAATTGGTCGAATCAGCAATAGATAAGTCTGTCTCGACCCTTGTTGTTATTGGCTCGGATACGCTGATCAATAAAGTAGTAAGCGCTTTGGTCAAAAATTCATCCACCACTCCCGTCGCACTTGGCATAATCTCAACAGAGCCAGAATCCATCCTATTCGAGCGCTGGGGATTCAAAACCTTTGAAGATGCGCTTGAAGCAATTAAGTTTAGAAAACTTGAGCGATTTACGATCGGTATGATAGAGCCCAATCATTATTTTCTTTCATCAGCACGAATCGAATGCAATAAACCAACGCGAATGCTAATTGAGATCGACCACTTCAAGGTTGAGGGTGTATTTGATAGAGTAGAAATTTCAAACAATCTCTATGTATTAATCGAAAGATACCTACGCGAGAAATCAGTATTAAAATCAACATGGAATTGGCTCTCTGGAAAAGAGAATCTAGACTCCGACCAAAGTATTTTTAAAGGAAGATAATTCGGATTTCATCTACCGAGCCTATTCCGGTTTATATCGGATCCGAGGTCATTACAAACACGCCGATCAATATCTACAGAAAGATAAATGCCTTGAATATTATTACGAAACGTGATAAAGTTTCGACGTAGAAAATAAGATAGTTAGCGGAGAATACATAAGTTACCCAAGAAGTTCTTCCAGTAAAGTATTTTTTCGGATTAACGATTCTATCCGAGTACCAGAAGTCCACCTGATAGACGACGAGGGTGTATCACACGGTACGATAAATACTATAGAAGCACGAAGAATGGCGCAGCAGGCTAATCTCGACCTCGTCGAAATTTCGCCCAATGCAAAACCACCTGTTTGCAAAATACTTGATTTTGGAAAATTTAAGTATGAGCAAGAGAAAAAACAGAAAAGCAAGCCAAGCCACGCTGGGGAAATCAAAGAAATTCGGCTCTCAGTTACTACAGACGAACATGACTTTAACACCAAGGTGGATCAGGCGATCAAGTTTATCGAAAAAGGCTACAAAATCAGAGTTACGGTTAAGATGTCTGGCCGACAAAATATTTATCACGAAAAAGCACTTTCCCAGATTGATAACGTAAAAGCAGCAATCGACGGAGAGTTCGAGCAGACACCAACAAGAATGGGTAATAGATTTAGTGCATTATTAATAAAGAAAAAAGAAAACAAGGATAAAGATGCCGAAACTGAAAACAAGTAAAACAGCTTCCAAAAGACTTGCAAAAATAACTGCAAGCGGAAAAATGATGCGAAGAAAAACCACGGCTCAGCATTTGGTTAAGAGAAAGACCAAAAGAACGATTAAGGAATCTGGAAACGCAGTCGAGGTTGTTGCATCTGAAGCAAAACGTTTAAAAAGACTAACCCCTTATAGGACAAAATAATGGCAAGAGTAAAACGCGGAACCACAATCAAGGCTAAACACAAAAAGCTTTTAAGCAAAGCTAAAGGTTTTAGACATACGCGAAAATCAGTCGTAAGACTTGCAAAACAAGCAGTCATGAAGGCTGAGGCCTATGCATATAAATCAAATCGCTTAAAAAAGCGTGACTTTAGAAGACTCTGGATTGTCAGAATCTCTGCAGCATGTAAAGCAAATGGAATTGCATATTCCAGATTCATCAAATTATTGAACGATAAAAAAATTGAGATTAACAGAAAAGAACTTGCTCAAACAGCTCAAGATGCAGCCAAATTCACTGCTCTCGTAGAAAAAGCGAAGTCCTAGTTCTCTTTCCTTCTCAGCTCTCTCAGGATTAATAGACCAATTCCGATCACTATCGCACTGTCAGCCAGATTAAAAGTTGGCCAAATCTTTAAATTGATAAAATCCACGACCCCGCTGTGCAATATTCGATCTGTTAAATTCGACAATGTACCGGCCAGAACAAGGCTAAAAGCTATTGTTCTGATGGCTTTTCGGTCGACAAAAAACAAAAGGACCACAAAAGCCGCCAAGGCTAGCAGAGTAACTAGCGCAATATTTATCCCCGGAATTGCAACACTAAATCCCCCATAGGGATTAATCGTCGATATAGAACCAAAATACTTTAAAACGAAAAATTTTGAGAGCTGATCAATTGCAATTGTTAGAATAGAAAACAGTATTAACTTAAGATTGGCGCGCATGTGTCGAGCAGTAGATTACGCCGAGATAACCTTTTAATCGTCCAGTCTCAATTAATTGTCCACACTGAGCGCAAATTCCGTACTTTCCCTCGTCGATTCTCTCAAGAGCACACTTTAGATCCTCCAGCTCCTTTTGAGCAGATCTCGAAATAGCGTTTTTACCTTCTAGCTCTTCATACTCCTGAGTCTTGTCTTCATCACTATTGCCAAGATCATCGTATTGGCGAGCCTGACTGATCTCATTTGTCAGCTCACTGATCTTTTGCTCTATCAATTTCTTCTGAGATTGCACAAATTTTTCATCTATCATGACTTATATTTTATTTGATTAGGTTGATAAGTCAAATGATAATTAGACATTGATTAATAATTCGATTGAAGGTAATATTTGCAAGTAGGATTATAAGAGGGCTGAGTCCGTATCGGATTTGTAGCTCAGCCTTGCCCCGTTAAATTCGGGCAGTTAGCTCAGCGGTAGAGCATTGCGTTCATTCACCCCGTTAGATATTGGTCGCATAGCTCAGTGGTAGAGCGTTCGGTTCACATCCGAGAGGCCGCTGGTTCGAGACCAGCTGCGACCACCAGCAATACATATCTAACGGGGCAAGTCTCGGGCCACTGGTTCAAATCCAGTACTGCCCACCAGAAAAAATTTAACAGGGTGAAGTTAGAGCGCACTAAATACATACTTGGGATAATTTATGAAAAAAGAAGAATCAGTATTGGATTATTTCGAAGAAGATGACGAAAAAATAGAAGAAACCAAAAAGAGCACGCTCGCATCTGTTTTATTAACAGTCTTCGACTTCTTTAAAACAATTTTCATAATTGTCGTACTGGCTACAATAATTAGATATTTCATTATTCAGCCTTTTATTGTCGACGGACAATCGATGGAGCCGACTTTTCAAAATAGCGATTATCTCATAACCGAGAAAATCTCATTTCGTATAGGAACGCCAAAGAGAGGAGAGGTTGTTATATTTCGTCCACCAGACAACCCATCGGTTAATTACCTCAAAAGAGTAATAGGACTACCAGGCGATGAAGTAGAGATTAAGGATGGACTTGTCTATGTAAATAGCAAGAAACTTGACGAACCCTATCTTATCGGAAACGACAAAACAAAATTGGTACAGCCAGGATCCTTAAAAGTAACCATAAAACAAAATGAATATTTTGTTCTTGGTGATAATCGCGAGCACTCCAGAGACTCTCGAGAACTTGGGCCAATTCCCAAATCAAACGTTGTAAGCCGAGTTTGGCTAAGATTATTTCCACTCAACGATATCAAGGTTTTTCCGCCTGTAACTTATAACTAGATCTCTTGCGCAATCTCTTTTGCGAGAAGATGAAGATTTTTCTTGTCTTTTGCAGATATGCCAACAATTTTTTGTCTGAGTAAAAATTTAAATCTGTAAAAATTTGCGATCTCATCCGTTGACTGAGTCTGAAGTTTATCTATTTTATTTAAAACGATTATGATTTTTTTCCTGCTATCAAGCGCCATTTGAGCCAAATGAGCGTCAATTCGAGATAATCCAACTTCGGCATCAACAACGATTAGAACCAGATCAGATCGATAGATTGATTCTATTGCTCGCATAATTGAAAATTTTTCAACACCGGGAGCAATTTTCCCCTGCTTTCTAAAGCCTGCGGTATCGATTATCTCTGCTTCTTTTTCATAACCCTTAAGAGTAATTTTAAATTTGATTGCGTCTCTTGTTGTACCTGGAATATCAGAAATAATCGCAACTTCGGAACCGATTAATGCGTTAAATAATGTTGATTTACCAGCGTTGGCTCGTCCAATAATCGCAATTCGCTTCGTCTGGTCATTTTCAGTGATATCGGGAAATTTCTTTGTAATTTCATCTAGAAGTTGACCCGTTCTGCGTCCAGATTGCGAGGAGATGGCAAAGATCTTATCAAACCCCATCTTCTCTAGCTCCTGAACTTTCTTTTCAAGATCGGGATTATCTGCCTTATTGGCCACAACAACTACATTCTTATTGTATTTCCTGATTAATCTTGCAACTTCTTCATCTTCGGGTGTAATTCCCTTTTTGACATCCACAACAAACATGACGACTTCCGAAGCCTTTAGTGCGTCGGAGATTTTGCCTTGTGCTTTTTTTTCAATCTCGGCTTCCTTAAATCCAAAAAAATCTAGAATTAATCCGGCAGTATCTAAAAGCAGAAACTTTTTATTTCCCCAATAAACTTCGCCTGTTATCGAATCTCTTGTAGTTCCGGCCTCACGTGAAACAATCGCTTGGCGCTTTCCTACTAAACGGTTAAATAATGTCGATTTCCCGACATTTGGTCTTCCTACGATTGATACTATTGGCAACTCATTCATGACAGTTTACTTTAGCAGGATTGCGGGTGGAACGCAATCCTTAACCTTTAAATAATCAATAATTTGTCATTGCGTCTGACCTTTTGTCATTGCGAGCTTTGCGAAGCAATCTTATTTGCGTGTCATTCCGGACCCTCATCCGGAATCTGTTTTTTTAAGTCCATTTTTGTTTTGCCATTTCAAACACCGATAGAAAACCGCTTTTGGCACATTACCTTTAAGAAGCGTTCGCTACGACCAGCGTCTTCGCTCACTCGGTACTCGACCGATTTTTATCATTCTGCCGAATGATAAACCGTGCAAATCGGTCTGCGTATGTTCTTAAGAGGCAATGTGCCTGAGATATTAGCCTCCTCATTTTATAGACTTTCAAGCGTTGATTTGATACCTTCTCGCCAAGACGCTATCCCCGCAAGGAGCGAGTACATGACGACAGAACAGATGCTAACCATGGTCAACCTAGCCCAAACGGTCATGGCTGAACTGGGGATTAGCGACGAAGAGCGAATCTCCAGGGCCCAGCAACTGCCCGAAGAGGAAAGGGCCATTGCGGACGAGATAGCGGCTTCGGAGGAGATGACTGAATCGCCGACCGCATGGCTCGCAGAGCACCTCGAACCGGAGGACGTGCAGTTCACCTACGAGAGCGTTGCCTGCGCTTTTGGTTTGCAGGCTGTCTGCTACGCTCTCGAGCAAGCTAACATTCCTAGTTTTGCTGCCGCGATGGTGCGCGACTCGCTTGCTCACCTTGAGGCACTGCCGCTCTCGGAAAGCGCCAAGATGTTGTGTCGCATGATCAACGACCTCGGCGCCGAGTCTCTCGACTTTCTGTTTGACGAATACCCCGATCTGTTCATCCCAACAAGGAGTGAATGATGCAACTCACAGCCGAACAACATCGCCGTTGCTGGTTGATGTTGGCCAGGTGGCTGAAAGACTACGGCCATATGGTCGCCGAATGGGGCGAGCACATCACCGGGCTTCAGTACGCGCCGGACAATATCGCCCTCAACAGCTTTTCGCGCGAGAACGTGGTCCTGCTTGCCAGCGCGGACGGGCTACAAGACCTCTACCTCCTGCGCGGCGAAGGCAACAGTGTCTGCCGCCTCGTGCTCTCTACTACGACGCGCAACGAACATCGCTTCGTCCTCGAGATGGCGTGCATGGTCTTTACATGTCGCGACAGCGTCATGTGGATGGATCATCACGAACCCCCGTCCTATGACCCCGTCGCCATCGCTCGTCTGCTTCGCGCGATCTGCGTCGAGCATCTTCCCCAGCTCGAAGTCTACTATCGCGATGCGTTTCGCGACTACGCACGCTACATCTCCGAGCACCCCAAAGACGAGTGGTGCACGCTCAGGAACCACGACGGCGCTTTCAACCACTGGGAGGGCGCTTACCACCGGTGTACTCTCTCCATCATGATGCTGGACGCATTCATGAACCTCGCCCTCAGCGTCGAGGACTGGATGGCCCTATAGCCACCCCCTCAACGCTTTTTTCGGCGGCCACGACCCTGTGGCCGCCGCCGTTTTTTAAAAGCTTTGACAAACCAAAAAATTTATTTTACAGTTCTTATGTTAAAAAAAACCCACAGTGGTTTTTTGGAACTCAAGGAGGGTTCATGAAAAAGTATGTCTTCGTAGTTGGCGGAGTAATGTCTTCGGTTGGTAAGGGTGTTGTAACCTCTTCGATTGGGTATTTGCTGCAATCAAAAGGTTTTAGAGTGACGGCTGTAAAAGCTGATCCTTATATTAACGTAGATGCAGGAACGATGAACCCTATCGAACATGGCGAGGTTTTTGTCACAGACGATAAGGACGAGACCGATCAAGATCTCGGCAACTATGAACGATTTTTAAATCAAAATATCAACTCCGTTAACTACATGACGACTGGCCGTGTTTACCAGTCGGTAATCAATCGCGAGAGGAACCTAGAATATGACGGTCGGTGCGTGCAAGTAGTACCACATATTCCTCTTGAAGTCATCGGACGAATCGAGAAAGCTGCAAAAGCTTCAGACTCAGAAATTACTATAGTCGAGATTGGTGGAACTGTTGGAGAATATGAAAACATTCTTTTTCTAGAGGCCGCCAGAATGATGAAGCAAAAACATCCGAATGATGTGGCTTTTGTATTGGTAAGCTACCTACCGATTCCAGCAAGCGTCGGGGAAATGAAATCGAAACCGACTCAACACGCATCCAGAACTCTCAATTCGGCCGGAATACAAGCTGATTTCATCATCTGTCGTGCAGAAAGAGAAATTGATGAAAAACGCCGCGAAAAACTAGCGACTTTTTGTGCTATTAAGCCAGAAAATGCTATTTCTGCACCCGATCTTAAGTCAATTTATGAAGTTCCTTTGGGGTTTGATAAACAAAAACTAGCTGAAAAAATTCTTAAAACTCTTCACGTAAAACCAAGGAATGGATCACTTTCCCAATGGGGGTCCATAGTTAAAAAAGCACAAAACGCAAAGAAAGAATTAAAGGTCGCGATAGTCGGTAAGTATTTCGGCACTGGTGACTTCACATTGGCTGACTCGTATATCTCCGTAATCGAATCAGTCAAAATTGCTTGTTGGCATCAGGACGCCAAACCCAAGTTTAGCTGGATAAACAGTGAGATATTCGAGAAAGATCCAAACAAAATCAAAATGCTTAAAGATTTTGATGGCATAATAGTTCCGGGAGGATTTGGTTCTCGCGGAATAGAAGGAATTGTGATGACGGCGAAATATTGCCGTGAAAACAAAGTCCCGTACCTTGGACTCTGCTACGGTATGCAAATTGCTACGATTGAGTTTGCGAGAAACGTCGCGAAACTGCCGAAGGCCAATACTCAGGAGATTGATCCGAAAACTCCAGATCCAGTCATTCATATAATGGATGATCAGAAGGACAAGGTTAAGAAAAAAGAATACGGTGGATCTATGCGCCTGGGGGTGTATGACTGCAAACTTCAAAAAGGTACAAAAGCATACGAAGCATATAAATCAGAAGATATTTTCGAGCGACATCGACATCGATATGAATTCAATAATGATTATCGAGCCAGATTTGAGAAGCTCGGATTAGTTATCTCAGGAGTAAATCCACAGAGAAACCTCGTTGAGATTATCGAATTAAGAAATCACCCATTTTTCGTCGGCGTTCAGTTCCACCCAGAATTCAAAACAAGGTTTCTTACTCCCCACCCGCTATTTTACTCATTCATCAAAGCTGCAAATAAAGGTTAGTAATGTCTTTCGATAAAAAATCTCTTGATAAGCACAAAGAACTTAGTGGAAAGTTAGAAATACTTTCAAAGGTTAAAATTGAATCTATCGAAGATTTGGCAACTTATTATACGCCGGGAGTTGCTGCTGTTTCTCGTGAGATTGCAAAAAATTCATGTAAAATTTGGGATTATACAATTCGTGGAAACTTTGTGGCTGTCATAACTGACGGCTCAGCCGTTCTGGGACTGGGCAACATCGGACCAGAGGCAGCTCACCCAGTGATGGCTGGAAAAGCAGTACTGTTTAAGGAGTTCGCAGGAATCGACGCTTTTCCGATTTGCCTTGCTACTCAAGACCCTGACGAAATCGTTGCTGTTTGTCGTGCATTAGCGCCATCATTTGGAGGCATAAACTTAGAAGACATTTCCGCACCACGATGTTTCGAAATTGAAAGACGTTTACAGGATCTCGGAATTCCAGTCTTGCATGACGATCAGCACGGAACAGCAGTCGTCGTCTTAGCCGGTCTCGTAAATGCTATGAAAGTTCTTGGTAAAAAACTTGATGAATGCAAAATTGTTGTTAACGGGCTAGGAGCCGCCGGAACCGCTGTCGCACTTATGATTTCCGAATATACGAATCATAAAGCAGAAATGAGATTGATTGATATTGATGGTTTAGTTTGCTCAAGAGAAGTCCTCGACGAACATAAAGCTCATGTTTGCAAAAGAGTAAATTCGTCGAAAATGAAAGGCACGCTCAAGGAAGCAATCGTCGGAGCTGACATCTTTATTGGTCTTTCGGCGCCAAATATCTTGACGGCCGCAATGGTAAAATCGATGAATAAAGATGCAATCGTTTTTGCAATGGCAAATCCCGTTCCAGAAATTGACCCCGCAGAAGCCAAAAAAGGTGGAGCAAAGATCATTGCTACTGGAAGATCAGACTATCCAAACCAAGTAAATAACGTCCTCGCCTTCCCCGGAATATTCCGAGGTGCGCTCGACGCAAGGGCAACTAAAATAACCGAAAAAATGAAGTTTGCCGCTGCAGAAGCGCTAGCTTCCGCAGTGAAAAAACCAACTCTAGATAAGATTCTCCCGACGCCCCTCGAAAAAGGTGTTGCTATAAAAATTGCCAAAGCAGTCAATAAAGAAGCTATCGCCGAAGGTGTCATCAGGCCAGTCTGTAAGTAATAACACCTTTTTCTTAAATTTTTATGTCTTGTTTAAACTGGTGTCTGGATTCTGATATCTGGAGTCTGACTAATAAGCAATTTCTCAGCTCAATCATTTATTAATTTATCTATGGGAACTCAGTAATTGATCGACCTATTCCCTCCCCACTAATTGCAAAAATGCTCCTAACTCACTTTCAGATTCCCCCTCTGAAAGCCCACTGGAGCATTTTTGTTTATATATCTAAGCAAATTCTGAATTTTCTGATATAAATTGGTATAAGTTCACTTAAAAGAGGACCGGGTAGTAGAAATTTGACAAATTATCACTGATAATTCGAGAATATTCTGCAACGATCCAAATTGTTTGCAACAAATTAATGTGGGTGCTGAAAATCTTGCGCAAGCAAGAAGTCAAATTTTCACTACCCGAGGAGTATTTATGACAAACCCACCATGTGGAGGAAACTGCGGTTGCGGCTGCTAGTCAACCCAAACTAGATCGCTTCAAAGCAGTCCTGAGAATATCAGGGCTGTTTTGTTTTAGAAAATTGTCAGTGGATCTATCCAGCCCGAAAGTTCTGCCTTGGTTTGTACATAACCTTTAATGTTTAAACTTGAGTCGACAAGAATTGAAAAATGCAAATGTCTTCGTTCCCCGTCGGTTTCGGTGGAATATGCAGTTCCAAGAACGGCGAGCTGATCGCCTCTTTTAAAAGATGCTTCTTTTACTGGCAAGCTTGACGGTCTAATGTGTCCATAAAGAGCAGTGTGGGTTGCGCCATCAAGATCAAAACTCACCATAAACACTCCGCCATATCCTGAGGCGGTTTCAGATAGTACAACCTTACAATCTGCAATCGCAAAAACAGGAACATCGGCAGTTATATCCTGATACTCGGCGTCAGCCCCAGTATGATAGCCAGTGAATCGCTCTGGTTGAACGGGAGAGTTTTGGGGAGTGATATAAATACCGAACGGTTTTTTCGTGACACGAGATTTGAAGTCTTTAACTGGATCGGCAAAAACACTCACTTGTTGAGTCCCTTCGGCTGTTATCGCCGATGTTGCTGATTCGGTTACGAGAGCCGTCACCGTTTGTTGCGGAGTTGGAGATATACCTGCTTGATGGGCTTTACTAGCCGATTTAAATAGAATGAACACACCGGCCGCGAATGCCAATACTATAATTCCAGTGATTAAAAGTATTTTCCTATTCACAAATTGATTATAACAAACAAAAAAATAACCGTATTGTACGATTATCTTATGTTGGCTCCGGGATAGGGATTCGGTCACAAGTCCTCGCCTGCTGGCTCGGCTCGCGACCCCAGCTCGCCGATCTTCATCGGCTTCGGCTTTCGATCCCGTCCCAGAAATCCAATTTTACTCAATCTGCTTCGCGGGTTGATCAAACATGGCTCCGGGATAGGGATTCGAACCCCAATTGACTGGACCAAAACCAGCTGTCCTGCCATTAGACGATCCCGGAATATTTAATTATTTGACAGAACCATGTCAGATGACATGGCATGATTATTCTATCTTAATTTCCATTAATTCTCAAGGATTCGCTCTGCGCCGATCGCACTCCTGTTTTAATCTATTATATTCAAGCTAAAAAAGTAGTATAATTTATCTATAAATGCCAGACGAATTTAACGAACACTTAAAACAGTACGTTATAAAGCTACCGCAGCAGACCCTTTATGATCCAAAGGTCTTTACGGAGTTTTTGCGAACCCTTTCTAAGATTCTCAAAAACGTACCATTCTCATTCTCGCTTAACATGGTTAACAAGCGAATATTTTTTGGATTTCAGATCGCACCTCAGCATTACTCAGTGCTTGAAAATCAGCTTTACTCAGTTTTCTCCAAGATCGAAATTCTCGAGATTGAGAGCGGGTTACATCCAACAAAAACCGAAGGTGGGGCAAGAGCAGATCTTTCATTAAAACACGGCGACTTCTACCCGTTTATGAGCTACGAGGAAATTGAGGGGTCATTCTTTGCCGATATCTTCAATCAGCTTAACTCTCTTACTGCCCAAGAAAGCTTTTATTACTCGGTGAAAATCCGTCCGATTGACTATGACAAACAGATGTTCATTTTTAAACGCAATATTAAAACCAACGTAAAAAGTTTCAAGGATCGATTTAATATTCTTGAGAGTATTTTCTCGAAGAAAGCTTCAGGAGAAATCAGAAGTCGAGCGCTACAATCAGCATTACTAAAAAATAAAAACCCTCTTTATCAAACCGAGGTCGGAATTAGTCTGTTCTCGACAAGCTTCGAGCTTGCCTCGGCTAAACTAGAACCAATTGCGCAATCATTTAAAAAGCTCGAGGGCGATTTAAATGAATTTAGATATAAGACACAACCCTTCACAGAGCTAGATCTAGCAGAACTCGAGTCGTTAACCTTTACCCCAAGCTCTCTTTTCCTGACCGCAGAAGAGCTAAGTACGATTTTTAACCTTCCACCAAATACAGACACGGTCCCAAACCTCTACAAAATTTTATCGCCAAAGGCAGAGCCACCGCTTGGCCTTCCGACACCTGAAAACACCGCAAACGAAGACCTATGTCTTTTTGGCCAAACAAATTATCGCAACATAAGGGAAATTTTTGGAATCAAACGCCGAGATCGCGCCAGACACATGTATGTTATCGGAAAATCAGGTTCGGGAAAATCGAAACTGATGGAACTAGTCATGAAAAACGATATTGAAAAAGGCGATGGATTTTGTGTTATCGACCCTCATGGAGACTTAATCGAAAACATCATTCCATTTATCCCAGAATCAAGAGTCAAAGACGTCATTTACTTTAACCCAGCCGACGAGGAATATCCGATTTCTTTTAACCCAATTGAAAAAGTCGACAAAGCATACAGACAGCAGATAGCAACGGGCTTGATCGAAGTTTTCAAGAAGATCTTCGGTGCTAACTGGACGCCACGACTCGAGCACGTTCTTCGTATGACATTACTTGCTCTTCTTGACGCACCAAAGGCGTCAATTATGTCCGTTCTTCTGATCCTAACTGATCGCGAATACCGCCAAGAAATCATCAAATCGATCGAGGATCAGGTTGTTAAAAACTTCTGGACTAATGAGTTTGCCGGCTGGTCAGAAAAATTCGACTCTGAAGCGATCATGCCTATTTTAAACAAGATCGGACAATTCGTATCAAACGGACTGATTAGAAACATTGTTGGACAAGAAGAAAACAAGATCAACCTCAAAGACATCATGGACAACAAGAAGATCCTACTTGTTAAGCTTCCAAAGGGCATTTTAGGGGAAGAAAACGTATCTCTTCTTGGTGCGATGCTTATCACTCGAATTTATCAAACTGCCCTTGCCCGAGCTGACATTCCGGAAAATGAGCGGGTTCCATTTTATTTGTTCGTCGACGAGTTTCAAAACTTCGCAACAGAATCATTTTCAAACATTCTTTCCGAGTCTCGAAAATATCGTCTATCACTTACAATGGCTCACCAGTATGTTTCCCAACTATCTGAGTCGATTAGAAAGACCGTTTTTGGTAACGTTGGATCTATCCTCTCATTTCGACTTGGACCCGAAGATGCTGTGATGCTTGAAAAGGAATTCGTGCCTAGATTTAAGGCAGAAGATATAACCAACCTCGGAGTTAGAGAAATTTATCTAAAGCTCTCAATCGACGATGAGGTCAAGGAGGCATTTTCCGCGAAAACACTTATGGTTCCCAAGGCAACCCTCGATTTTAAAAAGCAAATTGTCGAAAATACAAGACAAAACTACTCTATATCAAAAGCGGACGCTATTCGAGAAATCAGCCGAGAAAAGTCAAAAGAAATGGAAATTCTCGACAAACTTAAGGACGAGAACTTTTCAGCACCAATACTCTAAAAGAATAATGAAGAATGAATAAAGGAGTAGGCGCAATTATTAATTTCAACATTACGAAACACAAACCTATACATCGCATATATTTTTTGGTAATTTCTTCTTAGGGTTTTAGGGAATTAATGAAATAACTTTATTCTTAATTCATAATTCCTTATTCCTTATTCACCATTCAACTGAGATAATAGAACTATGTCGCTAGCTAAATCATGTCAGCAGTGTAATGAAGAGTTCACGGTATCCGACGATGACCTCGACTTTCTAAAACGCATCTCCCCTACTCTAAACGGAGAGCTAGTTTTGGTCTCTCCCCCAACGCTGTGCCACGAATGTCGGCAGATTCGACGATACACGCACAGAAATGAAAGGCATTTGTATAAAAGAAAATGCGATTTAACCGGTGACGACATCGTCAGCGTTTATTCACCGGACAAGCCTTATAAAGTTTATTCAAATAAGGCTTGGAATTCTGATGGATGGGATCCGATGAACCTTGGGCAGGACTACGACCCAAACAAAAAGTTTTTCGACCAATTTGATCAATTACTCAGAAATGTTCCAAGGCAGGCAAATAATGCGGTTTTCAACGAAAACTGCGATTTCTGCAACCAAACATGGCATTCTTCGGATTCGTATATGTGCTTTAACATGGGCTACTCAGAGAGATGCTATTACTCAAATGAAGCGTTTTCGCTCAAGGACTGTATAGATTGCTTTGATGTTAGAAAATGTGAATTTTGCTACAGCTGTTTTGATACCGCTAGCTCCAACAACTGTTCATATCTCGAACACTGCAAGGACTGCTCTGACGCACACTTCAGCTTCGACTGCGCAGGCTGCCACAATATTTTCTTGTGCTCTGGGCTTAAAAACAAAGAGTTTTGCATAGAAAATAAGCAATACCCCAAGGAAGAGTATCTGGAAAAAATTAAGGAATTTAAAACCCAAAATCGATTAGAAACCAACAAGCTGAAAGAGAGATTTGATCAGCTGAAAATTGCTGCAATTCACAAAGAGAATAGCAACATAAAGTCTGAAAACTGTACCGGTGACTACATCATTGAATCAGAGAACTGCAATGATTGCTTTAACGTATTTAATAGCCAAAACTGTCTGAGGGTTGTCAACTGCGACGATCAGGGCAAAGATTGCCGCGACATAAACTACATTGTTGAAGGCGAACTACTTTATGAGGGTACCTCAGTATCGGGATATAAGAATGTCTTTTCTGCTTTTATGCCGCACGGAAATGATAATTATTACTGCAATTTTTGCGAGACCTGCAAGAATTGCTTTGGCTGCATTGCACTGAAACACAAAGAGTACTGCATCTTAAACAAGCAATACTCAAAAGAAGAATACGAGAAAACCGTTGCTAAAATAATCGAAAAGATGAAGGAAGACAAAGAATGGGGCGAGTTTTTACCCTCCTCGATGTCGACCTTTGCCTATAATGAAACTGTTGCGATGGATTATTTTCCAAAGAGCAAAGAGCAAGCCGGAGAAATCGGAGCATATTGGCAAGACAATGATTACGAGACAAAATTCGATGGCGAATCCTACGAGCCAAAAGACGATATAAATGAATATATAAATTCAAACGATGAAGTACAGTCACTATTAAAAGGCGTGATAAAGTGCGAAAAATCAGGAAAACCTTTTAGAATCATCCCTCAGGAAATCGCATTTTATATGAAAAATAAGATTCCAGTTCCGACTATTCATCCGCACGAAAGATTTATGGAGTTATTCAAGTTACGTAACCCCAGAAAACTCTACGAGCGACAATGCGACTGTGATGTCTCTGGTCATGACCACTCCGAAAGATGTGAAGTTAAATTTAAAACTACATATTCCCCCGATCGTCCAGAACGAGTATTTTGCGAAGCGTGTTATAGGAAGGCCACTTTATGAAAAACTGCAAAAACTGCAACAAAGAATTCAATATAACGGATGGTGATAGGGAATTTATTGCAAATATTTCACCAGAAATTAATGGCAAGAAATATTTACTTCCAGAACCAAATATTTGTTTTGAATGCAGGCTTCAGAAGCGACTGATTCACCGCAACGAAAGAGTCTTATATTCTAGAAAATGCGATGCGCCCGGTCACGACGAGAATCTAGTTTCGATGTATGACACCTCACCAGACTTTAAGGTTTATTGTCAGAAATATTGGTGGTCGGATGATTGGGACTCAATAGATTTCGGCATAGACTATGATCCGAGCAGATCATTTTTCGAACAATTTGGTGAACTTCAAAGAAAAGTCCCAAGAATTTCACTTATTAATGCTAAAGCCGAAAATACCGAATTTAGTAATTACACATTCGGATGTAAGAGTTGCTATATGGAAATTGGCTCAGTTGAGTCAGACTTCTGTCTTTTTTCATACAACTCGGTAAAATGCCGAGACTGTTCTGACTCAATAATGATTGCAGACTGCGAAAACTGTTATGAACTGCTAGATAGCACTAATTGCTACAACGTGAAGTTTGCTCGCTTCTGCGACAACTGCCGCGATAGCGCCTATCTTCACGATTGTATAAGCTGCTCAGACTGTATCGGCTGTATCGGGCTTCGCAACCAACAGTATAATATTTTCAATAAGAAATATTCGAAAGAGGAATATTTTGAAAAAGCGAAACAATATGATGTGAGCAGCTTCGAAAACCTTAAGCGACTAGACAAGGATGCTAACGAATTTTTTATGACCTTTCCACACGAATTTGCGCGCCTAAAGAACTGCGAAGACGTGATCGGCAATTCAGCAGAAAATTCAAAAAAATGTAGATGTGTCTTTGATGTTATCGCCAGCACATCATTTCCACTCGGCGCAGAAAATACATATTATTCAGTAATGTGTGGGATCAACCTTAAGGATGGCTTTGATATTTACCAGCATGGCGGAAATACAGAGAAAGCATACAGCATTGCAGGAGGCGAGCATTGTCAAAACGTATTCTTTTCTCTGCGACCACTCGATAGTTCAAATTTAATTTATACTGAAAATTGTGACAGCTGTCAGGACTGCTTTGGCTGCACTGGACTTAAAAGAAAACAATACTGCATATTGAACAAACAATACACAAAAGAAGAATACGAGAAAAAAATTGATGAAATAATTACCCAAATGACCAAAGACGGAGAGTGGGGCGAGTTTTTTGATCCTTCAATCTCGATGTTTAAATATAACGAATCAATGGCGATGGACTATTTCCCGAAGAGCAAAGAAGACGTATTAAAAGCCGGCTATACGTGGAAAGAGCGACCCCAACGCACTTATCAGACAACAAAAAATCATAATGAATTGCCAGACAATATTAAACAAGCCGACAACAATATCACTTCCGAGTTGATAACCTGCGAATCTGTAGGCAAAGAAAGTGACCTAGATCTTCGCAACTGTTCGACCGCATTTAAGATTACGCCTCAAGAGTTTGAGCTATACAAGAAGATGGATGTTACGCTACCGCATAAGTGTTCAAATTGCCGATATTTTGAGCGAATCCATAGAAGGGATGGTATTAAGCTGTATCATCGGAAGTGTATGAATGAGGGATGTAATAACGAATTTGAAACACCATATTCACCCGAGAGACAAGAGATAATCTTTTGCAAATCCTGCTATCAAAAGGTTACATCATGATGAAAACTTGTAAAAAATGCTCGGTTGAGTTCGAGGTAACTGAGTCAGACCTCATTTTCTATAAGAAAATTTCACCCACATTTAATGGAATAAAGTTTGAAATTCCTGCCCCAACACTCTGCTATGAATGCCGCTTGCAGCGACGATTGAGCTGGAGAAACGAAAGAAATCTTTTCGCACGCAACTCTAGCAAATCAAACAAACCAATCGTCTCCGCATATCCCGCCGATAGCGAATATACAATTTTCAGCCAAGATGAATGGTGGAGCGATGACTGGGATGCCTCTCGATTTGCGCTTGATTATGATGAAAATCAGTCATTTTTTAAACAATTTTCAAATTTTCAAAAGAAAATACCT
>Ga0247841_10001011_pt1 | contig 68094 bp, 62 predicted proteins | sample LaCruzMarch2015__2_FD_192410 | JGI IMG/M metagenome (GOLD analysis project Ga0247841, IMG submission 192410) | Freshwater microbial communities from meromictic Lake La Cruz, Castile-La Mancha, Spain - LaCruzMarch2015_18m | ecosystem: Environmental > Aquatic > Freshwater > Lake | place: Spain... | reverse complement strand
ATCGGTCCAGAAACTCCATCAGGTTACAGGGAAACGGCCCCATGGTCTCCACGCCTTCCGTCTTTCCGTTATCAATCATGCCGCGAGAATAGCCAGATTATCAGCTAGAGTAAAGGGGATACCCAGTATCAGGAATTTTGTTGAGATGGCGATCTGGCTTGGGTTGCCATCAGCCTTGGTGTATGCGGTGTGCTTCTTGCGAATCATAAGGAATGGGATTACTTTGATTGAACCACTAGACCTGTTTGCTCTATCGTACCCACTGATCATCCTTGCAGTCTCGGTGTCCGGAAAGACGGTGGACGAAATTGGACGATTGTGGATTCCTTTGATGGTGCCTTTGCTCGTCATTGTGGCAAGGGGGCTGGCCAGGATGCGTACGCGTTGCCCATGCCCCTATGCTGTTTCAGCTTTTGTGATGATCCTGCTGATCAAGAACTTCAACGATTTTCAATAGGATCACATTGGCGTTCTGTGGCAGTGGGTCCGTTCTTAGCGCAACCCCGTTCGACTCGCACAGAATCTCTACAGCCAGCTTGCAACAGCATGTGTCTATTGCTATTCTTTGAAGATTATGCATGTTAGACCTAATACCGCGGATGTTCGTTCTCCGAGAGATCGCGTCTCTTTCCGCGCCTGTTCTTCCATTGTTCAGGCTGTCATCATTACGCTGGCGTCGTCTTCCCTTGTCCATGCCCAGAACAGCATGATCCAGGTTATCAAGGTTGCGAATCCCGCTCACACCAGCAGCGTCGTTAAGGTCAGCGGCAATCTGCCCAAAGGCGTCAAGCCGTCCGACGTTCTCGGTATACCTGAAGGCATGGAAGTCAAGTTTGATGCGCAAACCGGTGTATATTGCGTGCGGGCCGAGGAATTGATGCCTGCCGGCGGCAACAAGGAATTCAGGATAGTGATGAGGGATATCTGGACGATTCCAGGTGATAGAATCGAGGAAATCCGGAAGCATACGGCGAAGCTTGTGGAGTTGATGTCAAAGTCCGCCAGGCTCAGCACCGCAGTCGAGGTTCGGCGCCAGGTTGAAGAGTCGTTGGCGCGTCTCGATGACCGGCAGAAGAAGTTTGGCGTAGGCTCCGGCGCATCCCCTGCGGTTCGAATCCAATCCTACGAACAGAATCTTGCATTGTTCAACCAGGCGCTGGAGGACACCGGGGTTCTTGAAACGCAGGTCCGCGGTGAGGGCATAGATCTCCAAAAGACATTGGGGCCGCCACCGCCGGCTCCGGAGGAGAAGGGCGAGCGGCCGGCAGGCGACAAGCCGTTCATGTTCAAAATCAGGATACACAATCCAGGCAGGAGTGAGCAGAAGAGATCGATCAAGCAATACATGCCGGGTGAAATAGCCGCCGAGGATATCGAGCCGGTTGAGGGCCTTGAGGTAAGGTATGATTCGCAGCGTAAAGCATGTTATCTCTATAGTGAGAGTGTCGTAATCAAGCCCGGTGATTCCGTAGAGTATGATATTCAAGTTACGAACCGGTGGGTTATTCTGCCTGAACGATATGCGTCTCTGGAGTCGCGCATAACGAATGTGCTTGGCAGGGCGGAGTTCGCGAAGAAGGATGTTGTGAAGGCGGAGGCCAGGAAGGAACTTGAAAAGCTCGTGGCTGCCAGGGACACAGTCTGGCCGACGGCCCTGAATGAGGCATATATCGCCTTTTACCACGAGCAGGTCGCCGTTGTTGATGAGATCGATGAGGCGGTGCGAAAGTTGGAGAATCTGTTTCAAAATGTGCAGGAAGCCAACATCTTCAATGCTCCCGTGCTGGAGCGATTTGAGGCGCCGAGCAAGAGCAATACCTGGTTGATAGTTTACATTATCCTTGGTTTTCTTTCGTTGGTGAGTCTACTATTCTTCCTCCGCTGGTACGGCAAATCCAAGGAAGAGAAGTTGTAAAATCATGATGGGATTCAGCCCTAAGATCAATCTTCTGCAATTGAAGGAGTACGGCACGGTTGCCGAGGTCAAGCAGGACATTGTCCACATAACCGGACTTGCAAACTGCATGAACGGGCAGCTTGTGCAAATCGGTGAGGCTGAGTCGGATGGCGTCATGGTCGGATTCGACCAGGAGTATGCGCTTGTTCTTGTTGTCAGGCAGAAGGGGCTGATAAAGCCTGGCGACAAGGCCACATCGGCAATCCAGACGTTCACTGTTCCTGTGGGCGATGGTTTCATCGGCAGGCATGTTGATGCGATGGCCCAGCCGGCTGATGGCAGGGGTCCGATCACGGCGATGGGCAAGTATCCCATTTTCGGCAAGTCGCCCTCTGTTCTTGAAAGGGCTCCCCTGGTCGAGGTGTTTCCGATGGGAAACAAGATCCTTGACATGATGATACCAATCGGGAAGGGTCAGCGGGAATTGATCATTGGCGACCGTATGACCGGTAAGACGTCGATTGCTACTGATGCGATCCTGATGCAGAAGAACACGGGCGTGATCTGTATCTACTGCTGCATTGGGAAAGCTGAGGCGGCCCTGTCAAAGGTGATTGAGGTCTTCGATCAGACTGATGCGTGGAAATACTGCACAATCGTGTCTGCCACGGCAGCGGATTCAATGGGCAAGCAGTACCTGGTTCCCTACGTGGCAACCAGTATAGGCGAATACTTTATGCACGAGAAGGGCAGGGATGTGCTGGTCGTGTTCGATGATCTCACGAAACACGCATGGACCTACAGGCAGATCTCGCTGCTTCTTGAGCGGTCACCCGGCCGCGATGCATACCCTGGCGATATCTTCTACCTGCATTCCCAGCTGGTTGAGCGGGCCGGCAAGCTGAGCGTCGAAAAGGGCGGCGGATCAATGACACACCTGCCGATCATCGAAACTCTGCAGGGCGATGTCACGGGCTATATTCCATCCAATACGATTTCGATGACCGACGGGCAGATCTACATGAGCACGGCGCTGTTCAGCGAGGGATTCAAGCCCGCGATCGACATAGGCCTTTCTGTTTCCCGTATCGGAAGCAAGGTTCAATGGCCCGCCATAAGGAGCCTTTCGGGCATGATGCGGCTGGAATACCTCAATTTCAAGTCACTGCAGAAGCTGACCCGAGTAAAAGCCGGGGTATCGGCCGAAGTCGAGAAAAGGCTCAGGAGGGGATTGACTGTGGCAGAGCTGCTCAAGCAGCCCAATAATGCGCCTGTGCCGATGGAGGAGCAGGTGGTATGCCTGTATGCCTTCAGGGAGGGTTTTTTCGATGACTGCCCGCCGGAAGAGGTGCAGGTCCGGACGAAGGCGCTCTTGACGGCTATCCGAACGGATATGCCGGAATTGCTTGCAGAGCTTGCAAGGATCAAGGAATTGACTGAGGATATCAAGGGGAGGCTGAAGAATGAGTTCGCTAGGCTCAGGAATTCCGCTATTTAGGATAAAACTGGCAGAGACGGGTCATATCCGGGATATCAAGAAGATCATTGCCCGTATCGCCGGCCTGCCGTCCTGCCTCAACGGCCAGTTGGTCGATTTTGGCGATGGGGTCAAAGGCATCGTGATGGGCTTTGATGCCAACGACGTGCTTGTGCTTGTCCTTGGCGATGAAAACAAGCTGAGGATTGGCAAGGAAGTAACTGGTATCAGTGAGCCATTTACGATTCCGGTGGGTGATAAATGCATCGGCCGGATGATCAACGCGCTGGGTGATCCCGTTGACGGGAAACAGATCATACTAACCGAGACAAGATGCCCTGTGTTCAGGGATTCGCCGACGATCACGGACCGTTCCCCGGTCGATCAGTTTCTCCAGACGGGCACCAAGGTTGTTGATTTGTTTGTTCCGCTCGGAAAGGGCCAGCGCCAGCTTATCATCGGCGACCGTATGACAGGCAAGACTGTCGTCGCGCTGGATGCAATCGTCAGCCAGAAGGGCAAGAACGTCATTTGCATCTATTGCTGTATAGGCAAAGCAATGTCGGCCCTTGAGAAAGCCGTTACTGTGCTAAATGAAGCCGGTGCGCTTGACTACTCGATAGTCATGCTGGCGCTGGACAATGCGCCTGCAGGGGAACAGTACCTGCTGCCGTATGCCGCCGCGACCATGGGAGACTATTTCGCGGGGAGGGGCAGGGATGTTCTTGTGGTATTTGACGATCTGATCAAGCACGCCTGGGCCTACAGGCAGCTGTCCCTGCTTCTTGAGCGGCCACCCGGACGCGAGGCCTATCCCGGTGACATATTCTATATTCACACCCAGCTGATGGAGCGGGCCGGTCGCTACTGCGAACGAAAAGGCGGTGGATCAATGACATTCCTCGGTATCGCCGAAACAATTGAGGGCGATCTGACCGGGTATATTCCATCAAACCTGATTTCCATGTGTGACGGGCTTGTGTTCATGAGCAGCGCCCTCTTTGGCGAGGGCATGCGTCCGGCCGTTGATTTTACACTGTCGGTCTCAATCCTGGGAGGAAGAACACAGCCGCCGATAATGAGGCTTCTGAGTTCGGCGCTGAAAGTGCAGTATGCGCAATACATAGAAGTGTCCAAATTGAGCAAGTTGCAGTCCAGTGTTTCCGCTGATGCGGAACGTGTGCTTCAGAGGGGTGGAGCGATCCAGTCAATCCTGCACCAGCCGCAGTATGCGCCGGTATCGCTTCCGGAGGAGCTGATCCTGATATATGCGGTCTACAAGGGAAGGTTGGATGAAGCGAGTCCGGAGCAGCGGAGCGCGTTTGCCGGGAACATTTTCAAGTTTGCGCGGGTTAAGAAGCCGGATGTTCTGGACATGATCACGGAAAAAACTGATATGACGGCTGAGATCGAGAAATACCTTGATGAGCTGCTCGATGCATACTTTGCGCAGGAAGCTGGTGCCACGGCGTCGCAGGATCCATCGGTAAAACACGGATGAGCCCGGGTTGCCGGATACCGGCATTCCAACTGCTGAGCAAACAGGCTTGAATGGATGTTCGGTGCAGGGCCGCCGCTAATTGTGGAGTAAAAGAAAGATCGAGTGAGTTGTGGTGTTTGTAGGGCCGCCGCTTGCGGCGTGCCGCAGGTTGTTGACAGGGTACCGGTAAAGACGGCACGCCGCAAGCGGCGGCCCTACGTGAAGAACCGATCATGCGCGGGTAGCCATATTGCGAATGCCGGCCGGATACGGCGTAAGGTGGACGGGGCAGGATGTTTCATGTAACGATACTGAATCCAAAGCACGTTATTCATGAGGGAGACGTGGAAAGTGTGTTTCTGCCAGGGGATCGCGGGGAGTTCGAGATTCTCTCGCTGCACGCCCCCATCGTCAGCCTGCTTAAGCCGGGGAACGTGGTGTTGGATTGGAAGACGAAAATCCCGATAAAGAACGGGATGGTCAAGTTTGATCAGGGCGGGTGCGTAGTACTGGTGGAAGAATAGACATATGTTTCGCAATTTCATAGTATTTCTTGTGCTGTTTGTGACCATACTCGGACCGTCAGCGGTGATCGCGGCGATTGGCCATGCGAGCATCAAGGCGCTTGGCCGGAACCCGTCAGCTGCGCCCAAAATTCTCCAGGCGATGATAATAGCATTGATTTTCTCCGAATCTATTGCAGTCATTGCGTTGCTGATACTGTTCCAGTTGTTTGCAGGAAAATAAGTCCACCTGTTGCCGGGGTTGCAGAAAGGAAAAATATGGAAATCCTCAAGGGTATGATGGGGTCGCTTGCGATCATTCTGATCGCGCAAATGGTTGTGTTCGGAGTGGTTGTTGTAGTCCTGAGAAAACTGCTCCTGAACGATACCTTGAATGCAATCAAGCGGCTGAAGACGGCCGAGGCCGACCTTGCCAGGAAGGACGAGGCGATGCGCCAGAAGATGGACGCGCACGAACAGGAGTTTCAGAAGAAACAGACCGCGGCCGATGAAGAGCTGGCGCGGCAGAGGCAGGCGAGCGAACAGGACCTTGCGCGGCTCAAGGATCGAATGAAGGTCGAAGCCAGGGCGGAGGCCGACAAGATCATCGGAGATGCCCAGCTTGCAAAGGAGAAGATCCGCGAGCAGCTTGTAAGGGAAACGGCAGGGAAAGCGGTTGAGTATGCCGGCGAGTTGTTCAAGATGGTGGCCAGCAAGAACGTCAGCGCCAAATTGAATGAGGCCTTTATTGATGAGCTGCTGGGTGCGCTGTCCGAGGTTGACGAGACCAGCGTTCATGTTGAATCCAACGAGGTCGAATTCATTGCAAGTCATCCGATCGAGGCGGCACAGAAAGGCAGGCTGGAAGCGCTCATAGCGCAGAAGTTTGGGGCGACCCTGAAAGTCAATGAGAGGATCGATGAGGGCTTGCTTGCCGGTTTGATCATAAAACTGGGAAGCCTGGAGATTGATGGAAGCCTGCTTAACAGGTACCGCGAAGGTGTCGCTGAGCTGAAGAAGACGGTGTAGGCGGAAGACCGGGGCGGGGAGAATCATCTATGCAGCTGAGTGAGTTGAAGAAAGAGATGCGTTTCAATAAGGAGCTGCTTTCGCTTATTGGAACCCTTAAGAATATCGCGAGCTCACGCTATCATATGCTGGAACGCGAAAAGGAACGATTCGAGCAGTTCATGAATGCTTTCGGAGATTTTTTCAGGGTTGTCAACCTTGTCAAAGTTGATCATCCGCTCGTGCGAAGCACCAAGGATATCGTCGGAATAATCGGAGTGACATCAGACTCGGGATTCATGGGCGGTCTGAACGCCGGTATCATTGAAAAGATGTACCAGGTTCAGGGTGATCGAAGCAATGACAAGGTCCGCATGATAATTATCGGTGAAAAAGGCGCTTCGAAACTTGGTGATGCCGGACGGGAGAGCAAGTATTTCAAGGGTATTGACCATGAAACGCGTTACGAGCAGGCTCTCGAAATAACCGACTACGTCGTGAATGAGGTCAAGGCCGGTAGAATTGGAAACCTTGTGCTTGTCTATCCGAAGTCGCTTTCCTTCACGCGACAGGTGATCGAAACGATCAATGTTCTGCCGTGTGCGGAACTTTTTGAAAAGTCGGCGCAGGTCACCACGTCACAGAAGGGGGTCGGTGCCAGGATGGCGGCGGAGGCAAGGACAGTTGTGGTGGAATCCTCATTCCCGGATATGGTTGAGTATCTTGCCAGGACCTGGGTGGCATCGAAACTTTACGAGGTCTTTGAAGACAGCAAGCTGTCCGAGTTCGGCGCCAGGTCAATGCACCTTGAGGGCAGCGAGCAGAAGCTGGAAAAAGATCTGAAGAAACTGCAATTCCGCTATTTCAGGGCGTCACACGAAAAAATCGACAAGGGAATGCGTGAGAGCTATTCCGCAGGCAACATCAGGAAGAAGAAGAAGCGGGCCGAAGACAAGAAGGATGTCGCCGCCGCCGCGGCATTGCTCATACAAGAAGGAATTGAAGCAGAAAGGAGCATTGAGTCATGAGTGATGCAGTTCAGCCTCAGGCGACGCCGCTCAAGAGGGGAAAAGTTGTTGCTGTCCAGGGGCCGGTTGTCGACGTGATCTTCACCAGCTCCGAGGAGATGCCTGACCTCTATGAAATAGTAAGGGCCAAGACGTTCGACAAGAAGGAGATCAAACTCCTTGCGGCTGAGCATCTTGAGGGCAACATCGCCCGTTGTATAGCGCTGTCTTCAACGCAGAACCTGCAGCGCAACTCAACGGCCATTTCAGACGGGCAGCCGTTGACGATACCGGTGGGCAGAGAACTGTTCGGGCGGATTATCAACTGCATGGGCGATCCTATTGATGGACTGGGGCCCATAGTTACCGCCGAGAGATCAACAATTCACAAAGACGCGGCGAAGGTGCACGTCAATGTCGAGAAGTTTTCAGGGGCCAAGCCGGAACTTTTCGAGACTGGCGTCAAGATCATCGATCTTCTGTTCCCAGTGATCAAAGGAAGCAAGACGGGTATGCTTGGAGGCGCAGCCTGCGGCAAGACCGTCATCATTCTTGAGTTGATTAATAATGTAGTTGATCGCCACAGCGGGGCCTGCGTGTTCGGGGGCATCGGCGAGCGCATCCGGGAAGGCAACGAATTGTTCTATGAGTTCCAGAAGCACGGGGTTCTCGGAAAGATCATGATGGCCTTCGGCCAGATGGATGAGCCGCCAGGCGCTCGTTTCAATGTTATTCTTACCGCGATAACGCTGGCAGAGTGGTTGCAGGCGCAGAAGACAGAAGTGCTTCTGTTCCTGGACAACGTGTACAGGTTTGTGCAGGCCGGCGCGGAGATTTCCACTTTGCTGGGCCGGGTGCCTTCGGAAACTGGGTATCAGCCAACACTGAGTTCTGAAGTTGGTGATGTACATGAACGAATCAAGGGCTCGGTTTCGGCGTTTGAGGCCGTGTATGTTCCCGCGGATGACCTGACGGACCCAGCCGTTGTAACCATCTTCAGTTATCTGGATTCAGTGCTGGTTCTGTCGCGCGAAATGACCCAGCTTGGCCTGTATCCTGCGATCGATCCGCTGGCTTGTCCTGTAGCAACCTCGATGTGGCAATCGTTGGGCAGCGTCATTTCGGTGTCGCCCAAGAGGTCATCCGCATTCTCACGAAGTATGATGAACTGAGAAGGATTGTCGCGGTTATCGGTATCGACGAGCTTTCGAAAGCGGATCGCATTCTCTACGAAAGGGCAAGAAAGCTGCAGTTCTTCATGACACAGCCGTTTCACGTGGCCGAAGCGTATACCGGGAAGAAGGGGGAATATGTGACGGTGGAGGAATCGATATCCGGCGCGGAGGCAATCATCAACGGCAGTCTCGACAGTCGGCCCGAGGAGTCGTTCTATATGATCGGGAAGATCGAGTAGTCCCGGTTGAGTCTGTTGTGGGTCAGGGGAAAGCATGGAAACCCGTCTCGAAAAGCTGCTCGTTGAAGAAGGGCTTGTTGCCCCGGAAAAGCTGGAGCAGGCTCTCTCTATTTTCAGGCAGAAGCGTGTTCCATTGCTTCGCATCCTAGTGGATGAGCATTTCGTGGACGAGCAATCCCTCCTGCCGGTTCTTGCAAGGCGCTATGGTTCGCGGTTTGTAAACCTGAAGGAGACAGCTGTTGACGAGAAGGCCGTCAAGACGGTGTCGGCCAGGTTTGTTTCGCACTACTCTATCATGCCGGTGTCGGTTGAAAATGGTGTACTGACCATTGCGGTTTCCGATCCGTTCGAAACAGCGGCTATTGAAGACATCCAGGCCAGCCTGGGTCTGAGGGTTGAACGGGTGCTGGCGTGTCGAAGCGACATTGCGGAGGCAATAAGGAAATACTACGGAATTGGCGCTGAGACTGTTGAGCGAATTCTTGACGAAATGCCGGTCGTAGAGCATGAAACGAGAAGGCAATTCCATGACCTTGAGAAGCTGGCTGAAGATGCGTCGGTCGTCAAACTGGTGAACCAGATCCTCGATCAAGCCATACGCGACCGCGCCACTGATGTTCATTTCGAGGTTTACGAGGATGGCGTCAATGTCAGGCGCAGGATTGACGGACTGCTTCATGACACGAAGGTTGCCAGCAACATCAACGTTCTGTATCCGGCGATCATATCGCGTATCAAGCTGATGGCGGACCTCAATATTGTGGAGCGCAGGTTGCCGCAGGACGGTCGTGTGCGTGTCCAACTGAGCCAGAAACAATATGATCTACGCATATCGATCGTTCCGACGCTGCATGGTGAGAATGTCGTGGTCCGCATCCTGCCGGCGACTATGCTGTTGAGCCTTGAGGATCTCGGGCTCTCTCCGCAGAATTTCGACACAATGGTGCGGCTCATCGGCCGGCCTCATGGCATAATACTCGTTACCGGGCCTACAGGCAGCGGCAAGAGTACCACATTATATGCGTGCCTCAGCCGGCTCAACACAAAGGAGCGAAAGATCATAACGATTGAGGATCCGGTCGAGTATGAGATCAGGGGACTGACCCAGACGCAGATCAATCCGCAGATCGGACTGACATTTGCGAGGACCCTGCGAAGCATGCTGCGGCACGATCCCAATGTAATGATGGTTGGCGAGATCAGGGATGCCGAAACGGCCGAAGTTACAGTACAGACAGCTCTGACAGGCCATCTTGTTTTCAGTACGCTCCACACCAACGACGCGGCCAGCGCCGCGGTCCGCCTCGTTGACATGGGTGTGGATCCATATCTGGTTGCCTCTTCAGTCAGGGCGTTTACCGCGCAGCGACTTGTAAGGGTTATCTGTACAAGCTGCAAAGAGAGTTACGAGGCGGGCGGAAAGACGCTGTTCCGGGGCGCAGGTTGCAGGAGATGCGGTCAGACCGGTTACTACGGCCGTGTGGCGATTTGCGAAATCCTTGTTCTGAATGAGGGTATCAGGGAGTTGATCCTGCGGCGTGCCTCGGCAATGGAAATACGCGAGAAGGCCGTATCCTCCGGAATGGCCGGTATGATTGAGGATGGTTGGCAGAAGGTAGCACAGGGAGTCACCACCACCGAGGAAATCCTGCGGGTGACCAGCGAGTAGCGCCTTTGACTCCACGGCGCGGGGAACATCATGCCTCAGTTTGTCTACAAAGCAAGAAACGCTTCGCTCCAGACCATTGAAGGGGAAGTGTTCGCTGAAACGGAGACAGAAGCGCTTGCTCGAATTGATGAGATGGGCTGCTGTCCTGTCTGGATCCGCGAAAAGGAGGTCGAGGTCAGGGAGGCGAAAGTGACTCCATTGTCCGAGCGTGCCTCTCACAGGGATATAACAGTTTTTACCCGTCAGCTTGCAGGATTGGTCAAATCAGGCGTGCCTATCCTGAGGGCGCTTCGCACAGTGCGCGACCAGAGCGCAAACCCGCGGTTCCGGCAAGTGGTGGCCAGTCTGGAGGAAACCGTCAGGGAGGGCAGGATGCTGTCCGAGGCGATGGCCCGGCACCAGGGTGTATTCCCGGATCTTTACGTCAGCCTGGTTCGTTCAGGTGAGTCGGCCGGAATTCTCGATGTGATCCTGCTCCGGTTGGCCGAGGCGCGAGACAAGGAAGAAGAGGTCAGGAAGAAACTGCAGGCTGCGATGGCCTACCCGATGCTTGTTCTCATTGTAGGCCTTATCACGGTGTTCGTGATGGTTACTTTCTTCCTTCCAAAGATAACCGGTTTCTTCAGGAATTTTGCGACACTTCCACTGCCGACACGAATTTTGATTCATATAAGCGACGGATTCCGGCACTACTGGGTCTGGGCGCTGGTGCCGATCATTCTTTCTTACGCAATGTTCAGGCGAGTGACATCTGGTGGCAAAGGACGGATGCTGCTCGATCTCTTCAAGCTGAATCTACCGATTGTCGGATCTTTCATTCTTGAGTCGAACATTGCGCGGTTTTCGAGAACCATGTCGCTGTTGATCAATTCCGGAATTACCATTGAGAGGAGCCTTGCGCTGAGCGCGGAAACGATGACAAGCAGCGTTTTGAAGGCCGAAATGCTGGATGTGAGGAGGATGACCGTTCACCAGGGGCGACCTGTTGCTGCGGGACTCAAGGAGGCAAAGCACTTTCCGGCGTACGCGCAGAACATGGCTGCCGTGGGTGAGGAAAGCGGTCGACTGGATGAGTCTATGGCCGATGTCGCATCTTTTTACGAAAGGGAGGTTGAAAGACGAGTGGCAATTGCAACCTCCCTGATCGAGCCGCTGTTGATTCTCTGCGTTGGCGGCGTGGTGGGCTTTATCGTGTTCGCGATGATGCTTCCGATTTTTGCGATGAGCCAGGCCGTTAGATGACTAGTATCCGCCTTCGCAAATAGACTACGGAGGACAGGCGGAGTAGAAAAGAGAAGAAGAGAGGAGGTTTCCGTCTTTTCCGTCCCGCGATAGCGGGCTGTAAAACCCGGAAACGTTCTGTTTCATTCTCCTAAGTGTCTCAGTGACTCCATGGTGAATCTTTCTTTCGATTTGATTGTGTGAGCCATGGGGGGTATAGTAACAGCTAGGGAAATTGCCGGGCCGGTGCCTTTCGAAGGGAGAAGAAATATTATGAAGAATGAACGATCTGGATTTACACTTATCGAGATCATGATCGTTGTGATCATTATCGCTGCGCTTGCATCAATGGTGACACCTTACTTGATGGATATTCCAGATCGAGCCAAGGCGAAGATAGCCAGGGGCAGCATCGAGAACATCGGCGTGGCGCTCAAACTGTATATGCTGGACACGGGACGATATCCCAACGACTTGAATTCACTGCTGTCTGTCCCGCCTGGCGTCGCCGGCAGAACCAGTCCATATCTCGAAAGCCCGCCCGAAGATCCATGGGGCTCAACGTTCAAGTACAAGTTTCCCGGCGCTCACAGCAAGGGTGGATTTGATCTTTGGTCCATTGGGCCCAACAAGGCTGACGACTCTGGTGGCAACGATGACATCTGCAATTGGAAGAAGGAATAGCACGAAGGGATTCACCCTGATTGAGATTCTTGTGTCTGTTGCCATCCTGGCCACGGGAATTGTTTCGATACTCGGTGCCTTCAACTACTGCATTTCCGCGCTGGCCGCTTCCCGGGACAGGCTTGATGCCACGTTCTTCCTCAAGCAGAAGATCGCGGAGATCGAGCAGGGCGGTATTTCTGCCGGCATCATTAGTGACACCTCTGGCGGTGTTTCTCCATTTTTGTGGAGGGTTGAAGACCGTCCCACTGCAAGACCTGCCGATTCGAAGATCACCGAAGTCGTCGTGACTGCATGGCGGCAGGATGGCGGGAGAACGTACTCGCTTGCGACCTACGTCAGAAATGACACCAGGCGCTGATTGTCATTGTGATGGAGCACACCATGGCTGCAGGAACCACACGCAAACCGCAGTATCGTTCAGCCTTTACACTGCTGGAAATGCTGATATCCGTGAGCATTCTGGCTCTAGTCATAACAGTCATTACGGCGGCGCTGTACAGCGGCATTGTTGTCTGGGAGCAGGCAGGTGGCTATGGTGCCGGGCGGATGGATGCAATTGTTGCTATTGAGAGACTTGAGTCGGATCTTGGAAACTCAGTGCCTTTCTTTGAGAACAACTTCTCAGGCAATGCGGATAGTATGAGTTTTACCCGTTTGGTGCACGACGATCCAGGGTATCAGGCAGTCGGCCGCATCTGTCTGCTGCAGTACGAGTATGACGCCAAAACAAAGGAACTGAAGCGAAGAATAGCTGACTTTTCTGCCGGCGATGCCGGGGACGCGGGATTTGAGACCATTCTATCGGGCGTTGAGCGTATGAAACTGACATATGCCGAGGCTCCAAAGACGAGAACTGAGGCCCCTCTCTGGGGCAATTCATGGACACCCGGACATGGGTTGCCGATTGCTGTGGGTATTGAGATAGAGATTATTGACGGTGGGAGACGATCCGTCATGGCCAGGACGCTGCTCATGGCAGTGCGGGTGGAGCAGATTGAAAAGGAAGGCATGAATGTCTCCGAACAGCCAACACAGAAGATCTAGTGTCTTCGTCAGGGATGGCGGAAACTCCCTGCCTTGCAGGCGGAGAATAGAGGTGCGATGTCCGCGAAGTGGACGAGCATTTGAAGGCAGGGCGAGGCGTCCCGCCGAGCCGGTGACAGAGTATGGACAGACGGCTCGCCGGGACGGTTCGCCCTGCCGATTGGGACGGTGGTCGGCGAGTCGAATTATACTCGACATGGTTGGAATCCATCGTCCTAAAGCCGGCGGCAGTGTTCTCATTCTTGCTGTATGGACACTGCTGTTTCTCAGTGTGATAGCCGTGGCGGTTGGCGCCCGTGTTTCATCACACATGGACCTGGCCTGGAATCTCTCCAACAGGGCGGTCTGCTACTATTCCGCCAAGGCTGGGGTGGAGGCAGCGGAGGCTGTTATCAGGGGTGGTACCAACTCATGGATTGATCTATCGCAGGACTGGAATAAAGGATCCGAATTTCTGGTCGATATCACGGTTGGGGAAGGTGTGTTCACCGTGTTTCATGTGGAGTTGGCAGCTGACGGGCGTTCGGTCACCAATTTCGGCGTGATTGACGAAGATCGGAAGGTCAATATCAACGCCGCGACCAATGATGCCGGCCGACAACTGGTTCGATCCCTGATTGAAGTTGCAGGCGGGATAGATGCCGAAAAGGCCGAAGGCATTGCGGCATGCATCGCAGACTGGATCGATAAAGACGACGAGGTGCGGGAACGAGGCTCTGAGTCCGGTCAAGGCCCTGCCGGGAACCAGTCAATCCGGTGTCACAACGGCCGGATCGACTTTCTGGAGGAACTGCTGCTGGTAAAGGACGTGGATACAAACCTCTTCGTCAGAATTGCACCATACTTGAGGGTCTACGGCACCAATATGGGTGTCAACATCAACACGGCCGATCCTGTGGTGTTGCGGGCGCTTGCCGGGACGCGGAAGGGAGTTGATCGCGAGGTCGCTGCCCGGCTCGTGGAAAGGATTCTTGAGTTTAGAAAGGGTGGTGGCGCTTTTTCTGAGCGGGACAAGAAATCAATCAGAACCGCCCTATTTGGGAATGGCGAAATCAGCGGCAACGCGCGTGCGGAATCGGCGGTGATGGAGTGGCTCATAAACCATCGTCTGATAGCTGTACAGTCCAGGTATTTCTATGGTATATCCCAAGGCGGATTGTCTCGAGGAAGCGCTGCCTTTAGAAGAATTGCCTTCGTTTATGACGGCAATACGGATGAAATAAGGGCTTGGAATGAGCAGTAGTGACTACATATCGAAGAAGTGCAGCACGATCGCTGAGGTTGGAAGCGACCGGATCAAGCTTGTCCAGGTCACTAGAAACCGTGATGGCGCCACGATTTCGAAGATTCTACTTCGAAAATATGATGCGGCGGATGACAAGGTTATTCCGGCTCTGGCCGCCGACATCCAGAAGCTTGGCCTGACCAGATCGCCTGTGATTGCCTGTCTTCCGAGGCAAGTTGTCAACGTACGGCTGCTCGAAATGCCATCCACTGATCCGGTGGAAATCGCCAGCATGGTCGAGTTGCAGGTCGGCAAGCAGACTCCATATGCGCGAGACGAGATTGTAGCGGACCACAGAATTATCGGGCGCGGCAGGGAGGGCTATACAAGGGTTTTGCTGATCATGGTGCAGCAAAGCGTCATGAGACAGCGTTTCCGGATCCTTGAGGAAGCCGGGCTCGAAGTTGAAAGCATGACCGTAAGTTCAGAAGGCTTGATCAACTGGTATCGCTCGATCCTTGGAACTCCGGGCGGGGAGGGAGGGACGGTCCTTCTGGATGTGGATGCGGGATATTCCGAGCTGGCGATCGTTTCAAGATCTCAGCTTGTGTTCACAAAGAGCATCCTTGTCGGCTCGCGGCAACTGCTCGATGATCCAGCCCGGTGGATCGAGAAGATGTGCCAGGAGGTTGAGAACGCTATCGACATTTACCGGGGTGAAGCCGGGGGAAATGTCGTACTTGGGGCATGCCTGCTTTCCGGGGCTGCGGTTCACATTGGGGGTCTCGATGGAGCGCTCGGGAATCGCCTGAAACTCATTGTCCATCCGGTTGATTACATGGAGAAGATAAAGAAGGTGGCCGGGTTGCCGGATACTAAAGGGGACGACTATCGTGAGGTATCCTTCACGCCGCTTGTGGGTATGGCCATAGCGCCGGAAGCGCTCGAGTTCAGTCTTGTGCCTGAGTCAGTAAAGGCGCGGCGCGATTTGGAAAGAAAGGCAAGGAATCTGACGACCCTTGGATCACTTTCTTTTCTTACTGCGGCGTTTCTTTCATTGATGGCAATTGTGATGATTCACCATAAGCTGGAGTATCTGTTCAAGTTGCGCGCAAAGATTCTGGAGACCGAGAAGCCGGCCGCTGAGATTCTCAAGCAGAAACAGACCATTGTGACGGTTATGGAGCGGCTGAACAGTACGAGGTCCCCGGTGAGCATACTTTATGAGTTGTACAAGCTGACGCCGCCTTCGGTGATGTATGACTCAATTGTTTTTGATAGTGAGAGGAGTCTTGTTCTCAAGGGCCAGGCGAACTCATTTCCTGATGTCGACAAGCTCAAGGGTACCCTTGAGGGCAGCATGGTCATATTTCCGAATGTGACATGTCCGAAACAGACAAAGGATGCGCGTACCGGACTGATTGTTTTTGAACTGAATTGTTCCGCTCCAGGCAGGGAGGAATAGCGTGGCTTTTACCAGTCTTGAGAAACTTCTTCCGCGCGAGAGAGCGCTGCTTGGCATTTGCGGACTCGCGGTTCTGCTTGCCATTGGCAACCAGCTTGTCGTACAACGCCTGCGCGCCAAAGTGAGGGACTTGTCGGAGGAGATAAAGAGCGCAAAGGTGCAGGTCGTGGGCAATGATGACATCCTTGCTACAAAGAATGATGTGCAGGTGCAGTTCGACAGGATCAAGGATTACGTTCCGCCTGCGACGGTCGGTAAGGTGACAGATGCGATGTCCACGGAGATAGAGAAGATGGCCAGCAAGTGCGGGGTTCGTCTCATGGACAGGAAGCCCCAGGAGACTGAGAAGAAAGGTTTCTTTGAGAAGTATTCTGTCAGGATTGAGGTTGAAGGCGAAAAGGAGTCGCTTATGCGGTTGCTGTCTCAACTGGAGGCTTCTCCGCAGTTGTTGAGAGTGAACAGAATGGAGTTGACCAAGAACGCGAAGGGTGCTGCGGGCACGCTGAAAGGAACCATAGTGGTCACTGAGATGGCGCCTGTCGGTCCCTGAAGAACAAAGGTCAGGATTGAAACATGAATAGCGACAAAGAAGTTTCAGAAGAACACCACGATGACAGGCAAGTTGCGACTCGGCCGTCTGATCTCTCGATGTTGTCAGGCTCGGATATGCAGATAAGTCCCGAGCTTTTTCAGCAGTATATATCCATTGAGCGAAGACGTAATTTCAGGGCGCTATGCTGGGTAAGTTCCACGTTTCTGCTGGTCGTAGTAGCGGTTGCCGCAATCATAATCACGATCGGGCTCGCGTTCATGAAGGACTCAAAGAAAGCCGTTGAATTGGCCGATAGTGCCAGCAAGTCGGTGGACCAGTACAAGAACAGGGTCGATAACCTCGGAGCGGAGACCAGGACAGCGGTGGACAAGGTTGCAGGTATTTCTGTTGCCGTTCAGGAAGATAAGCGGAAGTATAACCTGGACCAGCAGATTCTGCGGCAGGACCTGCTTGGTTTCAGCAAGTGGTACGATGCAAGATATTCTTCGGTAACTGGTTCAGTCGCAACGATGTCGGACTTGAGCATCAAGCTGGCTGCTCTTGAACGGTTGGAACGGGAGAGAAGCGAGAAATTCAAGGAGATCGAGAAGTGGTACCAGGATAACAAGACCAGGCTTGCCTCAGCTTCGCCGCTTCCGGACCGGGGAGTCATCGCGCTTGGGAATGTGGCAACTGCGACCAATGTGCCGGCGATCGAGCCAGGACAGCAGGAAGCATCCGGCAACTCCTCCACGGAGACCAGGACCTATTCCAACGGCGACAGCTATGCCGGTGAGTTCAAGAACGGCGTCAGGCACGGTCGCGGAACGTACGTCCATAGCAGCGGTGATCGCTACGAGGGCGAGTTCAAAAATGGGAAGAGAAATGGTACTGGAACCTATCGCTATACCAGCGGCGAAATCTACCAGGGCGAATTCAAGGACGACAGAAAGAACGGGCACGGCGTTTGCATTTACGCTGACGGCACGAAGGTAAAAGGGCTCTGGCAGAACGATGTTATGGTTCAGAACGAGTAGTCATTGCAGCATGTTCATGACGATTGACCGGCTGGCGGGCATTGCCGGTGCGTGATAGCCGATAAAGAGGTCAAGCATTCGCCCGATCTGCAGGAGACGCTTTGCTGCGCACTTGTGTTTCCCGATGTCAGTGGTCAGATTGGCAGCCTGCAATTGGCGCATGACAGTCATTGCTTCTGCATTCACTGCAATCGGACGCTCACCACCTGCGTTTGCGCACGATTCGCACAGCAATCCGCCTCTGGAATACGAAAAGAGATACTTCTCATTCATCAAGAGGCTGGTCGTATCACAGACAATACATCTGTCCAGTCGGGGAGAGAGCCCTGCTGCCTCAAGCACCCTGAGCTCGAACCAGAAAATGAATGCACCTGTTGGTGTTCCAGAGCACAGGTGGGAAAGGCTTGTGTCCAGGAGGCTGAAAAGGCGAGGGCTTGCTGAGTGAGCCGGCAGCATTCTGGAAACAAAATCGCAGAAGTAGGAGGCGCAGACAGAGGCCTTCCAGTCGCGACGGAGCTGCCCGCGTGTGTCGATGGGTGAGCACTCCTTCATTATGTGAACGCCGCCCCGGTCATGCGAATAGAAAAGCAGGTCGCACGTGTAGTAGAGGTCATACTGTCCAAGAAAGAGACTTTTCGGACGTTGGGCTCCTTTAATCAATGTCGCTATCTTTCCGAAATCATGCGTAAGCCACATTACGACGTGCGATGTTTTGGAATAGGGCGATACACGAAGGACTATACCTGTGGTCTTGTCGATCATCCAATGCCATCCTCTCGCTTTGGACCTGGAATTCGCATTATGGCTATCTGCGCATGATGCCGGTATTCACGTAGGGCCGCCGCTTGCGGCGTGCCGTCTCTTTTGCGCGCGATTTCGCTGTGCCTTGCGGCACGCCGCGAGCGGCGGCCCTACAAAAGCCGCACATCCATTCGATCCCGCTATTGGAGCCTTCGCCAGAATTGCCGGTTTGGGGCTGGCGAGGTTGGCAAGCAGACCACGTCGGTCAGCCTCCCGCAACCAGCGCAGTTCGCGCCGCCTCATCCTGGCATAGTCGTGTGGTGTCGAATCGTCCGCACCAGTAAGGTGATCGCACCCGTGTGCGACATATAGCGCAAGCTCGCTGGATACCCCATTGTAACGGGGCCCGGCTTCCAGGGCGCGTTCAGCGTTCACGAAGATCTCGCCGTAGTTCGATTGTTTGACACCTGGAATTGAATCATAGCGAAAACTGATGACGTCTGTGGTTTCGTTGCTGTGGAGGTATCCGCTGTTTATGCTGATGATTCCTTGATTGTCGACGAGTACCAGAGTGATTTCCTCCCATGAAGTTCCAGGGTCGATGCGCTGGATATGCTCCACTACCAGCGAAAGCACTGAAGTGAGCTTCTTCCCGTCTATCCGGCACACGGCCTGGTCATTGATGATTACAAGCTTTGGGATCCCGGCATGAACCTCCATCACCTGGCGCACCCGTCTTCGTCGTATAGGCTTCGGTGGGCGGGCAGTGCGGCTGGGAAAAGGATCCGTGACACGAATTGCTGACGGCGCCCGGCGTTGCAAAGACAAAGTTTTCCGGTATACTCCACTCATGAAGAAAACTCTAGCACCGGTGGGAGGCTCTGACAAGGCGACAGCCGTGGGTCAGCACTCCATATATGTCTTCCATGGCAACGACGAATTCACCATGAATGCGAGAGTCAAGGAGATGATCGACCGGCTGGTTTCACCTGAAGAGCAGACGCTGGGCCTGGAAATTGTCAATGGACGGGTTGATAACTCTGATGAAGTCTCCCGTTGCCTGGACAGGTGCATCGGTGCGTTGCAGACTCCTGGTTTCCTTGGCAGTGGAAGGGTTGTTTGGCTGCGGGACCCTGATTTCCTTGCCGGCGGCAAGAAGGGTGTGCCCTCGGATTCACAGGAACGACTTGCGGCCCTGATAAGGATTCTTGAGCGGGGACTCATGCCCGGGCAGAAACTGGTTGTTTCCATCCAGGAGATCGATGAACGACAGGCTTTCTTCAAGACGTGCAAGCGACACGGTGAGGTGATGGAGTTCTCCGTGGCCGAAAAGGCTAGGGAAGCCACACAGCAGACCGTTGAGTTTGCGAGAGGAGAACTGACTGCGGCCGGTATCAGGAGTGTAAACGGAGCCATAGAGTTGCTTGTCGAGAGGATCGGTTCTGACACGCGGCAAATTGCCAGCGAGGTCCAGAAAGTGATCCTGTTCCTTGGTAAACGCCGCGACGTTACCCCGGACGATGTTCTTGCGATTGTACCAGTGGTCAGAGAGACCGCGGCCTGGGATTTTGCCGATTCGTTTGGAAGCCGGAACCTGACGGCTACGCTGAAGGTTCTCCGGCAATTGATATTTCAGAAGGAATCACACATTGGGCTTATAGTTGGACTCGAGAGAAGGATTAACGATCTCATAGTGCTGCGCACAGCAATGGAGCGGGAGTGGGCCAGTTTGCAGGGCAGTGGCTCCTGGAAGACCGTTGAATGGCACGTTTCTACAGACGTATCCGCTGTCTTGGATGTCCTTGGAAAGGATGATCCGAGGAAATTGAATCCGTATCGGGCCGGTAAATTGATGGAGCAGGCTGTTAATTTCAGCAAGAGTGAATTACTGAAGGCCAGGGAGCTGACAATTCAGGCCAGGGAACAAATGGTATCGTCTGGTGGAGCTTCCCCCGTTGTGATGCTCGAATTGCTTGTCGTGCGGCTTCTAGGGTCGGTGCGAAGGTGATTGCGGAAATCCGGTGCGGAAATGTGGCCGTTTGAAAACGCTTGATCAATGCAGGCAGTCTGACTACCATCCGCATTCTTTGGGTGGCATTGGACAATCCCGATACGCCAACGTAGCTCAGCTGGTAGAGCAGCTCATTCGTAATGAGCAGGTCGTCGGTTCGATTCCGACCGTTGGCTCCAGCCTTCGCGACGAGCGTAGCCGCCTGCGCAAAGAGCTCCGGCGAGCCAGGGGATCAACACCATTAAGTGGGGCAACGTGCCCAAAGTGCCCCGGAGGATCAAGGCGAGGAGTGAAGGCTGTGCGCCGAAGTCACCTGCCCGAACGTCCGTCACGAAGGTGGGCTGCTATCCCAACATAAACTTGTAGCTCAGCATCTTATAGATCAACTTCGCCGCCAGAAAGTCCGAGGTCTTGCTGTCTTTCATCGGGCAGAGTTCCACGACGTCAAAGCCAACCATATTTCGCTTTGTTGCCACATACCTGAGAAACTTCAGGACCTGGTACCACTGCATTCCGCCTGGTTCGGGGGTGCCGGTTGCGGGAACTACAGAAGGATCGAATACGTCCAGATCCACGGTGATGTAGACATTCCTGCTGAGCAGTGCAATGGCTTTCTTCATCCACCTGCCATCACCGGGACGGGCGCATATCTCGTCGGCAAAGAATGTGCGCTTCTGGTTCACGAGCTGTTTTTCGGATGCGTGCATGCTCCTGATTCCAACTTGCACAGAACTGCAGACTTCGTTGATTCGCGCCATTACGCATCCATGATTATACTTTGAGCCATAGAGTGTTTGCCGGCAGTCGGCGTGAGCATCGAGTTGAAGTACAGTGAGATCACGGAACTTCTCTGCGTGCGCCTGCACTGAACCTATTGAAACCGAATGTTCCCCGCCTGCAACCACGGCAAACCTTCCGGCGTTGAGGTGGCGCTTGATGCGAGTTCGAACCGCTTCCACCATATCAGCCGGAGATGATGCTTCGGTAACCGGCTTATCAATGAATATTCCCCTGCGATACACTTCAGAGTCAGTTTCGATGTCGTACGGTTCCAGGTGAGTGGATGCTTCAAGCATGGCACGGGGTCCCTTGTCGGCTCCCTTCATCCATGTGCTGGTTGAATCATAAGGAACAGGGATGATTGCGATGGCAGCGGTTTCCGGTTGAGAAAACCTTGCCGGCATATTGCAAAAATGAATTGTTCTTGCCACGCTGGACCCTCGCTCGTAAGTTCCTGTTCAGGATTCCTGCTGGCGCACAGGACACCGCGTTTCGCCTCGAACATGCGGAAGGCACGGTATATGCGAATGGAGGCGTTTTGTCAATGATTCATGCGGTTTCATGGACGAAACTCTAAGGTCTTAGCATAAGCAGTTGGATATGAGCACCATGCAGCAGGTCTAACCTGTTTGCCATTTCTAGATGTGACAGGAATTCCACAGCAATTGCTATTTGGGTGCAAGCGGATTCAAAGCTTGGTTTCTGCATTGCAGGGTCGCCGCTTGTCGGCGTGCCGCATGTGCTCCAAGATATCGCATTGAAGACGGCACGCCGCAAGCTGCGGCCCTACGAAGGAGGAATCGACTTGTGCCGGCAGGTCAAAATGAGAGGCGCTTGGAATTGCAAAGATGTGGTGGACGTATAGCAGCGGATTGCATATCGTGTTACCAACACGGTGAGCGGTCATGAATGCGGAGTCTGAGGGGGACGACAAGATGAACCTGCGAATTGATGATCAATACAGATCGCCGGAAGCTGTGCAGTCGGTCTTGTCGAGGTGTCTTACCTTGGCAATCCTGATAAGTTCCCTGGCAGGGTGCGGTGGAAAGCAGGATACATCGGGAGCCAGCCAGGAAGAGTTCGTCTACGTTGCGATGGGTGCCTCCGATGCGCTTGGAGCCGGGGCTTCAGATCCACTTAGAACGGGATATGTCTTCATTCTCGCGGATAGGATGCGGGCGATTGAGCCAGACCTGCAAATTCGGAATTTTGCTACGGACGGCGCTACCGGCTACGAGTTTATCAACCACCAGTTGCCCAATGCCATCGAAGCGAATCCAGCGGTGGTAACAGTCTGGATGGGGGCAAACGATATTCTCGACGGACACCCGGCGGATCTCTTCGAGTCCCAGCTTCGTACGGTTCTTGGCGAATTAAGGACGAAGACATCAGCAATGGTGTTTGTCGGAAACCTGATCGACCTGACACAGACGCCGGATTTCCAGCATTATCCTGTGAGCGGTGTCACCAAGGAAAAGGTTGACGACTATAACCGCAGGATTGCGGAAGTGGTTGCGGAAACCGGTTGTTTTCTTGTAAGGATCTCCGATTTACCTCTTCATGCCAGCGTGTTCTCGGCCGATGGCTTTCATCCGAGCGATGAAGGCTACCTTGCTATGGCTGATAAGTTCTGGTCAGTCATCCAGCCTCAAATGCTGAAGTAGCACGGCTCGGTGCAGCCGCAATCAAAGGAAGATGAATGTGGAACTCAGGAAATCAGGAGTTGTCAGGAGATATGTTCCGTCTGCTTCGTGAGTTCCTGCGTTCCATATATTGTGCGGTAAAGGATCCTTGCTGAGATCCAAATCACACCGGCAAATACAGGCGTGGGAGGTAGAGCCTCTGGCGGTGCGTTTCGCCGTGGAGGAGATCTGTTTTCCGTAAGGGCTGGTCATCGCGGGCAGTCCTGCGATGCCGGTCGAGGAACAGTGAGGGGCCGAGACTTACCGTGTGTTTGCCGTATTGATCGTTGACCTGGTCCATTGCCTGCCTCAGTGTTTCCAGGCGTTCAATACGTATGTTATCTTCAAAGAGTTCCCGCTGATGGCTTGTATCTGATTCGAGTTTGCCCAGGAAAGCCAGGGTAGACCGGTAGGTAACGCCCTGCTGGAAAAGCCTATCGAACAGCCGGCTGGCAATTGGAACAACTTCGTGTGGCGAAGCTGTCGACCGGTTGAGCCGTGCTTCCAACCCGACAACTTCCAGGTCCTGGCGGCGCAAAGCTACGGCCAGCAGGCCGGTTCTAAGTTTGTACCGCCGGGCTTTAATCAGTGCCGACTCGATATTCCTCACAAGTTTTGCCCAGATGAAGTCGCGGTCGTCAGATGGTGCTGTAAATGTCTTGCACTTGCTGATTGTGAAAAAACTCGATTTCTCTTCCGTTGAAACCCGGTGTACCGGCTGCCCGCGCAGTTCGTTCCATAACTCCAGTCCAGTTTTGCCCAGGAGTCGTTCCGCCCATTTCTCGGGCTTATCAATAAAGTCAGCCGCGGTTTTCAGTCCCTGCTTTGTCAGCAGGTGCACCGTGTTAGGGCCAAAACCAGACACCCGGTCAAGCGGTGCCTGCTCCAGAAAGGCGTGGATGTCCGGGCCGGCCACTGTAGTGAGTCCGGCCGGCTTGCGATATTTGGATGCCATTTTAGCCAGACTTTTTGAGAGGCTCAGCCCGATGGAGACGGTAATGCCAAGCTCCGCCTGGATGCTTGCCTGTATGCGGCGGGCGATTTCTTCGTAGGATGCGCGGAATAGGCGCCGCAATCCTGAAAGGTCGGCAAATCCCTCATCAATGGAATGCTCTTCCACCATTGGGGAATAGCGCCTGGTAATATCGAACATGCGTTTTGAAAAAAGACTGTAAGTTTCGTAATCGCTGGGCAAAACAGCAAGGGTCGGGCATTGGCGGATTGCATCATGAAGCATTATGCCGCGTGAAATGCCAAGCGCCTTTGCCTCATAACTTGCGCAGGCTATGATCCCGCGCTCTTTGCCGGTGACCACCGGTTTGCCCTTCAATTCTGGATGGATTGCCTGTTCCACGGAGGTGAAGAAGGCGTCACCGTCAAAATGAATAATGGCCTGTGGATATGAGTCGAGGTAGGCAAGTCCGTCCGGCATGGGCTAGTACTTTCTGATTACCGCCTTCACGATTCCGCCTATTACAAGGGCCCGTTTGGGGCGAATGGACGTGTATTTTGGGTTTGCAGGATCCAATCTCACTCCCTTTTCGTCTTTCATGTAGTACTTAATCGTCCATTCGTCATCCACCTGTGCGACGACAATATCATTCGGTTTCGGGGTCCCGCCTTTTTCGACCAGGACGATGTCGCCGGGGAAAATGCCGGCCCTGGTCATTGAATCGCCGTGCACGGTAAGCATATATGTTGCCTCCGGCTTGCGGACAAGAAATTCATCCAGGGTTATAGTATCAACCAATTCCTCTTCCGCGGGGGAGGGGAATCCGGCCTGTATGGAGCCGAGGATCCGGATGCTGCCTGTGAGGCGCGGTCCAGGCGCTATTTTGCCGCGTTTCTTTGTCAGGAATCCAAGTTCATCCATCTTGGTGATCAATCCAAATACGGAGTTCTTGGAGCGGTAATTGAACAGTTTCATCATTTCGGAATAGCCGGGAACGCGATTCTCCTGTTGCATGAACTGCCGCAGTTTCCGTACGTGGCTTTTAAGATTCATTACCCTTGGCATGTGATAGACCCTCCATTGATTTGAGGCGACTATAACTGAACTGTGGTTCTATATCAAGAAGTAATTCCGGGGGCCAAGGCATCGAATGGGCGAGCTGTATCGGACAGTTGTAAAGGCAATCACTTGACGAAAGAAGAACGGGTGGTTAGAAAACAGGAAAAGGATTGCGCAAGTCCCTCCGAAAGGGTGAAATCAGCCAGCAGGAAGGATGCGGCGACTTGACGGCAAGATGAAGGGAAGGGGCAGGGGAGATGGCAGGAGTTGATATGATTTCGAAACTGCAAAGCACCATCGACGAGCATGGCTTGCTTGAGCCGGGCCAGCATGTGCTTGTCGCGGTTTCCGGGGGCGCTGATTCCGTAGCCTTGCTTCACGGGTTGCTTAAGTTTTCAAAATCCCTTGATTTGCGTGTTTCCGTGGCGCACTTGAATCACCGGATTCGCGGAAAGACGGCTGACGGTGATGCTGAATTTGTGCGCAGTTTGACACGAAGACTGAAAGTTCGCTGTTATGTTGGTCGCTATGACGTACCGCGTTTGGCGAAGCGCCGGAAGATTTCTCTCGAAATGGCGGCGCGGGAAGCACGGTACGTATTTCTCGGCAGGATTGCGCGTAAATGCCGGGCTGATGTGGTGGCGACTGCGCATACGGCTGATGATCAGGCAGAGACCATTCTTCTGCGGCTTGTCCGCGGTGCTGGTGCCACTGGTCTTGGCGGAATCCGCTACAGGGCTGAAATCGGAGGATTGACTGTTGTCCGGCCAATGCTTGATGTGGGTAAATCTGAGGTTGTTGAGTTTCTGCGTGGAATCCATGAAACCTGGCGGGAGGACGAATCGAATCGCGACTTGGAGTTCCAACGAAACATTGTCAGGTGCGAGCTTCTGCCAATGCTGGAGTCGCGGCTGAATCCAAGTGTTAGAAAAGCCCTGACGCAGGCTGGCCGCATTCTGCGTGACGAAGACGAGTGGCTTGAATCGCTGGCAAGCAGTATTCTGACCGAACACAGTGCCGGATCATCTCCGTGGTCACTGCCGATCAAAGTGCTGGCCGGACTTCCCGTGGCGGCGCAACGCAGGGTGCTCCGATTGTGGCTTGCCGGGAGTGGAGTTCCTGCTGAGTCAGTTGATTTTGACGCGGTTGCCAGGGTCCTGAAAGCCGCGACTTCCAGTCGTGGCGGGGTCCGCATTATGCTTGCGGGCGGGCGGGCGGTTGCGAAGTGTGGAGGCAACCTGGAAGTTGCCGGGCGTAACCAGTTAAAGAGCAGGCCTTTTTGCGCCATTATCAAGTTACCGGGCGTTACTGCAATAGCTGGAAATGGTTTGCGGATTGTTACGACCATTGAGCCTGGAATCGTGCGGGAGCGGGCGCTTGTTGTGGGGCAACTCCCGGCCCGCGCCTCCATAAGTCTGGGAGCATTGGACGGAAGGAAGCTGCGTGTCCGATCATGGCGTCCCGGCGACAGGATCAGTCCGTTTGGATTTGGCGGCTCAATGAAGATCCAGGATGTATTCACAAACGGACGCGTGCCGCGTGAAGAACGCGGGATTGTGCCTATTGTCGAGTGCGATGGGGAGATTGTATGGGTTCCCGGCTACCGTATAGCGCGTGGCTGGGAAGTACGAAAAGAAGCTGAGCCCGCTATTCAAATTCTTATGGAATAGTCCGATAGCGGTTGCCAGACACCATGAACCTGCGATAGTATCGCATGCTCTTCATTACTAAACCAGGGGAATATTAAATGGCAGGCAAAGGCAAAGATAAGGGCGCTGTTCCACCGGCCAAACCGAAGGGAGCCCAGGATCCAGTATCATTCCGGGGCCTCATCGTTTGGTTGTTGCTGTTCACGGTTGTTGTCGGAGCATTTCACTTCTGGACGCAGGAGCGGCAGAAGGAAGATGTCGTATATTTCTATCCTGACTTTGTTACCATGGTAAAGGAAGGGAAGATCAAGAATTGCGAGGTGGTTGCAGACGGGACAGGGCGGCAGTTTGTCTACAGCGAATTGCCCTCGCGAGGTGCCCAGAAACAGGCCAGACGTATCAAGGTGGACATCACTGATGGAGACAAGGTCCAGGAACTGCTTCAAGCCAACAACGTCAAGTACAGGAATATCCATCCGAATACCGTTCTGCTGGAAATTGCGTCGGGTGCCATACCGGTCCTGCTGCTCTTTGCGGTCCTGTACTTTGTATTCATCAGGCCAATGCGCGCAGCTGGCGGTGGCGTGATGGGATTTGGCCGCAGCAGGGCAAGGCTTTTGACCCGCGAGAATAACAGGCTCACTTTCGAGAATGTTGCCGGCATTGACGAGGCTAAGGAGGAAGTCCAGGAAATCATCGAGTTCCTGAAGGATCCGAAGAGATTCCAGACGCTGGGAGGCCGGATTCCAAAGGGCGTCCTGCTGATGGGACCGCCTGGAACCGGGAAGACCCTTCTCGCCAAAGCTATTGCCGGTGAAGCCAATGTGCCTTTCTTCAGTATAAGCGGCTCTGACTTCGTTGAAATGTTTGTCGGCGTCGGCGCATCGCGTGTCAGGGATATGTTTGAGCAGGGGAAGAAGAGCGCGCCCTGCATCATTTTCATTGATGAAATTGACGCAGTCGGCCGGAGCCGCTTTACAGGCATAGGCGGTGGTCATGATGAACGGGAACAGACGCTGAATGCACTGCTTGTCGAGATGGACGGATTTGAAACTTCTGAAGGCGTGATCATCATAGCCGCTACAAACAGGCCGGATGTTCTTGATCCGGCGCTTCTGCGGCCAGGCCGCTTTGACCGCACCATAGTGATAGACCTGCCGATGCTTGACGGGCGCGAAGCTATTCTCAAGATGCACGCCAAGAAGATCAAGCTTTCCGGGAATGTGGAGTTGCGGCGTATCGCCCGTGGCACGCCTGGTTTCTCGGGTGCCGATCTTGAAAACCTGCTCAACGAGGCAGCGCTCCTGGGGGCCAAGAACAGGAAAGAAGCCGTGGAAATGAACGACCTGGAGGAAGCCCGGGACAAGGTGCGCTGGGGTCGTGAACGGAGAAGCCGCGTGCTGGACGATGAGGATAAGAAGATTACAGCCTATCACGAGGCAGGGCATGCGCTTGTCATGGTGATGGTCGAGGAGAGCGAACCGCTTCACAAGATTACCATTATTCCGCGCGGTGTGGCATATCTTGGCGCGACCATGCAGCTTCCGGAGAGGGATCGTTTCATGGAAGGAAGGGTGAAGCTCATGAGCATCCTGACTTCCTTCATGGGTGGACGTGTCGCTGAGGAATTGATTTTCGGCGACATTACAACGGGCGCCAGGAATGATCTCAAGGAGGCGACGCGCATAGCCAGGCACATGATATGCAACTGGGGCATGAGCGTGGCGCTGGGACCGCAGACTTTCGGGGAGAATGAGGAAATCATGTTCCTGGGGCGCGAGGTGTCGCGCAGCCAGGACTACAGCGAAGATACTGCCAGAAAGATAGATCAGGAAATATCCGGTCTGCTTCAGAAGAGCTACGCGCGTGCAAAGCAGATACTGACCGATAACAGGGATAAACTTGAGAAGATTGCGGTTCTCCTGATTGAGCGTGAGACTCTTGATGGATTTGAAGTGGAAGAGATCGTCAAGCACGGGCGGATCCTGTCAGAGCCCGAGCGTCAGGCCATTGAGGCGCAGAAGCCGGACAAGGACAAGGCTGTGGCGAAGGACTTGCAGATGCCGGCTCCACAGCTTCGCGTGAACAACGAAAATCCGTGAGGCAATGACAGCAAGTACCGTCGGGTCTGTTTCCGGGTGCATTTCCTGGAAATGCGGGACACATGTTCTCGAGGTAGGGTCCAGCCCCCTGATAATGGGCATCCTGAATGTTACGCCGGATTCCTTTTCTGATGCCATGCGGTATTTTGATCCCGGGAAGGCCGTTGCGCGCGGAGTGGAAATGGCGGAGGAGGGCGCGGACATTGTAGATGTCGGTGGCGAATCCACGCGGCCCGGTGCAAGGATAGTTTCCCCGGAGGAAGAGAAGAATCGTGTGATTCCGGTTATCGAACAGTTGAGCGGGCTGTTTCGCGATCAGAAGAGACGGACGCTGATCTCCATTGATACCTCGAAGGCGGAAGTGGCGGCGGCGGCAATCCGGGCCGGTGCCGTGATAATCAATGATGTAACCGCGTTGACGGGTGATCCGATGATGCCGGGTATAGCGCTGGCATCTGGTGCCGGGGTTGTACTGATGCATATGCGTGGCAATCCGCGTGTCATGCAGGATAACCCTCAATATGGCGATGTGACCGGTGAGGTTCTCGGGTATTTGCAGTCTCGGCTTGATGATCTGACCGGTAGAGGCCTGGAGCTGGAGCGGCTTGTTGTTGATCCTGGAATCGGTTTCGGAAAGACAATTGATCACAATCTCGAACTGCTACGGCATTTGGAGATGCTGCGTGCCTGTGGTCGGCCTGTAATGGTTGGTCTTTCGCGCAAGAGCTTCCTTGGCAAACTGACTGGCGGGAACGTTGATCAGCGCTTGATTCCTGGAATTGCGGCGTTATCGTTCTGTATCATGCATGGTGCTGATATCCTGCGTGTGCACGATGTGAAAGATTCAGTGGATGCAGTGAAAGTTGTCATGGCCCTCGCGGGCAAAACCGGAGAATAGAAAAGTGGAATGGCTTGCGGCAATGTTTGAAATACTTCTGCTGGCTGGCATCTTCTACTACACGTTGAGATTCCTTCAGGGCACTCGTGGTGCTCAGGTGCTGACCGGTCTGGTGGTTGCCCTGCTGTTCCTGTTCGGCGTGACCTATTTGTTCCATCTTGACGTCCTGAACTGGCTGCTGAGCAAGCTGTTTGTGTATCTTGCAATAGGATTCCTGATAATCTTTCAGCCTGAAATAAGACACGCACTTGCGGAACTGGGCCGGCCGGCGGTGTTTTCAATGCCGGAGGTCAAGCGCAATGTTGTGGATCAGATAGTGCAGGCAACATCTTTCCTGGCCGAGAGGCGTATAGGCGGATTGATAGCTATTGAGCGTGATATCAAGACGAAATCGATCCAGGAGAGCGGCGTCAAGATGGATTGCAGTGTCACGTGGGGCATCCTCGCAAGTATCTTCTTTCCGCATACCCCGCTGCATGATGGCGGCGTGATAATCAGTGAAGACAGGATTGTGGCTGCCGGTTGCCTGTTTCCGCTTTCCGACAAGAGCGGACTGAGTCGGACTCTTGGGACAAGGCACAGGGCGGCTATCGGCCTGTCAGATGAAACGGACGCGGTGGTGGTTGTGGTCTCGGAGGAGACAGGAACGATATCGATCAGTTATCGTGGCGGGCTGAGCCAGGCTGTTGAAATCGAGCGGTTAAGGAGATTCCTCTACCGTGTTCTTTTGAAGGATAACCGGAAGAAGCGAACTGTTGGACGCATCGTGGATCGGTTTGGCCGTACTTCCGAGGGTGTGGAGGAGTCCGGGAACCAGACCGGGGAGGGGGAGGCCAATGCCGTTCGATAATCCAGCATGGCTTAATCGATTACTCCTGAAAGACAAAAGACTCAAGGTCTTGTCGATTCTCCTGGCGGTGGTAACGTGGTATTCAATCCGCGATATTACCGGTGTCACCAAGACCATTCATGACATTCCAATCGTTGTCAGGTCGCATGAAGGAGTCACGGTTCTTACGCAGGAGCGGGATACGGTCTCGGTCACATTCCAGGGTTCGCAATCTGATATCTCACAACTTGAGGACGCACAGGGCCGGGGGCAGATCCAGGCTGTTATCTACTCAAAGATCAAGAGGATCCAGTCTGGTGTTGAGCAGGAAATCATCCCGATACTGCCGAGGAGTATTGAGGGGGCCAAGGGCGCCAGGGTTTTGAAAGTTGGCCGCCCGGCATCCGTCAGCGTGACGTTTGATCGTGAAAACGAAAAACAGGTTGTTGTGAGACCGAAATGCAAAGGAATTCCGGAGGTCGGAAGGGTGGTGTCGGTGTTCTGCAGTCCGGTTTCTGTGCGGGTACGGGGCGCAGCGCACAAACTTGGCGAGCTGGAGGTTGTGAATACCGAGCCGGTTGAGCTTTCCGATGCAGAAGGTTCGTTCTCCAAGATGACCCACATAGTCTCACCTGCAGTGCCGTGGATTTCTGCAATCGAGCCACATGAAGTTCTGGTAAGCGTAACGGTGGAGCGGACGGCCGTTTCAAAAGTGGTTGCCGATATTCCAGTCACGGCCATGGTCCGGCCGGCTCAGGCAGTGGTAGTTGAGCTGTTGCCGTCAAAGATAAATGTTGTGCTGAGAGGTAATAATGCGGCGTTGGAAAAGATTACAAAGAGTGATATTAAAGTCATAGTTGATTGTTGTGAGCTTGAAGTGGCCGCGAAATATGACCTGCCGGTGAGTATAAGCCTGCCACATGGGGTTGATATATCGGCCGTTGCTGATCCGGCGCACGTTCAGGCTGTTCTTAAACCCTTGAGGTAAAAGATGTTACGTTCTGTTGCCGTGTTGTTATGGTTGGCATGTTGTCTGATTGCGCGCCAGGAATCGCTGGCAGCGGGCGACGGACCCGAGGTGAAAGCTGGATTGACCGTCAGGAATGCGGTTGGACAGCCTGACAGGCCGCATGTTTCTGCCAGGGCTTTGATGATCAGTGCAAATGCATGCATGATTGACAAGAAGTGGGAAGAGGCGATTGAAGTTTACAAGAAGGTGCTGAAGGCGGATTCGGAAAATGACAGGGCCACGTTCGGGTGGGGCACGGCGCTCATTGAGCTCAAAAGGTACAAGGAGGCGCTTAAGATACTTGAACCACTGCTTGCAAAATGCCCGGATGATGCGGCGCTGAAGAACAATATTGCATGGATATGCGTGTCTTCGACCGATCCAGCCGTGAGAAACGTCGAGAAGGCCACGAAGCTTGCGCGACAGGCGATATTGGACAAGCCTGGAGATCAGGACGTCTGGAGTACTCTGGCTGAAACGCATTATGCTGCCGGCAGGTATGAATTGGCGCTCAGGGCCTCAAGGATAGCCGTGCAGTTGGCTCAGGAACAAAGTCCTTCCAGGGTATGGGCCTTCTGGGATATATTCCGACGTTGTAGCAGAGCGGTGGATGCCGAAAAAGGCAAAGCACCAGTTCAGTGAAGTGCGGGATCACATAACACGATGAGCGCGGCTGTCAGAGAAGATATCAAAAAAGGATTACGGCAGACCTGGGGCGGATTGCTTTTCGCAATAAGTCTCGTGGTGCTGCTCTGCCTTCTGACCTACAATTGGGGCGATGTCAGCGTTCTGAAATCTCCGCCCAATGAGTTTATACACAATTGCTTCGGACCGGCGGGTGCATGGTTGTCGTTTGTCCTGTTCTGGACGTTCGGTGTGGCCGCATATCTGGTACCGGTCTGGTGTTTTGTCTTTGGCTGCCTTCTTGTGTTTGCACCGGAACAGAGGCATTGGCCGCGTGTGATGTGGATGATCGTATTCATGTCTGCGCTCGCGGTGCTGCTCGATCTTCAGAGCAACTTCTGGCGGAGTTGGACCAAAGCCATGAACATCGAGCCAAATTCAGGCGGAATGGTGAGCAGGCAGTTGGTGCGTCATCTGTTTGTTCCGATGATCGAAGAATCCGGCACGGCAATAATCGCATGGGTCGCTCTGGTCATGTCGGGAATTCAGGTTGTGGGGATTAGTACTGCAATTGCCCTGTCGAGAAGGCTTAAGAACAGGACGCAGCTTCTTCATGAACAATATGTTGAGTGGTCAAACAGCGGCAGGGACAGAACTGAACTGATAGAGCAGCAGACGCGCGAAATAGAGAAGAAACGCTCGCGCCTGGAAGAGACTGTGCGACGCGAAGAGCGCATGTCCCAGTTGCAGGCGAAGATTCAGGAAAGGGAAAAGGAGAAGGAGAAAGCGCGCAAGGAAGCGCAGGAGAAAGCAAAGGCGCGGGAACAGGAACGCGAAAGGGTGAAAGCCCAGGAGAAGGCTCTGCCACCCAAGCCTGTGCAGCCGGTACCGGCAGTTGTTGAGAGAACACAGTTGCCGGTTCAGTCCGGTCAGGCTGCAGCCGCGGCGCCGGAAACCAGGCGGCCTTATGAACTGCCGCCGATCACTTTGCTTAACGAGATTCCGCCGGCAAAAGAGAAAGTCCTCAAGGGTGATGTGGAGACCACCGGTCGTATTATCCAGGAAACCCTCGCGGAGTTCGGGATACAGACGGAGGTCGCCAATGTCGAGCAGGGGCCTGCGGTAACCCGCTATGAGTTATTGCCGGCGGCCGGGGTGAAGGTGGAGCGAATAGCGGCGCTCAGCAATAATCTGGCGCTTGCTCTCAAGTCCACAAGTGTTCTTGTCCAAGCCCCGGTTCCAGGCAAGGGTGTCGTTGGTATCGAGGTTCCGAACGCCATTTCAAGCATGGTGTACCTGCGCGAAATGCTCGAGGGTGAGACGTGGCATTCAACCACGGCTGCCCTGCCACTGGCGCTCGGAAAGGATGTCAGCGGCGAAGATGTGATTGCAGACCTCGCAGGCATGCCGCACCTGCTCATCGCGGGAGCTACCGGTTCCGGCAAGACAATCTGCATGCATTCAGCCCTCCTTGGCCTGCTCATGAAGCATACGCCGGATCATCTCAGGCTGATGCTTGTGGATCCAAAGATCGTCGAATTCTCCGCGTACGACAAGATACCACACCTGATCGCGCCGGTGATAATCGATCCACGAAAGGTTGTTTTCGGCCTTAGATGGGCGATTACCGAAATGGAGAAGCGTTATAAGCTGTTCGCCAGGGCGGGGGTCCGGAATATTGATGGATATAACAACCGGCCGGGAATTCCGCCTGGTCCGGCAAAGACCGCCACAGAGGCGGAGCCTCTTAACGAGATCCCGGCCAAAATGCCGTATCTGGTTATCGCTGTCGATGAACTTGCCGACTTGATGTTGGTCGCACAGGCGGACATCGAGAACTGCATCGCACGGCTTGCGCAACTCTCACGTGCGGTCGGAATACACATGATCCTGGCTACTCAACGGCCTTCGGTAAACATCATTACAGGAACCATAAAGGCCAATTTCCCGGCCCGTATAGCATTCCAGGTGGCCCAGCGTGTTGACAGCAGGACTATTCTCGATGCCAACGGAGCGGATAATCTGCTGGGCAAGGGCGACATGCTGTTCCTGCCCGCCGGCAGCAATAAGATGGTCAGGGCTCAAGGCTCATATGTTTCAGATCATGAGACCAAGAAGGTCATGGATTTCATCAGGCAGCAGGCAGAACCGATGTACCAGCTTGCGATACACGAAAAGGCGGCGTCTGGCGGTGGATCGGAGGGCGGATCATCGGATGACGGCGTGGATGATGAGTTGCTCGAGCAATCGGTTCAGATCATCAAGGAAACCAGGCGGGCATCGACGTCCTCCCTTCAGCGACGACTGCGCATCGGGTATACGCGGGCGGCACGCATTATGGATATTCTTGAGGAGCGCGGGATAGTTGGTCCGCCGCGCGGCTCTGATCCGCGCGAGATTCTAATTGATCTGGACGGAGAAATGGAAGAGGGTTTGGTAACTCCGGCGGAAGAAGAAGTCTCTGAAGAGAACGTGAAATAACTGCCGCTATTCTGGAGTGGTTGCCATGGGCACACTGGGCGCTACATTGCGAAATGCGCGACTTGCCAAAGGCGTTACAGCCTCGCAGGCAGGTCTTGCCACGCATATCAAGGTGCAGATCATCGATGGGTTGGAAAACGATGATTTTGCCAGTATTGCTGCGCCTATCTACGGAAAAGGCTTTATCAGGATATACGCCGACTATCTCGGAGTGGATTCGGTTCCATTGATCGAAGAGTACCTCGAGCAGTGTGGTGTGCACCCGTCGCCGTCGCTTGGTACGGACACTGCCGGCGTAGTTGAACATCCGGATGTCGATGCGAAGGTTTCTGACCGCCATTCCGACCCGGCAGTATCCTCCTGGCCCAAGTTCGAATGGAGCCGTCTGAACGTGTTCAGAAGGATCCCCCTTCCAAGTGAACCTGCCAAGATCAAGGCGATGTTTGTGGATGAACCTGGCAAGTGTCTTCTTATTGGATTTGGTGTGGTTGTGTTGCTGGTGTTTCTCGTCTCGGGGTTGTCGAAACTCTCGCGGCATCGCTCAGAATCCGGGCCGACTGCCAAACGTCAGATCTGGGATCCCGTGGAAATAGGACGGGAACTGCCGCCTCCCTATGTGAATGCGCCTCAGTAGATGAACCCACGAACTGGACATCAGGATCACAAGGGCATATCCTGGGTAACCGTTGGCTTCATAAGCCTTGGCTGCGCCAAGAACCTTGTTGATTCTGAGTACATGGCCACCAGCCTGATTTCGGCTGGAATACACCTTGCGCCATCCCCCGAGCAGGCTGACGTGATTCTTGTGAACACGTGTTCCTTCATCGGCGATGCCAAACAGGAATCGATAGACGCGATCCTTGATGCGTGCGGGGAAAAGAAGGCAGGAAGATGCAAAGCGGTCATCGTGGCGGGATGTCTGCCGCAAAGGTACAGAGGCTCGCTTGCTGTTGCTATACCGGAAGTGGATGCATTTATCGGTTTAGACCAGCTGAATGAGTTGCCGGGATTGATACGTAAGCTTGTATCGGGTCGTAAGTATCAGGCCGTAAATGTGTCGGATGAGAGTACACGACTATTTGAGCCGGCCAGTCGGTCGGTGTCGTTTACCGGCGGTCCGCACGCGTTCGTCAAGATCGCTGAAGGATGCAACCATCGATGCGGTTTCTGTATAATTCCTAAAATAAGGGGGCCTTACAGGTCGCGCCGGATCAGTGATATTGTGCGACAGTCTGAGCGCCTTCTTGAAAGCGGAATCAGGGAGCTTGATCTCATTTCGCAGGACACCACGTCGTACGGATCGGATCTCAAGGACGGTTCGGATTTGCCGGCGCTCTTGAGGGCGCTTGGAAAGATTGGAGGCGATTTCTGGGTTCGCCTGCTTTACGGCCATCCAGCGCATGTAAGCTATCACCTTCTCGATACGATTGCGGAGGTCAAGCAGGTCTGCAAGTATCTGGATCTGCCGATACAACATAGTCACCCCGAGATGCTCAGGGCGATGCTCAGGCCCACCGGGTCGCGTTCCGGCGTGCGATCGCTCCCTTCCAGGATTCGGAAGATGATTCCGGAAGTGACGTTGAGGACTACATGCCTGGTAGGGTACCCAGGGGAGACGAACGCACACTTTCTCGATCTGCTGGGCTTTGTTTGTGAAGCCGAATTCGACCATCTCGGTGTCTTCGCCTTCTCCAGGGAGGAGGGAACAAGGGCTTTCGGGCTTCCGTGCCAGGTGTGTAAGCGGACGGCCTCGCTAAGGCGCGATCAGATCATGAGGGCGCAACAGAGGATAGTCATAGAGAAGGCGAGCAAACTTGTTGGTTGCAAAGAGGTTATTCTGGTAGAAAAGCCTGAATCGGTGCGAAAGGGTGCCAGTAAGCGCTGGATCGGACGGTCGGTAAGACATGCGCCAGGGATTGATGGAGAGGTGCGTGTGGTGGAAATGCCGCCGGGCAATCATGCCGGCAAATTCGTGGTGGCAAAGTATATCGCTGTGGATGGCTATGATCTGCGAGCGGCATATGTTGGTGGAGCATGACGGCTCCAGCTTGGAAAGGTTGGAAAAATAGATGAATCAGGATTGGGATATCAAGCCCTGCAGTGATAAGTGCGGGCGCTGTGGCGGTCCGTTTCAGGACAAGCAGCAGCACCTCTCGGCCCTCGTCTTTGAGCAAAATGGATATGCGCGGTATGACTTCTGTGATGCGTGCTGGTCTGAGCCTGACGTTGTAAGCAAGGTTGCTTCCCACAGTACGTGGAAGGCCCAGTTCAAGCCCCCGGCTCAAGCTGCGCCGGAGGTGCTCAAGAAGGAAACCGCTGAGTCGCTGTTGCGAAAATTCATGGAGACGGAGGATCCAACGAAGAAGAACGTCATCTATGTGCTGGCTGTTATGCTTGAGAGAAAGAGGATATTTGTCGAGCGCGACATCCAGTTGAAGGATGATGGGAGCCAGGTTCTTGTGTATGAGTATCGGAAGACCGGCGAGGTGTTTATGATACCCGATCCAGGTCTGAAACTTGCAACATTGGAGTCTGTGCAGGCTGAGGTGGCCGAGTTACTCGGTTCAAAGCCGGCAGGTGATAATGCCGCTCAGCCGGCCGCAAGCTGAGATTGACGCCGAAAAGAGCGCACTCGTACCGGCCGGCAGGAAGAAAGACAAAAGCCGGGAATAGTTCTATTGGTGCCTGGTTATCATACTCCGGTTCTGTGCAGTGGAGTGGAGGAAGATGAAGTCCTGGCCTTGGCCCGCCTGTATCCAAGAATGACGACAACAACAAGAGAAAGAAACAGTGCTCCCATTGTTGGATGAAGAATCAGACCAAGAGGCAGACAATAGGTCCAGCTCAGCAGTTCACCCCGGGCCAGTTGACGATTCCGCTTTGTGGCAATGATGCCGCGCCACGGAATATCCGGAGACGTCATGAGGATGACAGGGTAGCGGGATTGGAGGATGCCGGTCAGTAGCCATCTGGCGCGCAGTGCGTGGTAGTTTGACGTCACCACCGTGATTATTGCGCCTTCAGGGTGCCGGGCCTTGATGTCGCTGACGACATTCAGGCAGCTTGCCCAAGTGGTGGGACAGGTGTCGGTGATGACAGTTGGGCGCCCTGGAAGAACCGCAGCTGTGGCGCTGATGCGAGTCGCGCAGTTGCTGTACTCGCTGCGGTACTCCGTTCCAGTGAGGTAAATGATGGCCGGCGGCGGCCGGTTCGTCAGAAGTTCACAGGCAAGCTGTGTTCGCTCGGGCGTGTGTGGTCCACCCGCAAACACAATCATGATTGCCGCCGCTTGAAGGTTAGTGAGCATATGTCGTTAAGAGGCGAAGAGCGCATGTTTATGCCCTGCGTTTACTTGTTCCATGGCACCAACCTTGTATCTCGATGGGCTTTGATAGTCAAGTTAGAGGCGGGTATTGGCAGGAGGTTATGCTCGATACGAAGATAGTGAACGGAAGTGTGCTGGACGGGACTGGTGGTCCTGCTTGCCGGACCGATATCGGCATCGCGGGGGATTGCATCGTCGACACTGGGGGGCTTGCCGCGGTGGAAGCCAGGACCGTAATCGACGCAACCGGCATGTTTGTGTGCCCTGGGTTCATCGATGCCCACTCGCATTCGGACACCTACCTTCTTATTCAACCCTCTGCCGACAGTAAGATCTCTCAAGGTATCACGACAGAAGTGGTTGGGAACTGCGGGGCATCAGCCGCTCCGTTGATGGGCAATTATCAGCTGCCGTCGGACTGGCGGGAGAAGAAGTATGCAGGGGACTGGAGCACGGTTGCGGAGTATCGAGTGCTGCTGGGGCGGGCGCGACCGGCGCCGAACGTTGTGCTGCTGGTCGGGCACAATACCTTACACGCCGGAGTCATGGGATATGAGAACCGTACAGCCACAGCGGCGGAGGTGGGAGAGATGGCGCGCAGGCTGGAACAGTGTCTTGAAGAGGGTGCATGCGGCCTAAGTACAGGACTGATCTATTCGCCGGGAATGTTCGCTGCACGCGAGGAGATTGTTGCTCTTGCGGCCGTGGTTGGGAAACGGGGTGGCATTTATACAAGCCACATGCGCAGCGAGGGAAAGCGGCTGATTGAGGCCATTGACGAAGTCATTGCCATAGCCCGCGGGGCTGGTGTTAAGGGCCAGATATCACACCTTAAAACGGCCGGCCGTGAGAACTGGGGTCTTATCGAAAAGGCACTTGAAGGGATACGGACGGCGCGGGCCGAGGGGGTTGAAGTAAATGCCGATAGATACCCCTATACGGCATCATGCACCGATCTCGATGTCATATTCCCAACCTGGGCGGCCGAGGGCGGTCAGACTGCAGTACTTGCCCGGCTCAAGGATCCATCGTTGCGAAAATGTTTGCGGACAGACCTTCTAAAGTCCAGATCCGACGACTACTGGAAGGCGGTGATGATCGGTTCGACCGCCCACGCCGACAATGCCGGATTTCACGGAATGTACCTGTCGGATGTGGCGACACGTCTTGGTCTCGAACCAGTTGACGCTGCACTTAGCCTTATGGAGAAGGATGAGCTGAAAACGAGTGCATTCTTCTTCGGGATGAGTGAAGAGAATCTTTTGCGCATCCTGGCTGAACCGTATGTGATGATTGGCACGGATGCGTCGCTTCGTGCGCCAAGCGGTCCGCTGGGCAGCGACTACCCTCATCCTCGCGCCTACGGCAGTTTCCCGCGGTTTCTCAGAATGTGCCTCGATGGGAAAGTGGTGCCGTTGCCGGAAGCGATTCGCAAGATGACGTCATTGCCGGCAGCGACCTTCGGACTGCACGATCGCGGCTCCATCAAGCGTGGCGCGAAGGCTGATATGGTGGTGTTCGATCCGGTGACCGTAAGGGATACGGCCTGGTATGACAACCCGCACAGCTTGGCGACCGGTATTGAGCATGTGCTTGTCAATGGCATCCATACTGTCAAGGACGGTAATCTCACTGGAGAGCGCGCCGGGCAATTTCTGGCCCGCTAGCCCGCTGCCGCGGGCGCCAGTTGTCAGTCGTCAGTCGTCCGTTGTTTGAGATCCCGTGGCCTTTTGTAACCGGTCTACAGTCCAGGGTCTACGGTCTGAAGTCTTCCCTTTCCGCTATACCCGGCAGATCAAACCTTTCAGGTAGTGTCCTTCGGGGAAGGGCAGTGCGACTGGGTGGTCTTCAGGCTGGCCCAGGTGCCTGACAATCTGTGCATTCACACCAGCATCAAGTGCAGCATCCGCAACAACCTTCTGGAACAGGTCGGGCAGCATATGACCGGAGCAGGAGAAGGTGAGGAGAATGCCGCCAGGCTTCAGCAGCTTGAATCCCAGCAGGTTTATGTCCTTGTAGCCGCGGCACGCCCGCTCGAGGTGCCCTTTTGAGTCGGCGAACTTGGGGGGATCCAGGACTATGAGGTCGAATTGCCTGCGTGAGTCCCTGAACTTTCGCAGCACCTGGAATGCGTCGCCGGTGATCTGTTCTACGTTTGCACCATCAAATCCATTCAGGTCGAGATTGTGTTTCGCAAGCTGAACAGCGTCGGCAGATGATTCCACCTGTGTGACACGGGCGGCGCCACTTTTCAAAGCCCTTATTGTGAAGGCGCCTGAATAGGCGAAACAATCAAGAACATGGCGGCCGCCGGCATATTGGGCGAGCAAGGCGCGGTTCTCACGCTGGTCGAGATAGAATCCTGTCTTCTGTCCGCTTCTCAAGTCCACGGCAAACCGGCAAGGCCCCTCCGTGATTTCCAGCGCGCCCGGCGGTTCAGTGCCGGCTAGCAGTCCTTCGCCGGGTGGCAGTCCTTCCTTTCCCCTGGCATCGGTATTGGAACGTTCAACAATACCGCTGCATGGCATCACCTCGGCCAGCATCGCCACGATCTGTTCTTTCCAGAAATCAACGCCGGTGGTGAGAAACTCGCAGACGAGAAACCCTGCATAGCGATCCACAATCAGGCCTGGAAACCAGTCTGATTCCGAGTTGACGAGGCGGCACGCCGTTCCTTCCGATATCAGATGGCGTCGCCGCTCAACAGCCTGCTCAAGCCTGGATCGCAGAAGGGCAGGGGTAACTTCCTCCTCCGGATTGAACGTCCAGATACGCACCATGATCTGGGAACTGGGGGAGTAAGCGCCTTTTGCTATGACCGATCCGTCGAAAGCGCAAACATTGACTGTTTCGCCGGCTTTTGGTGTGCCTTCAACCCGTTCAATGGCGCCGGAGAAGACCCAGGGATGCCGGCGGAGAACGCTCTTTTCACGGTCCTGCTTGAGCATGACGGAACTGATATTCATTGCCGGAGTGAAACGTTTTGGTGCCGGCATGTCGAGATAAATCGCGGTCAGCTGATGACGCCTTCGACATATTGACGGGTGAGTTCCTGTTTCGGATTCTTGAAGACTTCCTGTGTTGGCCCGGCCTCGATAACCTCGCCGAGATAGAGAAATATGACATGGTCGGCTATGCGCCTGGCCTGCCTGAGGATGTGTGTTACCAGGACGATCGTGTAGTCCTTCTTCAGCTCCACCAGGAGTTCTTCCACGTTCTTGCTGGATTTAGGGTCGAGTGCTGACGTCGGTTCATCACCCAGGATTATCTCCGGGCTGACAGCCAGGCCGCGGGCGAGGCAAAGCCGCTGCTGCTGGCCGATGGAAAGGCTTGCCGCCGGGCTGCGCAACCGGTCATGCACTTCGTCCCAGAGGCTTGCCACTTTCAGGTAGCGTTCGACGATGTTGTCAAGTTCTGATCTCCGATTCAGGTGGTGAATCCGCGGGCCATAGGCCACATTGTCGTAGATCGACATTGGTAGAACCTGTGGACGTTGCGCCAGGAGTCCCATCTTTCTGCGAACCCTTGTTACATCGATGTGATCCGCATAGATGTTTTCGTTATCCACGAGCACCTGACCGGCAATCCTGACGCTGCCGGAGGCCTCGAGAAGACGGTTCATGCACTTGAGAAGCGTTGATTTTCCGCATCCGGACGGACCGATGATGGCTGTGATTTGCCGGTCGGGTATATCGAAAGAAACATTCCGGAGCGCCTGCCGTTCCCCGTACCATACATTCAGATCCCGAACCTGTAGATGACTCTTGGCCATACCAACTCCCTTACTCAACCGTGTTCCTCGCAAAATACCGCGAAATCAGCCTGGAGGCAATGCTGACGGACAGGACGATCAGGGTCAATACGGCAGCCGCCGCGTAGGCCCTGCCCTGGACCGCGGGATAGGGCGTGCCGAGTTGGAAAAAGATTGCAAGCGGGAGTGTAGCTGCGGGATCGCCCAGCGAGGTTGGAATGCGGTCCGTAAATCCAGCGGTGAACAGCACAGAAGCGGTATCTCCAATACCCCTGCCGAATGCGATAAGCACTGCGGTGATGAGACCCGGCATGGTCTGCCTGACGATTACCTTGAAAGCAGTCTCAAGACGGGTTGCTCCCAGACCGTAGGATGCCTCGGCGATTTCCACCGGCACCATTCTTACGACCTCGTCCATCGCGCGCACCATCACCGGTAGTTCGAGGAATGCCACGGTTATAATTGCGGCACCAAGCGAGGCCCGCATGCCCAGGAAGAGCATCAGAATGAAGCCGAACGCGCCGTAAACGATCGATGGCACGCCCCATAGGAGGTCTATTGTGAACCGCACGATGCGGGCGATCAACGACCGTGGCCCGACAAAGACATTGACATAGAGCACGACAGGCAGGCTGATCATCATAGCGAGGAGCGTTGCACCCAGTCCAACATAGAGTGATCCAACAATAGCGTTAAGGATGCCGCCGCTCTTGCCGAGGTAGTACCCGCCTTTCGGCGTCTGCGTCAGCATGTCTATGTTCAGCGAGGAATAGCCTTTGATAGCGACAATGCCGATTATGAGCACGAGGCTTCCGATGACTATGGATGTCGCGAGCCGCATGAGGACCTTGAATACATCCTCCTCAAGCTTCCTTATGCTGATACCGGTCAACTTCATGGTTTCTGATCCTGGGTTAGTATCAGGACGGCTTTGGAAAACAGATTGAAACATAGCACCATGGCGAGAAGGATAAGCGCGGAAAGAAGGAGGGCTGAATCGTAGAGCGGAATGGACATCATTTCGCCGTAGTTGTTGGCCAGAAGCGCCGGCAAAGGATAGGCTGGATCAAAAAGCGAGCGCGGGATCGCGGCAACATTTCCAACCACCATCAGGACTGCGATGGTTTCACCTATCGCCCTTGCGAAACCAAGCATGATGGCAGCCAGCACGCCGGCCCTGGCCCTGCGCAGCACGACATATTTGACAGTCTGCCATTTTGTGGCGCCGAGCGACAGGGATGCTTCCCGTATTCCATGCGGGACTGCGGTCAGGATTTCATGAGACACGTTGGTGATGTAGGGGCACGCCATGACAGCCAGCACAATTGCTCCCGACAGCAGGGAGTACCCGCTTGAATAGACCCCGAAAGATTCCGCGAGCCGCGAGACAGCCGGCACGACCACCAGTACACCGCAGACGCCGTAGACAACTGAGGGAATGCCGCTAAGTACGTCGATAAGCGGCAGGATGAAATGCCGCAGAGACCGCGGGGCGTACTCGGAAAGATAGATGGCAGTGAGCAGGGAAACAGGAACGGAGATGATCATTGCAATGATTGTGACGTAGAATGTTCCAGTCAGGAAGGCAAGCATGCCGAACCGGCCCCTCAGTGGTGACCACTCGGACGAGAAGAGTATTTGAAGAAATGACTGGCTCTGAAGGACTGGCCTGGATTTGTAGTAGAGCCCGGCGGCCAGGGCCACAACCAGAAGGCAGCAACTCACCGACATAACAAGGAATCCTGCCTTCGCTATTCTTTCTTTGAAATTGCGTGAATCCATAACGATCCGACAGTACCGGAAGAATGGAGAAAAAGCCACTATTCCAGTTTCTTGATTTCCGCGGACATTCGTTCCGTTGGGAGCCGGATGTATCCTGCTTCGCCGACGTATTTCTGGCCGTCCTTGAGGGCCCAGAGCACGAAGGCTGTCACTAAACCTGTTGCTGGTTTACCTTTTGTGACAAAATACAAATCTCTTGCCGGCGGGGATGGGTAGTCGCCACGAGCTATTGCAGTAACAAGGTCATTCTGGGTTGCGTAGAAACGTTCAGCCTTGTCTATGACGCCGTTGGTGTTTACATCAAGGGGCAGGACATCCAACCCGGCAACCGGCTTTCCTGTATTTGCGTCATACGCGAAGTTGATGTTGTTATAGCCAATCGCCACTGGATCACGCCTAACAGCCTCGCCGAGGCCGGGGTCTCCATAGACGCCTATGCCCTTCAGATCCTCCTGATTCCTACCGAGATACATCGCCCATGTGTCGGCCGCCCCACAGGCATCCGATCTCGTGTAGACATGTATTGGAGCCTTCGTCTTGCAGTCAACCACCTGGTTCCAGAAGGTGATGTCACCGCGAACCCAGATGCCCTTGAACACTTCCAGCTTTGCACCATTCCGCATTAGCTGCCTGTATGCCGGATTTCTTGTGCTGATCATTGGAACAACAGCATCCTTTGCAACTGCAATGACAAAAGCGCCTTTCTGGAATTCGGCCTGATTAACTTCCCTGGAAACGAGGCCGATATCGACAGCCGAGGCTAGTGCATCCGTCATGCCTTTGCCGGCACCGCCGGCGGAGATATCAAAACGCACTTTCGGATGCAGTTTCTGGAATTCCTCCCCCCATCGCACGGCCATGGGATACAATGCCCAGGCGCCAGACATGCTTATGGTGCCGGCAAGATCCGCGGTCTGCTGGGCTATGATATTTGGGGAGAAGCCCAAGAATAGAACAAGAGTGAGGGCCGGACCTCTCATGCAATTCTTACGTTCTTTCATGGAGTCTCCACTGGATGGGACGGTGACATTGCCGTCCCAGGCGAATTTCAGATGACGGTTAACGGAGTCGATTGAATAGTCGAAAGGCCTGAGTGTCAAGATGTCAATCGCCTGAAATTGCAGGTGGCGAGTGCGTATTGATTCGCCGCGACGCAGTGTGTATTCTGAAACCCACATGAAAAGGCGTGCACACTCCGTTATGAAAGGTCATGTACAGGGTGTATGTTTCAGGATCTGCGCGATGGAAGAAGCCAGGCGGCTTAGTCTGACGGGATGGGTCATGAATCGTCGTGATGGCGGTGTTGAGACAATGGCAGAGGGCGAGGAATTGGCGCTTGCCGAGTTCTGTGACTGGCTCAAAGAAGGGCCTGATATGGCCGTGGTTTCCGGAGTTGAAACAGTGTATTCTCAGGCAACGGGAGAATTCCTCTCGTTTACGGTCCGTTACTGGTGATTGATGAGAACGGGAGAGCGACAGGATGATTGATCTTCATGTACACTCTACATTTTCAGACGGCAGCCTGACTCCTGTCGCGCTTGTTGAACTGGCGGAAAAAGATGGACTGTCTGCAATGGCGCTGTCCGATCACGATACGACGGATGGAATTCCGTTGTTTCTCGAAGCATGTAAGGGTCGAAAACTCATCGGAATCGCAGGCGTCGAGATCAGCGCCGACTTCAATCCCGGCACCATGCACATACTGGGTTACTTCTTCGATCCGTCGAATTCCGCTCTTGCCGAAGCCCTCTTCCGGATGCGCAACGGCCGGGAGGTTCGCAATAAACTGATTCTTGAAAAACTCAATAAACTTGGACTAAAGATCACATGGGAGGATGTGCTGAAATTTACCAGCGAGGATGTTGTCGGTCGCCCCCATTTTGCGCAGGCCCTGCTGGCAAAGGGATATATCAGCGATTTTAAGAAGGCCTTTGAACAGTATCTGGGGAAAGGAAAGCCGGCATATGCGGATCGTTTCAGGCTGACTCCGGAAGACAGCATACGGGTAATCCGGGAGGCTGGCGGCGTTGCTGTTCTTGGACATCCTGTAAGCTTGGGAGTAAAGGACGATAATCTGAGAGAGCTTGTCAAAAGACTGGCTGGAGCCGGTTTGCGAGGGATTGAGGTTTTCTATCCCGAGCACAAACAGAAGCAGGTCCAACAATATTCAGCCATTGCGAAGGAGTTCGGACTGGTGTTGACCGGAGGCTCGGACTTTCACGGCACCATCACGCCGGATATCAGGCTCGGCCGCGGTTTCGGCTCGCTTTGTGTGGACGATGAGTTGCTCGTTCCACTGCGCGTGGCGGCAGGGCGGGAATAGTCCGGCAGTTATGAATCGACGCAACACTGATTTGATGCGCCGCGGTAGAACAAAGGGCGACGTTGGCTCTCTTGCCGCAGATGATGCAGCGTCTATTCCAGGCGCTCTGGCATAAAGCTGCCGCGGTTCAGAACAATGAAGCCGCCCGTAGAATCTGGGAGCTGATCATAAAATCGTTCGGTCTCTACATTCACGTGCCTTTTTGCACAGGCAAATGCAATTATTGCGCCTTCTACTCCATTGTGTACGACCGGGTTGTGGCCGATAGATATCTTACTGCCGCGGAGCGGGAGATCGAGATGGCGCCTGACCAGCCGCGACTGGCCGCACTGGACACCGTCTTTTTTGGCGGCGGCACTCCAACATTGCTGGCGACTCCTCAGCTTGAACGTCTATGTGCAATCCCGCGTCAATGGCGGACCGGAATCAGGGAGTGGACTGTTGAGGCCAATCCGGGAACACTGGACCGGGACAAGCTGCGGGTTCTGCGGCAGGCAGGGGTCAACCGGCTGAGTTTGGGTGCGCAATCGTTCGATGATAAGATCCTTCGTAAACTCGGTCGCAGGCATTCTGTCGAAGATGTGCGCACTGCTTTGGGCATGGCTCGTGACGCTGGCTTCCAGAACATTGGAATTGATCTGATCGCCTGTGTGCCGGGTGTCAGTCTGGAACTATGGCGACGCACACTCGATGAAGCCGTGCAACTAAGGCCGGAACACATATCGGTCTATGCGCTCACAGTTGAGGAAGGCACAAGTCTGGAGAAGATGGTGGCGGGCGGCCGACATGAAGTTCAAGACGATGACGAGCAGTTGGATGCGCTTCACCTCGCAGAGAAGGTGCTCGGAATTGCGGGCTACCGACGCTACGAGATATCGAACTATGCGTTACCTGGCTACGAATGCCTGCACAACCTTTCTTGCTGGCGTGGCGCCGAGTACCTCGGTATAGGGCCGGCGGCAAGTTCCCATGTGGATGATCGCAGGTGGACCAATGCCGCTGATTTGAATCAGTATCTACTCGCAATTGAGCGTGGGAATGAGCCACTCCGCGATGAAGAATGCCTGTCAAAGGCCGTTAAAGCCTCCGAAATGATGATATTTGGACTGAGAATGACGGAGGGAGTGGATGTTGTGGAAGTGCGTCGGCGATCAGGCATTACTGAAGCCGGCGAGCAGAAAATCATTGCACTTTTAAGCGAATTGTCGGAGAGTGGATTGGTCAGGCGTCGGAATACCGGCTGGGTTCTGACCGACCGTGGGCGTGATCTTGCCGACTATGTGGCCGTTGAACTTGTGAGTTGGGAAAGTGATCTTCCGGATACACGATGAGAGGCCTACCAGATTTAGAGAAGAGCCTGTTCGAGCTGATTCGAAGAACATCCACTGATTTGCCGGTGGACGTTGAGGCGGCCTTAAGAAGATCTCTCGGGAAAGAGAGAAAAGGCAGTCGCGCGGCGTGGGTTCTGTCTTCGATCCTTGAGAATGTGGCGCTGGCACGGAAGAAGGATTTGCCTATCTGCCAGGATACCGGGGAACTGGTCTTTTCCTATCATGTCCCGATAGGGTTCGACGTTAATGCCCTGATCGCGGAAACGCGTTCTGCCGTCTCCATGGCCACGCAGCGAGGCTATCTCAGGCAGAATACATATGATTCCGTCACCGGCGCCCCATACGAAACCAATATCGCCTATGGTCTGCCTGTCTTTCAGTTCCACCATGGCGCGCGGAAGGTTATTGATGTACGCCTGCTGATGAAGGGTGGCGGTAGCGAGAACATAGGCTGCCAGTACAGTCTTCCAGATGTGAACCTGAATGCTGGCCGTGATCTTGACGGTGTGCGTAGATGTGTCCTGGATGCGGTTCACAGGGCGCAGGGCGATGGCTGTCCTCCAAATGTGGCCGGTGTATGCATCGGCGGAGATCGCGCAAGCGGCTATGAACATGCCCGGGAGCAGTTTTTCAGAAAGCTCGATGATAAGTCACCCGTCCGCACTCTTGCAAAGTTGGAAAGCAAGATCCTGAGAGAGGCTAACAGGTTGGGGGTTGGCCCCATGGGCCTTGGCGGCGCGGCAACTCTTCTCGGAGTCAAGACGGGTGCGTTGAGTCGTTTGCCAGCCTCGTTCTTCGTGACTGTTTCCTTTATGTGCTGGGTGTTTCGTCGGCGCGGCATTGTTCTGGGCTCAGAGGGAGAGATCGGAAGGTGGTTGTACCGATGAGAAGCAAGATGATGGCCCCTTTTACGGTTGAAAAGGTACGGGACCTGAAGGTGGGAGATACAGTTGATCTGAACGGCCGGATATTTACCGGCAGGGATAGGGTGCTGAAGCATCTGTTCGAAGGTGGTGCTTGCCCGGTTAACCTCAAGGATGGCGTCATCTACCTTTGCGGGCCCGTTGTTATCAGGCGCGACGGTAAGTGGCTTGTCCAGGCTTCAGGACCGACCAGTTCAATGCGAGCCGAGCCGTACATGCCGGCCATAGTTCAGAAGTACGGCGTAAGGATTATTGTCGGAAAGGGTGGAATGGGGCATGGTACCGCCAAGGCCTGTGCAAAGTTCGGCTGTGTATATCTTGAGGCGGTCGGCGGCACTGCCCAGATACTCAATCAGTGTATACAGAAGGTTGGTGATGTTCATTTCTGCCGGGAATTTGGAACCACCGAAGCCATGTGGGAATTGGAAGTGGCGGATTTCCCGGCAATAGTTTCAATTGATTCCAGGGGTCGCAGTATTCACAAACGTGTTCAATCCTCGTCAAAGAGAATTCTGAAGAAGATCCTCAAAGACTCCCCTCCGTTCAGGGGATGAAGGAGTCTGGCCGAAGATGCAAATTGTCTTCATGGGTTCATCGGACATTGCCAGTCCATCGCTGAGCGCGATTGTCAATGGAGGACTTGATAACGTTGTTGGCGTCTTTACTCAACCCGACAGGCCAAAGGGTCGGGGACAGAAGGTTATTGGATCCAGGATCAGGGAATCTGTTCAACCCGGAATCAGCGTCTACACCCCTGAAGATATCAATACCGATGAAAGTGTTGAACTCATTCGCGGATTGAAGCCGGATGTAATTGTCATCGTGGCCTTTGGGCAGCTTCTCAAGCGTAGAATACTCGATATTGCACCGCTTGGTTGCGTCAACCTGCACCCGTCGCTGCTTCCGAAGTACCGCGGCGCGGCTCCCATCCAGTGGGCCATCGCCAATGGCGAGAGGATTACCGGTGTTACGACAATGTTCATCAACGAGCGGATGGATGCCGGTGATATCATCCTGCAGCGGGAGATCCTGATAGACGATACGGACACAGGCGGATTGCTCCAGGCAAGACTCGCGGAGGAAGGAGCCGCGTTGATTATGGAGACGATGAATCTGGTCCGCAGCGGGAACGCAGAGCGGAGGCATCAATTGGAGAAGGATGTGACTATCGCCAGGCTACTCAAGAAAGCCGATGGTAGAATTGACTGGACAATGCCGGCCTCAAAGATTCACAACAGAGTGCGGGCTTTCAATCCATGGCCCGGGAGTTTCTGCGAATTGCCTCCCGGTTCAGGTCATTCCTTGAAGGTGCTTGAGACTGTGGTTGAGGATGGTTCCTGGCAGGTACCGGGGGTCGTTCTGGAATGGTGTGGGGCTGGACCATTGGTGCAAACCGGAGAGAAGGCGTTAAGGCTGGTTTTTATGCAGCCGGAAAACAAGAAGGCGATGAGCGGCCGGTCGTACCTGTGCGGGCATCCGCAGGTAGAGCGATTTGGTTGATTTTGAGCCAGGGCGGGGTAGTTGGGTTGTGAGACGTAGTATCGGGAGTGGCTAAATGACCAGAAGAGTTCATGTTGAACTGGGTGACAGGTCGTACGACATCACAATAGGGCACAAGCTGCCTGCAGGTCGCGCAATAAAGCGTCCCTCCGGTCTGAAGGCGCTGATTATTTCAGATACCAATGTCGGACCAGTATATGGGCCCCGGTATGCCGCAGCCATGAAAGCCCGCGGGATGAACGCGGTACGTATCGATGTGCCAGCGGGAGAAGCATCCAAGAGCTGGTCCCAGGTTCTTTCGCTGCTGGAGAAGGCTGCGACTTTGCGCCTGGACCGGTCTTCCTGTGTTGTCGCGCTTGGCGGCGGTGTGGTTGGGGACCTCGCCGGCTTTGTCGCTGCGACCTACCTTCGCGGCATACCGTTCATCCAGGTTCCAACCAGTCTGCTCGCCATGGTGGACAGTTCCGTAGGAGGCAAGACGGGCGTTAATCTGGAACAGGGCAAGAATCTTGTAGGAGCTTTCTACCAGCCCATGGAGGTGATTGCCGACCTCTCCACGTTGAAGACTTTGCCTGACAGGGAATACACATCGGGGCTTGCCGAGGTGGTGAAGTACGGAATCATCAGGGATGCAGGGCTCTTCAAGCTGCTTGAGCGCAACATTGGCGGACTCCTGCGTCGCGATGATGTCCTTCTCGGCGAAGTTGTCGCTCGATGTTGTGAAATCAAGGCGGAGGTTGTGGCCGGTGACGAAAGGGAAGAAAAGGGTCTTCGGGCTATTCTCAATTTCGGACATACACTTGGGCACGCGGTTGAGAATGCGGCCGGCTACGGAACGCTGCTGCATGGCGAGGCTGTCTCGGTTGGAATGGTGTTTGCGTTGTTGCTCTCGGCAAAGGAGCAAGGGTTGTCGCGTCAAGCCTGTCAACGAGCGATTGCATTGTTGAGCCGTCTGAAACTTCCTTTGGTCGTCTCGCATAGACAGGCATCATGGACCAGGGTGCGCAAGAGTATGGGCGCGGACAAGAAGACGGTAGGGGGCCGACCTCGTTTCGTTCTTGTCGAGCGGATTGGTTCTGCAATAATCGGGTGTGAGGTGGAGGAGCAGCTGTTGAAGGCAACGTTTTCGGAGGTGTCATGCCGGGAGTAAATGAAACGATAGTACGCGAGTATTTCGAAGCGCTCGGTTTTATGGTGAGCCAACCCTGCAAGTACGTGGCTCCAGGCCTGCGAAGGAAGGCCGACGAGGAGATGGATCTGGTGGTTGTCAATCCGCTGTGCGGAGAACATAGGTTGCCGGAGCGTATGGTTTGGGAGACCTCCGACCTGGTTGGTATTTCCCACGCTGTGATAGCGATTCGCGGTTGGCATAACGCGCGATTTTCTGCAAATTTGTTCGAAAAGACGCCGGAGCTGCTGCGGTTTGCCGAGCCTGCAACGGTAAGTGCTGCAGGAAGGCTGCTTGGGTCGGCAAAGGTAGCGAAAGTGCTGTGTCTTGCCGAACTTCCGGCATCAGATGATCTTAAGCAGAATACAATGGATTTGCTGAAAGCCAGGGGTGTCGACGGAGTTCTGCTCTTCAGGAGTATTCTTCAATACCTGGTCGGGAAAGTGGACAGGAACAGGAACTACGAGAAGTCGGATTTGCTTCAGACAATTCGCATCTTCAAGAGCTATAATCTGCTGAAGGGCGAACAGATGGATTTCTTCGAAAAGAAGACGCGGAAGCGGCGGAACAAGGACCTGCCAGCGAGCCTCCCGGCTCAATAGGTGATGCTGACCTCGGCCATACGACCCAGTATTCGATGAGGAGGGGGTAATGTTCGGACACAAACTGGCGCTTAGCAATAGTCTGTACGACAAGATCCGTGCTGTGGCTGAGGCAAAGGGCTATTCGTCCGCAGAGGAATTTGCGATGCATGTGCTGGAGAAATCCGTGGCCGAGGCTGAAGAATCGCTCTCGGAGGAAGAGGTCAAGAAGAGACTCAAAGGGCTGGGGTATCTGGAATAGAACAAGATGACACGAGCAATAGCCGTAATGATGAACGGTATCTTTTCAGTGATGCTGCGACCATGCAGAGGATTTGATGCGTGGTGGGGACTTCTCATTGTATCAATCGCGAGTTCGGTTCTCCTCCTGCTCATTTTCCGTGCGGTATCCGACAAGGCTGGGATCAGAAGGAGTCGCAATCGGACCATTGCGCGGGTTCTTGAAATGTTGCTGTTCAAGGATGATGTTGTGGTCAATCTCGGCGCGCTGGGTCGTGTGCTCCTTTCCAATTTTGTCTATTTGGGATTCTTGCTGAAGCCCATGTTGTTTAGCGTGATTCCATTTGCGCTTATTCTGATCCAGGTTTCAGTCTGGTTCAGAAGCAGGCCGCTGCTTCCTGGTGAGACAGCGGTGTTACAGGTCAAGCTGGCCGGTGCTTCCGGAGTTGTCCAGCCGGACATTGCCGTCAGTACCTCAGCCGGGGTGGAAATCGAAACGCAGGCGGTGCGGATTCCGTTCCGGAACGAGATTGCATGGCGGTTGGTAGCCAGAAGTGATGGACCACAGTGGGCGGATGTTTCGATAGAAAGCCGACGGGAAAGGAAGGAAGTGGTTGTCGGAAAGGGTTTGGCTGCAGTATCCAATCTTCGCGTTCGAGCAGGTTTCTTGCGAGAGCTTATTCATCCCGGAGAGAAGCCGCTCATTACTGATAGTCCGATAGAGTGGATTGCTGTAACTCATCCGGATTCGATGTTTTCGGTATTTGGCATGAAACTGCACTGGCTCGTGGTGTATTTCGCCATGACGCTGTTGATTGCGTGGGCGCTGAAACGCCCGCTAGGGGTGGAAATCTAGTGCATAGGTGTCCCATAGTGATTGTTTCTGGACTGCCGCGCTCAGGGACTTCCCTGATGATGCAGATGCTAGAAGCCGGAGGATTGGCGGCTTTGACCGATGGCGTGAGGCGTTCAGACAGGAATAATCCAAAAGGATATTACGAGTTGGAGGCTGTCAAGAAGACCAAACAGGACGCTTCATGGCTTGACCAGGCAGACGGAAAGTGCGTGAAGATGATTTCGATGCTGCTGTACGACTTGCCTCCAACCCGTGAATACAAGATAGTTTTCATGACCAGGCCGATGCAGGAAGTGCTGGCTTCCCAATCGGCCATGATGGAGAACCTCGCCAGTGATCCCTTTGCCAGTTTCGGTCGCAAACTTCGCGCACATAAAATGGAAGAAACAGCAGTGAAGAAGCCTACTGACGCCGAAATGCTCCGGTATTACGAGATGCACTTGGCGAAGCTGGACAAGTGGCTGAAGGATCAGTCCAATATTGAGGTCAATTACTTCGCTTACAACGAAATTCTTGAGCAACCAGAGCGGCAGGTCCGGGAAATCCGGCAGTTTGTCGGCATTGAGCTGGACACTTCACAAATGGCTGCCGCTATCGATCCCTCTCTCTATCGCCAGCGAAAACAGGGTTAGCTACTTTATGTAGCCCTGAGATCCGGGAGTCAGGCTTTTAACTCCCGGATCGTGGCGGTATGGCGGAGTTCGCAACTCTGGTTAGATCTTCTCGACCTTGTAACCACCCTTGCGAAGGTCCATCAGGTAGAGCAGACCGAAAACAACCACAATGATGATGGAGAATGGCGCCAGTTTCCTGAACGACATGCGACCGCCATAGTTGTCGGCTGGGTTGAGTATCTTCTTCGCCTCGTCTACGACAGGATCACTCACGCCGGCCCCAATAGCGGCGCGCAGAGCATTGGCGGTAGCCGGATGCGGCAGTTTGCCTGCCGGATCGGCCTTGATCTTGGCCAGGACATCTGCAGCATCCTTGATTGCCGGGGCGAAATCGGCTCTTTGCGCCTCAGGAGCCTTTGCCTGGAGCACCGGGAACACCTGGGTGATTTTCTCAATCACCAACGTCGTTTCCGCAGCCGGTAGCTTCTCTGGCAGGTAGATGTCGGCTTCCTTGCCAAGCCACGGTGATGCAATCATACCCGAAGCAAGCATGCCCATGCCGCCCATCAGAGCCAGGGCCATTGCTCCGCCCTTTGGTACTCGCTCGGCAACCACGCCCAGCATTGTCGGCCAGAAATAGCAAACGCCAAGCGCGAAGACAGTGGCTGCAGCCAGCGCCGTTGTCATGGTTTCAGCGTAACTCAGAAAGAACAAGCCGGCGCCTCCGAGGATTGCTGATACCAGAAGGGTTCCTGATGGCGAAATCCGGTGGACGATCGGACCAGCGAAATAACGGAGTACGGCCATCAGACCTGAAATCCAGACCAGCACCAGAATGCCGTGCATGCCGCCAGCCTGAAGAATTGCCGGAATCCAGCGATTGGGCCCAAGTTCAAGCGATGCCGTGACGCCCATGCAAAGGAAAAGGACGATGAACAGTGGCCGACCAAGGGTGGCCTTTACCATGCCGCCGAACGAAATTCCGGACTGAACGCGCTCTGTGGCCGGGAACTTCTGGCCGGTAAAGAGAATGCCGTAGATGATTGCCGGTACCATTATAAGGCAGAGCCGTACTTTGTAGGATCCGACGCCAACCTGCGACAGCAGGAAACAGAGCAGCCCGCCGATGACTATTCCACCCGGGAACCACATGTGAAAACGATTGAGTTTTGTGGTCTTGTTATCGGGATAAGAGGTTGCAACCAGCGGGTTGCATGCCGCTTCTACCGTTCCGTTGCCGAGGGCAAGGACAAGTGCGCCGGTGAACAGCATCCAGAAACCGTTCGCAAAAATCATTATTGCAGGGCCTGCGATATGGCATAGCATGGAGAAACGAAGCAGGTTGCGCATGCCAAGCACGTCGCAAAGGGGGCCGAGAATGATGATAGAAAGGGTAAAACCCCAAAGGGCGGCACCGCCGACCCAACCGACCTGTTCGTTGGTCAGCACGAACACTGTCTTAAGTGTTCCCATGATATCGCCGACCACAGCAAACGCCACGGATGTGGCGATCAGCGCCATGCAGCTTGCGAAAAACAGCCGCGCAGGATGGACGCCATTTGAAGAACAGGACCCAGCACAACCGCACTGACTCTCTGACATTTATACCTCCCCTGTTTGTTGTTCCGAAAGAAAATGAACTGTCACATGAAAGCCTTTTGGCAACTTCTTGTCAAGGTGGCATTGCTTTGTTTTCTGCTACTTTCGAAGCTTTTTGAAGGTTGGCTTACGGGATGGTGCTTTCCTGAAATCCTGCCATTCCGGCTCGTTTTGATAGATCCATCGGTAGTACTCGATCTCGTGGAGTCTGGATGCGGCACCCTTATCAACAACCACGGTACAATGCGGATGCAGTTGCATGGCAGACCCTGAGATCATGGCGGTGATTGGCCCTTCCACCGCTTTGGCCAGCACTTTAGCCTTGTCCTTTCCAATGGCGAGCAGAACACAACGCTTCGATTCAAGAATTGTGCCCACGCCCATTGTGATGGCTCGGCGCGGCACTTTCCCTGGATTGCCGCCGAACATCGGCGCATTTGCCTCAAGTGTGGAACGGGTGAGCGCCTTCTCGCGTGTGCGGGAACGCAGAGCCGAGAGTGGCTCGTTGAAACCGATATGGCCGTCACGGCCGATACCAAGAAGTTGAAAGTCTATGCCGCCGCATTCCGTAATCAGACGCTCATAGTTATCACATTCGGCCTTGAGATCCGGGGCGAGACCGTCGGGAAGGTGAGTGTTGCGGGGATCGATGTTTACGCGGTTAAAAAGGCACTTGTTCATGTAGTGCCGGTATGAGCCGGGATGGTCGGGAGGAAGTCCCACATATTCATCCAGGTTGAACGTCCTGCACAGTGAGAAATCGAGGCCTTCCTCCTGATTCATCCATACAAGCTCGTCATAGACCTGCTCCATGGTTCGCCCCGTGGCTAATCCAAGGACGAGGTTGGGTTTTGCCCTGAGCGCGCGGGCTACGAGCGATGCAACAATATGCGCCGCCTTTACCGGGTCGGGTTGTATGATGACTTCCATTGCAGTTTCTATCTCCCGAGTCGACTGGAAAGTCTGGCTGTGACATCCATCTTGAACGTATCAATGAAACCGGTAACATATTCCAAGAGCCCCAGCTTGTCATCCTGAACAAGCGGAGTGAGATCCATGGCAAATATCAACTGATCAGATGTATCCACACCATGCGACGCAAAATATGTCGCGTTTGCGCGCCGTCGACCAATGGTGGCGAGATCGTACCTCTTTCCCCCTGAGATCTGGGAGTCGAACAGGCCGGTAAGCGTTGCCGCCAGATTGTCCTTTCCGCTGACATCCAACGTCACCTTCTTCTCGTCCGGCATCCAGTCCAGGTCGCGCCAGACCTCGCAGCCGTACATCTTCGCAGGCCTCTCCTGTTTCGGGAGGGTCCGTACGGCTGATATCGTTGCGACCACAACGGCCAGATGTGTATCGTGTTTGTCGGCCGGATTGTGCGTGTATACGACATCAGGCCGGGTGACTCTCAGGATTGCAGCGAGTTCGTCCCTGAGGGTGGTGTTCCTGGTGTCCTTGAGGATGCTGCTCGGGTAATCGAGTTGCAGCATGGCCGCATATCGTCCCACGCTCGCCGCGTCACGCTGTTCACGCCTTCGAATGCCTTGCATCATTTCATCAGTATGCCTGGCGTAGATCCCGGCACGCGGGCTGCCAGCTCCGTTTGTGCATGTAACACCCGTGAACCATTTGTCTGGCTGTCCGTAGCAATCAACTATTCCGTGGAAGGCCATGATTTCGAGATCATCCTGATGCGCGCCGATTCCGATGTGGGTTGTACGCTCCAGTGCTCCCGGCATCGCGGTACTGTCAGGCACAAAGCAATCCGCGTTCGTATTGTGCAGTTTCATGGTTGTCTCCCGTCTATTCTGAAACGCCGTTCTTGATCAGCCCCTGCTGCCCGTACGCTTCAGGCTGGAACGGGGAGCATAGTTTTTCCGCGTAGACCCTGTTGAATCTCGCGAATCTCTGGAGCCCGTTTTCAAGCGGGACTTTTACCCAATGCTCTCCAATCAATGGCTTTGCATACTGCACGAAATCGTCTGTTACGTCAATTCCATCCGCATCGAGCCACGCCTTCGGGAAAGAACGCTCACTGTTAGCCACAAGTTCCAGCGGAACCTTGTCATAGCGAACAGCGTAACTTGGGCCTGGTACTCTCAGAATTGTAGACATCCAGCCGCTGCCGTCTTTGCGCGCAATTTCGACAGCATGGCATGCAACGCGGTAGGCTTCTTCAAGGTCGACCGTAGATGCCAGAACAATATTGGAGCGCTGGTCGGTTCCGGCCAGCTGGCCAAATGCGTGACCCCTGGCCGCGAGCCCTTTCCGGTTCAAGAAGTTGGTGACCGACTGTGATGCGCTCATTTCGGTCGCGCCGTAGGCAATATGCCCGAAACTATCCTTTTGCTTATCATTGTTGCCGACATCAAATCCTTCGCTCAAAGCTACAATGCATCTTCCGCCGCGCTTAAGCTCGTCGTTTACATTGTCTGCGAGGTCATTGAGTGTCAGGCCTGATTCAGGCATGTAGATCTGGAGCGGCATTTGACGCTCAGGGTCGGCAAGCCTGGCGGCGGCAGGGATAAAGCCGACTTTTCGACCCATGATCTGGATGACGAGCACCGGATCGGCAGGACTGGATCCGGCATTTTCCTCGTTGGCGGCCTGGATACTGCATGCCCAGTAGCGCGCAGCCGACCCGTAACCAGGCGTGTGGTCAATCAGCTTGAATTCTGAGTCGCCGACGTCGTTATCGATTGTCTTGGGGATGCCCGTTGCGACAAGGTCAAGCCCCCTTGCCGCAGCAAGTCGGCTGATCTTATGTGCGGTGTCCATCGAATCATTGCCGCCGATATAGAAGAAGAAGCCGACATTATGTGCCTTCATCACATCGATAATGCGCGCGAAGTCCTTTTCCTGGCCGTCTTTGAGTTTGTAGCGGCAGGAGCCGATTGCACCGGCTGCCGGCGTCGTGGCGAGAAGTGCGATTTCTTCTTCCGGTTGCGCCGAAATGTCCAGCAGTTCTTCCTTGAGCACGCCCTCTATGCCATGCCAGCCGGCAAAGATCCTGCCGAAGTCGGACGGATACGCCTTGCAGGTGTCTATGACGCCGCGCAGTGAGTTATTGATTACAGGTGAGGGGCCCCCGGATTGTGCTACAATTACGTTCTGTGGCATAGAGACTGTCCTTATCTGTCTGGCCGTTTTGCGGCGATATCCAGGAGATTAGTGTGTATGAGTACGCATAGCAGTGGATAGTGAATTTGCTCACGCCTTAGAATGACAATGTATCCTTACAACTTACTACTGACTCTTTATCCATGGTGGAGTTTCAGGCAGCAGTTTGTCGAATGCAGCGATCAGGTCTGTCTCGTACCTTCCGCCATATGAGCCGTTAAGAAACCGGTCATAGGCTTCGGCGCAGAAACACTTCCATGATTCATTCTCATGCCCCGGGTTCACGGGAAAAAAGAACGCTCTGTTGGCGCGTGCCGCCTTGAAATCGCCAGGTGCATCACCGATCATAAGGATCCGGTGCTGGGGATATCGGTCCTTCGTTGCCATGGCAATATGTTCAGCCTTTGTGCCCAGTTCCTGTCCGGCAATAGCGGAAACAATGCCGTCAATCCCGTTTTCCTTCCATTCTCTTACCAGGGCCTCCTCCGGCGTTTGCGAGACCACAATCATGTCGGAGTGGGCCGATATCCTGGTGAGGCTTTCTCTTGCCCATGCAAAGGGAGGAACATGTTTCACGGTTCGTTCGATGCTGGTGTTGATCGCTGTGCTCCATTGCAGCACCAGGGTAAGTTCCGGGTCACCTGTCTTCTCTACTTCTGCCTCGAGACTGGTATTGCTGAGCGGCACGCCGGACCCGACATACCGTCGCAGCGATGTGAGCGCGGAAATTGCAACTCCAGATGCCCGTACCTCATGTCGGTCCCTCAGAAAGTCGAACGTGACGATCAGTGCCTGGAATCGATTTGTTCCACGCCATTTCGAATGGAGATTGACGAATTCCATTGATTCCCGGACGTATGGCTCAATTGTCTCAAGCTTCCAATGCCTGACTATTTCAGGGTGAAAACACTGTTTCTGCTTGATGTCCATGGTGGGGAAGACGCAGCCGTCGGAGTCGATCCCGACGAACGAGTCATGCAGTGGACGGAACCCGATCAGGGTTTCTTTCGATGTTCGATTCATCTGTCGTCTCATATTGTGCCGAAAGCAAGTGTGATAAAGCGGCCACTGCTAAGATTGTTCCGATGCAACTCCGGCGTTTCGTTGCCGGAGTTACCCCTTCAGTTATCTCGGCCAACAGAGGCACGAAGCTTCTGGCCGAACTCTCAGGACGCTGCGCCTCCGGCATTCTATTGCCGGAGATCGATCAGTCGCGCTGCGATGCCGGTGGCGGACCTGCAGTCGAGGCCTTCTGTGTCATACCACGTACGTTGAAGACGCCGTCTTCCCGCCGCGGCCCGTCCAGTCGGTATGGAAGAACTCGCCGCGTGGCTTGTCGATCCGTTCGTACATGTGAGCGCCGAAGTAGTCCCTCTGTGCCTGCAGGAGATTCGCCGGCAACCGCGCGCACCTGTAGGAGTCATAATAGTTCAGCGACGAACTCATTGACGGAAGAGGAATGCCGAGATCCACAGCGGTCTTTATGACATTACGCCACGATCTTTGCGCTTTGCCGACCACCCGCTTGAAATACGGGTCGAGCAGCAGGTTTGCCAGTTTTGGCTTCTTGACGAAGGCTTGCTTGATGTTATCGAGGAACTGGGCGCGGATGATGCATCCGCCTCGCCAGAGCAGCGCGATTTCGCCGTACTTAAGATCCCACTTGTATTCAGAAGATGCTGCGCGAAGCAACTGGAAGCCCTGTGCGTATGAACAGATCTTTGCCGCATAGAGCGCGTCGTGAAGTTGTGCGACAAATGCCGCCTTGTCCTTCTTGAAGACTTTCTTCGAGCCCTTCAGCTTCAGGGCGGCGGCTTCGCGCTCGTCCTTGATGGCGGAAATGCATCGCGCGAACACGGCCTCCGCTATCTGTGGAATCGGCATGCCGAGGTCCAGTCCTGCCTGCGATGTCCATTTGCCGGTGCCTTTCTGGCCGGCCGTATCAAGAATCAGTTCCACCACTGGGGTCCCGGTTTCAGCGTCTTTGACACTTAGGATATCCGCTGTGATGCTTATCAGGTAGGAATCCAGAACGCCCTTGTTCCAGTCAGCGAAGACCTTCTGCATTTCGTCAGTTGTCATTCCAAGTCCGGCTGACATGAGGTGATAGGTCTCGCAGATCAACTGCATATCTCCATATTCAATGCCGTTGTGAACCATCTTTACGAAATGACCCGCACCGTCCTGGCCGATCCATTCGCAGCATGGCGAACCATCGTCAACCTTGGCGGCTATGGCTTGAAAGATCGGCTTCACATTCGGCCATGCCTTCGGGTTGCCGCCCGGCATGATGGATGGCCCCTTCAGCGCGCCTTCTTCGCCACCTGAGACCCCCGTGCCGACGTACAGGATGCCCTTCTGATCAAGGTGTTTCGTTCTGCGTATGGTGTCCGGGAAATGGCTGTTGCCGCCATCGATAAGGATATCGCCCTGCTGGAGATGAGGAAGGATCTGCTCGATGAACTCGTCCACTGGTTTCCCTGCCTTGACCATGAGCATGATCATGCGTGGTGTCTTCAGGCTGCCCACAAGTTCCTCGATGCTGTGGCAACCGACGAGTTTCTTGCCCTTGCCGCGACCGGCCATGAAATCGTCAACTTTGCTTGTGGTGCGATTGTAGCAGGCCACTGTGAAGCCGTGACTTTCCATGTTTAGGATCAGGTTTTCACCCATTACCGCTAGACCGACCAGTCCGATATCTGCTTTCTGTGAGCTCATATGTTCTCCTTCAATGTTGTCTATCCTATGCCTGCTTTGATCCTGCCCCTTGCGGCCTGTCCCACAGCGTATTGACGACATAGAGCAATACGGCGCCACTGACCACCGATACGCACAGCAGTGCTATGGCTGGAACCCACCTGCCGTAGAGGAAATTGCCGATTGTGAAGAGCGAGCCCCAGATCAGGAGGCAGCCTGAAATCCAGCCCAATGCCGCCATGCCCATGTGGTCGCCATGCTCCGTCTGTTCGGCCCCGGTGGTTCCGGCTGTCAGGCGTATCTTCATCCAGCCCGGCCCGGCCGGATGCACTTTCTTGTAGAACGCGATCAACTTTGCCTCGTCAGTCCCAGGTGCGACGTATGCTGCTATCAGCCAGGAGATTGTGGTAATTCCAACCTGGAGAATGGTCATCTTCGCGAAGCCCATCTCCGGCAGGATGCCCATGTGAACGAGTTGGGGCAAACCCGCGGCGGTTGCCAGTGATGCTACCATGGCTGTCACTTCGCACCATGCTGAAACACGCCACCAGAACCAGCGCACGACGTAGAGCAATCCTGTCCCGGCGCCGATAGACAGCAGTACCTGGAATGCCTGCTGCGCGGATGACATATAGCGGCTCAGCACCGCCGCGAAGATATACAGGAACAATGTGCAAAGGCGTCCAGCGTTGACATAGTGGTTCTCGGACTGGCCTTTGTTAAGGAAGCGCTTGTACAGATCGTGAATCAGGTACGACGACCCCCAGTTCAAGTGCGTCAGGATTGTCGATGAGTTTGCCGCAATGAGGCCGCCCACCATCAGTCCGACGAATCCGACAGGAAGGAACTTCAGCATCGCTGAAAATGCACTGTCGTGGCCGATCAGGGTTTGATCGGCGTTCGGGAACGCATCCTTGATAGAGGCAAGATCGGGGTAAATGATGATCGAGCAGAGTGCGGTAATGATCCATGGCCACGGCCTCAGAACATAGTGTGCCAGGTTGAAGAAAAGCACTGCGCCAAGGGAATCCTTTTCCGACTTCGTCGCGAGCATGCGTTGCGCAATATAACTGCCGCCACCGGGCTCGGCGCCGGGATACCAGTTTGCCCACCAGCTTATGGCAATAGGCATGATGAAGATCATCAACGCCAGTTCCCACATCGAGAAATTGGGTAGAATATTGAGGAACGGTTGGCCATGACCGTCTATAGCGGACATTATAGGTTGCCCGCCTTCCGGGGTCACAACCTGCATGCTTCCAAGCCGGCTGATCAATTCATGGAGCCCGACAAGAGCGCTTGTGCCTACCCCGGTATGAATCGCGACAGCCTTTAGTGCGAAATACGCGGCCGCAATTACAGCGGTCATCTTGATGAAGAACTGAACCATGTCGATCACCAAGACGCCCCACAATCCTGAATGAGCCGCGAAGGCTACGTTTAGGACTCCGCAAATGAGGATCGTTGTCCAAGGCGACAATCCGAACAGGATGTTGGCTATCTTACATGCCGCGAGTGTGACCATGCCCATGATAAAACAGTTGAAGAACAGGCCGAGATATACGGCTCGAAATCCACGCACCACGGACGCCGCCTTGCCTGAATAGCGGATTTCGTAGAACTCAAGGTCGGTCATTACCCCGGAACGCCGCCACAATCGCGCATAGAAGAACACGGTCGCGACGCCCGTCAGCACGAACGCCCACCACTGCCAGTTACCGGCCACACCGAACTTGCGCACTTGCTCGGTCACCCAGTTAGGCGTATCGCTGCTGAATGTAGTGGCGACCATGGACAGACCAGCCAGCCACCATGGCACAGACCGGCCGGATGCGAAGAACTCGGCGGTATTCTTGCTGCCCCGTTTCCCGAAGAAAAGCGCCGGGATGAAACAAATTCCAAGCGTAAACGCCACTATGGCCCAGTCAATCCAGTGTAGGTGCATGTGACCCCTTTCACAAGATGCTCTAATTGTTCAAGAATGGGGTTCATTCCCCAAGCCTCGCGGCTCACTTCGACAAGAAAACCAGCGGCCAGAGTACCGAAGTTGATTGGGTGTTGCAAGGCCCTGTTGCCGGAATTTGTGTAACGCCTCGGAACGTGGTGCCTCCCAGTGCCCTTGTGGCGCCGGAGTCAAAAGTCAGGCTACCTGCCGGATGAACCGGCGGGTAGCCTCCCGCGGTACTGAGGCATTACTAACACGCCGCGTTGCGAGTTTGCTTGTGATGGTAGTTGCCATCGGAGCGGATGCCGTCGTATGCTACAACGTGGTAGTTTGTGTGCGACAAGAAGATTGGTCGGTAAGATAAACTGTCCACAGAACTCACAGATTGGGAGCGGATTGTCGAGAGGGAAGATATCGCGAAGGACTCACCGAATGATGAGTGTTCACTTAAAGAGAATGCTGTTTCTCTAATCTGTAAATCTGTGGATTTGCTTCCTGTTGTTCAGGCCGACCAGGATAGACTCGAAAGGATTGATCAGACGACATGAAGAAGGCAAAGGCATGCGGCAAGAAGACATCGGCGTACGGCAAATCCACTTCGGCTTATAACCTGCGCGAACGCAGGAACAAGTTTGTCGAGATTTTCAGAACCACGCCGCCAAAGACGATTTGTCCCAATTTCTATGTACTGGCTCATGCCAACGGTTGCACTTTTGAGCCGCGATGCAGCTATTGCTATTTGAAGTCCTCGTTCTGGTTTCTCGGCAAACCACAGGCTTTCTCCAACACAGACAAGATGTTGCGCGAGGTGCGGCGGTGGATACGGCGCGACAATCTGGAATCCTACGTCTTGAACACCGGGAATCTGTCTGACAGCCTCGTCTTCGAAGAAGCGCGACCGCTTTTTGTGAAGATGATTGAACTGTTTCGAGAAGAGGCTGGGGGACGACCTCATACGCTGCTGATCGTCACCAAGGGCGGCACTCGTGAATGCGAACCGTTCTTCACGGTGGAGCCGTGTGCTAACGTGACAATCTCGTTCTCTGTTAATAATCCCGAAGCCGCGAAGATGCACGAAAAAGGCGCAGCGCCGGTAAAGGACAGGCTGGCGGCAGCGGCGAAGCTGAAGAAGCTCGGATGGCGGGTGAGGATGCGAATTGATCCGATGATACTGGGCTTTGACTACGGTGGCATCATCGAATCGGTCAGGAAGCTGAGACCTGAGCGGGTGACGCTTGGCACACTCAGGGCTGAATGCAACCTGCCGAAATTCGTCGGCAAGGGCTTGTTTGCCGATCTTGAGCCGCCCGCCGACAGAAAGAGTCTGGCCCGCTACCCCTTCAAGACACGCGTGGCGATGTATCGCCAGGCCGTCGATGCACTGAAAGGCATCTGCCCGGTAGGTCTTTGCGAAGAGCTGGAAAAGGTCTGGGACGCCCTTAAGCTGAACAAAGACGCCAAACCCTGCAATTGCGGCGGGTAGCGGGTGATATCGAAGAGCGTAGACATCACCAGCCGAATGACGGTAGCTTGCGAAGCTTGAGCAATGCTATGGCTGGATCGTCGCACGGAATACACTGCCGGAACGCGCTGTAAATCCAGGCTGCAGCCTGATTGTCTTACCAGCCTGGAAAACCACCTCGCCGGGCGCAACTATCTGGTAGCCGTTTCTTGCCGTTATCGTGTCTCTTGCCCTGCTGTTGGTTGTCACCGAAACCGTCTGGTTGCTGAGTACGCGATCCGTGACATTCCACTGCCAGGTGATGGTCGAATCGCTTGTGAGTGTGAAAGTGCCGGTGTTGAGCGCACTCCCTGATGCCGGGACGCTGCCGGTACCAATCCAGCCAGTGCAGATACCGGTTGTCACGCCGTATGGACTTCGCACCGAAGCTGGTGAACTTGTAATGCTGCATGTGATGGCTTTGCCAGTTGCGTACGCATGCCATCCTGCTGTTGGTGATGCCATGTTGAGATCAGACACCACAGTCAAACTCTGAAGTGGTGTGCTGGTGAGCGTAAATGACCCTGAGCCTGAAATGCGCTTGACGACGAGCATAGCGTTGGTGCTGGATGTCGGAGTGTAGGTGAAGAATTCATTGGCACCATTCCCGGCCTGCGTACTTGACGCCAGAATTGTCGGCGTGCCGTAGGCTGTCGGCGTCAAGCTGTAGAGATACAGGTCGAAGTCCCCTGTGCCGGGTACTGTCAGAGCAGGTATGAAGTCTGCGCCAGCCGTGAGGGCTACGGTGCGGGCCCACACCCGGCGATCAGCTACGTCCGGTCCGAGTGTGGAATTTGCGGAAGCCCCGATCGCGTAGTTCATGAGCACCGCCTCGACCGCAGCGTCGGGGTTGATCATGCCGTAGCCTTCGTACTGGTCTTTGCCGACTGGAAAACTGTTTGGCCCAGCGGTCGCGCGTTGCAGCGTTGGATTTACGGTAATACCGTCGCCGCGGCTGCCGCCGCCATCCTCGCGGTTCGCATTGGATTCAGATGCGGTGGCGCAAAGCAGCATCTTTACGTAGCGGGAATGTTGGGAGGAGTTGAAGTCCCACGTGATGCCGGATTGCTGCAATGCATCGATGATCAGTGCCGCACAGCCAGCGGTAAACGGGCTTGCCATCGAGGTGCCTTGATCTCCCATGTGGTCGTTCGATTGCTGATCAGTAAAGGCGGAACCATCTCCTGAGTTGCTGTCTATGGATAAGATGCTTGAATAGAAATTCGCGGAACCGCCAGGCGCCATCACGTCCGGCTTGTAATCCTCCTGCAGGCCGGATGCTGCACCGGGCGAGGTGAATCCCTGGCTTGTGTAGTCGGTGAGCTCATTATTGTCATTGCTCGCCGCGACGGTAATGGCCATGGCGGCCCGGCCCGGGTCATCGATGGTACGCGCCGCTGCCGTTGCGCTTTTTCCGTCGTTGCCGGCCGACACCACGACCACGATGCCATTGTTGACAGCAGTATTGACCTTCTGTCGTTCGGTCGTGCTGATGCCTGGGCTGCCGATAGTGCCCAGGCTCAGGTTCATGACCTTGATGTTGCAGGTTATTCGATTGGCGACCAGGGCATCGATGCCGGCACCAACGGTGGAGGAGTCAGCGGCTCCGGCGTTGGAGAATACCTTTGCACCAGCCCACTGGCAGACCGGTGCCACGCCTCGGAACTTGTTGAATCCATCGCCGACTGTCGGGTAGTTCGAGACTTGACTGGTTACCACAAAATCAGTCATTGCTCCGTTGGAAAGCAGGGCGGCCGAATACTCCAGACTTGATGATGGGGTCAACGACAGGGTGAGAGTCAGCGGTGAAGAGCCCGTGACTCCGGACCCTTCTCTTGTCCATCCGCCGCTGGCTCCCCTCGTATGATAATACAGAGATAGAGTAGTGGTTCCTCCGCCGTTCCATCTGGCAGTGGCGGAGTACGTAAGTGAAACAGCGGGCAATTCGAGCGGGCTGGGATAGAAGCTGCCGCTGGCTATGCCGCTGAGCGAGCCCTTCTGTGTGTAGTACATTGTGCCCGCCGCGGAACCGCCTGCCGCTCCGGTGCCCAGGGCCATGCCTGTCACATGCGAGCCGTGCTGGATGATGTCAACAGGGTCGACGGAGGCGTCGGTGGTGAAATCACGCCAATACGCGCGGCGGCCGTTGAGGTCGGTATGTGATTCGTCCACTCCGGTATCCGCAATCCCTATGGTGATGTTGGCGTTGCCTGCTAGTCCGGAAGGGGTATTCGCAAATCCTGGTGCCCAGACAGGGCGGACGCGGCCGGTTCTCGTGGCCGTATCCATATGCAGCTCCGTTTCCTTCGGCTCCTCGACCAGTACCAGCGCAGCGCCCATGTCCTTTGGCAGCGATTCAATTGCCTGCAGTGGAAGGCGTCCATTCCATCCGAACGATACAGCGCGGTAGATATAATCGATCCGTCCGCCCACTTGAGTAAAACGATCGATGTGTGCCTGGGTAATTTGGTTCGTAAACACAAGCTGTACTTTGACCAGTGCCGCCAGTGTGGAATCAGCTTCTCTTTCTTCAGCCGGCGTTTTCGCCTGAATCCGCCGCTGCTTCCATCCTTTTGCCTTCTCGAGCAGTGCGTCCTCGATTCCATCGCCATTGGCGTCATGCGGGTAGTGTCTTTCTATTATCGGATGGACACTTGGCAAAGGGGGAGGTTTATGTGTCTGCGCAAGGGCGCCGGTTGCAATCATGCACAGCGACAAAGGCACTAGCCAGGATTGTTCAGGCATGAAGGCAAGCCATTCCGGTATGCAGAGTCTGAACCATGGTCCGTGTGACGTTCTATTCACTGTTCTTCGTGTCCGCTTCGTGCCGAGATGGAGTGATAGCAGTGGAACGCTCTATGCTCTGCCGCAAGGCCGCGTTCTCTTTCTGTAATTCAATCACGTGCAGTGTCAGTTCCTCTATCTTTCGCAACAGACGCACCTGCATGTCTCCAATTGGTATGCCGGAGGCGTGAATGTCTGTTGCGGGAGGCATCCCAGGGAGATGCCCATTGTCCCTGACGTATCTCTCCACTTCGGGCAGTGGCATCAGGCGGTAGCCTCCCTCAAACACATAGTCAGGCCAGTTGCTGCTTGTGACAACGATTTCCCTGGCCACAATTGTTCCGTTTACTGTGAGTGCGTTGGTTGGATTGGCAACGCCGATGCCGACGTAGCCATTCGTCCACACGACCAATTGGGTTGTGCCCACAGTCAATCCTCCGACTGGCAGGTAAAGTGTACCGGTCATGGTGTCCCCTGCCTTCTTGACGTAGGTTGTGGCGGCCACGTTGGTCTTGAGATACAGATTACTTATACCGGTCCAGAGGGGATCAGTTTCGGTGAAACTCTTCAGGTATCCCGCGCCTGCGTGGTCGCCCCAGCCGTAGGCGGTGGTCCAGCTTGAAGTGTCGGTGATGCTTACCTGAGCGGCAATGCTTGTGGTGAACAGCGGATCTGTTTCAACGTAGAGCGGGGTGCCCGTCGCAAACCTGGAGTCGGCCTGCGGTTGCGTGTAGTAGTTGTTGCTTGCAGCGGTCCAGAGCGGATCAATTTCGGTGAAGCTCTTCAGGTAGCCTGCGCCTGCGTGGTCGCCCCAGCTGTAGGCGGTGGTCCAGCTTGAGGTGTCGGTGATGCTCACCTGAGCGGCAATGCTTGTGGTGAACAACGGATCTGTTTCAACGTAGAGCGGGGTGCCCGTCGCAAACTTGGAGTCGGCCTGCGGTTGCGTGTAGTAGTTGTTGCTGGCGGCGGTCCAGAGGGGATCAATTTCGGTGAAACTCTTCAGGTAGCCCGCGCCTGCGTGGTCGCCCCAGCCGTAGGCGGTGGTCCAGCTTGAGGTGTCGGTGATGCTCACCTGAGCGGCAATGCTTGTGGAGAACAGCGGATCTGTTTCAACGTAGAGCGGGGTGCCCGTCGCAAACTTGGAGTCGGCCTGCGGTTGTGTGTAGTAGTTGTTGCTGGCGGCGGTCCAGAGGGGATCAATTTCGGTGAAACTCTTCAGGTAGCCCGCGCCTGCGTGGTCGCCCCAGCCGTAGGCGGTGGTCCAGCTTGAGGTGTCGGTGATGCTTACCTGAGCGGCAATGCTTGTGGTGAACAGCGGATCTGTTTCAACGTAGAGCGGGGTGCCCGTCGCAAACCTGGAGTCGGCCTGCGGTTGCGTGTAGTAGTTGTTGCTTGCAGCGATCCAGAGGGGATCAATTTCGGTGAAGCTCTTCAGGTAGCCCGCGCCTGCGTGGTCGCCCCAGCTGTAGGCGGTGGTCCAGCTTGAGGTGTCGGTGATGCTCACCTGAGCGGCAATGCTTGTGGTGAACAACGGATCTGTTTCAACGTAGAGCGGGGTGCCCGTCGCA